>Ga0256405_10000680_pt1 | contig 107663 bp, 94 predicted proteins | sample RumenRJG_02DNA_FD_189096 | JGI IMG/M metagenome (GOLD analysis project Ga0256405, IMG submission 189096) | Bovine rumen microbial communities from Lethbridge, Alberta, Canada - RJG_02 | ecosystem: Host-associated > Mammals > Digestive system > Stomach > Rumen | place: Canada: Alberta...
ATCGACCAGGAAGTCCAGCAGAGACTCCTTGCTTTTGTATGCGAACTGGCCATCGGCATAGCACCATTTGCAGTATTCTTCATTGAGACTGCCGTCCGCTTCACGACTGATCATCGCATCATCCGACAGTGGCATTCCGCAGCACTGACAGTAAAGCGTCCGGGGCGAGCCCAAAAGCGTATTGATTGATACTCCGAATTCTCGGGACAATACTTTGAGCAACTCTGGATTGGGCTGCGTCATGCCGGTCTCCCAACGGCTTACAGCCTGCCTGGTAACGCCGATACGCTCGGCCATCTGTTCCTGAGTCAGGTGGTTCTTTTCGCGCAAATTCCGTAAGATGTCTTTTACTTCCATTGTCTTATCGTCTTGGTTGATGGAGCAAAGATACGATGTCCGAAAATAAATGTCAAGAAACAAGTTGTTGCTTTTTGCCGATGCTCTGACAATAAGAGGGAATGCACTGCTTTAAAAGAAGTTGTCTTTCCGATAAAACTTCACGTTCCGCGCCATTCCGCTTTTAATCACTTTTTCAGCAATTGTTTCTTCCAGCCGGAAGCCATTTTTCTCCAGCACGCGCACTGATGCCACATTCTCAGGGAACACCTGGCCGATAATCCTGTCAAATGCCAATGGTATATACTACGTACTCTACCACGGTATACAACGTTCTCTCGCATTCGGGGCGATTTGTTATCACTGAATCGAAATCAGTTTTTCCAAAACCACCGGCCCCATCAGGCCGGAAGGAGTGAGCGGCATACCAGCATGATAGAACGGCATGGTGGTGTAGGTCACTTTTTCCGCGCCGGGCTGCGCATCGCCGATGAGGCGGTTGGGCCAGGTGTTCACCACTTTTACCTCGATGGTGTTCGCGCCCGAGTTCAGTTTACCCACCCATTCAACCTTGTAGGGGGCTTTCCAGAGGAAGCGTACGTGCTCTCCGTTCACAAAGACATCTGCCATCTGGCCCACTGTTCCGAGGTCGATGGACAGGCCGTCAGCCTTCTCTCTTTTCCCGAGGGTGAAAGTATTCGTATAGGTAGCGATGCCGGAGAAATACTTGACGGCTGGCTCGTCGGAATCAGTATAGGATGCGAGTTCTGGGAAAGTCCGGGGGCCTTCCGGAGCGGCCAGTCCGTCGAAGGTAACCGCCCAGGGGCCGTCCAAGACAATGCGTCCAGCATGAACCGGAGCCACATATTCGAGTTCGGATTCTCCCTTCCGGTCAGACACCACGAAGAGCGCCTGGTTGGCTTCCATCTTAAGCTGATTGCCTGAGAGCACTCCGGGGAGCGTTTCTCCGGTTTCCGGATCATAGACCTTCATGGGCCCATCGGCATCCCGCAGCGTCAAATCAGCCGTGACGGCCTGGTCGCTGAAATTGCGGATCCAGTAGATTTCCCGGTCTCCGTCGTGCCGATGGACAAACTTCAGGTCTGCCGGTGCCACAAAGCGAAAATCCGGTGCTATCCCTTTTGCCTTAAGCACATTCGACAACTGTCCGGTAAAGACGTTCGGGCGGCCGGAGCGCCAGATGTCGGCCACCAGGCGGTCAAACTCCGCCGGATCGTCGGAGATGCCTGCGGGCATTTCCGGGATTGTGCCGCAGATAACGGCGCCTTCGCGCACCAGCTCATCCAGCTCGCGTAGTACCTCCAGGGACATCACCTTGCAATGCTCACCCAGCACCAGCACCTTGTACTCCATGCCAGAAGGCGTGACAATGGAACCGTCCTTCACGGACAGCAGGTTATTAACGCCGTAAGGATTGATGAAATCGAAGGAATACCCTTCCGGAATGGCCGGCAGTTCATGTCCATAGATGCCTGCGATATTGGTATCTTCGCCATAATACCAGAGGATATCAGCCACATAGCGTCCCTGCTGGAGCATGTAGCAGCTTCTGGCCAGATAATCCGCCCAGTAGCGGGCGTAAGGGGCCCAGGTGTCGTGGCGGTTGAACCACTGGCCGAAAAACATCAGCCCTAGGCCAGGCTTATGGGCGTCAGACGGCTGGTGGGCGCTCTCGTGGATGACGAAGCGCGTGACGCCACTGTACAGGGCCATGTCGGCCATGAATTTAAGGTTGCCGGGATAATAGCTCCAGGCATTGCCGGAAAGGCCGGCGGCAGTGAAGGATTCCGCAGCGGCGATGTTCTGTCCATAGACATGAGCCACGGAGGCAGATTCGCGGATATCGGCCTGGGCCATTTCCAAGGTGGAGCCACCGCCGGTTCCGGGAATCCAGAAGGCGCTCATGGGCACGGCAGCTGTCATCTTTACATCCATGCCGTCGCCCACGAACACGCGGCCGTTCTCGTGGGATTCCGTGTACCTGCCCTTCATTCCGTATTCTTTCACAATGTCGTTGATCCGGTCATAATTGGCGGCGAAGAGCTCGCCGATGGTTTCCAGCCAGTCGAAGAGGAACCGCTCGCTCTCCTCACTGCTCCGGACAATTTCGCCGGTCAGCACGGGAAGCCAAGGGAAAAGGTCGTAGCCGCATCGGGCCTTGAATTCCTCAGCAAGGGATGGTGTCCATGTCATCTCCTCGGCCTCGTAACTGTCGGAAAGGATATACTGGATGCCATGCTGCCCCATGAGACCTCCAGCCGCTTCCTTATACAAAATCCCGCGCTGTATCTGGGGGCGCGTCACCTGGATTAATAATTAACGCCAAAAAGCAGGCTCCCAGTGGCATGGACCGTGTCGAGAAGCACGTGAAACGAGAATTTAGAATAATACTCTTCAGCCATTTATTCGGGAACCCAGATCTTGGTCAGATCCACCAGTTCGACATTCTGGCAGCGTCCGCAATTACCGCAGCCGGCGCAGGCGAAGGCCATGGTGCATTCTGCGCAGCGGTGGATGTTGAACCTGGGATGATACAGTTCTTCCGCAGTGAGCAACGTCCCGTATTCCGGGTCATACAGGTTGAAGCGGACGGGACCGAAATAATGGCTCAATCCGGAGCGGAACGCCTGGTGGAGTTGAGTCTTCTGATCCGGGATCCGATAGCTGCGGCCGTCTTTGATGAAAACCTCTCCGGTGGAATCAAAGGCGAAGTTCACTCTGTGCCGCGCACAGGCATCGCTGATCTGTTTTACCCACTCGTAGCGGCAAGGCCTGAGACCGCCATAGGCTTCGCCGCCAAGGTCGACATGCTCGATCTGCCCTGAGGCAAGGGCCGGCTCTATGTCTATGGGGCCGATAAGAGGAGAAAGGTTCATGCCCTTGTGCCTGGCGGGAATGTCCCGCAAGATGGGCCATCGCTCGTCGAAGGCGCGCTGGTTCTCGCAGGTGACATTCAGTTGCACATTCTCATATCCTTCACCCCAGTCGGCCGGAAGATGATCCGCCATGCGGAGCGCCCGCTTGGTAAGGATATAGAACTTCACGTCCGAGCGGTAGCGGATTATACGCCACATCTCCTCCCTCCAGGGATCGGCCTCTTCCAGAAAGGTGTCGGAAGTCATGTTCACCCGTACCCAGTATCCCGGAGGGACCTTGAAGTTGCCTTTCCGGTCCCGTTCCATAGGCTTGGAGAAATTCTTGGTGCGGAAGATCTCCGTAGACTGTTCCGGGACCTTGTGGGCTTTATCCAGCACGAACATGTAGCAGTTGGCACAGCCTTCACTGTACTTTCTGCATCCGTGCCACGGGTTCCAAGACTTGAGGTGAATCATTCTAACGCTTTTTGGCAGATTTCTTTACTTCCTCGTGGTAGAAATAATTGGCCACTACCGGGAGCTCGCCGAAAGCGCTCCGCTTGGTGTCATCGTCGCGGACATAAACCATTCCTTCCCTGGCGGTATATTCCCGAAGCTGCTGATCCAGTTCCGTCCAGTAACCGCGGTCTTTCTTGGAATAGATCCGGTGATAGAGTTCATCCAGTTCAGGATGGTTTTCATGGATCCAGTCCAGGATGATGGGCCTATAGTCTCCGCGAAGGTTCAGGTTCTCCAGCCACACCAGGTTGCACTGATGCTTGGCTCTCTCTATGATGGCCTCGACATCCGTGATACCCGGAAATATCGGCGAAATGAAACAGGTAGTCTGCACCCCTGCATCATAGAACTGGCGCATGGCTTCCAGTCGACGTTCAATGCTTACGCCCTTGTCCATAGCCTTCTGGAAACGATCATCCAGCGTATTGATGGACCAGGAAACGCGGGCGCCGGGGAAAGTTTTGATGAGGTCCAGATCCCTTAGGATCAGGTCGCTCTTGGTGGAGATGCTTATCTTGCACCCACTACCCTGCATCTGTTCAAGGATGGCCCTGGTGCGCTTGTACTTGGCCTCGTGCGGCTGGTAGGGATCCGTGACGGAGCTCAGAAACAGTTCTTTGCCCTTGTATTTGGACGGGTCCTTCACCTCCGGCCAGGTTTTCACGTCCAGGAAGGTACCCCACGGTTCCGGATGATTGGTGAAGCGCTTCATGAAGGAAGCATAGCAGTATTTACAGGCATGCAGGCATCCCACATAGGGATTCACGGCATAGTCCGATACGGGCAGGTTGGATCTGGAAAGGACGGTCTTGACGTCTATTTCTTTGATGGTCATAACGATTATTCTTTGCTTGTTTTACGCTCCGTCCTGTGTTCCGACATATAGTTGTCAGCAACAAGGGACTTGAACTTGTCGGCGTAGCGGCCAAGGTATCCATGTGATACCGAAAGTCCGGAAACCGGATGGAGACTTATTTTCCGGCCCTGTATTCGGACGGTGTCATCCCTGTTGTTCTCTTGAAGTAGCGGGTAAGCATCGGCGTGGCCGGGAAATGCATCCTGTCGGTCACGTCAGTAAGCGTCAGGTCCGGATTGTTCAGCAGGAGAAGGATTTCGTGGAGGGTGTAATACTCAATCCAGTAGGATCCGCTCTTCCCTGTCATCTTCTGGCAGATGGATGACAGGTACTTGGGCGTAACGCAGAGCTTGCCGGCATACCAGGCGACCTCTCGCTGCTCGCGGCAATTCTGCTGAACCAGGCACAGGAACTTCATGAAAATACGGGCCGAGGTCTCGTCCGTATCCATCTTCTCCATCTCGCGGGAATAAATGCCCCACATGTCCATCAGGAGCAGCTGGAAAACCCGCCCCACCTTGTCATTGTAGAAAAGGTCGAAACGGGAGTGGATTCGGTGGCGGAACTGCTCGAAATCGGCCTCGATGACGTCCCACTCGTCGTTTTCCAGGTGGAATACCGGGTGGCTTTTTATATACACATACCCCTTGGTGGCCCAGACCTGCTCCGGGTTGTACAGATTCAGGAAGGGATTGGAAATAAGGACGAAATCGGCATCGAAATCCGCGGAATACCGAACATGGGAAATGGCGGTTGTCATCTGCCAGATGACCAGGTCTCCGGGACCGGCCGTGAAGGTCTTGCCAACGGCTTCGAATTGCATTTCACCACTGCGGCAAAGGATGTGGCAGTGATAATATTCCTTGTAGGCATCCGGATACTTCCCGTCCCCCACTGTGTTGAAAATCAAGAAATCTCCCATATCCACGAAGATACGGAAGATTTCTTGCTTATCAAAATATCTCAGTAAGTTGAGGCCCTGCTGTAAGCGATTCGCCACACCCCGTTTTCTTTCCGAAGTTGCGAGTCCATCTGGAGTCGCCAAGTGTGCCTGCCTCCGCCATAGACCGCAGCATTCACCCTGCTTCTCCCCACCATCCGTGCGGATTCTCCATTTATGGTGATTTCCAGGGAGTCCGTTTCTACGCTGTAGTAGTTCCATTCACTTGCCTCCGATTACGAATTTCTCGATCTGGGCGTCGCTGGAGCGGGCGGCCGTGCCGCGAAGGGAAAGGCCTTGGGTGACGGTCGCTCCCTTGACGGCGGCTTTCAGGTCGCGGAGTCCACTGCCGAAGCCACTCCCTTCATGGGTTGTAAAAGGGATGACGGTTTTCCCGGCCCAGTCGTGTTTCTCGATGAAGGTAAACATGCACATCGGTAGCGTTCCCCACCAGCAGGGCCAGCCAATATAGATCGTGTCGTATTTGGAGATGTCGATGTCGTCCTTGATGGCCGGACGGGTCTTGGCGTTCAGTTCCTCTTTCGCCACATCGATGAGCTTCATATATTCATCCGGATAGGTTTTAACAGTCTCCACGCGGAAGATATCGGCCTTGGCGAACTTCTGGATGCGTTCGGCCACTTCCTGGGTATTCCCCTTTTTCAGGTTGATGATTCCGTCCGGCGTATAGGTCTCTCCCGGTCTGGAATAATAGACGACCAGCGTCTGGGCCGATGCAGTCAGTGCTGCAAGGGCAAGGATGACGGTAAGGATGATACGTTTCATTTTGCCTGTGCTATAATCTGGTTAACTTCTCTGTCACAATGGGATGCGGCGGCGCCGTGGATGGCGACCCCTGCGGTAAGGTTGGCATCGGGAACGGCCATCTTGAGCTGGCGGATGCTGCCGCCCAGGCCGCTGCCCTCGTGGGAGCAGAAGGGAACGATCTTCTTGCCGGAGAAATCATAGCTCTCCAAGAAAGTGAAAACGGCCATCGGAGGAACACCCCACCAGTTGGGATAACCCAGGATGATGGTGTCATACTGGTCCATATTCTCTACCTTGGCGGTAAGCTCCGGACGTGCTTTGGCGCGGAGTTCCTGTTTCGCTTCCTCGATGCAGACCATATAATCGTCGGAGTATTTCTTTACAGTATCAATCTGGAAAACATCGGCCTCTGGAAGCTGAGCCTTGATTCTTTCTACAATAACCTCATTATTCCCTTTGGGAAGGAAGCGAACGCCGCCGTCCACCCAGTTTTCTCCGCGGCGGGAGTAGAAAGCGATCAGTGTCTTTGCCATAGTCGTAATCAATTAACTGATGCAAAGGTCGGCAGATTCTCCGGAAGGCTTGTTATCAATTATTCCGAAAGAATTATCATGAATTCGGAAAACGTCCCGGAACATCGAGGAGTTTGCCCGAGAAGTCAAGTCCTTCCAGCGTCCAGATTTCGCTCAGGAACAATTCATTCCAGATATTTCTCACTTGCTCTCCAGTGCTTTGATACACCAGGAAAAGGCCGCGGCAAGCCGCTTGTCCTCATCCTGGAAATGTCCTCCGGCATTCCAGACCAGGGCGCAGTTTCCATTCCCAAGCTGTGTCATTAACAGTTCATATTCACCGCGTACGCTGTCGCCTACCCGTGCGATCGCCCGGTTCTTTACGTGCTCTTCCCGGTCTCCCAGGCTCAGGTACACTTTCTCCGTCTTCACCGGATGTGACTCTGCAAAGTCCATCCAGTCCTTGATCCAGAGGGACGGAGAAGCCGCTGCGATGGCCGCGAAACGGTCTGTCTGCGAAGACGACCAAAGGGCGAAAAGCCCGCCGAGCGAGTAGCCGCCCAGAATGACGGGCAGTTTCCCGTATGTACCTTCCAACGCAGGGAGAAGCGACTCCGTTACATAACGAAGCGTATCAGCGGTCTTGGTCCCTACTTCCGGTTTCCGATTGATGGCATCGTCGTGCCACGGCGTGAGGTCCAGGTCCCAGTCGAACACCTGGAATGCCGCCAGGACAAAAGGGACGCCGCAAGCATCGGAAATCAACTCCGCCGTATGGTCGATGATCTTGCGCTCATGGTTCCCGAGTGTCTGGATAAGGATATATTGCGGCCGGACGGAGTCTGTGATATAACACTCGCGGCCATCGATGATGGAAGTCTTGTGGTTCATATCCTGCATCGTTCGCATTATTTCCCACTTCTCCGGCAAATGGATCTTGCCGTCGATGGCTGTCATAGTTGAAGAAAACCGTCAGGAATTCCGGATGAAGTGCATAGGGGCCCACGGTTCATCACCGCGGCCGGGCGCAGGCTGCCCGCCGGTTGCTTTCAGCAGCCAGGCCATATTGTGCGCCAATGCCCGCATGGTCTGAAGGCCTTCTTGGTCAAGCGCCGCCTGGCCAGGTTCACGTCCATAGACAATGTTCCAATATTGGGAGCCTATTACAGGCATATTCATCATCTGGAACGGGAGATTGAGCGTCTCAAAGGCTGCCGTAGCACCCCCTCTCCGGCATACGGCTACCGCTGCAGCAGGCTTTCCGGCAATATTTGCACCATTGGAATAGAAGGAACGCTGGATGATGGACAAGAGGGCGCCGTTGGGCTGACCGTAATATACGGGAGAACCGACGATAAGGGCATCCGCCGATGCATATTTTGCACTGATTTCGTTGCAGATATCGTCATTGAAAATGCATGCACCCGGATGATTGCTGCACTGGTTACAGGCGATGCAGCCTCGGACAGGCTGATTGCCAATCCATACGGTTTCGCTGTCGATGCCCTCCTCCCCCAGCGTCTTTGCAATTTCGGCGAGTGCGACGGAAGTGTTGCCTTTCTGGCGTGGGCTTCCATTGATAATCAGAACTTTCATATATCTGCGTTGAATATCAAAAAATCTTCCATATCAACGAAGATACGGAAGATTTCTCGCTTATCAAAATTCCTCAGATCCCGTTGGAATCCGTTCTTGCCAATGCACCTACAATCTCATGTGCTTTATACGGCTCTTCCAGGAAGGCGATGTCTTCACAGCCCAGAGTCAAATCAACGGCACGGACGGCGGCATCGAAATGAGGCACCTTGGTCGCTCCGACGATCGGGGCGGCAACACCCTTGGCCAGCGTCCAAGCCAGAGCGACTTCCGTCATCGTCACGCCGAGGCGTTCGGCCAGGAGCAGGTGACGCTTGGCCACGGGGAGAATCTTATCGATGTCCATGATATAAGTTCGTTATTGCACTGTCTTTGGCAAATATAATGAAAATGCACTAAGGGACAAACGATTATAGAGCAGTTGCCGGCCTGCGGGAACAGACCGGCAACTGTAATTTGCGATGGTGCATTACCGGAGGTTATCCTTGAAGAAGCCTTCGATCTTGTCGTATGGGATAACGCCCGCGACATCGTCGTAGAGATCCACATGGGATGCTCCCGGGATGATCATCAGTTCCTTGTTGCCTTCTTTGGCACTTTCCCCTACGACATGTTTGCCTGTCATGCGCTCGAAGGCATACTCGCTGAAATAGCGGCTGTGCGCCTTTTCACCGTGGATGAGGAGCACGGGAGCCTCGATCTCTCCGGCCCAGGCCAGCAGGGGCTGGTTCAGAAAACTCTGGCAGCCGATCACGTTCCAACCGTCGTTGGAGTTGCCGCTGCGCGCGTGATAGCCGCGGGGCGTCTTATAATAGGCGTGATAGTCCTTGACGAACCAGGGAGCATCCTCGGGAAGCGGATCGACGACACCGCCGGCGCGCTCATAAGTACCAGCGGCATAATCCTTCGTACGCTGGGCGGCCAGGGCGCGGCGTTTTTCCTGGCGCTGGGCAGGTGTGTCCTCGCTGGCGAAATAACCTTCCACATTGACCTTGCTCATGTCATACATCGTGGATGCCACCGTGGCCTTGATGCGCGGGTCCAGTGCAGCCGCGTTGACCGCCATGCCACCGAAGCCGCAGATACCGATGATGCCGATGCGCTCCGGATCCACCAGGTCGCAATTGGACAGGAAGTCGACGGCCGCCAGGAAATCCTCGGTGTTGATATCGGGAGAAGCCATCCTGCGGGGTTCTCCGCCGGATTCTCCGGTGAAGGACGGATCGAAGGCAACGGTCACGAAGCCTCTTTCGGCCATATGCTGGGCATACAGGCCGCTGGACTGCTCCTTCACGGCACCGAAGGGACCGCTCACCGCAATGGCAGCTGACTTGCCGGAGGCGTTTTTGGGAACATACATATCGGCCGCCAGTTCGATGCCATAGCGGTTGTGGAAGGTAACCTTGCAGTGGTCCACAAGTTCGGATTTCGGGAAGGTCTTGTCCCACTCCTGGGTAAGATTCAGTGTGCTCATATTATCGTTTGTGTTTGATTTGCAGGCAAGCAGCGCGAGGGCTGCGAGGGCAACTGCGATGAGATGCTTGGTTGTCATATACCTTTGGTTTGGTGTTGCAAAGGTAGCCGGTTCGCACGGGATTCTTATACCGATTTTTGTCCAATAAATACCAATAACGCAGAAAATATCATATATTTGCGAATATACTTACCTTTTCAAGCATAATGAGGAATATCCTTCACATTACCGACCCCAATGTGTATGCCCGCTCCGTAGGGGCCCCGGAGTTGCATCCCCTTGTAAGCGTGATCCACTATGACGAAGTGTCGCCTATCCGGACCAGCCTGAACCGCTACGGCGTCTACGGGCTCTTCATCCAGCGGAACTTCCCGAAGAACCTGACATACGGAATGAAAATGTTCGATGCCGCCGAAGGATCCATCTTCGCTGCGGAACCGGGCCAGATCGGCGGGAAGGAAGACGATGGAGAGGACCTTTATATCAACGGATGGGCATTGCTGTTCTCTGCCGAACTCTTCCGGGGAACCGATCTGGAAGTGAAGATGAAGGACTATCCCTTCTTTTCCTACTTCGCCGTCGAGACCTTGAAAATGGAGACTTCGGAATGGGGACGGATCACCCAATTGCTCACCCAGCTCAGGTACGAACTGCAGGAAAATGAAGACGCTCCGGCGTTGCGGAATGTCATTCTGGGATATATCCGCCTGATCCTGGAATACTGCCAGCGCATCTATCTGCGTCAACTTTCGCAGGACGACAAGACGTCATCGGACATCCTCAAACGCTTCCATAACTTGCTCCGCGAGTATTATCTGGACGGCAGGCAGATGGATCTCGGCATTCCTTCCGTCCAGTACTGTGCAAAGCAAATGGCTTATTCACCCCGGTATCTTGGCGATGTGATCCACAAATCCACCGGCGGAACGGCCATCGGCTACATCCATTCCTTCGTGATCGAACAGGGCAAAAGTCTCCTGATGGATGGCCACAACGTCGGCGAGACCGCACTCTTGCTGGGATTCGAGTTCCCCCACCACTTTACACGCCTCTTCAAAAAGGTAACAGGCATTACGCCGTCTGAGTTCCTGAGAGGAAAACAGACGGCGTAAGCCGAATGAATCGATCCGCGATGAAGCGGACTTATGCTTTGTTGAACTTGCTCTTGGGCTGTCTGCAGCGGGGGCATCGCCAGTCATCCGGAAGATCCTCGAAGGCGACGCTATTAAAATGTAATGGTTTCCACAACGGATTATTGGGGAACAGTATTTATAAAGATAAATATTTTAACTACAAAAACGATATCTACTGCTTGCCGATTTTGCTCGGGGCGATCCCGAACTCTTTCTTGAACATACGGGTGAGATTCTGCGGATACTCAAACCCCAGTGCATCGGAGACTTCCGAGACGCTGCGGCCGTCCAGCAGCATGGACTTGGCTTTCTGCATCACAAAATGACGGATGTACTGTGACGCACTTTCACCGATCTTCACACGGACCAGATCCCCGAAATAATTGGGAGAAAGGAACAGTTCGCCGGCCAGGTAACGGACCGTCGGGATACCGGATTCCAAATGCTCCCCTTCCGCATAATACCGTTCCAAAACGGCATTGAGCCGATGGCTGAATTCCTCTTCCGTGCTGGCTTCTCCCTGGAACTGCCGCTCGTAGAAGCGTGCAGCCAATTCGAGCAGCAGCGATAAATAAGAAACGACAATGACATGCAAATGACTGTCTGCCGGGAATTTGGTCAATTCCTTGCGGATGGCAGCAAAGCAGCGTTCCAGCCGGGCCCATTCGTCAGGCGTCAGGATCAGCGCCTCGTTGCTGTAATATGAGAAATAGTGATAATCCTTGATGCGCCGTTCCAGCGAGGTTCCGGCCAGAAAGTCCGGATGGAACAACAGCACCCAACCCTTGATGTGGATAATCTCCCCGTCATCCGTCACGCCGCCCCGCTGCCCCGGCGCCACACACATCAGGGAACCGGATTCAAAACGGTAATTCCCACTGCCATAGGAGATTGTATACGGGCTTTCCTTCATCAGGAACAGACCGTACACGCCGTATTCGCTGAGCGCATGACGGCACTGCTGCAACTCGTCGTAGTGGATCACGCTCACCAAGGGATGGAGTACGGGAGCGCCTACGTAACGGGCGTAATCATTGACAGACTGGACATGAAGGACTTTTTCCATGCGGCTAAGTTACGAAAAACAGCGCAAATTCCGACTGATTGATATAGAAATCACGGCTTTAGCCGCCCCTCGTCACCCGAGTATTTTCATCAGGACTTTGTCCGGGACATCGCCGCATACCTTCCGGATCGTCTCTTTCAGGAATTCCAGCGACTCGGCGGGTGTGTGGTCGGACTTGAGCGTCCGCGGCGTGTAACCGGGAAACGGGAAATCCATATCTTCAAACAGCGCTTCCGGCGCACAGAAACTGCTGCGCTGCCAGCCGCTGTACTTCAGGTCGGCTCCGCGGTACACCCGGGTGATGTCGCCGGTCAGGACGCGCGTCTGCATCTGGAGTTTGGCCAGGATGGCATCTGCCGCGGACTTGGTCATGCCCATCAAGGCCCGCACTTCGGGGACCGTGACGCTGCCGTGCTCTTCCAGATAACCGAGCACTTTCTGCTGGTCGGCGGTGGGCTGGTATTTGGGCAATGAGCGCCGCCAGTTGATGAGTTCCCGGTAAACATCGACGGTGGCGAAAGCGGCCTTGCCTCCGAGCAGGAACTTGCCGTACGCAACATCCCCACTCTGGACGCATTCGATTTTCCAATCCCAAGGGCCCAGGTTCTCCTCGGTCAGCCAAAACTCCGGCGGAGTATGCTCTGCGATGGAATAGCCCGGGATCGGGTTGAAAAAGAAAGGGATCAGCCGATACTCTTTGATCAGGCGCAGCATCCCTTCCGGGTTCTGAACGACAGGCGTGCAGACTTCTCTATGCATTTGGTTGATGGGCATCGTCGAAAGATCATTTTCTAAGCCTCTAAGTTAGAAAAAATGATGCAGATTCCGTAAAAATGATACATGAATCCGTAATTCGGTTATGCCGCTTCAGGAAGGAAACCCCGACCTTTGCACCAGAGAAAACAACCTTATTATGCAAGAAACGAAAATCGCACTCGGAACCTGGGCCTGGGGCGCAGGGATGTTCGGCGGAGACACCGTCTTCGGAAGCAATACGGATGAGAGCAACCTGAAACCTGTTTTCGGCGCTGCCATGAAATCCGGTCTGAATCTCTGGGACACGGCAACGGTCTATGGCATGGGCGAATCGGAAAGGATCCTGGGACATCTGGCCGCCGCATACAAGCGCGAAGAGGTCCTGATTTCAACCAAGTTCACGCCGCAGTTGGCAGAAGTCTATGACAACGACATGACCAAGATGGCCGAGACCTCCCTGGAGCGCATGGGGTTGGACTACATCGATATGTACTGGATTCACAACCCGATGGACGTGGAACGTTGGACGCCGGGGCTGATTCCGCTTCTTCAGTCCGGGAAGGTTCGCAAAGTGGGCGTTTCCAACCACAACATCAAGGAGATCCGCCGGGCCAATGAGATCCTGGGTGAAGCCGGATTCAAGGTCAGCGCCGTGCAGAACCACTTCAGCCTGCTCTACCGTTCCTCCGAAAAAGGCGGCGTGCTGGACTACTGCAAAGAAAACGGGATCCAGTTCTGGGCCTACATGGTACTCGAGCAGGGAGCCCTCTCCGGCAAGTACAACGTCGAAAACCCGCTCCCGGCCGACAGCGACCGCGGACAGAAATACAATCCCATCCTGGGTCAGCTTACGGCCCTCACGGATGCCATGAAGGAAATCGGCGCCAAATACGGCCTCTCATGCTCGCAGGTGGGAATCGCCTGGGCCCTCTCCAAAGGCACCATGCCCATCATCGGCGCCACGAAGGAGCGTCATGTCCTGGAAGCCGCTGCGGTGATGGATACAGTCCTCACTCCTGAAGAAATTACCCGACTGGAATCCCTGGCCGATGCGGCAGGCATCGACACCCGGGGCGACTGGGAACATAGCATGGAATAAAACTGGCGTGCCCCGTCAGATGAAGGCAGGATGCCGGAAAAGAACTTCCTCTTTCCCGGTTATTCTGCGTCCGGCTGCTGCCCGTCGTGGGCCTTCCACATGCATTCGGTAATCTTCATGTCAGAGAATACCGCCGTGAAAGAGGACTCTTCCGGTGAGCAGGCGTAGATGCCGAATGAAATCTCATCGGCGCCGGCATACATGTGGCAGATGCGCATCTGGCTGAAGTTGACACCGTCCGTAGAGCACTCGATGCAGTAGTCATCGGCCCGGCGGGAGAAACGATACCACATGGTCTTGACATCGGCGGGAATGGCCGTCGTGGCCCAGTCGGAGTAACCATTGTTGGTGGCGACGCTGCCCAGATGCTGGAATTCTTCGTTCTCAAACTCGACGGAGCCCTTGAGCCAGTTGTCGCTGTCCAGGTACATCACGATGCCGCACTGGTCGAAACGCTGGTGGCTCTGCGTGAAGTCGGTCTTCACCACGAAACTGAAATACTGTTCCCGGGTCCGCATCTGCAGTACCGGAGCATTGTCATTCCGGAAATGATAATAGGTCCGCTGCCAGAGGTCGGTATGCGGGGCGGTCGTGATGGAGATGGTGTCGCCCTTGATCGCACAGGCGGCAGGTTCCCGCGTCCACCGCAACTGGTCCAGATCGATGGAACCGCCGGCTGCAAGCGCCTCGGCGACGCTGTCGGTAAATTCGGTTTCAGTGGGTTTTGGGGCTGGATTGTTGCATGCTGCTGCGCAGAGGCAGAGCCCGATGCAGAAAAGTTTTTCTAATTTGGTCATATGGTTGCTATAAATACAGATTATTCCTACCGACAAAGTTACTGATTTTTTCGCCATTTCAGCAGAATCATGCAAATTCCGTAAAAATGATACATGAATCCGTAATTCTGCTAAATAATTACGGAAAGAATAAACGAAATTTGCATAGGTGAAACTGCATGCATGCAGTCGAAAACCAAGGGAACCGTAGCATACGATATACGATGAAGAAAAGACTTACAGCCTGGATTACAATGACGATTCTGACGAGCGCCGTGGCATCCGCACAGTTTGACGTGCACAGCCACATGATCCCGGAGTCCTATCTGGAGGCCGTCAAGGCCCACGGCATGGAAATGGATGAGGGATTCCCCATTCCGGCGTGGAATGCCGGAGACCATCTGAAGTTCATGGACGAAGCCGGGATTCAGACATCGGTTCTTACGATGCCCGCCCCGCAGCCTTATTTCGGTGACGGAGCGCAGTCCGCAGCCATCTGCCGGAAGTACAACGAAGAAGCAGCCGCACTGAAAGCCCTCCATCCCGGTCGGTTCCTGTTCTGCGCCGCCCTCCCGCTGCCGGATGTGGACAAGGCGGTGGAAGAAGCCCGGTACGCACTGGAAGTGCTCGGCGCCGATGGGGTCAAACTGGCCACCAACAGTTACGGTCAGTATCTCGGCGATCCGGAACTGGAGCCGCTGATGGCTTACCTGAACAGCCGGAAGGCCGTCATCATCACCCATCCGCACAAGCCGTCCGACGTCAATGACCGACTGATCGCCGCAGTGCCGCTCGCCTCCTACGAGTATCTCGCCGAGACCACCCGCGCCATCCTGAACATGGTCGCCCACGATGTCCTGGTCCGTTATCCGGACCTGAAAGTGGTCGTCCCCCACTGCGGTTCCTTCCTGCCCAACGCACTTCCGCGCGTCAAAGGACTGCTCCCGGTCATGGTTAATCAGGGATACATGCAGCCGGTGGACGTGGACGCCAATATCTCCCGTCTGTACTTCGACCTGGCCGGTGCCGCGACAGACGATGCCATCGAGTCGCTGCTGACCATCACCGAGCCTTCGCATATCCTGTATGGTTCCGACTACCCCTATGTTGCCGCGCAAGCCCTGGTCGGCGCGAAGAAATCGCTGGAAGCCCGCCTGGCATCCCATGGACTGGATCCGCAGGCGATCTTTACGGACAATGCCGCCCGCCTGTTCGGTGCCGACATTCCTGTCCGGAAATACGGCGACCGGATCATCCGCCTTGCTGAAATCGACGTGGATCCGGCGCAGTTGGAGACTTACCTGGCCTTCGCGAAAGAGGTCGGAACGGTCTCCATGTCCACGGAACCCGGCGTCGTCGGCCTGTTCTCCATGCAGGACAAGGCCAACCCCTGCAAGGTGTATATCCTGGAAGTGTATGCCGACCAGGAAGCCTACCAGGCCCACCTGCAAACCGCCCATTTCAAGAAATACAAGGAAGGAACGGCCGACATGGTCAAGTCCCTCAAACTCATCGATACCAACCCCATGGTCACTGCGACCCTGAACAAATCCGCCATCCGATGAAATACATCATGAAACCCCGCCATTTTATCATTCTGTTCCTGTCCATGGTCCTGTTCCTTCCGGGATTCGCCCAGACGACCATCAACATCCGTTATACCGGCGAGAACGGCGCAGCCCGGAAATATGCCCAGGAGATGGAAGAAAGCGGCATCGCCGCCCGCATCAGGGCCGTTGAAGGCTGCCTCCGCTATGATTACTATTTCCCGGCCGACGATCCCGAAGGTCTCCTTCTGATCGACGAATGGGCCGACCAGGCCGCCCTTAACCGCTATCATTCGTCTCCCATGATGGGCGAGGCTGCCGCACTCCGGGAAAAATATAAATTGTCCGGGCGTACGGTCCGGAGATATCAGCCAATGGATTTCCCGGCTCCCAACAGCCGCCAGACAATAATAACAAATAACGAAAACGATATGGAACCTACACTCTCACCCCGCCGGCAAGGACTTGCCGTTCTCGCAGCACTGGAAGCCAAGGGCGACCAGGCCGCGCTGGAACAGGCAGTCGCTGAAGCGCTGGACAACGGTTTGACCATCAGCGAGGCCAAAGAAGCCCTGTCGCAACTTTACGCCTATACCGGTTTCCCCCGCTCGCTGAATGCACTGGGTACGCTCCAGCGCGTCCTGGCAAAACGGGCGGCGGAAGGCATCCAGGACAACCCTGGGAAAGATGCCGATCCGCTCCCGGCAGATTATGACGCCTTGAGACAGGGAACGGCTGTCCAGACGAAACTGGTGGGCGGTCAGCCCTTCAACTACAGTTTCGTCCCTGCGACCGACTATTATCTCAAAGCGCATCTATTCGGCGATATTTTCGCCCGCAACAACCTCAGTTTCGCCGACCGGGAAATTGTGACGGTCAGCGCCATCTCCGCCCTGCCCGGATGTGAGTCGCAACTGGTTTCCCACGTCTCCGGTGCCCGGAACATGGGCGTTCCCGATGCACAGTTGCGCGCCCTGCCCGCCCTGCTGGAAGAGAAGGTCGGACTGGCGGAGGCCGAACGGCTCCGCGGCGCGTTGAAAACCGTGCTCGGCGATGCCCATACCCCCGTACAGACCGTGGACTTCTCCGTCTGGCCGAAGGGACAGCCCAACTCGGACTATGCACAGTACTTCACGGGCAACAGTTACCTGGCCCCGATGGAAGGCGGCATTGCCAACGTGACCTTCGAGCCCGGTTGCCGCAACAACTGGCACATCCACCACGGACAAGTGCAGGTGCTTATCTGCGTAGCGGGCCGGGGCTGGTACCAGGAATGGGGAAAACCTGCTGTGCAACTCGTCCCGGGGACCATCATCGAAATCCCTGAAGGCGCCAAGCACTGGCACGGTGCCGCCGCCGACAGTTGGATGCAGCACCTGACCTACCACAAGGACGTCCAGGAAGGAGCCTCCAACGAGTGGCTGGAACCGGTAAGCGACGAGCAGTATCTGAAAGTTCAGTAAGCGTCCGAAACGAATCAGGCCCCGACAGTCTCCTGCCGGGGCCTTACTTTTATATCACAGTACTCTATTGCTTGGGAATGACCACGTTTACTCGCTCGACCTCAATCTTTTCCCAAACATGTTCCTGGACATAGGGCTCCTCTGCCAGGTACGCATCCAGTTCGCTCCGGTCGGCGAAATCCATGATCAGCACGGATCCCTTCATCTTGCCTGCCTCATCCAGCAGGCCTCCGGCGCAGATGACGTGTGCACCCAACCGGGCCATTCCTTCCAGGTGGCGGGGACGGACCGCCATCCGCTTTTCCAGCATGCCTTCTCCGTCGTAGGCTTTGACAACAAACTGCATATTCGAATGATCTAAAATGTTAACGGAACAAAAATAATCAAAATCCTCGAGCGAGTCAAACGGAAAACAGTTGGCCGGACTAATCCGCCTTTTCGAACTTGACGTTGACAGCCCCCTTCCCCACAGCGGCGGCCAAGCCGTCCGTAGACTGCAGCGTGCCGATCCGGGTATAACTGTAGCCGCCGGCCGGACCATAGAACAGGACGACGCAATTGCCGCTGTAGAGCATCAGGTCTCCGGCCTTGATGCTGCTGAAATGCTTGTCGGCCCTGGGCAGGGAAACGCCATAGCAGTATTTCTCATTGCCGTTCAGTTCATTCATCTCCAGCGTCAGCGGCAGTTTGCCGATGAAAGCTTTTCCCGTTTCGCTGTCTTCGATGTCGGCCTTGAATACGGTGCGGCCGACCGTGATCTTGATGGTCATGGTACCTTGGGGTTGTGAGGGTGTCTCCTGGGATGGCGTGTTATTGTCTTCCGGCACCTGCTGGATGACGTCCGGCTGGCCGGGCGCGGTCGCCGGCGCGCAGGACACCGCCAGAAGACAACTGATTAAGAATACATGCAAGTTCATAGACACGTTTCTCCTGAAATCTAGATGTACAAATATAGCAATTTGGTTGGAGATTCCGGCAAAAGAATCTATCTTTGTGCCGTGCATCAAGAGTCTCCCTTGAGGAGCACCAACCGAGCAGCCAGAAGCCACGGTGGTAAAGCGATGCGGATGTTCAATCAAAAAAAGTCTGTATCATGGACAAGTACAATTTCATCAAGAAAGGCGGCGCACAGCCGTCTCAGGAGCAACTGCTCGACACCCAACTGTTCTACCGGCATGCCGCGGAAATCTATGCCCGCTTCGATGAATGGAAGGACAATGACAAGTTCTATTTCATTCCCCTCTACCTGCAAATGACCTACAGCTGCGCCGGATGGGTCGCAGAGATCGCGCCTGACCCGGTATGGCTCGGCTCCTTCGTCCGCTGCACCCTGGAGCACCCCGACCTCTTCCAGCTCAAATGTCCCGACTGCGGCAAGACCATCCTACCCTACCACTATTGCGGCTCTCCTCTCTCCGGCCGCGTCGACCTGGAAGGCCGTTGCACCTGCGGCTGGAAAGGCTCCGAAACCGTCTCCGGCTGGCGCGTCAGAGCAATAGCCTTGCGTAAGCAAGTTACTGGAGATAAACTGCGATACTTGAAATTCAAGGCATTCCACCCAACGTCGGTTTCGTCAAGAAGTTATAAGGAATTTTCCCGGCCGGAAAGCCGGTGATGGACCCGACGGCGGTCCCTATTTGATCGTGACGTTCGTCGCGCCCATCGGGCCGTAGGTATACGTGCAAGAAAGGGCATGGACCTCGTCGAGTTCTTTCCGGATTGCGGATGCCAGTTTCCCGTCACCAACCCCGTGGATGAAGACAATCCGCTTGCCCTTGTACCGGAGGTTCTGCCGGAGAACCTGGCGGAAAAAATTCATCTGGAAATCCAGCGCCGCCCATTCCGGAATCCCTTCACTGCCGGGAATCCGTTCGATATGCAGGTCGACGGTCAGTTCCGCCAGCGGATCCGGGGAATGATGCGGTCCGTCGACGGTCTTGAGGAGTTTGCCGGGAACTGCCGCACGCAATTTCCGGTCTTCTTCGGGATCGATCGGGATGAACTCGCTGCGCACCGCCCGGATGATCAGCCCGTCCATCTCCAACTCATAGAAGTCCTTCCCGAAACCGACGAGGGTCGCCGTGTCATTGGTATCCATCATACGGACTTTCTGCCCTTTGACGAGGCCTTCAATCCGGGCCTTTTCTTCTTCCTTGCTCCGGGTCTCGACCGTCCTCGTACGGGGTTTATTGCCGGCAGGTTTCGCTTCCGGCTCCGGTGCGAGGTCCTTCTTGATGATGCGGAGGTCTTTGAGATTGCTGAGTTTCATCGTTCTGTCTTGTCGTGCGTAAGTCAGTTACTGGCGGGAAGGCCGGAGGATCATGAAGACCACGGCTCCGACACAGATGGCAATCCCGACCCCCATCTTCAGGGTCAGGGGCTCGCCGAACAGGAGGGTTCCGATCAGGATGGCCGTCAGCGGTTCGAAGACGCCGAGGATGGACGTTTTCGTCGGGCCGATGTATCGGGACGAGACGGCCAGCGTGAGCATGGAGATCATCGTCGGGACGATCGCAAGTCCGACGAGATTGCCCCAGTCAGCGGCGGAATCGACGCCTTCGACGAGGCCCCCGCCTTGAAAGGCCCGGATGACGGCGAACAAAACGGTACCGGTCATCAGCGCGTACAGGGTCAGCGTATGCTCGGAGACATTCCGGATGCGTTTGCTCCGGTTGACGATGACCAGATAGAACGCATAACTGAGGGCGGACAGGACGGCCAGGACGATGCCGGGGATCCGGATGGAAGAGCCGGCCGACGGGGTGGACAGCAGCAGGATGCCGCCGAACGTGGCGATGATGGACATCCAGGTCTGCCAACTGGGATAGAACCGCAGGAATACCATGATCAGCGCGACGAAGACGGGATACAGATAGACCAGCGTCGTCGCCAGGCCGGAAGGGATGAATTCATAGGAGGTGAACAGGAACAGGCTGCTGCCGGCGAACAGGGTTCCCAGCACGGCCAGGAGCCGCAGTTCCTTTCCATTGACTTTGAAAGGTTCCCGCTTCAGGAGCATCCAACCGGCGAGGATCACGGCGGAGATGCCATAGCGGAAAAAGAGCATGACGAGGACGGGAACACCGCTCTCGAGAAGGGGTTTTGCAAACAGCGGGTTTGTACCGTAGGATACGCCGGCGATAAAGCCTGCAGCCAATCCGATGGCCCGGCGACGGGAAGGATCGAGGGAGTTCATACAAAAAAGCTTCAGGCGGTTTTGTCCTTCCGGCGCACCAGTCCCACATAGATCAGCAGGACGATGTTCATCATCAGCGAGTACAGGATGGCCGGGATCGCCATCTGGTCATTCGCGAAGATGAACGGAGAAGAGGCGATGGCAATCGCCTGGGCGGCATTCTGCATGCCGACCTCGATGACGACCGTCCGGCGCTGCTTCTCCCCGGTCTGCACCAGTCTGGACAGGAGCGAGGAGCAGAGGATGGCCACCAGGATCAGGGCTGTCACGCAAAGTCCCAGGATTCCGATATTCGCCAGGATGGTCTTGTGGTGCTGGATATAGAATACCGTGATCAGCAGCAGCAACAGCGGGAACGCAAGCCGGCCCAGGATCCGGTCCGTCTTGGCGGCGCCGTCGGGCCAGGCATCGTGCAGGATGAGGCCCAGCACGACCGGCAGCAGCATCAGCAGGAGGTTCTGCTTGATGAGGTTGCCCACCGGCAGGGAGATACCGACGCTCTCGCCGACCAAGTCGGTCGCCCAGCTCATGATGACCGGGATTGTGAAGAGGGTGATAATGCTGCTGAGCGCCGTCAGCGTCACGGAAAGGGCGACATCGCCGCCCGCGAGTTTCGAGAACACGTTGGACGAACTGCCGCCGGGGCAGCAGGCGATGAGGATGAGCCCGATGAAGAAGACGGGCGGCAGGTGGAACACGCTGGCCAGACCCAGGGCAATGGCCGGCAAGAGGACGATCTGGCCGAACAATGCGACCGCCAGCGGTCCGGGCTGGCGGAAAACTTTTCCGAAATCTTCGACCCGCAGGGAAAGGCCGAGGTCGAACATCAGCAGGGTGAGAATGGGAAGGACAATCCAAATGGCCATGTTGCGTTGTTTTTGGGCCGCAAAGATAGCAAAAAAAACAGGATCCTATCATACAGCGACGGCTTCCGTTCCCGGAAGCCGTCGCACATGCAATGGAAAAAGGTCATTTCTTTTTAAAGAGGCCGCCCAGGACCTTTGCGGCCACACCGACAGCCGCCGCCGTTCCCAGCGCTTTCTTCGCACCGCCTCCCTGGAGGGCCAGGATGACATCGCTGAAATCGACGTCGCCGTCACCGTCCTGATCCTTGAAAAGGCCACCCAACTTGCCGAGGACGACCGGAATGACGCTGGTCAGCGGAGCGGCCAGGCTGCCGAGATTCAGGGAAGAGAGGACATTCTTGGAGAAAAGATTCGTCGCAAGGGAAGTAACCGGACTTGCCGCGGCAGCGACCTTTCCGGAGAAGAGATCCGTCAACTGGGCGACACCGCCGGCTTTTGTGGCGGTCTGCGTGAGGCTGCCGAGGATGGAATTGGAAAGACCGTTCAGAACGGTGTTCTTAACATTCGCGGGGATCTGAATGTTTCCTGCGGCAGACTGGACCTGACCGAGGATGATGTCACTGATAGAAGCCATTATTAAGATGTATTAAGGGGTTAGTCAACAGCTTACGCATTAAAGGTAGGGATTTCTTCCATGAATTGCAAATCCATGTTTATTTTCATACTTTTGCAGGCGCGTCAGACAAGACTTATGGACGGTTTCCTCTTCAACAGGTTCAGTTATCTGCAGCGGTATGGCATCCGGCTGCAGAAACTGGCGCTCGATGCCGGCTTTTCCTGCCCGAACCGGGACGGCACGCGGGGCTCGGGCGGTTGTACTTTCTGCGACAATGCCGCTTTCCATCCCGCCTATGCGTCCGCCGGGAAACCGATTGCCCGGCAACTGGAAGAAGGGATGGCCTTCCATCGGCGGCGAACCGGTCCCGATACCTTCTTCCTGGCCTATTTCCAGGCATTTTCCAACACGTATGCGCCTCTGGATGTATTGCGGCAGCGATATACGGAAGCCCTGGAGACCCCGGGCATCCGGGGACTGGTCATCGGCACGCGTCCGGACTGCGTCGACGACGGGATCCTGGACCTGCTGGCCGGCCTGAAGGCGCAGGGAGCCATCGTCGAAGTGGAATACGGGGTCGAATCCGTCTATGACGAAACTCTCCGGCGCATCAACCGGGGACATGACTTTGCGACGGCGGCCGGCGCCATCCGCGCCACGGCGGCCCGGGGAATCGACACCTGCGCCCATCTCATGCTCGGCTTGCCCGGCGAGACGAGTGACATGCTGCTGGCCATGCCCTGTGCCCTGAATCCCCTGCCCCTTTCCTGCGTCAAGTTCCACCAGCTCCAGATCATCAAAGGGACCCCGATGGAAGCGGAATTCCGCAGCCGGCCGGAAGATTTCCTGCGCTGGGATCCGGAAGGATACGCCAGCCTGCTGGCCGATATCCTGGAACGGCTCCGCCCGGACATTGCCATCGGCCGGATTGTCAGTTCGGTCCCGCCCCGTTTCACGGACCGTCCCTGGCACCTGCTCCGGCCCGAGGCGCTGGTCCGGCTGCTGGAGGAGCGATTGAAGGAAAGGAACAGTTGGCAGGGCCGGCTGCTGGAGGCGGATTCGTTGAGGAAATAAGCCGGTTCGTCAAACTTTTTTCCCGGCGGGCGGGATTCCCCCTAACTTGCGTGTGAAACAAAAGTAAACCTACTAAAACCACACGCATATGAGCAAGAGATTTTCCACCCTTCTGATGCTGTTGACCGTCACCGTCAGCTGTGCGGGTGACATGATCGACATCACCGATGAACCAACGAGTTCCGGAAGCAGTGAATCCACGGAACTGAAAGACGCGGATCTCAGCTGGAGTGCATCTTCCTTCGACGCGACCTTGGGATCGGACAACACCTTCCCTTCTCTGTCCAATCCCCACGCATTGGACATCAATTTCTCCTCCGGCGACGAAAGCATCGCCACCATTTCCTCCAACGGAACCGTGACCCTGGTCGCCGTCGGTACGACGGAGATCAAAGCCACGTCGATCGCGACCGACACGTATGAGGCCGGGAGCGCTTCCTATAGCCTGCGGGTGATCAGCGGTTCCGACGACGGCACCGGCACCTATACCTATGGTTCGACCGGCGATCCCTCTTCCGACGATGACATCTCGAATACGACCTTCACCCGGAAGATCACCGTCACTTACGCCTCCAGCGGTCTCGCGACCGTGACCGGCGACTACTACGGCTACGCCACCGTCAACGGCAACAACGTAACCGTCAACAACACCGGCTCCGAATGTATCGTCTATGAATTGAAGGGAACGGCCTCCAGCGGCTCCTTTACCCTGTACAGCACGAAGAAACAGGCCATCCTGCTCAACGGGGTCAGCCTCACCAATCCCAATGGCGCCGCCATTAACAACCAGAGCGGCAAGCGGACCTTCGTCATGGTCGAAGGGACGAATACCCTGGCCGACGGTTCATCCGCGGCCTATACGACCAGCGGCGACGAGGACATGAAAGCCGTCTTCTTCAGCGAAGGCCAGCTGGTCTTCAGCGGCGCCGGCTCCCTGACCGTCACGGCCAACAACAAGCAGGGCAAATCCGGCATCGTATCCGATGACTATGTCCGGTTCATGTCCAAACCTACCGTCAAGGTGACAGCCGGCAGTTCCGCCGGACATGGCATCCGCGGCAAGGAATATGTCCAGCTTTCCAACGGCGTCCTGTCGGTTTCGACGGCGGCGGCCACCAAGAAGGGCATCGGTTCCGACGATTACATCCTGGTCGAGGGCGGCACGACGGATATCACCGTCACCGGCGGCGTGGCCTACGACAGCGACGATGCGGAGTACAAGGGGTCGGCCGGCATCAAGGCGGACAACTATTTCGCCATGACAGGCGGCACGGTCACCATCACCAACAGCGGATCGGGCGGCAAAGGCGTCAGCGCCGGCAGTTATGACTACTATTCCGAGAACAAAGCCCTGGGTGACAGTTATGTATCCGGCGGTACGCTGACGATCAAGACCACCGGCAGCGAATCCAACGACGTATCCCCCAAGGGCATCAAGATCGGATTCAAGGAGGCTTCCGGCCGCAGTTACATCTACGCCGGTAACCTGAAAGTCACCGGCGGCGCCATCAACGTGACCTGTTCCAAGAGCGAAGCCATCGAAGCCAAGGGCGACCTTACCATCTCAGGCGGCGCCGTCTACGCCTATTCGACCGGCGATGACGCCATCAACTGCCAGGGCGAACTCAACGTCACCGGAGGCTATGTCTACGGCCATTCCACTGCCAACGACGCCATCGATTCCAACGGCAACATGAAACTGTCCGGCGGTTATGTCTTTGCCATCACGACCCGGGGTAGCCCGGAAGTTGCGCTGGATGCCAACACCGAAGGCGGCTACAAACTCTACATCAACAGCGGCGCGACAGTCGTTGCCTACGGCGGCCTTGAACACGGCTCCTCGCTGTCCCAAACCTGCTATACCATGAGCGCGACGGCCGGCAGTTGGAATGCCCTCTATGACGGCAGTTCTTTCCTCTGCGCCTTCAAGGCTCCTTCCGACCTGTCCAGTTTCGTGGTGTCGGCGCCTTCCCTCAAGACCGGTTACAAGGGCGTCAGCGTAAGCGGCAGCACCTATTGCAACGGCATCTGGGCGACATCCGGCATCTCCGGCGGATCCTCCGTCTCGCTCAGCAGCTACAGCGGCGGCCAGGGCGGTCCCGGTGGTGGCGGCGGCGGACGCGGCTGGGGCTGGTAATCCCGACCACTCATTTCCATCATTACAGATACAGCCATGAAAACGAAATACATCCTCCTGTTCCCTCTTCTGTCCGTCCTCTTCCCTGTCGCCGCATCGGCGCAGGGAACGGTCGGAGACCTGGAAAGCAGTTTCGGCGCACGGTTCAGCGTCGAGGCCGACAAGAAACTCGCGAAAGGCGTTCATGCCATCGTTTCGGGCGAGGCGCGCATGACCGACGGGATCGGTTCTCCTGACCGCTACCAGGCGGGGCTGGAACTGACCTATAAGCTCAATGACACCTTCAAGTTCGGTGTCGGCTATCTCCTGATCGAGAAAATGAATTCGTCCGGAGAATGGAATCCGCGCCACCGGTTCTATGCAGACGGGAAGGTGTCCTTCCGTTCCGGGGACTGGCTTTTCTCCGTCAAGGAACGGCTCCAGCTGACCCACCGCGAGGTCGGAAACGTCTTCCAGAATACACCGAACTCCCTGTCGTTGAAAAGCCGTTTCAAGGTATCGTACAAAGGGTTCGGTTCCGTGACGCCGTACGGTTATATAGAAGTGCGCAATGTATTCAACGATCCGTCCTGTACAGCGACTTGGAGCACAGCCTCGCAGTCGTACTCGGACTACGTTTTCGACGGATACTCGGACGCCTATTTCAACCGGGTACGGGGCTCCCTGGGTGCGGAATGGAAGATGTCCCCGAGCCATACGCTGGATTTCTTCCTGCTGACCGACTATAATTACAACAAGGAGATTGACACGAATGCCGAAGGAACGAAACTGAAATCCCTGACCTATGACCGGGGACTCCAGATCGGACTTGGCGTCGGCTACAAGTTCAGCTTCTGACAAAAACCGCCTTTTTGCAATTTTATCGTTCAAAGGCGGTTTTTATTTTGCCTCCGGCGGGGTTCCAGCTTTGTTTTTTCGCAGAAAACCCGTACTTTTGTAACCCGTATTCCAATCAATTCTTTTTATGAAATACGGGTTCGACAACGAGAAGTATCTGAAAATCCAATCAGAGCACATCAAGCAGCGCATCGCCACCTTCGGCGACAAACTCTACATGGAATTCGGCGGGAAACTGTTCGATGATTTCCATGCCAGCCGTGTCCTTCCCGGCTTCGAGCCGGACAGCAAACTGAAGATGCTGATGCAGATGAAAGACGATGCGGAAATCGTCATCGTCATCAGTGCCGTGGATATCGAGAAGAACAAGGTCCGCAGCGACCTGGGCATCACGTACGACGTCGACGTCCTCCGTCTCCGCGACGAGTTCATGGACCGCGGCCTGAGCGTCAACAGCGTTGTCATCACCCATTTCAACGGCCAGTCCAGCGCGGAAGCCTACCGCAAGCGCCTGGAGAACATGGGAATCAAGGTCTACTACCACCATACGATCGAAGGCTATCCCAACAATGTCGCCCTGATTGATTCGGAGGACGGTTTCGGCAAGAACGACTATGTCGAGACGACCCGCCCGCTCGTCGTCGTGACGGCGCCCGGTCCGGGTAGCGGCAAGATGGCCGTCTGCCTCAGCCAGCTGTATCAGGAGAACAATCGCGGCGTCAAGGCCGGTTACGCCAAGTTCGAGACCTTCCCGATCTGGAACCTGCCCCTCACGCACCCGGTCAACATCGCCTATGAGGCGGCGACGGCCGACCTGGACGATGTCAACATGATTGACCCGTTCCACCTGGACGCGTACGGCGAGACCGCCGTCAACTACAACCGCGACGTCGAGATCTTCCCGGTCATGAACGCGTTGTTCGACGATATCTACGGAGATACGCCGTACAAGTCCCCGACCGACATGGGCGTCAACATGATCGGCTACTGCATCAGCGACGACGATGTCTGCCGGGAGGCCTCCTACCAGGAGATTATCCGCCGCTACTACACGGCCGTCTGCAACTTCGCCGACGGCAAAGCCTCGGAAAACGAGGTCAACAAGATCGCCCTGCTGATGAAGCGCGCCAAGATTTCCACAGCGGACCGAAAAACCACCATCGCCGCGAAGGACCGCATGGAGCGCTCCGGCGTCGCGACCGCCGCAATCGAACTGGGTGACGGAACGATCCTCACGGCCGAGACCAGTCCCCTGCTCGGTCCCTGCGCCGCCCTTCTCCTGAATGCCTTGAAGCACCTGGCCGGCATCGCCCACAACGTCAAGCTCATTCCGCAGACCATGATCGCCCCGATCCAGACGACCAAGGTGACCTATCTTCATGGCCACAATCCCCGTCTCCATACGGACGAGGTCCTGATCGCCATCTCGATGATGAGCCTGCTCGACGAGAATTGCAAACAGGCCCTGGAACAGTTGCCGAAGCTGGCCGGCGCCCAGGTCCATTCAACGGTCATGCTGAGCGAAGTGGACCGCAAGACCTTCCACAAACTGGGCATCGGCCTGACCTGCGATCCGGTTCGGAAACTCAAGGACCGTCAGCGGAACACCGTAGAAGAAGCCTGATCCATGCAAGAAGCATTACTGCAGTTGGCCAAGTCCTACGAACAGACAGCCAACGCCATCCATGACGCCATTCGGGACTGTATCCGACAGTCGGACGGATTTATCAACGCGGCCAACAACAACGGCCGGAAACCGAACATGGAAGCTCTGGTCTACGACAGTGCAAAGGGCTATACGGAATCCTGTCCCATCAAGGCGCTCCGCCTCGGACAGAACGGTGTCGTCGAGGTTTACCTCGGGCACAATGACACAATCTATACCGACAAATACCTGCGCAGCGACCGTTCCGCGGAGCATTGGCTGCCGCTGAAAGATTCCCAGATCGTTTTCTACCAGACGGTCCTGTCCATCGCGAACACGATCGACGAATACATGGCCTGAGCCTAGCGGATGATGTCCGCCCGCCACGTGACGCCGATGTCGAAGTTGTTTCGATGGTCGACGTTGTCGCGGTAATAGACGGCGTGCAGGCGGAGGTTGTCCCGGCCGAGCGGGAACCACTCCAGGCCGCAGCCGGCGTACAGGTATTCCGTGCCGGGTGCGATCACGACATCATACGCCCGGCCATTCGCGTCGACATTTTCCGCCGCATTCTTTTCGTAGCCGGCCTTCGCGCAGATGTTCCAGTCTCCGACGCTCCAGATGAATTTCGAGATGACCGTATAGTCGCTCATTAGGAAACGGCGCTGGCCGAAACCGCTGCGGTTCATCAGGTCGATGTCCAGAATGGCATTCGGCAGGATGAAATGGTTGCCCAGGGACAGGTAATTGACCATCCGGTGCGACTGGTCCTCGACGAAGTTGACACTCCAGATGGTTTTCCACCAGGGAACCACGCTGCCGCTCCACGCGAAATTATACGCATAGACATTCTGGAAGCCCAGCGAGAGCGGAGAATTGGCAATCTGGAAGATCAGACGCTGATCCTGCGCAAAAGTATAAGTGGAGGAAAAAGCGAAGGTAAAGCCCTGGTACAGGTTGTTGCAGAACTGGCTGTAGAAATAGACGTCGATCGGGGCGGCGTCGTATTCGTAGCCGCCGATGAGGACGGCCTGCTTGCCGGCCGTGAAATTCCAATGCGGGGACGCCTGCCAGTTGATATACATGAAGTCAGTGGCGTTGAACATGTTCCGCTCGTCGAAAACTTTCTTGTTGAGCCGCTGGCGAATCCGGTAATCCACGTTCGGAGCGATGTGGCCGAGCAGATGCAGGTTGAGGTATTCTCCGACCATCTGGCTGCTGTATTCCCCATCGATCGTTTCCTGGTGGAAGGAGGTACGCATATCGAGGAAGAACCGGTCAACTTTGTGCTGGGCGGAAAGCGGAACAAAAACGGCCGCAAGAAATATAGATAAAATGTATTTTTTCATTTTTCCTTAAAAATTTTACGAAATTATGCATTTTTGTTTGAAAATTCAAAGACTTTGTGCAATTTTGGACAAAATTTGAAAGAAATGAATCAAATCTTGCAGGCCCTTGCCAGCAAAAAGTTCTGGAAGGAACTGATCATCATGACCTTGGGCATGGCTTTCGGAGCCATCGGCGTTTACTATTTCCTGATGCCGAGCAAACTGATCATCGGCTCGATTTCCGGTCTGTCCATCGTCCTGGCCGATATCTTCGGCATGTTCGGAATGACGGTCAAGGTCTCGAACCTGATCGTCATCATCAACGCCATCCTACTGGTGCTGGCCTGGTTCCTCATCGGCAAGGAATTCGGTCTGAAGACGGTCTATACCGCCCTGATCCTCGGACCGCTCATCGACATGTGGGAGAAGATCCTGCCCTACCAGAAACTGATCCCGGAAGGCGGCACCTCCGTCATGAACGACCCCTGGCTGGACCTGATCTGCTTCGTGCTGATGCTGAGCATTTCGCAGGCGATCCTGTTCCGGATCAACGCCTCGACGGGCGGACTCGACATCATTGCCAAGATCGTCAACAAGTACCTGCATTTCGAAATCGGAACCTCCGTCACCGTCGCCGGCGCCCTGATCTGCTGCACGGCTTTCGCCATCAACCCGTTCCGGCTGGTCGTCCTGGGCCTGATCGGAACCTGGATCAACGGGATCGCCGTCGACTATTTCACCGATACGCTCAACAAGCGCAAACGCGTCTGCATCATCAGCGACCGGCATGAGGAAATCCGCGATTTCATCATCCGGAAACTGGAGCGCGGCTGCAGCCTGTACCACCTGCAGGGCGGTTATTCCGGCGAAGAGAAGATCGAGGTCGTCACCCTGCTGACCCAGGATGAATATGCGGCCCTGTTCAATTTCCTGAAGGAACGGAAAATGGATGCGTTCATCACAGCCGGCAACGTCAGTGAGATCTACGGGAACTGGCACACCCGGAAAAAATAAGAAAAACCGCTTCGGGATTCCGAAAGCGGTTTTTTCTTAATAGGCAAGGTTTGCAACCTGGTAATAGGCCTGCGCCTCTTTCAGCACCTCCCCGGCGGTCTCTTCCATCGGGGTTTGTTCGTATTCCCACCCGTCATGCCGGAGGACGGAGAACTGCTGGATGCGGCGGACCGGCGAAAGAACCGTCAGGACATCATCGGCATAATAGCCCAGGTCCTGGTAGGTTGCCATGAAGGCCCGCTCCCGGAACGCCGGGTCCAGGACATCCTGGCCATAGAACCGGGAATCGTAAGACAGGTGCAGCAGGGAGAACAGCGTCGGCATGACATCGATCTGGGAGCAGACCTTATCCACATACTGCGGTTCGATGAACCCCGGCGCAAAGATGAGAGCCGGGATGTGGTAGCAGTCCAGCGGCAGGGACGTCTTGCCGGCCGAGGAGGCGCAGTGATCCGCCATGATCACGAACACGGTCTCGGAGAACCACGGCTTGGCGGCGGCGTCGGCAAGGAACCGGCCGATGGCCCAGTCCGTATACTTGACGGCGGCCCGGCGGCTCATCGGATTGCCGTCGTACTCGATCCGGCCTTCCGGATACGTATAGGGACGATGGTTGGAGATGGTCATGATATGCGCGAAGAAAGGCTCCCCTGCCGACCAGGAATCGTCGAACCGCCGGATGGCTTCCCGGTAGGAATCCTCGTCGGACGTGCCCCAGATGTTGGAGAACACGATGGCATCCTTGTCATAGGTCTTCTTGTCGGTGATTTCGTAGCCGCAGGCGCCGAAGAACGCGCCCATGTTGTCGAAGTAACTGTCGCCGCCGTAGATGAACCGGGTCTGGTATCCGTTCTCACGGAGCACGTCGCCCGTCGAGAAGAAACCGGAGCAATCCGGCCGCTTCACCAGGCTTTCGCCGGAAGACGGCGGGATGCACAGGGTCACGGCTTCCAGGCCGCGGACGGTCCGGTTGCCGGTCGCATACAGGTTGTCGAAGACCAGGCTCTTCTCCAGCAGGGTGTCGAGATTCGGAGTGATGCCGTCTTCCGATCCGTACCGGGTCAGGAAATCCGCGCTCAGGCTCTCCACGGTGATCAGGACGATGTTCTTGCGGACCGGCGGCAGGCTGTCGCGGATGGCACGGACGCCGTCGGCGTCCAGCCCGCAGAGTCCCTTCTGGATGCGTTCCGCCTCGTCCTGCGGGATCATCGCGTAGAACTGCTCGTAGTCCAGTTCATTGGATACGAAGGCTTCCAGGAAGTCCCAGCAGCCGTTTTCCTGGATCTGGGTCGCAAAGAGGTTCTCGCCGCCGAAGTTGCGGTAGCCCAGGTGGAGCCAGCCGTAACCGAGGCCGCACCAGAGCGCCAGCCCGGCCAGGGTCAGGCCCCACTGTTTCCAACTGGACACGCCGCTTTCGCGGATGTCCTTTCCGCGGACCATCCACCAGCAGATCGCGCCGGCGACCAGCAGCATGGCCAGGGCCATCCACACGATCGGATACGACTCGACGATGTTGCCGATGACCTCATTGGTGTAGACCAGGTAGTCCACGGCGATGAAATTGAACCGGACGCCGAATTCGCTCCAGAAGACGATTTCGCTGAAGGCGATCGTGATGGCGCAGCAGGCATACAGCATCATGATGATATAGATGGCCGCCGTCCGCCAGCCTTTCCGCACGCGCGGAACGAACATCTTGATGGTCAGGCAGGCGGCCAGGACGATCATGACGGCATTGACGATCCGCGGCAGCGGACCGCCGTATTCGTCCGTGATGTCGTTGCAGAAGACGACATACAGGGTCAGGAGCAGGAAGGCTCCCCAGAAGATCCAGCCGAAAGGCTGACGGTATTTGTCATCGGTCAGGAACGTATAGACCACGAAAGCCGGGACCAAGGCGATGCCCGTAAAAGCCAGGTCGTTCAAGAATCCGAGTCCGAAGATTTTCAGCCAGTCCACAAATCCCCAGTCCACCACGGTCAAGGGATGGAGAATCAGGACAATCCGGATCAGGAAACCGAGGATCAGGGTCAGGCAGAGGAAACGCGGTGCGAAGAACGCGAACCAGTCTTTCACTTTTATTCTATTCATATTTTTCTGTTTTTCGGGACAATGACACGAAGGGCGGAGGGGACAGATTCAAAACGGATTTCCAGGCCTTTCCGGCAGGGATCGCCGTCGTAATGGGCCGGTCCTTCCTGGGTCCTGCGGATCGTGATCTGTCGGCCGCGGAGCATCCGTACCCGGCGGCTGGTATGGGCCCGGCCGTCCAGCAGTTTGGTCGCCAGCACGGGAAGTTCCCAGGTATGGAAGGGGGCGACGACGGTTACATCCAACAGGCCGTCCTGCACGGACGCCAGCGAGGTGATCCGGGCCTGGTTGCCCCATTGGTTGGCATTGCCGACGGTGACAAAGACCGCCGGAGCCGTCATCTTTTCCCCGTCTGTCTCAATCTCATAGGTATCGGGGCGGAAATTCTGCCAGATCTTCCAGGCCAAGGAGATATAAGTCCACAGTCCCCGTTTCCCGGAGGAGGCGAACTGCCAGGCCACTTCTGCATCCAGGCCGACGCCGGCGGTGCAGAAAAAGGGACGGCCGTCGATCCGGCCGCAGTCCATCGTCACGGCACGGCCTTCCGTAAGGGTGCGGAGCGCCTTGCGGGGATTGCGGCTGATTCCCAGATGGAGGGCCAGTCCGTCGCCGCTGCCGCACGGGATGATGCCGAGGAACTTTCCGGTACCGATCAGTCCCTGTGCCACTTCGCTGACCGTTCCGTCGCCGCCGACGGCGACGACAATGTCCGCATCCGAGCGGTGCGCCAGTTCCGTGGCGTGGCCGGCATGGGTGGTCAGGACGGTTTCATGGGAGAAAAGATTCCGGTCCAGGGTGCTGTCCAGCATGCGGATGATGGCATCTTTGTTCCTGCCACCGGAAATCGGGTTGATAATGAACAATAACTTTTGCATTCTTTCCAAACAAGATTGCAAATTTAGGAATTCCGGACAGATATTACAACCGCCGGGACGAACGGAGTCGCTGTAAAATATGTATATTTGCAGCCGCATTTTTTTCAATGACATGCCGCACCTGGGAGAAACCATATCCTTGATCGTCGCCGTCTGCTGGACTGCGACCGCCTTGTTTGCCGACATTGCCAGCCACCGGCTTGGTTCGATGACGGTCAACGTCATCCGCCTCGTCCTGGCGTCCGTCTTTCTCGGCGGCATCCTTTGGGTCACGGTCGGTCATCCCTACCCGGTCTATGCCGACGGCCAGGCCTGGTTCTGGCTCGCCCTGTCCGCCCTGGTCGGCTATGTTTTCGGCGATTTCTGCCTCTTCAATTCCTACCTGGTCATCGGAGCCCGTTTCGGACAGCTGTTCATGACGCTGGCGCCGCCGATTGCCGCCATCGCCGGCTGGATCCTGCTCGGCGAGACCATGACCTGGAAGTCCTGGCTGGCCATGGCCGTCACGATCAGCGGTATCGCCATCTCCATCCTCAGCAAAGGAGAAGGCCACCAGGTCCGGTTCACCCTGCCGCTAAAAGGCATTCTCCTGGGTATCGGCGCAGGTATGGGACAAGGTGTCGGCCTGGTCCTGAGCAAGATCGGCATGCAGCATTATGAAGCGGCCCTCCCGGCCGACGTGCCGGCTGTCATGGACCAGATGCTCCCGTTTGCGTCCACGATGATCCGCGCCATCGTCGGCGGCGCCGGATTCGTCTGCCTCATGGCCCTGCAGCGGGGCTTGTCCCGTTTCCGCACCGCCGTCAAGGACCGCAAGGGCATGACCTACGCCATCCTGACGACGCTCTTCGGCCCCGTCATCGGCGTCTCGCTGTCCCTGATGGCGGTACAATACGCCAACGCCGGCATCGCGTCGACCCTGATGGCCTTGACGCCGGTGCTCATCATTCTTCCCTATTCGTTGATTTACAAGCAGAAGATCAAGGCGAAGGAGATTCTCGGCGTCACCGTCAGCATGCTGGGTGTCGCCATGTTCTTCCTGCTTTAGAACTGGATGTCCACGCCCATCGTGACCCGGAACGGATTCCTGTCCCGGTGGGTCAGCCGCCAGTTGGCGTCCACCCTGAAAATCCGGAAAATATTCGAAATGCCGGCAGACGCCTCGACGTAAGGGGCGCCGTCCAGGCTGCTCAGTCCTTCGATCGGCAGATAACGGCTTTCGGACCCGTTCTGCGGAGTCAAGGTACCGAAGACAGACTTGACCGAAACGACCTCCCGCCAGTCCCAACGGCCAACCAGCGGCAGCACGCCCAGGATCAGTCCGTTGAAATTGTGCTCGTAGGAAAGGGTCGCCCAGCGGTCGGAGGCGAACTCGAAATAATCCATGCAGGCGAAACAGGATTTGTCCAGGATGAAACCTTCGTTCCCTTCGTGCAGTTTCAGCAGCGGATACGGGACCTCGCCCCAGATGATGCCGCCGTCCGCATGAAGGAACCCGAAGCCGAGCGGTCCTGCGGAAAGGCTCCAGTCAATGGAAAGTTCGGTCCGGTTGAAGCGGAAATCATCATCCGTAATCCCGCTCAAGCCGGTGACCCAGTTCCACTCGATGATCGGGTAGCGCGTATAGATGAAAGACTTGTCGAAGACGCCGCGGTTGATTTTCTCCTGCCAGGAAAGCCGGGCCGTATAATGCAACTGGTTGGCGGACACGGAGACAATATCTCCTCCATCCCGCAGGTGCAGGGGCACCAGGTCATTGGCAAAGATCCGCCGGGATTCGGCGATGAACCAGCTGGTGAAAGACGGGGAGAACTCATGTTCATACGAAAGTTTGTACTCCCGCAGGAAACTGTGGCGGTCGTTGCCATGGCTGGAAGCCAGAGAACTGAAAATGTTGTTCCGGGCGAAAATGCCGCTGCCGCGGCCCAGCTGCTCGTCGTCCATGCCGGCATAAATGCTCAGTTTCCGCGTCTTGTCCCGCCGCAGGATCCATTCCGCACCGGCATTCCACTTGACTTTCCGATCCTTGAAACCGTATCCCAGCGAACCGCGCAAACGCACTTTTTCGCTGAAATCTTTCGTCGTCCGGAAGCCCAGGCCCAGATGCAGGCCCTCCGTTCCGTTATAGGAGACCGTCCGGATCCAAGGGCCGAATCCGACCGGCTTGCCGACCGGTTCGACATAGCCGACGGCCATGGTCCGCGCGATGGCATACATAGCCTTGTAGCCGGGCGTCTGCTGGATCATGTCGACTGCCGTGAAGATGCCTTCTTCCCGGGGCGAGAGCGGATACGGACGGAGTTGGTTCCAGTCCGTGTCGGCCCGGTGGCGCAGCAGGACGGGGTCTCCGCTTTTCAGCGTCTCGGGCGGCAGGACAGGATCCCAATCCGGCTCCTCATACCGGATGTTCCGGTTGCCCAGGAAGGAGATGACCTTGGCGCTGTCGTCCAGGGCCATGGAAAAGTCGATAAACACATTCTCATCCTGCGGGAACCATTTTCCGGACGGCAGCCGCCGGTTGACGACTTCGATATTGATGTGCCGGATCCAGTTGACATTCGACGATCCGGCCAGGCGGACATGGGCGGACCGGATGGCATAGTCTTCCGCATCGATGTCCAACTGTCCGTCGAGGGCCGGGGATGTCACGGCTTTCTTGGGATGGAAGCGCAGGGTATAGGTTTTCCGCCCGTCGACCATGAGACTGTCCACCAGGAAATAATTGTAGAACGCGTGCCCGTAGGAAGAGGCGGGAGAAGGGATCTGCAGGCTGAACAGGCTCAGGTTGTTCTTGTAAAAATCCGGCTTGAACAGATAGACGCCGGTAAACTGGGTCAGCAGGTTGTCGGGATCGATGCCGGAGATCCGGTTGGCGCGGATGACTTCGCGGTCGACGGAAGGATCCAGCGAATGGTACTGGTCCGATACCGTCTCGGAGATCATGATGGGGATATAGGTCTCGCCCGTCACGGAAGAAGTATCCCGGAACGAGAGGATCGGGGCGAAGGTGTTCTGCAGGAAAGAATTGGATATCAAGGATTCGGCGTGGGTCGCATCCATCTCGATCTTGGAGTACAAGCGGGAAGACCAGGCCGGATAGTTGGCCGGATCATGTTGCTTGCGGCGCCGGTCCAATTCGTCCAGGAAACGCTTCAGGCGCCGGTTGTCCGGCTTGACGACGGAGGCTGTCAAGTCGTTCCGCTCCGGTTTCAGCCGGAAATTGATTTCCGAGAAGGCCCCGGGCTGGACATCGACCGACTGCGGTGCGTAGCCGAGCAGATGGGCGGTCAGGCGTTTCGCCTCGGGAGCGCGGGTTTCGATGGAGTAGCGGCCGTCCAGGTCCGTGGAGATGCCGATGGTCGTTCCGTCGAAATAAACGCCTGCAAAAGGGACCGGCTCACCGGTGTCCGCATCAACCACTTGCCCGCAGACCTTGGTCACCTGCGCAGCAAGCAGCGGCGGAAACAGCAGCAAGAAGGCCAGTATCAGTGCAGTATGACAGATAAAACGCTTCATCGTGCAACCACTTCTCCAATCAATCATACAAAAATAACATTTTTCCGAAAAAATTTCCGATTTCGGGCAGGGTTTATTATCTTTGCACCCGCTTTTGGGGTATTAGCTCAGTTGGTAGAGCGCCAGGTTCGCAATCTGGAGGTCAGGGGTTCGACCCCCCTATGCTCCACAACCCATACAAACCATGAAATCCGTTATCTTGGCAGCCTTCTTGATCCTTGGCGTGGCGATCGTGCTGTCAAGGTTTCTTTTTATACGGAAGCGGCAGGAATTTCCGCGGTTGATGGCAGCCATTCCCGCCGACCATGACCTGTGCGCCCTCGACCAATGCATCAAGGAGGTCGGGCACATCTGGTTCTTCTATTCCCTGTTTCGCAAGAAAGACCCGGGACTGCTGCTGACGGTCTCGCTGAATGTTCCCTGCCCGCAGGAGCCGGAAGACCTGGAGGCGCTGGACCGCGAGATCCGGGATCTGGTCGCCGACTTGCAGCGGACCGCTCCCCTTACCCGGAGCGACTGGCGCGAGATGGAAGGGCCGCTGGCCATGCGCCTGTACCTCGAATTCGACTGGCACCGGACCACGGTCGCCATGCTCCGGGAATTCCAGGGCAGGACCATGGAGATCATCCGCCGCCACCGGGCCGAAGACGTCGTCCGGCATTTCCGCGGTTCCGGCGACTATGACATCTATTATTCCGAGCAGGTCGGCAACATCATCGAACGGTCCCTCGACATGGTCAACGCCTTCGACATCCGCAAGTATTCCTTCAAATCCGAAGGTCTGCTCGGTTATGACGGAAAGAACGAACAGCCGGTGACGCCGGAAGAGTTCAACGACTTGTTCGAAGCCGGCAAGCCGGACATCGACACCCGGGGTCTGACGGTCCGGGATCTTCCGGAGCATTTCCGGCAACTGTACCGGGACGAAGTCATCCTGGTCCGCGCCCTGCTGTACAAACGGGGACGGAAACAATACCTGGAAGGCTGGTACCGGGACCGGAACGGCATCGCCTGCAACTGGAACATCGAAGCCTCCGGGGGAAGCTGGTGGGTCTATTCGGTCGAAAAGGGAGAACTCGGCGAGATCTTCGAAATGGACACGGAAGAAGAGGCCTGCGACCTGTTCGTCCGCTATGTCGTCGAAGGAATCCAGGATGCGGAAGACAATGAAGGATAAGCATTTTACCGATACGATCCTGCGTTGGTACGCCGAGAACGGACGCGACCTGCCCTGGCGCAGGACGAAGGATCCGTATGCCATCTGGCTCAGTGAGATCATCCTCCAGCAGACCCGGATCGCACAGGGGACGGCCTATTGGGAGCGGTTCATGACCGCTTTCCCGACCGTGGAGGACCTGGCGGCAGCGCCGGAAGACCAGGTCATGCGGCTCTGGCAGGGCCTCGGCTATTACAGCCGCGCCCGGAACCTGCATGCGGCGGCCGGACAAATTGTCGCCCGGGGCGGATTTCCGACGGACCTGGCCGGCATCCGGTCGCTCAAAGGCGTCGGGGACTATACGGCAGCGGCCATCGCCTCCATCGCTTTCGGCATTCCCGCCGCCGTCGTCGACGGCAATGTATACCGGGTTCTCGCGCGGCATTACGGCATCTCGACCGCCGTCGGCACCACGGCAGCCAAAAAGGAATTCGGAGACCTGGCGCAGAGCCTGCTGCCGGATTCCCAGCCGGCGGAATTCAACCAGGGGATGATGGATTTCGGCGCCCTGCAATGTACGCCGCTCTCCCCTTCCTGCCCGGAATGTCCGCTGGCCGGCACCTGCGACGCCCTGCGGACCGGACGCGTCGACCGGCTGCCCGTCAAGAAAGCACCGGCGAAGGTCCAGACCCGGACCCTGACCTGGGTCTATCTGCGCTGCCAGGGAGAAACCGCCATCCGCCGGCGGGAGGCCGGCGATATCTGGCAGGGACTCTGGGAGCCCCTTTCATGCGAAGAACCCGGGCAACTGGAAGGCAGGCTGACACTCCTGCGCCGCGGTGTCCGGCACCAGTTGACCCACCGGACCATCGTGGCCGATTTCTATTTGCTGGAGACAACGGAAAAGCCGGTCCTGCCGGAAGGATACCGCTGGATTCCGGAACAGGAACTGGACCGGTACGGGAAACCCCGTCTGTTCGAATCAATGCTGGACTGCCTGTAGGATACCCTGCTCGCCGAGGTGGCTGTCCTTGAATCCCAGGAAATATAAGACGCCGTCGATGCCGACGGTATTGATGGACTGCCTGGCATTGGCCGCGACCCGCGGCTTGGCATGGAACGCGATGCCCAGACCGGCTTCCGACAGCATCGGCAGGTCATTGGCCCCGTCGCCCACGGCAATGGTCTGGGCCATGTTGACCTTCTCCATCTGGGCGATCAGTTTCAGCAGGTCCGCTTTCCGCCGGCCGTCGACGATCTCGCCGACATACCGCCCGGTCAGTTTGCCGTCGTCACCGATTTCCAGTTCGTTGGCATAGACATAGTCGATGCCGTATCGTTTCTGGATATATTCGCCGAAGAAGGTGAAACCGCCGCTCAGGATCGCGATCTTGTAACCGCAGGTCTTCAGCACCGACATGAGCCGGTCCACGCCTTCGGTCACCGGGAGATGTTCAGCAATCTCCTGCATGACAGAAGCATCCAGGCCCTTGAGCAGGGCGACCCGTCGGGTGAAACTTTCCTTGAAATCGATCTCGCCCCGCATGGCGGATTCGGTGATGGCCCGGACCTGCTCCCCGACACCGGCCCGCTCGGCCAGTTCGTCGATGCATTCGGTCTGGATCAGGGTGGAGTCCATGTCGAAGCAGATCAGGCGGCGCATCCGCCGGTACATGTCGTCTTTCTGCAGGGAGAAATCGAATCCCATTTCCGCAGACAGGTGCATCAGTTCGGCTTGCATGGCTTCCCGGTCCACGGGCGTACCGCGCAAGGAGAACTCGATGCAGGCGCGGACGTTCTTCGCGGCCGGATTGCGAAGGCTCATGCGGCCGGTCAGCCGCCGGATGGAATCGATGTTGAGTCCCTGTACCGTCGCCACCTTGGCGGCCGCCTCGATCTGGCGGGCGGAAAGGCTCCGGCCGATCAGGGTCAGGATGAAACGGTTCTTGCCCTGTCTGCCCACCCAGGCCTCGTACTCGTCGTCCGAAACCGGTTCGAATCCGATGTTGACATTCATCTCCGTCGCCTTGAACAGCAATTCTTTCATGACCTGTCCGGAATGCGCTTCCGAAATCCGGATCAGGATGCCAAGCGAAAGGGAACTGTGGATATCCGCCTGGCCGATGTCGAGGATCTGCGCATCGTAGCGGGCCAGGATAGACATGACGGCGGCGGTCAGACCGACCCGGTCCTGCCCGCTGATACGGATGAGAATCTGTTCTTTCATCTGCAAAGGTTTAGAATACCAGATGCAAGGTACGCAATCCGGCGGAAAAATGCAACGGAAGGGGTGCAGATTCTCCGGAGGACGGCTGTATATTCAGGTTATTTTGATTATCTTTGCATGAAATAAAAAACACATATGCTTCAGCTCGGTTCACCCCTTACCTCCGTCGCCAAAAAGGCCCTTCTCTGCGGCTCCGGCGAACTTGGAAAAGAAGTTGTCATCGAACTTCAACGTTATGGTATCGAAGTCATTGCTGTAGACCGCTACGCCAATGCACCGGCCATGCAGGTAGCCCATCGCTGCCATGTCATCAACATGCTCGACGGAGCGGAACTCCGCCGGGTCATCGAACTGGAAAAACCGGATTACATCATTCCTGAGGTAGAAGCCATCGCCACGCCGACCCTGGTCGAACTGGAGAAGGAAGGCTACAATGTCATCCCGACTGCGAAGGCGACGCTGCTGACCATGAACCGGGAAGGTATCCGCCGCCTTGCCGCCGAAGAACTCGGCCTGCCGACGGCGACGTACCGCTTTGCCGACAACTATGAAGAATTCCGTGCGGCCATCGACGCCGTCGGCATTCCCTGCGTCGTCAAACCGATCATGAGTTCATCCGGCCACGGCCAGAGCACGATCAAGAAGGCGGAAGACATCGACCAGGCCTGGCATACTGCCCAGGAAGGCGGACGGGCCGGCGCCGGCCGCGTCATCGTCGAAGGCTTCGTCAATTTCGATTATGAGATCACGATGCTGACGGTCCGCCACATCGGCGGAACGACGACCCTCGAGCCCATCGGCCACCACCAGGTCGACGGCGACTACCGTGAATCCTGGCAGCCGCAGCCGATGTCCCCTTCCGCCATCGAGAAAGCACGCGAAATCGCCATCAAAATCACCAGCGCCCTCGGCGGCCGCGGCATCTTCGGCGTCGAAATGTTCGTCAAGGGTGAGGATGTCATCTTCAGCGAAGTCTCCCCCCGCCCGCACGATACGGGTATGGTGACCATGATCTCCCAGGATCTGAGCGAGTTCGCCCTGCACGCCCGCGCCATCCTCGGTCTTCCGATTCCGGCCATCCGCCTGTTCGGGCCGAGCGCGTCGAAAGCCATCGTCGTCGAAGGCGATACCGACAAGGTCGTATTCAGCAACCTGGAAGAGGTCCTGGCGGAAGAAGATGTGCAGATCCGCATTTTCGGCAAACCGGAAGTCAAGGGACACCGTCGCTACGGCGTCATCCTGGCCCGGGACGAGAGCATCGAAAAAGCCATCGCCAAAGCGGAGAGGGCCTATGCGAAACTCGGCGTAACCATCCTCCCGCGCTAAAGAACCGCGGAAAGATTCTGATAATAGTTTCTGGACACCGGAATCGGATCATATCCGACGGTGTCCAGTTCTGCCAATATCTGGCCTTCGGAATCCTTCCGGACCAGTTTGATGTGCCGGGGGTTGATGAAATAGGACCGGTGGCAGCGCACCAGGCCGTGACGCTCGGCGAGGGGTTCGAGCGAACGCATCGAAGAACGCAGCACGAATTTCTTGTTCTCGTCATGATCCAGATAATGGATGATGACATAGTTTTCATCCGCACGGATGAAGAGGATGGCCTGCCGGTCGATGACCAGCCGCACCTTCTTGTATTCATCCAGGAAGCGGACGAGGGTCTTCTGCTCCTCCGGCGCGGCGGCATCCCGCAGATAAGAACGCAGATACTGCGACAGGATCAGCAGCGCATAGGGATAGACCAGGACCAGCAGGTTGTATTTCAGGAAAAACGCCAGCACGGAAAAATAGGACTGGCTGCCGCGCAGCATCAGGGTCATGTACAGGGCGCAGAAGGCGGACAGGATGACAATCTCTCCGATGCACCAGAGGATCAGCAGCGAAAGGTTCATCCGGATGACGTTCCGCAGGAAATACAGGACCAGGCGGCACAGGGCGACGCTGCCGAAGACGATGCAGGTCAGCAACGTCACGTTGAACGAAAAGCGTCCCGCTCCCATGTCCAGGAAAGGATGGATGTCCAATGCCGTGTATATCAGCGTAAAGGCAAAAAAGAACAGCGGGATGACCAGACTGTACAGGATACAGGCCGGCATGCTCATGAATTGCTTGGATATTGGTTTCATTCCGTCACGGGGTTACTGGGACAAAGATAAGAATTATTTGGAATTCGTCCCTGATTCCGGCCATTTTGTCCCGGAACAGGCGTTTTCGTCACAATCCGTCCGTCCCGGTGACTCTGATTTCCGGAACAGGAGCAAGCCGCGTACCTTTGCTCCTGTAAACGGATAAGGATATGAAACAGCTCACACTCCAGATGCCGGAACAGACCGGCTATATCTCGCAGATGCGCGGGAACGACAAGCGATACAAGATCGAGATCAACCCGGCATATGAAAAAATCCGCGGATTGATCGCAAAACTGCCCGCCGTCTTCGAACGACAGGGCGTCCTGGTGGAAAACGGTGATGCAACCGTCAAGCGGTATTCCCTGCCGCTGGGCCGGTTTACCGTCCGGCGTTTCCCGGCCCGGGAACGGCGGTTCTGGTTCCGTCGGCCGCTTTCCGCTGCGGAAGAAGCCTGGCGGAATTACTGGGATGGCGCCGCCGGAGCGCAGAAAAAAACCGAGGCCATCGCCTTCATCGATGAATCCGATGCGCAGGGACGGCCTCAGTACTCGTATTATATCACCCGGTTATAGCGCCCAGTGGGCGATGTCGGACCGGAAGAACAGGTTCGGACAGGAAATCTTGCCCATTTCTTCATATACGCAGTCACGGACCTGGTGGATCTCATGACCCCGGCCGACAACCATCAGGACACGTCCGCCGGCCGTTACGATCCGACCGTCGGAACATTTCGTACCCATGTGGTACACCTTCGGGCCGACCTGGTCCAATCCTTCGATGGCGAATCCCTTTTCATAGGATCCCGGATACCCCTTGGAAGCCATGACGACACCCATGGTCACGTCATCGGACCATTCCGGCTGCTCCGCTTCCCGCCCTTCAGCGACGGCCTGGAAGATATCGAAGGCGTCGCTTTCCAACAACGGAAGGACGACCTCCGTTTCCGGATCTCCGAAGCGGGCGTTGAACTCGATGACCTTGATGCCGTCCGGCGTCTTCATCAGGCCGCCATACAGGACGCCGCTGAGCGGACAGCCCTCTGCCACCATGGCGGAAGCCGTCTTCTGCAGGATGTACTCCTGTGCGAAAGCACGGTCTTCCGGCGTGATGAACGGCAGGCCCGTGTAGGCGCCCATGCCGCCGGTGTTCGGACCGAGGTCCCGGTCGAAAGCCCGTTTGTGGTCTTGGGCCAGCGGCATCGGATAAATCCGCTCGCCGTCCACGAAGCACATGAAGGAGAACTCCGGACCTTCCAGATAATCCTCGACGACGACTTTTCCGGCGCCGAAACGGTTGTCCAACAACATATCCTTCAAGGCCGCTTCCGCTTCCGCCAGGTCCTGGGCAATCACGACACCCTTGCCGGCGGCGAGGCCGTCGTATTTCAGGACAGCCGGGAAAGGACGGCCTGCCACGTAGGCGCGGGCCTCTTCATAATCCGCGAAACTCCGGTATGCAGCCGTCGGGATCCCGTACTTTTCCATGATCTGCTTGGCGAATTCCTTGCTGGATTCGATCCGCGTCGCAGCCTGCGTATGGCCGAAAATGACCCGGCCGGCCGCACGGAAGCGGTCGACGATGCCGGCGGAAAGGGAGGCCTCCGGTCCGACGACAGTCAGGTCGATATGTTCCTGCTCCGCAAAAGCGAGCAGGCCTTCGACATCGTGGTCTGAAATCGGCACGCACTCCGCCTGGGCGGCGATGCCCGCATTGCCGGGGGCGCAATAGATCTTGCTGACCCGGATCGAACGGGAAAGTGCATCGACGATGGCATGTTCACGTCCGCCGCCGCCGACGACGAGGACCTTGTTTTCCTTCGTCTTGCCGAAATCGATTTCCTTGCCTGCCGGCTGGAAACCCGGGGATACATACAGGACTCCCATGGCGATCAGTGCTTGAAGTGACGTTCGCCGGTCATCAGCATCGTGATGCCGTTTTCGTCCGCCTTTTTGACGGAGTCTTCATCCCGGATCGAACCGCCCGGCTGGACGATGGCCTTGATACCGTACTTCGCAGCCAGTTCGACGCAGTCGTCAAACGGGAAGAAGCCGTCCGAAGCCAGGACGAGGCCTTCCATGTTGCCTTCCAGGGTGGCAGCAGCCTGCTTGAGGGCGATCTCCGCAGAGCCGATGCGGTTCATCTGGCCGGCGCCGACGCCATACGTCATGCCGTCCTTCGCGACGACGATCGCATTGGACTTGACATGCTTGACGATCCGCCAGGCGAAACCCAGGTCGGTCAGCTGGCGTTCCGTCGGCTTGGCGGCGGTCACGCACATGTCAGCCTTGACTTCCTTGGTCTCGATGTCCTGGTTCTGGACCAGCAGGCCGCCGTTGACGCTGACATACATCCGCTGGGCGGGAACCGGCAGGGTCATGTCGACCTTCAGGAGACGGAGGTTCTTCTTCGTGGAGAGGAATTCAAGGGCATCCGGCGCAAAGGAAGGCGCCATGATGATCTCGAGGAAAATCGGCTTGAGGAGCTGGGCGACTTCGAGGTTGACTTCGCGGTTGAACGCGACGATGCCGCCGAAGATGGAGGTCTTGTCACCTTCATAGGTCTTCTGCCAGGCTTCCACGACGTCCTTGCCGATGGCGGAACCGCACGGGTTCATGTGCTTAAGGCCGACACAGAACGGTTCGGAGAATTCACGCACGATGTTGAGCGCGGCGTTGGCATCCTGGATGTTGTTGTAAGACAGTTCCTTGCCATTGAGCTGCTCGGCCGTGGCCAGAGAGAACGGAACGGTCTCCCCTACCGTCTTGTAGAACTTGGCCGCCTGGTGCGGATTCTCGCCGTAACGCAGTCCCTGCTTCTCTTCGAACTCGAGGAAGAGTTTCTCGGACAGGCCGGCCTGGGCACGCATGTAGGTAGCGATGCAGCTGTCATACTCCGCCGTGTGGGTGTAAGCCTTGGCGGAAAGTTCCAGACGGGTCTGGCGCGCCGTATTGCCGTTCTCACGGATCTCGGCGAGGATCCGGTCGTAATCGCAGGGATCGCAGACGACGGTCACGCTCTCCCAGTTCTTCGCGGCGCTGCGCAGCATGGACGGACCGCCGATGTCGATGTTCTCGACGGCGTCTTCCATGGTCACGCCTTCCTTGGCGATGGTCTGGCGGAATGGATACAGGTTGACGCAGACCAGGTCGATGGTCTCGATGCCGTTCTCCTTCAGGGTCTCCATATGGGCCGGGATGTCGCGGCGGGCCAGCAGGCCGCCATGCACCTTCGGGTGGAGGGTCTTGACGCGGCCGTCACAGATCTCCGGGAATCCGGTGACCTCGCTGATGCCGATGGTCTTTACGCCGTTCTGGTCCAGCAGTTTCTGGGTACCGCCCGTGGCGATGATCTCCCAGCCGCAGTTTTCCAATCCTTTGACAAAGTCGACAAGACCGCTCTTGTCGCTGACACTGACTAATGCTCTCATTGTTTTATTCGATCGTTACATTTTTGTTTCCTTCCGTGACCCGGCCGATGACCTGGGCCTTTTCCCCGTGTTTCTCCAGGATGGCGATGGCCTTGTCCGCCTCGGCGGCATCCAGGACGACGACCATGCCGATACCCATGTTGAAGATGTTGAACATCTCGCGGTGCGGGACACCGCCCCATTTCTCCAGCATCCGGAAGACCGGCAGGATCTCCCAGGATCCTTCCTTGACCGTGATGGCCTGGCCATCCCGCAGGACACGCGGGAGATTCTCGTCGAAACCGCCGCCCGTGACATGGCAGATACCGTGGACGTCGCAGTTGCGGATGACGTCCAGCACCTGCTTGACATAGATCCGGGTCGGGGTCAGCAGGACCTCGCCCAGCGTGCGGCCGCCGAATTCCGGGACTTCCTGTTCCAGGGACAGGCCGGCGTCCGCGATGATCTTGCGCACGAGGCTGAATCCGTTGGAATGCACGCCGGTGGAAGCAATGCCGACCAGCACGTCGCCGACGGAGACCTTGGAACCGTCAATCAGTTTGGATTTCTCGACGACACCCGTGGTATAACCAGCAATGTCATATTCGCCGTCGCCGTACATGCCGGGCATTTCGGCGGTCTCGCCGCCGACCAGCGCACAGCCGGCCTGCCGGCAGCCTTCCGCCACACCGGATACGATCGCCTCCACCTTGGCCGGGATGTTGTGGCCGATGGCGACATAATCGAGGAAAATGAGCGGTTCAGCGCCCTGGGCAAGGACGTCGTTGACACACATGGCAACCGCATCAATGCCGATGGTGTCATGCTTGTCCATGGCAAAGGCCAGTTTCAGTTTCGTGCCGACGCCGTCCGTACCGCTGACCAGCACCGGTTCCTTGATACCGAGACAGGAGAGGTCGAACATGCCGCCGAAGGAACCGATGTTCCCCATCGAGCCTTGACGGGACGTCGATGCGACATGCTGCTTGATCCGGCGCACCACTTCGTAGCCCGCCTCCAGGTTGACACCCGCTTTTTCGTAAGATACTGCCATATATTCAGTTACTATGATTATTCAACTTCATTCTCAATCTTTCCCTGGTACAGGGAGGTCGGATAATGGCCCGTGAAGCAGGCCAGGCACAATTCGGAGCAGCCGAAGGTGGAGGCGATCGAAGACTCCGGGCTGAGGTAGCCCAGGGAATCCGCCTCGATCATAGCGCAGGCCTCTTCGAGGGTGCGGTGCGAACACAGGAGTTCCTCTTCGGTCGATGTGTCGACGCCGTAATAGCAGCAATGCTTCATCATCGGACTGGCGATGCGGACATGGACTTCGCTGGCGCCGGCATCCCGCAGCAGGCGGACGATCTTCAGGGAGGTCGTGCCGCGGACGATGGAGTCGTCGACCATGACGATGCGTTTGCCGTTGACGATGGAACGGACGGCGGAGAGTTTCATCTTGACGCCGTTTTCCCGCATCTCCTGCGAAGGCTGGATGAAGGTACGGCCGACATACTTGCTCTTGATCAGGCCCATCTCATACGGAATGCCGCTTTCTTCGGCATAACCCATCGCGGCGCTGAGGCTGGAATCCGGGACACCGATGACGATGTCGGCTTCCGCAGGACATTCCCGGTACAGCCGGCGGCCGGACTCCTTGCGGTAGGCGTGGACGTTGCATCCGTCGATGTCGCTGTCCGGGCGGGCCAGGTAGATGTACTCCATCGCGCACATCTTGTGGCGCTGGTACTGGGAATACTTCCGGCTCCGGATACCGTGGCTGTCGATCGTCACGACTTCGCCCGGTTCGATATCGCGCAGGTAGGTCGCGCCGATCAGTTCGAAGGAGCAGGTCTCGCTGCTGACGACATAACCGTCGCCGAGCCGGCCGAGGGCAAGCGGCTTGATGCCGTATTTGTCACGGGCCGCATAGATGCGGTTCTTGGTCAGGATCAGGAACGCGAAGCCGCCTTCCATCATGTTCAGGGCGTCGAGGATGTTGAAGATTCGCGCCTCGTTGGCGTCCTTCTTGATCAGGTGGGCCAGCAGTTCGCTGTCCGTCCGTGTCTGGAAAATCGACCCCTGGCGCTCCAGGTAGTCGGAGATGTTCTTCGAGTTGACGAGATTGCCGTCGTTGACCACGGCGAAATCCCCGGAATTGTGGTGGAAATAGAGCGGCTGGACATAGTCCAGTCCCCCTTTCGACTTGTTGGCATACTTGACGCCGCCGATACCGATATCGCCCTTCAGGGAAGCCAAGATGGCGGGATTGAAGACTTCATTGACCAGGCCGAGCGCCCGGTGGCGGTAGCCCTGCTCGCCCTCGAACGTGACGATGCCGGCGCCTTCCTGCCCGCGGTGCTGCAGGGCATGGAGTCCGTAATAAATGATGGCCGAGGCGTTCTTGACGCCGTATACTCCGAAAACTCCCATATTACATCCGGTTCAAAAGGGTATATACATATTCATAGGCATCGATGACGCCGCCCATGTCGTGGCGGAAACGGTCCTTGTCCAGCACCTCACCGGTCTTCATGTCCCAGAAGCGGCAGGTATCCGGACTGATCTCATCGGACATGATGATCGTTCCGTCGGAGGCCCGGCCGAATTCCAGCTTGAGGTCGACGACCCGGATGCCGAGTCCTTCCATCAGCTTGACGATCAATTCATTGGCTTTCAGCGCCTCTTCGCGGATCTGGGCGATTTCTTCGGCATTGACGATACCGAGCGCAATCGCATGGTCCGCATTGATCATCGGATCGCGGAGATCGTCGTTGTTGTAGAACAGTTCGATGACGGTATGGGACAACTTCGTACCCGGCTCGATGCCGAGACGGCGCGCCATCGTACCGGCGGCATAATTGCGGACCGCTACGTTCAGCGGAATGATCGTAATCGGCCGGCAGACCTGCTCACGGTCATTGAGCGACTCGATGAAATGGGTCTTGATCCCGTTCTCGTTCAGGTAACGGAACAGGATGGAGGAGATGCCGCAGGTCAGGACACCTTTCCGGCGGAACGTCGCACGTTTGATTCCGCCGTATGCGGTGGCCACATCCTTGTAGCGGAAGATGACCCGGTCTTTTTCATCGGTCGCATAGACTTGTTTTTCATTGCCGTCGAAGAGCAACTGAAGTTTCTCCATATCGTTATTTCTTTTTGAAGTAATTGACTGCATTCTGGAAGAGCGGCTGCGCGCAGTTTCCGGCGATGTTGCGGAAGACATTCGGCTCATAGCGCTCGGTGTGGCCCATCTTGCCGAGGATCTGTCCGTCCGGACTCAGGATTCCCTCGATGGCGTAATAAGAGCCGTTGGGATTGTACGGCGAGACCATGGTCGCTTCGCCGGTGCGCGGATCGGCATACTGGAAGGCGACCTGGCCGTTCGCGAAGAGCCGGTCAGCCAGTTCCTGCGACACGACGAACTTGCCTTCGCCATGGCTGACGGCGATGCTGTGCAGGTCGCCCGGCTGCAGGCCGGCGAGCCACGGGGAGGCCACGGAGGCCACGCGGGTCGTCACCATCTGGGAGATGTGGCGGTTGATGTCGTTGCGGAACAGGGTCGGGCTGTCCACGGTGACCATGCCGACCTTGCCGTACGGAAGCAGGCCGCTCTTGACGAGCGCCTGGAAGCCGTTGCAGATGCCGAGGATCAGGCCGCCGCGGGAAAGCAGCGCCTCGATGGCGGCGGACACCTTTGCGTTGTTGATGACATTGGCGATGAACTTGCCGCTGCCATCCGGCTCGTCACCGGCGGAGAAACCGCCGCAGAAGGCCAGGATGTGGCACTCGCCGATGGCCTGGCTCATTTCGTCGATGGAAGCCAGGACATCCTCCGGCGTCAGGTTGCGGAAGACGGCCGTCCGGACTTCGGCGCCGGCATTGCGGAAAGCCTTGGCGGTATCGTAGTCACAGTTGCTGCCCGGGAAAACCGGCAGGAACACCACCGGCTTGTCGACCGGTTCGCCCGGATACGGGCGGGGTGCACGGCCGGGATCGGAAGCCTTGAGCGGTTCCTGGAAAGCAGGCTTCGCCGTCGGCGGATAGACCTTGGCATAACGGCCTTCATAGGCTTCGTACAGGCCTTCGACGGATTCGCCGTTGACGACGAAACCGGATGCGGTCACTTCACCCAGGCAAAGGGCGGACGGGCAGTCCAGTTCGCAGACGGATTCGACGACGACCGATCCGTACGCGGCCCGGAAGAGATCTTCTTCGGAAAGGCTGACCCGGACGCCGAGACCGTTGCCGAAGGACATCTTCGCGAGCGCCTCAGCGACGCCGCCGACACCCACGGCCCAGCCGGAAACGATCTTCTTATCGCGGATGCCCTGCAGGACGAAGTTCCAGTTTTCTTTCAGTCCGACCGTATCCGGCATCTGGTTGCAGAGCGGCGTATGGCGGATCAGGTACAGTTTGTTGCCAGGTTGCTTCAGGTCGGTCGAGATGACGCCGGAAGCGCTGACCGTATTGATGCCGAAGGCGATCAGGGTCGGCGGTACATTGATATGTTCGAAGGATCCGCTCATCGAATCCTTGCCGCCGATGGACGGCAGGCCGAAGCGGAGCTGCATTTTCAGGGCACCGAGCAGGGCGCTGAGCGGCTTGCCCCAGGAATGGGGATCATGGGTCATGCGTTCGAAGTACTCCTGGTAGGAGAACCGCATGCCGGACCAGTCGCCGCCTGCGGCGACCATCTTCGTGCAGGCGTCCACGACGGCATAGGCCGCGCCGTGGTACGGACTCCAGGAAGTCAGTTCGGGATCATAACCGTACGCCATCATGCTGGCCGTATCCGTATAGCCGTCGACCGGGAGTTTCTGGACGGAAACCTGGGTCTCGGAAGACTGGTGGGCACCGCCGAACGGCATGAGCACCGTCGAGCGCCCGATGGTCGAGTCAAACATCTCGATCAGGCCTTTCTGGGAGGCGACGTTCTTGTCGGACAGGACCCGCTGCATTATCTCCTGCAGGGTCGCACCGGGATAGGTGCGGACGAAGGGATCCTTCTCGTCGATCGTTCCGACGCAGGCCGTCGAGAAATGGCGGGCGCCGGCACTGTCGATGAACTCCCGGGAAAGGTCGGCGACGATCTTACCCTTATAATACATGCGCATGCGACCGGAATCCGTCACGTCGGCCACATGGGTGACCTCGACGTTGTCCCGGTTGCAGCAGGCTTCGAATACAGCCCGGTCCTTGGCTTCGATGACCACGGCCATGCGTTCCTGGGATTCGCTGATCGCCAGTTCGGTCGGGTTCAGGCCGCTGTATTTGGTCGGCACCCGGTCCAGCCAGATGTCCAGGCCATCCGTCAGTTCGCCGATGGCGACGCTGACGCCGCCGGCGCCGAAGTCATTGGATTTCTTGATCAGTTTCGTCACTTCCGGACGGCGAAACAGGCGCTGGAGTTTGCGCTCTTCCGGCGCATTGCCTTTCTGTACTTCGCTGCCGCAGGTCTCGAGGGAGGCCTCGGTATGTTCCTTGGAAGAGCCGGTTGCACCGCCGATGCCGTCACGGCCGGTACGGCCGCCCAGCAGCAGGATGATGTCGCCCGGAGCCGGGCTTTCGCGGCGGACGTTGGACGCCTTGACGGCACCGACGACGGCACCGACTTCCAAGCGCTTGGCGATATAGCCGTCGTGGAAGATTTCCCGGACGTGGGTCGTGGCCAGACCGATCTGGTTGCCGTAACTGGAGTAGCCGGCAGCCGCCTTGCGGGAAATGACGGTCTGCGGGAGTTTGCCCGGGAGGGTCTCGGAGACCGGTTTGTTGATATCGCCGGCACCGGTGACGCGCATGGCCTGGTAGACATAGGCGCGACCGGAAAGCGGGTCACGGATGGCGCCGCCCAGACAGGTCGACGCACCGCCGAACGGCTCGATTTCCGTCGGGTGGTTGTGGGTCTCGTTTTTGAACTGGAGCAGCCAGCGTTCCTGGCGTCCGTCGACGTCGACATCGATGAAGATGCTGCAGGCATTGTTCTCCTCGCTCTGCTCCATGTCGTCCAGCAGACCCTGCTTCCGCAGGTACCGGGCGCCGATGGTCGCCAGTTCCATCAGGCAGAGCGGCTTGTTTTCCCGGCCCAGTTCCCGGCGGATGTCATGGAACTCGCCCAGGACCGATTCGATCTCTTCCTTGACGAAGGAATCATCCACCTTGATGGAGGTCAGTTCCGTCGTGAAGGTCGTATGGCGGCAATGGTCGCTCCAGTAGGTGTCGAGGATCCGGAGTTCCGTCTCGGTCGGATTGCGCTGTTCGCGGGTGAAATACCGGACGACTTCCCGGAGGTCGTCCGTGTTCATGGCCAGTCCCCACTGCTTGCAGAAGGGAGCCAGGTCCGCTTCCTGCATGGACGTGAAACCTTCCAGCACCTGGACCGGCTTGACGTCGGCCTGCTCGCTGAAACTGAGCTGGGACAGGTCTTTCTCACGGGACTCGACGGCATTGATGAAATAATGGCGGATCGCGGCCAGATCCTTTTCGGACAGGTCGTCATCAAAAACAAGCAGGCGCGAAGAACGGATCTTCACGTCTGCATTGGGGTCCACCAGATGGACGCAGTCGACGGCCGAGGAGGCGCGCTGGTCGAACTGGCCCGGGATGTACTCGACGGCAAGGTATTTCCTGCCTTCGAGGGGACAGGCATCGGAAACGGTGTCCGTCACGGTTTCGCCGAAAACCGCATAGCGGCATTTTTCCAGCAGTTCCTCGGAGAATCCGGCCAGGTCATAGACATTGAGGAGGCGGAGTTCGCGCAGGGAGAGTCCGAGGTTCTCGTTGAATTCCTTACGGAGGCTCTCGGCCTCGACGCGGAAGGAAGGACGTTTTTCGACGAAGATTCTCTTGTTGGCCATTGTATTATTCAGGGAATTGGGTGTTCATGATCTTTTCGGTCTGCTTCTTCCGGAAGGCATCGTATTTCGCGGCGATGGCCGGATCCGAAAGGGCGAAGATGGAGACGGCGACCAGCGCGGCATTCTTCGCGCCGTTGATGGCGACGGTGGAAACCGGCACGCCGGAAGGCATCTGGACGACGGAAAGCAGGGAATCCAGGCCGCCCATCATTTGGGTGCGGATCGGGACGCCGATGACCGGAACCGGGGTCAGTCCGGCCGTCACGCCGGCCAGGTGGGCGGCGCCGCCGGCACCTGCAATGATTGCACCGATGCCTCTTTCACGGGCCGTGGAAGCCCATTCGACAAGCAGGCCGGGGGCACGGTGGGCGCTGATGACCTTCTTCTCGTATTCGATGCCGAATTCTTCCAGCGTCGTGCAAGCAGCAGACATGACCTCCCAGTCACTAAGAGATCCCATGATGATTCCTACCTTCATATCTTTTTAAAATGATTTAAATATTCCTATAAAAGCGAAAAAGTCTCACAACGGCTGCGATGCCGAAGGAGACTTCCGAATGGTCTATGTAGAAAAGTTGCCCCGTCATTGACAATATTTCTCGATATGGATTGCAAAGGTACAACCAAAATCGGGATGAATCAAGAGCGCATGGAAACTTTTCCGAAGAAGTTATCAACAGGTTATGTTACAAGATCAGGTCTTCGGGGCGGAGTTTCGGGACATAGTGGACGCCGTCTTTCCTGTAATATTTCAGGCTCTCCCCTGCTCCGACCGGCATGAGGAAGATGTGTTCGGTTCCTTTCCCGACGGCCAGAATGGCCAGCGGACCGGATTCCAGTCCGAAATCTTCCGCGACGGCCTGCTTGTCGAAGGCGCAGATGATCAAGGCATTCAGTCCCATTTCAACGGCTTTCAGCCCCATGCTTTGCAGGGAGATGCCCAGATCGATGTCGACGATCCGGTCCTCCGGGACTGCGGAGCAGACGAGGATGAATGCCTGGGGCTCCGTGCCGGGAAGGGGCAGGTGCAGTTCGGGCAGCGCGCCGCCGAGCCGGATGCGTCCGAGGACTTTTTCCGCCCCGGTGTCCCGGGTCACCAGTTTGAAGCGCAGGGGTTGCCGGTTCATGCCCGAGGAAAGCAAGGAGTTGACTGAAACGATTTTGCGAAGATCCTCCTCTGTCACGACATGGCCGTTGTCGAAACCGCGGTGGCTGCGGTTCTTGTGCAAAAGCGTATCCAGGGACGGGTTCGTGCGTTTTACGACCACCTTCCGGGCAGCGTTCAACTGCTCGAATTTGTTTTCAAGATAATTGTCTGCCATAATCATATATGATATGTGCACAAAATTAGTTATTTTTGCAGTCAAATTTTTCTTTAATGGGACTTTTGCTCACATTTCTCCTTCTGGCCATGGGAATTTCCTTCCTGTGTTCCCTGTTGGAGTCCGTTCTGATGTCAACCCCGATCTCCTATATCACCATGCGGGAGGAAGAGGGCGACAAAAGCGCGAAACTGTTCGCCAAACTCAAGGATGACATCGACCGGCCGATCGCGGCCATCCTTTCGCTCAATACCATTGCCAATACCATCGGCGCCGCCGGCGTGGGCCGCCAGGCGACCATCGTATTCGGCAGCGAATGGTTCGGACTGGTTTCCGCCATCATGACCGTCCTGATCCTCGTCTTCTCCGAAATCATCCCGAAGACCATCGGTACGTCCCGCTGGAAGCATCTCCTCTGGCTGGCCGGCATCATGAACTTCCTGATCTACCTGATGTATCCGCTGGTCCTGCTGATCAATTACCTGAGCCGCGTCTTCGCTACGGACGACGCCGACACGACGATCAGCCGCGAAGAGGTTTCCGCCATGGCAAACATCGGCGAGGAGGAAGGCGTTTTCGACAAGAGCGAGAACAAAGTCATCCAGAACATCATCAAACTCGATGACATCAAGGCCTACGATGTCATGACCCCGCGTGTGGTCGCCAACATCGCTTCGGAGAACATGACCCTCCGCCAGTTCTACAAGAATCCCGACCTTTCCCACAATTCCCGCATCCCGGTCTATGCCGAGTCTCCGGAGTTCATCACCGGCTATGTCATGCGGTACGATGTGCTGAAGAACCTGGCCGACGACAAGTTCGACATGCGTCTGCGCGAGATCAAACGGGACATCAAGATGTTCAATGAGGAGACGTCGGTCGGCGACATTTGGGAGGAGTTGCTCAAGTCCAAGGACCAGATCGCCCTGATCATCGATGAATACGGTGCCTTCCAGGGGATCCTGACCCTCGAGGACATCATCGAGACCATCCTGGGCATGGAGATCATTGATGAGAACGACGTCGTTTCCGACATGCAGCAGTATGCCCGGGAACGCTGGGAACGCCGTCAGCGCCAGCGCAAGCTCATCGTCCTGCCCGAAGACGATGAGGAACCGACCGAAACGAAAGAATAGATCTAGGCCAGGATCGCGTCGGCGAGGGCTTCGAGTGCGGGCTGGTCAGCGGCTTTCATCCGGCTGCGGACCGTCACCACCGGCTCCACGATTTCCACCTCTTTCATCCCTTCCAGGAGACCGCGCATGATCCTTCCCGCACAAGGGGCCCAGGAACCGTTTTCGATCAGGCCGACCTTGCGTTTCTGCCAGGCCTTGTCCTGCAGGTGGTGCAGGAAAATCTGCATCGGCGGGAACAGACCGCCGTCATAGGAGGCTGCGGCAAAGACCGCCTTTCCGTAACGGAATGCATCTTCGACGCCTTCCGCCTGATCATCCCGCGTAAGGTCGCACAGCGCCACTTTCGGGCAGCCTTTCGCCTGCAGGATGTCCGCCAGTTTCTGGGCGACGGCAGCCGTACCGCCATGGATGGATGCGTAAGCGATGAACACGCCTTCCGTTTCCACGCCGTAGGAACTCCAGGTGTTGTACAGATCTAGATAATAGCCCAGGTTCTCGCGGAGGACAGGGCCGTGCAGCGGGCAGATGCAAGCGATATCCAGGGCGGCTGCTTTCTTCAGCAGGGCCTGGACCGGATTCCCGTATTTTCCGCAGATGTTGAAGTAGTAACGGCGCGCCTCGCAGGCCCAGTCGTCGTCCTCGTCCCCGTAGAAACCGGCATCGAGGGTTCCGAATTTGCCGAAGGCGTCAGCGGAGAAAAGCGTCTTGGATGCAGGATCATAGGATACCATGACTTCCGGCCAGTGGACCATCGGCGCCGCCATGAATTTCAGGCTGCGGGTACCCAGGTCCAGGACGTCTCCTTCTTTCACGGCCAGGGTCCGACCACTGAAATCGACACCGTCAAAGAACTGGCCCAGCATCTGGATCGCCTTGGCGGAAGCGACCAGCTGCACGCCCGGCCAGGTCTCGAGGACATACTGGATCAGTGCGGAATGGTCCGGTTCCATATGATGGACGACCAGGTAGTCCGGCTGACGGCCGTCCAGCGCCTGGGAAAGGTTGGCTTTCCAGTCGTCCGCTTTCCGGGCGTCTACGGTATCCAGGATGGCGATTTTTCCGCCGTCCAGCAGATAAGAATTATAAGACATGCCGTCCGGAACGGCGTATTGGCTTTCAAACAAGTCCAGGTCATGGTCTTGGGTTCCGATATACAAGAGCCCGGGTTGAATTTCTCTAGTCATGTGGCTGTCGTGTTATTGTCTGATTTTGCAAAGATAGGGAAATAAAGTTGCCGTTTGTCGTTTTTTGGAGGGTTTCTTCGAAAACTCGCGAATTAATCGCTACATTTGTATTTGTACTTTAGCCAAGACTGATATGTCAGAAGAACGAAAACAATCGGAAAGAATACAGACTTCCATCCTCAACGGAGTTGAAAAGAAGGCGCTGACCTGGCTTGCCTGGCACCAGCCCAAATGGATGACTTCCGACATCCTCACTTTCATCGGCTTCATCGGAGCCGTCATCATTGCCATCGGCTATGCCCTGTCCAACCTGAACCTGGCCTGGATCTGGCTCGCCTCCTTCGGTTTCTTCGTCAACTGGTACGGGGATTCCCTGGACGGTACGTTCGCCCGTGTCCACAACCAGCAGCGCAAGACCTACGGCTTCTTCATCGACCACAATGTCGACTGCATCAATGAGGCTTTCATGTTCATCGGCCTGGGCTTGTCCCCGATGATGAACATGTATACCGCCCTCCTGGTGCTCGTCGCCTACCTGATCCTGTCGATCTACGTCTACATCAGCGCCCATCTCAAGAACGAATTCAAGTTGACGTACGCCAAGTTGGGACCGACCGAACTCCGCGTGATCGTCATCATCGTCAACACGCTGTATTTCTTCATCCGCCCGTTCCGCGAGTTTTCCGTCAGTTTCCAGACCTTCCGGAACGAAATCTCGCTCGGGCTCATGGACTTCGTCGGCATCGCCATCCTGATCGCCCTGATCATCGTCTACCTGCACAGCCTCCGCAAGGACGCCCAGGAATATGCCAAGCAGGATCCGCTGATCAAGCATGAGTAGCACACTGCTAGACAAAGGCCTCCGGCTTGCCAAATTCTCCGCCTCCACCCTTGCCGGGACGGTGGTGGATATGGTCGTGCTGTGGATCTTCAAGCAGTTTGTTTTCAAGGGATGGTACTATGGAGAGTATATGATCTCTCCGGTCATCTCTTTCTTCTTTGCCCTGCTGACCAATTTCTCGCTGGCGTATTTCATCGTATGGAAAGACCGGGTCAGCAAGCGGTCCCTCCGCTCGTTCCTGCGGCATTTCGCCGGTTATGGGCTGACCTCGACGGGCGGATTCCTCGTCAAGATGGGGATCCTCCTGCTGATCGAAAAAATCTTCCACTGGGACGTGCTGATCTGCAACCTGCTCGCCCTCTGCGTTTCCGGCCTGCTCAATTTCGCCCTGAACGAATGGGTCGTTTTCGGCAAGCGCGGGCCCAAGAAAGTCGCCCCGATGGACGTGATCCTGGACGAATTCAACAAAGCAGAGTAACATGGCCCTCCTCGACCAGCGCCAGATGGAGAGCATCTCTCCGTTTTTTGCGACCGGCCTCGGAAAGGTAGCCGGACGGTGTCTCAAGCGCCTGCTGAACCTGAACCGGTTCTGCGACTACTACGAACGGAGTGCGGCCGGAGGTGTCCAGGGACCGGATTTCGCCCGCAATGTCCTGACGCAGACCGGCGCCAGTTACGAAGTCGCCGGACTCGATGTCCTCGAAGGTCTGGAGCCGCCGTTCATCACCATCAGCAACCATCCGTACGGAGGGCTGGACGGCATCATCCTCGTCGACCTGATCGGGCATATCTTCCCGGACTACAAAGTGCTGGTCAACAAGTTTCTTTCCTATCTGGAGGCCATGGGCCCCAGTTTCATCTCCGTGACCCCTACGGGAACGGAGCGGACGGCTCCGACCCGGGACAGCATCAGCGGCATCCGCACCGCCCTGCAGCATCTGCGCGAGGGGCACCCGCTGGGCATCTTTCCCTCCGGCGCCGTATCCGACCTGGACCGGAAGACCGGCTTGGTAGCCGACCGTCCCTGGCAGGAGGCCATCATCCGGGTCATCCGGAAAGCCGGCGTTCCCGTCGTACCGGTCCGCTTCTTCGACGGCAACTCGAAATTCTATTACCGGCTCGGCCTGATTGACTGGAAAGTCCGGCTGATGCGGCTTCCGACCGAGGTCATCAACAAGGCAGGAACCCAGAACCGGCTGGCCTTCGGGCCGGTCATCCAACCCGAAGTCATCCGCTCGTTCCAGGATATCCCGACGCTGACCGACTTCCTGCGCAGTTCCGTATACGACATGTCCCTCCCGCCCCGCTTCACTTCTTCCAAGGACTTGGAACGATGAAACGGATCGCCATCATCGGGGCCGGAGCAGCCGGCTGTTTCTGCGCAGTCGAACTGGCCCGCAGGAGGCCCGACCTGCAGATCACGGTCTATGAGGCAGGCCGCCGTCCGCTGGCAAAAGTCGCCGTGACCGGAGGCGGGCGGTGCAACCTGACGAACTCGTTTGCGGAAATATCCGACCTCTCCCGCGCCTATCCCCGCGGCCACCGGTTGATGGGCCGCCTCTTCCATGTATTCAATCACGAAGACACCTGGCGCTGGTTCGAAGCCGAAGGAGTCCCGCTTATCCTGCAGGAAGACCAGTGCGTGTTTCCGAAATCCCAGGACGCCATGCAGATTGTCCATGTCCTGCTGGAACGGATGCGCGAGAGCGGCGTCCTGCTGAAGACTGGTTGCCGGCTCAACGTTCTGGAGGCCGTACCGGACGGTTGGTCCATGACCTTTGCCGACGGGTCCTCCGACAGGGCGGACGCTGTCGTCATTACGACAGGAGGCAGTCCGAAACGCAGCGGTATCGGTTTTCTGGAGCGGTTGGGACTGGAGATTGTCGAACCGGTTCCTTCCCTGTTTACCTTCAAGGTGCCGGATGCCCCCCGCGACCTGATGGGAACGGTCGTCCATCCGGCTGCCGTGTCCCTGGCCGGTACGAAATTCCACGCGGAGGGTCCCCTGCTGATTACCGACTGGGGCATGAGCGGTCCCGCCATCCTGAAACTCTCTTCTTATGCCGCCCGCCATCTCGCCGAGAACGGGTACCAGGCTTCCCTGCTGGTCAACTGGCTGGCCGCAACGGCCGGAGAAGCGCGGGCCTTGGTACAGGAACTGGGGGCCGGGAACCCGCAGAAATACCTCGCCTCGCGCTGGCCGGAATCCCTGACCAGCCGCCTTTGGACCTTCCTGCTGGAACGGGCCGGCCTGCGTCCGGACATCCGGTTCGCCGAACTGGGAAGCAAAGGTCTGAACCGACTCGCCGACGTACTGACCGCCGATGCATACAAGATCGCCGGGAAGGCTGCGTTCAAGGAAGAGTTCGTCACCTGCGGCGGCGTCAGTCTCTCGGAAATTCATCCGAATACCCTGGAAGCCAAACGATTCCCCGGCCTGTATCTGGGTGGAGAAGTCCTCGATATCGATGCCGTGACCGGCGGCTTCAACCTCCAGACTGCCTGGACCTGCGGTGATGTCATTGCAGTTTCCCTCTCAAATTCCGTCGCTTTTACTAACTTTGCATCCAAACCATAGGACCATGAAACCTGCTGAAATCGTTCTGCTGACAGGTGGGAGCAGCGGCATCGGTGCCGCGGCGGCCCGGATGCTGGCTGAGGCCGGCATGACGGTCTATGCCGCATCCCGGAGTGGACGGGCACCGCAACACGAACGGATCATCCCCCTCGTCATGGATGTCAATGACCAGACCGCCGTCGTCCTCGCCGTCAACCGGATCCTGCAGGAACAAGGCCGGCTGGACGCGGTCGTCTGCAACGCCGGCAACGGCATCGCCGGGGCTACCGAAGATACATCCATCGAAGAGATCCGCTACCAGTTCGAAACCTGTTTCTACGGCGCCGTCCGCGTAATCGACGCCTGCCTGCCGGAATTCCGGCGTCAGGGTCAGGGACGGATCCTGACCGTCTCGTCCGTCGCAGCGTTTATCCCGATCCCCTACCAGGCTTTCTATTCCAGCGCAAAAGCGGCCCTGCTGATGTACACAAAAGCCTTGTCCCTGGAGGTCAAACCCTTCGGCATCCAATGCTGCAGCATCCTGCCGGGTGACACAAAAACCGGATTCACCGGAGCGCGGAAATATACCGCGAGAGCGAAAGAGGGGGCCTATGCCGAGACCATGGCCCGTTCCGTTGCCAAGATGGAGAAAGACGAGCAGAACGGCATGTCCCCGGATGTCATCGCCCGTGCCATCCTCCGGCAACTGAAAAGGCGCAGGATGCGTCTTCACGTCACTCCGCGCCTGGATTACAAAGCCATCGAGATCCTTTCCCGGCTTCTCCCCGAGCGCCTTGTCATGTGGATCGTCAGCCTTTTGTACTGCTGACCGTCCGCTTGTAGGCAAGGGACGAATCGACACTGACAAGAAGGACGGGAATCAGACGCGGAAGCCGATGATGCGGCGGACTTCGCGAAGGGTGGCGGCGGCACTTTCACGAGCCACTTCAGCGCCCTCGCGGGCGATCTTGTCCAGCAGGTCCGTATTGGCGCTGTACTCGTTGATCCGCTCGCGGATCGGTCCGACCAGCGCGCACAGGTCCGCAGCGATCTGCTTCTTCAGGTCGCCGTAACGCAGCGTGCAGTCATTCCATTTTTCATCGAAATACTGGTAGGTATCCGGTGCGGAAACGATCTTCAGGAAGGTGAACAGGTTCTCGATGATCTGCGGCCGCTCGCTGTTCGGGCTCTGCGGACCCGCATCCGTCACCGCCTTCATGACCTTCTTGGTGATCGTCTTGTCATCGTCCCGCAGGTAGATGCAATTGCCTTCGCTTTTGCCCATCTTGCCACTGCCGTCCAGACCTGGAATCTTGACCGCCTTGTCACTGAAATAATAATTCTGCGGCTCCGGGAAGAACTCCTCACCGTAAATATGATTGAAACGGCGGGCGCAGGTGCGCGCCATCTCCATGTTCTGCTCCTGATCCTTGCCGACCGGCACCTTGTGGGCCCGGTGCTGCAGGATGTCCGCCGCCATGAGGGTCGGATAGGTCAACAGACCGGCATTGACGTTGTCCGGCTGCTGGCGAGCCTTCTCCTTGAAAGTGGTAACCCGCTCCAATTCACCCATGTACATGTTCATGTTGAGATACAGGTACAGCTCCAGGGTCTCCTTGACGTCGCTCTGGACATAGATCGGAGCCTTCTTCGGATCGATGCCGCAGGCCAGGTATTCCGCGAGGATGGTCCGGGCGCTGGAGATGATGTTCTCCGGCTTCGGATGGGTCGTCAGGGAGTGCCAGTCGGCGATGAAAAACATGCAATCATACTGATCCTGCATGGCCACGAAACTCTTGACCGCTCCGAAATAATTGCCGAGGTGCAGATTTCCTGTCGGCCGGATACCGCTCACAACTTTTTCCATATATTCGAATTTAGATTTGCAAAAATAGTCATTTTAAACGAGCAAGACAAGCACCACCTGGGCAATGATGACCCGCAGGAACATGCACAGCGGATAGACCTGCGCATAGCACAGGGCGGGATTGTCGTTCGGAATCGTATCAGAAGCATAGGTCAGGGCCATCGGATTGGCCATGCTGCCGCACAACATGCCGGTCACCGTACCGAAATCCAGGTGGAAACACTTCAGCGAGACCCATCCCATGACCAGGACCGGAATGACCGTGATGGCGAAACCGAGTCCGACCCAGAGCAGGCCCTCCGGCCGGAAGACCGTCTCGAAAAACCGCGCGCCCGCATCCAGCCCCAGACAGGCCAGATACATGGCCAGGCCCAGCCGGCGCAGCATCAGGTTGGCGCTTTCCGTCGTATAGGCGACCATGTGGATCCGCGGTCCGAAAGCACCGACCAGAATACCGGCGATAATCGGACCGCCGGCCAAGCCCAGGCGGACCGGAGCGCTTACGCCGGGGACGGCAAAAGGAATGGCACCCAGTACCAGGCCGAAAATGATACCCAGGCAGATCGACACCAGATTCGGTTCGCGCAGGTTCCGGACAGCATTGCCCAATTCCTTCTCCACCGCTGCGATATTCTCCTCGCTGCCGACCGTCACGACCTTGTCGCCCATCCGGAGAATCCGGTCCGGCGTGGCCAGCAGCGCGATGTCCCCCCGGTAAATGCGGGTTACATTGACCCCGAAGCGGTTGCGCAACTTCAGCGACCCCAGGCTCTTGCCGTTGATTTCCGGCCGCGTCACGAGGATCCGGTGCGAACTGAGCTGGCTGTCCAGGGCATTCCAATCGATGCCTTCCGAGTTCCAGTCCGTCTTTTCCTGCTCGCCGAATACCAGCGTCAGGCCGGCGACCTCTTGTTCTGTCGTCACGACCAGAACCCGGTCGTTTTCCTGCAGGCAGATTGTCGAATCCGGAAGGATGAGACTCCCCTCCCGCCAGATGCGGGAAATGATGAAATGATCCGGAGTCAGGTGTGCGATTTCAGGCAGGGACTTTCCGATGACGGCAGGGTTCAGGATCCGGAACGTCGCGATATACGTCGCTTCTCCCCGTACAGGCCTGTTCTCCAGGTCTTTGGGCCGGACCACGGTCTTGCGCAGCAGGACCATCGCGAGGATTACGCCGACAACGCCCAGCGGATACGTGACCGCACAGCCGAGAGCCGGAGAAGTGCTGTCCAACCCGAGCTGGTCCAGGGTCTGCTGGGCCGCACCCAGGGCCGGCGTATTGGTCGTCGCCCCGCAGAGGACGCCGATCATGTCCGGCAGGCTGACCGGCGTGAACCAGGTAAAGGCGACGGCCATGAACGTTCCGATCAGGATGACCCCCATCCCAAGGACATTCAGTTCCATGCCGCCTTTCCGGAAGGCGTTGAAGAAACCGGGACCGACCTGGAGGCCCAGAGCGTACACGAAGATGATCAGGCCGAAATTCTGCGCGAAAGTCAGCATCTTCGGGTCGACGGACAGGCCGAAATGACCGGCCAGGATACCGCAGAAGAAAACGAAGGTGACACCCAGCGAAATGCCGGCGACCTTGATCCGTCCCAGCACCAGACCGGCGACGATGATCAGGAAAATGACCACGACCGCCTGCATGGCGGAATAACCGGTAAAAAGTGTCTCCAAGAAACTCATTTCCATCTAAGCAGCGGGGTTTTTGACCCGAAATTGCGGCAAAGATACAAATTAGTCGTAACTTTGTCCTGAAATCAACGCTGAAAATCAACATGAAACGTTTTGTCCGTCATCTCGTCGCCCTGGCCGCCGTCTTTGTCCTGAGCCTGCCGGCCGGCGCCGTGTTCAAGGAAAAGGATCTGCCCCAGACCCTGGCCGTCCTGCACTATGAACTCCGCAACGCCTATCTGCAGCTGCAGAAGAATGCGGAAGGCTCGACGAAGAATGAAGTCCAGCAGCACAAGATGCTCGTAAAACTCATCGAAGACTGCAACGAACTGTCCCTGATGCTCTATTCCCAGCAGCAGGATTACACCTTCGACCTGACATACGCCCTGGAAGAAGTGACGGACCAGTACCTGGAATTCAACAGCAACCGGATGCCCTATGAGGACATTGTCGGCGAACTGGAGATCGAGATCGACCGCTACGAGAAACTGGTGCAGACCCTCAAGAACCTCCCGCCTGCCCTGAAGAAACATACCACCGAACTGATCCAGCGGATGGAACGGGACACGACCCTCGCCTTCCAGGACAGTCTGCTCGGCAATCCGGCGTTCGTGGATACGGAGGACAATCCCTACCTGCTGGACGAAGCCGCCCAGATCGAACGGGACAGCTGCCTGTTCTATGCCCAGAAGATCCTGGACCTGTACTGGGAGTCCATGTTCCGGGTCGACGAAGACAACTCCTATTATACGGAGACGGACAAGCACCTCAAGGAAGCCTACAACTATGCGCAGGAGCGGTACCGCCATGTCCAGAAGAAAATCTTCATCGACGGGCAGGACCACTTCCCGGAGATCATCCGGAATTTCCGGACACACCTGACCAAAGCCGCGCAGGATTGCGTCGACAAATACAGCACGACCGCCTTCAAACAGGACATTGTCAGCGAATGGCGCGGTCCCATGGTCGTCTGGTTCACCCTGCTGGTGCTGTTCTACATCCTGGTAGCCACCGTCATCGCCAACCTGGTCGTCCGGCTGACCATGAGCCGGGTCAAGTATTTCCAGACGCCGTATTTCCAGGACCACAAGTTCCTGTTCATCCTGCTGATCGGCGTCGTGATCTTCGGCCTGACGATCACGGTCGTCAACATGGCCTCGAAGATGAATTTCCTCAACATGGCCATGCCGCTCCTCGCCGAATTCGCCTGGCTGCTGGTCGCCATCTTCACATCCCTGCTGATCCGCCTGCGCGGCAGCGAAGCGCGCACGACCTTGGGTGGCTACCTGCCGATCATCGTCATGGGCCTGGTCATCATCACCTTCCGCATCATCTTCATTCCCAACAGCCTGATCAACATCCTGTTCCCGCCGCTGCTGCTGTGCTTCGCCGTCTGGCAGTTCATCGGCAACAACCGGCGCAGGGGCCGCATCCAGCAAAGCGACATGGCTTTCCAGTGGGCTACGTTCGGGGTGCTCTGCGTCGCGACCCTCACGGCCTGGCTGGGGTATGTCATGATGGCCCTGCTGATCGCCATCTGGTGGATCTTCCAATTGACGGTCATCCAGACGATCCTGGCCGTCTATTACCTGATGACCCGCTACTACAACAGCCGGATCTCCAAGCGGCTCAAAACCTACCGGGAGAAGAATCCGGACCTGCCGGTCCGGGCGAAAGGCTCCTTCATCGAAGTTTCCTGGGCCTACGACATGCTCCGGATGGCCATCGTCCCGATCGCAGCCGTCTGGTCCCTCCCCCTGTGCATCTTCATGGCGGGCCGGGTCTTCGACCTCGGACAGATTATCCGGGAATATTTCAACGCGCCGTTCCTGAATATTGAAAACGTCATCCACCTGTCCTTGCTCAAGATCGTGGTCGTCGTCAGCCTCTACTTCTTCATGCACTACCTGGACTACGCCGTCAAGGCCTTCTACCGGGTCTGGCGGAGTCGGGCGGCCATCAAGAAACTCGGCGGCGTCGCCTTCAAGGAATCCAGCATCAACTTCACGCTTTCCGACAACATCATCAGCCTGATCTGCTGGGGACTGTTCGTCATCATCTCATTCATCCTGCTGAAGATCCCGACATCGGCCATCACCATCATCTCGACCGGTCTGGCCACCGGTATCGGTTTCGCCATGAAGGACGTGCTCAACAACTTCTTCTACGGCATCCAGCTGATGTCTGGACGCCTGCGGGTCGGCGACGTCATCGAGTGCGACGGCATCCGCGGTACGGTCGACAGCATGAGTTACCAGAGCACGCAGATCGTCGCCAACGACGGAGCGGTCATCGCCTTCCCGAACAGCACCTTGTTCAGCAAGAATTTCAAGAACCTGACCCGGAACCATTCCTACGAACTGCTGCGGATCCCGGTAGGCGTTGCCTACGGCACCGATGTCGAAAAGGTCAGGACCCTGATTATCGATGCGCTCAAGGTCCTGCAGACGAAAGACAAATACGGCCGCGACGTTGTCGAGCCGAAGAGCGGCGTGACCGTCAAGTTCGACAGCTTCGGGGACAACAGCGTCAATCTCATCGTCTCCCAGTTCACGACAGTCGACACGCATTATTCCTACGCTGCACAGGCCAAGGAGATCATCTACAACACCCTGACCGAGAACGGCATTGAAATTCCGTTCCCGCAGCAGGACATCTACATCAAGACGCTTCCGGAGAAATAGCGGGATCAAGTCGCTCCCGGAAAAAGAAAACCGGCAGGAATCGGACTTCCTGCCGGTCATCCTATCAGGTTGCCCCGAAGGCTACTGAACCAGTTTCAGAATGTCTTTCGGACAGTAGAACGTCCCGGTTTCGCGGATATAAGGAACCACGGAAGCGAGTTCCTTGCGGTCGCCGTCCACATAGACGAACGACCGGTTCGACGGAATCCGGAGCGACTTCGTCCCGACCGTCACCTGCAGTTCCGGTCCGTCCTCTCCTTCCGCGGTCTGGAACGTACCTTCCGCGAAAAGATCGGTATGCTTGACGAAGAGTTCGTCGCTCAACTGCTCCAGCGGCTCCGGCAGTCCCATGACATCCCGCATGTAGCGGTTCAGGTCGATGTTCTTGATCAATGCCGTCGGATGCTGGCCATTGGGATTGTAGATGGCATAGAAGACATCCTCGCCCGTATGGTTCCCGCTGACGAAACCGATGTGGGTATGGTCGGTCAGGATCTTGTTGATCTGGGCGCTGAGGCTGGGCTCGAGACTGACGTTCATGTAGTTGGAGGCCGTCTTGTTCTTGTGGGCGCGGATGGCGTCCAGTTCGCGGTCGCTGAGTTCGATGCCGGTCCATTCCTTGAAGAGCGGCGCGACCTGCTCCATGTCGCGGCGACGGATCATGGAATCCAGCTTGACGCCGGAGGCGCGGTAATTCTTGAAATTGATGAACATGGAATCCAGGCCTTTCTTGGTATAGTCCCGGTAGTTGGCATCACCCATCTGGATACCGGAGGTGCCGTGGTCCGGGACCACGACGACGGTCGTATTGCCGTCTTTCTTCGCAAAATCGATCGCCGCCTGCACCGCATTGTTGAATTCGATGAATTCCGTCACGGTTCCGATCGGGTCCTTGGCGTGGGCCGCCATGTCCACCTTGCTGCCCTCGACCATCAGGAAGAAGCCGTTCTTGTTCTTGGACAGCAGTTCGATGGCTTTGGTCGTCATCTCCGTCAGGGTCGGCTCATCGTCCGTACGGTCGATCTCATACATCATGTGGCTCGGATTGAAGATTGCCCACACCTTGCCCTCCTTGTGGGCACGGAAAGCATCGATATCGTGGTTGTAATAAGCGATTCCCTTGTCTGCCAGGATCTTCTGCACGTCGCTGTCCACATAGCGCGTTCCGCCGGCGAAACAGACGTCCAGCCCCTGGGAAGCCATCTGGCGGGTGATGTCATAGGCAGCGCTCCGCTCGACGGTATGGGAAGACGTTGCCGCCGGGGTCGCATGGTGCATGTAGCAGGTCGCCACGACGCCGACACTCTTGTGCTGAAGGATTTTGCCGGCCTCCAGCAGCGTCGCCTGCGGCTGCCACTGGCGGGACGGATCGATGGGAACGAGGTCCTGCTCCGGATGCGCCATCGGATAGACCGAAATGTTGCGGCCCTGCTGCAGGACGCCGGTCATGTACTGGGACATGGATCCGGACGATTCCGCAATCGGGCTGTCCGAACAGAAGGTGCGGAGCAGGCCGCAAATGTACGGATCGATGGCCAGCGAGGACAGATCGTCCTGCGGATCCAGGTACTGCTTGTACCAGCGGGTCAGGGACAGCAGACCGCCGGAGGTACCGTCCGTGATCATGACAATCAGGTTCTTCGTAGGTTTGACTTCGTTCTTTTTCCCGGAACGGCAGGAAACGGCGACGGCTGCACAGAGGGCAGCCGCTACCAGGATGTAAGATATTCTTTTGATCATGACACCGATGTTTGATAACGGAGGGACTTGCCTCCCGGCGCCAAAGATAGGGATAATTTCGCGAATTCAGAAGGCGGAAAGGGTCATTGCTCCACGAAATCCTTGGCCCGGGTCAGGGTATCGATGGAATTGGAGACGCCCCTGTCCAGGGTATAGTAGACCTTGATGAAGGCGGCATCTTTCAGGAAATCGACATGGCCGATCTCCAGGTTGTCCACCCGGACCCCGACGCGTTTTTCCAGATCCGCGATCAGTTCGGCCCGGCGTTCCAGCAGGATCCGCTTCATCCGGCTGTCTGCGCGGCCGTCCTGCTTGAGTTCGATGATGACGGCCGGACCGAGGCCGGCATCCAGTCCGCTGACCACATTGTGGAAATGCAGGTGCAGGTCGATGGTCAGCCGTTCGGTCTTCTCGGCGTTGACCAGGGTGATCCGGTCGAAAGCAGTCGTCATCCGCGGTGCGATCCGGTCGGCGGTAAAGTCGGACTTCTCCGCCACGAAGGCACAGGCCTGGGGAACGCTCCGGAAATCAGAGAAAGCATCGGCCAGAATGCGGCCGAGCGTCACTTCGTCGGTCACATACTTGCTGTCAATGCGGTTCATCAGCCTGATGGAATCCATCTCCGCCAGGGTAATGGGTTCCAGGCTGGCCAGCATCCGGTTATAAGGGGCGTCAGGCATCTTCGGTCAGGTATTCGTAGACTTTGACCGTCTGCAGTTTGCCGTTGGCGTCGTACAGGTACTGGGTCTTTTTCTTGCCGAACTCGTTGTATTCGAATTTCTTGACTTCATACAACTTGTTCCGTTCATTGTAGACCAGTTCACGGGTAGCCTTGCCGGAAGCGTCGTATTCATACCGCTTCCGCCATTTCTGGCCGTCAGAATTGTACTCGATTTCCTCGATCTTCAGACCGTCGGCGTTGTACGTCGTAACATGGTCGAGGACTTTCCGGTTGGTCTTCGCACTGGTGTTCCATTCCTTGATCACCAGGTTTTTCTTATTGATTTTCTGCGTCGTCTGGGCAGAGGCCAGGACGGGGATCAGCAACATGGCCAGTACCGCCGCCAAGGTTTTTATCAGTTTCATACCCGTGTCTCTTAATAATTCCGGTACAAGAATCGGAAAGAAACACGGGAATCTGAAAAAACTTCAACGAAACGCCGGTTTTTACCGGTGAACGGAATCGGCGGGTGCGGCGAGAAGGGAATCCAGTTCGGCGCGGTAGCAGCGGGACACGGAATCCAGCATCGGGCGGAGTTCCTCCCGCAGCGGCTCGGCATCCGGAGAATCCATGGTCAGCGGATTGATGGGCGTCCCGTTTTCCCACACGCGGAAATCCAGGTGCGGGCCGGTCGCCGTTCCGGTCATGCCGACGTATCCGATGACATCTCCCTGGCTGACATGGTCCCCGACCTTCAGTCCGGCCGCGTATTTCGAAAGATGGAGATAGGCTGTCGTATAGACGGAATTGTGACGGATCTTGACAGTGTTGCCGCCACCGCCGCCCCAGCCCTTGCTGATGACGGTGCCGTCACCGATGCTCATGACCGGCGTTCCGGTCGGAGCCGCATAATCCACGCCGGTATGGGCCCGCGTATAGCCGTAGACCGGATGCTTGCGGTGGTAGGAAAAGCCGGAAGAGATGCGCGTATATTTCAGCGGAGCTTTCAGGAAGGCCTTTTTCAGACTCTCACCGTCCGTACCCCAATATTGGTCGACCCCTTCTTCCTGCTGGAGACGCACGGCCGGCACTTCCTTGTCTTCCCGGTTGAACACGGCATAGTCGACCGCCCGGACGGAAATGATCTCGTCGTCGCACCATTCTTCGTCATACAATACCCGGAAACGGTCTCCCGGCTGCAGAGTAAAAAAGTCGACTGTCCAGGCAAAGATTTCCGAGAGCTGGACGATCAGCAGCGGCGACACGCCGGCCGCGACCATGTCGTTCCACAGGGAGGTCCGGATCGTGATGTCGGCACTGCGGCGGACCGCTTCGACCGGCTTGTCGACAGTCCAGGCCTCGTACGGCGGCTGGCACCGGAAGACGACCAGATGCACCTTGTCCTGCGAATACACCAGGTAGCGGAGCGGACCGACTTCGGAGGTATCCGCTTCGAAATAGGCTTGCCAGCCGTTTCCGGCCCGGAGTTTGCGGACGTCGAAGACGGAATCGGCCGCCTGGGAGAGTTCATAGGCTTCCTGCGGTCCGAGTCCGAGCCGCTGCAGCAGGCTGGTCAGGATCTCTCCGGAGCGGAGCGTTCCGTCGACCAGGTCGAAGGAATCGGTACAGAATCCCAGCGGATAAATGGTATCCCGGACAGGCTCGGCTTCTTCGGCAGAAGGACGCCGGTGGCAGGAAGGGAAGAAGACAAGCAGGCAAAGGCCCGACATCAATATGGTGAGGAACAGATGTTTCGGATGCATGGCGGTTTCAGTACGTAGTGCAAAAATAAGAAAAAACTCACACGCGGATGCGAGGAAAGATATTTTCGGGTTATCTTTGCTGCAAGAATCCCGCCACGGCGGATGAATCGGAAAAAGAATGAAACGGATTTATTCCATAATTACCCTGTGCCTGCTGTTTCTGACGGCCGGCCGACTGGCCGCCCAGGTCAGCGTGACCGTCAGCGGGCGCATCACGGATGCCGGAACCGGCGAGACATTGATCGGGGCCGGTGTCGTCTGTGGAAAAACCGGTGCGGTCACCAACAACTTCGGTTTCTACACCCTGACCTTGCCGACCGGCGAGGCGGTGCTCACCTATACCTATGTCGGATATGAGACCGAGACGGTCCGCTTGCAACTGCAGCGGGACACGACGCTCGACATCTCTCTCCGGCCCGGCGCTACCCTGTCGGAGGCCGTCGTGACAGCCCAGAAGGAAGCAGGCATCCAGTCGACCAAGATGAGTGCGATCGAAGTCCCGGTCCATGCCATCAAGCAGGTCCCCGTCCTGTTCGGCGAGGCGGACGTACTCAAGACCTTGCAGCTCCTGCCCGGCGTCCAGGGCGGTGCAGAAGGTTTTTCCGGACTCTATGTCCGCGGCGGCGGACCGGACGAGAACCTCCTGCTGCTGGACGGCATCCCGGTCTACAACGCCGAACACCTGCTCGGACTCTTTTCCATTTTCCAGCCGGAAGCGGTCAAGAAAGTGACCTTGTACAAAGGCTCCTTTCCGGCCCGGTACGGCGGAAGGGTATCCAGCATCATCGATGTCCGCACCAACGACGGCAACCTGTATGAGACCCACGGAACTTTCGGGATCAGCGCAATCAGCGACAAACTGCACATCGAAGGGCCGCTGTGGAAAGGGCGGACCTCCTATTCCCTGAGCGGGCGGGGCATGCACACGGTCTTCGTCGTTCCCCTGCTGAGGCCGATGCTGGAAAAGATGACCGGTGAAAAGCTGCCCGCCAATTATTATTTCTATGACGTCAATGCCAAGGTAACCCACCGTTTCGGGAACGGGGACAGGCTGTATTTCAATCTCTACAACGGCCGGGATACGTTCTATTACAAGGACAAGGAAGATTCCCGGTCGAATGCGAGCCTTTCCCAGGTCAATGACAAGATCGACCTGGGCTGGGGCAATACCGTGGCGGCCCTGCGGTGGAATCACGCGTTTACCGGAAAACTGTTCGCCAACACGACCCTCGCGTACAACGCCTACCGGATGAGCGTCGGGACGGACATCCGGGAAGAATCCCGTTTCAACGATCAGACTTCTTCCTTCATCGCCCGGTTCGACTACCGCTCCGGCATCCGCGACTGGAACGCAAAGATCGATTTCGATTATTCTCCCAATCCGAACCACCTGGTCCGGTTCGGCGGAGAATACCTGCGCCACACCTTCATCCCGCAGAACCTCTCGGCCATGAGCCGGGAGACGGAAAACGGCGAAGTCGTCGTCGATACGACCTTCCATTTCCAGTCGGCGGACGAAGCCCGGATCCTCGGCCATGAAGCCGCCCTGTACCTGGAAGATGATTTTACGCTCGGGCGACACCTGACCCTCAATCCGGGCGTCCATCTCTCCCTGTTCTACACCCAGGGCAAGACCTACGGATCCATCCAGCCGCGCCTCGCGGCGAAATGGGCCTTCCCGGCGGACTGGTCGGTCAAGGCATCCTGGTCCCGGATGGCGCAGTATGTCCACCTGCTGTCTTCCTCGATGATTTCCCTGCCGGTCGACCTGTGGGTTCCGATCACCAAGAATATCCGGCCGGAAATTTCCGACCAGTATTCCCTCGGGGTCTACTACAGCGGGCTGCGCGGCTGGGAATTCTCCCTGGAAGGCTATTGGAAAGACATCCGCAATGTCCTGGAATACAAGGACGGCGTCAGTTTCATGTTCAACACGCATGGCTGGGAAGAAAAAGTGGAGATGGGCAACGGAAGGGCCATGGGCATCGAATTCTATGCTGAGAAGACGATGGGCAGGACCACCGGCTGGCTGGGCTACACCCTGGCCAAGAGCGACCGCATCTTCCCGGACGGCAGCATCAACGGAGGCAGGCGTTTCCCCTACCGGTATGACCGCCGGCACAAGCTGAACCTGGTCCTCAACCACAAACTGAACGAGAAATGGGACTTCAATGCCAGCTGGAACCTGGCTTCCGGCGGCACGACGACGATTCCGGAAAGGGAAACGGCCGTCCTGATGCCGAACGGGACCCTCCACCAGGTCGAATATGTCTCTTCGCGCAACAATTTCCGCCTGCCGGCCACCCACCACCTGGACATCGGTCTGAACCGGCACAAGAAAAAGAAACACGGAGAGAGCATCTGGAACTTCAGCATCTACAATGTCTACATGCAGAAGAATCCGAATTTCGTCATCCGTTCCTCGGACTGGGAATATGAAGATACATCCGGTTCCTACCAGAGCACGGTAAAAATGAAAAAGATCACCGTCCTCCCCTTCCTTCCCTCCATCGGTTATACCTACAACTTCTGAAACGCATGAAAAAAATCGCCATATTATTCCTGAGCCTGGGGCTGCTGACCGCATGCGTCAATGATTTCGAATACAAGCCGGAGCATACGGAAGACCTGCTCATCCTGAACGCCACCTTCCGCCAGGATGATTCGGTCCATCTGGTCTGGATGGGCATCAGCGCCCTGTCCGGCATCCGGGAAATCCAAAACGGACAGGTCCGCTGCATCATCAACGGCCAGACAGCCGCGACGGGCGTTCCGCTCGCCCCCGAAGAATATGAGGAATGGGCCTTCATCCGTTCCCGGCAGAAGGGATTCCGGATCCGGGCGGACCTGAAGCCCGGAGACAAAGTCGTCCTGGAGGCCAGCGCGGACGACGGTGCCTTCCATGCACGCACGGAAGCCACCGTCCCGCAGGCGGCTGTCATCCGGCAGGTCGACACGTCCGGCATCAGCCGGCAGAACGAAGATTATACCTGGGAGCTGGTGCAGTTCCGAATCCGGCTGGAAGATATCCGGGGCGAAGAAAACGGATACATGATTTCTGCGGTTCGGGACGGAGACCTGGAAGTGAAGAACGCCGGAGAGACGGTCCGTTCGCACAAGACGGATAACCTGACCCTGGAGTATTCCGATGATCCGGTCCTGACGGACGGAGCCGGATACAGTTTCCTGGATTTCGACACGGAAACCTATCGGGAGGAACAGTCCATTCCTTTCCAGGACAAATTGTTCCGCGATGAAGCCGTGTCGCTCCGCGTCGGCATCCGGCGGGGCATGCTGGACTGGCCGCCCGACACCTACGAATACACGGAAGGAAGCGCGCATTTCACGCGGCGGGTCCGGCTGCGGATTGACGCTTCCCCGCTGGAAGATTACCAATACCTCCGTGCCGCCAGGACCCTGGTCAACGAGGATTACATCCCGGGCATCATGGAACCGGTCGCCTTGCCTACCAACATCGAAGGAGGGACCGGCTGGTTTTCCATCCAGACACCGGTCTTCCATGAGATCCGCCTCCCGGACATGGACTTCGATTTCGACAACCGTTACTATTACTAAAAGACGATTATGAACATCCTCCCCATCGCCATTTTCCATTCCCCCTTCGCCACGAAATTCGGCATTCCGCGGCAGAGCGGACTGGCGGCCGGACTGCGGGGCACCATTGTCCTGGAACCTGCATTCCGTGATCCTTCCGCCCTGCGGGGCCTCGACGGTTTCGACTATCTGTGGCTGATCTGGGAATTCTCCGGCAACCGCCACCGGCATATGGAAAACGCTGATGGAACCGGTACGGAAGAACAGGCGCCCCGCGACAAAACGGTGGTCTGGCAACCGACCGTCCGTCCGCCCCGGCTCGGCGGCAACACCCGGCTCGGCGTCTTTGCGACCCGCTCCCCGTTCCGCCCGAACCCGCTCGGCCTGTCCTGCGTCAAACTGGAGCGGATCGAGTGGGACAGCCCCGAAGGCCCCGTCATCCATGTCCTGGGAGCCGACCTGATGGACGGAACGCCCATCTATGACATCAAGCCCTATGTCCGGTACGCGGACAGCCGTCCCGATGCCCGGAGCGGCTTCACGGACCAGGTCGACTGGGAACCGCTGACCGTAGAATTCTCCCCGGAAACGGACAGCGCCTGCGACCTCCGGAAAGAAGACCTTGAAATCCTGCGCGACATCCTCGCACAGGACCCCCGCCCCGCCTTCCACGACGATCCGGAAAAGATCTACGGCATGGCCTTTGCCGGCCACGACATCCGCTTCCGCGTCTCCGGCCATTGCCTGACGGTCATCGAGATCCGTCCACTCTGACCGATGCGCCGCCTGCTCGTATCTGCATTAAAAAAAACGATTATACCATGAAAAGAATCCTGACTTCCCTGCTGGCCTCTGCGGCCGTCCTGGCCGGATGCGGCCCAAAATTCCAGACCCTCTCCCCTGCCGATTTCGAAACGGCTGTCGCTGACACGCTCGTCCAGCTGGTCGACGTCCGCACACCGGAGGAATTCGCAGGAACGCACATTCCGCGTGCCGTAAACATGGATGTACAGGCGGAAGACTTCCTCCCGAACGCGACCGGAAGCCTGGATCCCGACCGTCCCGTCGCCGTCTATTGCCGCGGCGGCAGACGGAGTGCCGACGCAGCTCGGAAACTGGTGAAAGCCGGATTCGGAAACGTCCTTAACCTGGACGGCGGCATCACGGCCTGGACGGAAGCCGGTAAAACGGTCTCCGACCTGTGGGATTATATCGTCTTCGACGGGGACATGGCACCGGATTTCAGCATGGAACTGGTGGATGCCATGAAAGACTATGATCCGGCGTATGCCGGCGGCCAAGGGCCCTTCGTGCAGTTGTCCGACCTGCGCGGGAAAGTCGTCCTGTTGCAGTTCACCGCATCCTGGTGCAGCGTATGCCGCAAGGAAATGCCGCATCTGGAGTCCCGCATCTGGCTTCGTCACAACGGCGACAAAGACTTCGAATTCATTGCCGTCGACCGGGATGAACCCATTGAGAAAATGCTGAAATTCAAGGAAGTGACCGGAATCACCTATCCCATGGCGTTCGATCCGCAAGGCCAGATTTTCGACAAGTTCGCCCTGCATGATTCCGGCATTACCCGCAATGTCCTGATCGACCGGGACGGCAAGATTGTCTACCGGACCCGCCTGTACGACGAAGAGGCTTTCGAGACCCTGGTTTCCAAGGTTGACAGCCTCCTCGCACGATAGACTATTTCAGCGGATCGATTCCGCGCCGCCAGAATCGGGCGGTCATGTCACGGAACTTCCGGCCGGCCTTGACGAGGTCGGCCGTTTCTGTCTCGTCCGGCCCGAGGGCCCGGTACAGGCGCTGGTTGGTATTCCGGTCATTCAAAGGTCCCCGTTCCGGAAGATACGGGCCGACCTTGACATAGTCGAACGCGGCCCAGACGGCCTCTTCCACCTCGGCACGGCCGCTGTACAGGGCCGCCGGCATTCCGAGGGCGCGCACATGCGCCGCCAAGGCCAGCAGGGTCTCCGGATCCTGCCCTTCCCCCAGGAACAGGAAACAGTTGACGCCGAAATTGTCCCGGACCAGCGCATCGATGACAGCAGGGGTCAGCGGCGCTCCGACGTCCTGCCGCAGGAAAGGAGAATGGCATCCCGTACAGTTTCCCCGGCAGTTGGAGATCTCGACGGCCAGCGTGACCCGGTCCGGAATCTCCTCCAGGACGACCGAAGTCATCTCCGGCACATACTTGATCATGCTTCTTCCGCGTAATAGCGGTGGCGCGCCTCTTCCTGCCGCATTTCACTGAAAGAAGACACCCGCTTGAGATAACCGATGACGCGCGTCAGGTAATCCAGGTCCGTGCTGCCGCATTGGGGGCAGACGTCCAGGGTATCCTTGCTGATATAGCCGCAATGGTTGCAGACCGTGTTCCGGCAGTTGAACGTGAAATAATTCGTGCCGTAATGGGCGGCGGTGTTCAGCAGCTGGCGGTACTGGTCCTTGCTCAGGTGTTCGGCGATGTTCATGTGCAGGGCGGAACCGCCGTCCAGGTACTTGACATATTCTTCGCCGTGCAGTTTGAACTTGTCGATCATGGACAGGGATTCGTCTTCCGGATTGTAGAAATAGGAACTGTACATGTTGTGCTTGCCGGAGACGAAGTAGCCGTCCTTCCGGTCCCACTTGTAATTCTTGCCGGAAAGATTCTCCCCGGGCACGAACTCGGTGTTGAACATGCATTCCTTCGTACGGTCCTTCCGGTTGGCGATATTGATCGTCTCCAGCAGCGTATTGACGAACTCCTTGTAGGAGTCGTTCGGACTGATCGTCAGGCCCAGGAATTCGGCGGCGTCCGTCAGGCCGTTGACACCGACCGTCAGGTACTGCTTCTTCATGTCGATGAATCCGGCACGGTAGACATCCAGCATGTCGGCCTTGAGGAAATCCTTGATGATCTCGTTGAACGCCGTCTGGTATTTGTGGACGCGTACGGTCTGCTCGGTCAGGGCTTCCCGGATGTAGCGGTACAGGACCTCCTTGTCATACGACTTCGGATCCAGGGCGGTTCCGGCCGGCATGGCAAGGCCTTTTTCCTGCTTGAAATACTTGCGGGCGGCATCCTGGATCAGGCGGTTGAGGTTGATGGTCATGACAGACTTGGAACCGGTCGCCACGGAAGCGGTACCCATCGAGTACTGGTGCGTGGTATGGTTGTGCTCCGCATCTTCGAGATCTTTCAGGGAATTGCGCAGGCGGCAGCAGCTGGACAGGCTGTCCGGGCTGTTGGACAGGTAGCAGAAGAAACTGTGCCCCTCCGCCCACATCTGCGCCGTGAAATCCGCATACTCCTTGTCGGCGAAGTCGTCCCCGCCGTCGGTCAGCAGGGCCATCGTCTCGACCGGGAACGTCAGGATGTAATGGTTCCGTTCCTCATTGAACCAGCGCATGAAATGCTTCTGGAGCCAGGACAGGGTTTCCCATTTCGGAGCCGTTCCGTCCGGGAACCGGAAACCGCCGAACACGCCTTCGAAATACGGCTTGTCGAAATAGCCGATGTTCCAGAAAACGGTCTGGTAGCCGCGGTTGCCGGCCGGCATGTTCATCGAATGGACTACCTGCTGGAAGCAATTGTCGATGACCTTGACCAACGTCCGCTGCTTGGTATTGTTCTCGACGACCTCGTCGAGCCGGTCCAGATAATTGTCGCCGTAATCCTTCCGGATGAAATAATCCAGGTATATCAGGAATTCGGGCGTCGCGACGGCACCCATGAACTGCGAGGAGATCGAATAGACCAGGTTGATGAATTCGCCGCAGAACGACTTGAGGTCGGTCGGAGCGATCGAAACGCCGCCGAGTTCACGCAGACCGGATTCCAGGAACGGGTACATGGTGATGGCCACGCAGTAAGGATATCCCGGCGTACCGCTCTCGTCATGTTTGTAGAGGACATGGGACTCCAGGTCGGCGATGTACTGCTTGGCCAGGCTGCGGCCGTACAGCGCCTTGATCTTGTCCTGCATGATATAGCGGTTCTGCTTGATGTTGTTCTCCTTGTAGAGTTCATGGCCCAGGGTCACGATGTTCTTGTTGGTGACGTTCGCATTGGAGTCGAACTTGGAACCCGTCGCGGCGTTGGATGCCTTGATATAATCCTTGATGAAGTCGTTCTTCTTGCGCAGGTCCATGCCGCGGTCGAAAGTCTCGATGTATTCAAGGGCCGCTTTCTTGTTGATGGACATCAGGGATTCCACGACCTGGCGGCGGATCTCCTGGCTGGACATCTTGTCATATATATACAGATTGTCGACGACAGAGACCACGACATCTTCGGGAACCGGCTGACCGGTCTGGACATAAGCCAGTCGGATACCACTGCACAGTTTTTCTTTATCGAACTCTTCAAAAGAGCCGTTCGTTTTACGGACTTCCATATCTAACTTTTTAATATTCAAACATTTATATCAAGCAAACCCACGCTTGCCGTTGCAGCAAGGGGTGAAGAATCACGGACTGTCCAAAGACAATCCGCCACTTTTCTATACAAAATTAAGCACGAAACTGCGGGAAAGCAATACCCCGCAGGAAAGTTTTCCACAAGGTTGTCAACATCGCAAGGAGAAAGGCCTGCAGCACTGTTTCCGGGCATCTTTTGCGAAATTGGAAAGAAAATGATAAATTTGGACAACAAAAACGAACGGATGACCCCCCTATCCATCATTCTGACCATCCTCGCCTACTTCGCGGCCATGCTGGTTGTCTCGCGCCTCGCGGCACGGGGCGGCGACAACAGCGCGTTCTTCCGCGGGAAGCGGAAAACCAGCTGGTGGGTCGTCGCCTTCGCCATGATCGGATCCTGCATGTCCGGAGTCACGTTCGTATCCGTACCGGGCATGGTCGGAACCAGCGGCATGGGCTACCTGCAGATGTGCATCGGTTTCTTCCTGGGATACCTGGTCATCGCCTTCGTCCTCATCCCGCTGTATTTCCGGCTCAACGTCTATTCGATCTACCAGTACCTGGACCGCCGGTATGGCATGACGACCTACAAGACGGGAGCCTGGTTCTTCTTCCTCTCGAAGATGCTCGGCGCCTCCGTCCGGCTCTACCTGGTCTGCCTGACCCTGCAACTGCTGGTGTTCGGACCGCTGGGACTCCCCTTCGCGCTGAACGTAGCCGTCTGCATGCTCATCGTCCTGGCCTATACCTTCCGGGGCGGTGTCAACTCCCTCGTATGGACGGACGTGCTCCGGACCGGCTGCATGATCACGGCCGTCGTCCTGACGCTTGTCTTCATCGCCCGGAACCTGGGGCTGGATGCCAAAGGGATGGTCGCCTCCATCCGGGACAGCGGCATGTCCCGGATCTTCTGGTTTGACGACGTCAACCATCCGCAATATTTTTGGAAACAGATGCTCGGCGGCCTGTTCACCGTCATCGCCATGACGGGACTGGACCAGGACATGATGCAGCACACCCTCTGCTGCAAGAATCCGAAAGACAGCCAGAAGAACCTGGTTGTCAGTACCTTGCTGCAGAATGCCGTCATATTCCTCTTCCTTTGTCTCGGCGTCCTGCTGTACCGGTATGCCGCCGCCAACGGAATTCCGGAGACCGGGGACAAACTCTTTCCGGCCGTCGCCACCCACGCCGGACTGCCGGCGATCGTCGGCATCCTGTTCATCATCGGCCTGGTAGCCAGCGCCTTCGGTGCCGGCGGTTCGGCCCTGACCTCCCTGACGACCTCCTTCACGGTCGACATCCTCGGTACGGCTGGAAAAGACGAAGCGCAGGTCCGCCGCAACCGCAAACGGGTCCATTTCGGCATGACCGTGGGCATGGGCCTGACCATCCTCATTTTCTCGACCCTCAACAACACCAGCGCCATCGACGCCGTATACAAACTCGCCAGTTACACCTACGGCCCGATCCTGGGCCTGTTCGCTTTCGGCATCGCGACCCGACGGACGGTGCGTGACAAATGGGTCCCGCTCGTGGCGGTCGCCGCTCCGCTGATCTGCCTGGTCCTCCAGCTGAACTCCGAACGGTGGTTCGGCGGATACAAATTCAGTTATGAGCTGCTGCTGATCAATGCGGGCATTACTTTTGCAGGACTGTGCCTGCTGATACGTAAGGATACACAAACCAATCAAACATAAAACATTATGGCAAGCTTACTTGAAAGCATTCTCAAATCTGCCGCTTCCGGCGGCGTGAAAAGCGGGAACCTCGGCGGCCTCGACCTGAACGACATCATCAAGTCCGTCGGCGGCCAGGTTGCCAAGAAACAGAGCCAGGGCGTCGATATTACCGACATCCTCGGCAGTGTCCTCAAAGGCCAGCAGCAGACTACCCAGACCCAGAAGGGCGGCATCGACATCGGCGACGTCCTCGGCAGCGTCCTTGGCGGCCAGCAGAAGCAGACCACTCAGAAGGGCGGCATCGACATCGGCGACGTCCTCGGCAGCGTCCTCGGCGGCCAGCAGAAGCAGACCACTCAGAAGGGCGGTATCGACATCGGCGACGTCCTCGGCAGCGTCCTCGGCGGCCAGCAGAAACAGACCACTCAGAAAGGCGGCATCGACCTGGGCAGCATCCTGGGCGGCATGCTGGGCGGTTCGTCCCAGGGCGGCGGTATCAGCGACATCGCCAAGAGCGTTATCAACGTACTCGGAATGGCATCAGGATCTTTAAAATAGTAGAAACATCATGGGAACAGAAGCAATCTCCAAAGTCATCATGCTTGCAGCCAAGACCGGCCTCTTCTTCGCCAAGGCGGACGGCAACTACAACGTGGCTGAAAAACAATTCATTGAATCCTTCATCGACAAACTGGCTGCCATCGGCCCCGTCGACGAGGTGAAAGACAGCCTGGCAGGCCTGCTCCAGCGCCCGCTGACCCTGGATGAAATCGAGGCGGACACGGATTCCCTGCTGGATGAGTTCAACGGCCTGGAAAGGATGCTGGTGCGTGCGACCCTGACCCAGTTCGTCCAGCGTGTCATCGCGGCCGACGGGCAGAAACACGAGAAAGAAGCGGAACTGTTCGAAGCCTGGCAGAAAGCGATCAAAGACTGATCCTGAGCGCTACCGGCTCATTTTTCAATCCTTTCGGCAAGGTGAGTGTCACCTTGCCGTTTTTTTGTACGGCGCGGACCCGCTTGCCATTGTTCAGGACCGTCACTTTCCCGGACGGGAGGTTCCCTTCCCAGGTCAGTTCTTCCGGCAGGGTCTCCCCATCCTGGAGAGCATAGACGGCATAGAGGGTCTTCCCGTCCTTGGAGGCGCTGAACCAGAGATTACCGTCGTGATAATGCTCCGTGATCCGGGTATTGTAAATGGCTTCCCCGTTGCGCCGGAGCCATTCCCCGATTTCCTGCAGGATGACAACGGCCTTGTCTTCGATGATTCCCTGCCCCGTCGGGCCGACGCCCAGGACCAGGCTGCCGCCCTTGGCGACGATTTCCGCCAGCGTGCCGATGATGCGGCGGGCGCTCTTGTAGTGCGGGTCCGGCGTCCAGCCCCAGTCATTGCCGAGGCTCAGGCAGGTCTCCCAAGGATGGACGATCTGCCGGTCCGGGACCTGCTGCTCCGGCGTCTGGTAGTTCTCATTGGGTCCCTGGATGGTCCGGTCCACGGAGATCAGGCCGGGGCTGACCTTGCGGGCCTCTTTCAGGATGTCGTCCAGCCCGATCTGGTCCCCGGAAATCCAGCCGCCGTCCAGCCAGAGGATGTCCAGCCGGCCATAGCGTCCGCCGGTGATCTCTCCCAACTGGTTGCGGGTGTACGTCACGTATTTCTCCCACCAGTCCGGATGCTGGCTGACCTTGTAGTTGATCCCGCGGCCGGGCGTGGCGTAATACGGATTCCAGAAATACTCGCAATGCCAGTCCGGCTTCGAGAAATAGGCTCCGATCATGAAATCTTCGGCCCGGAAGGCATCGAAGACATACCGTGCGGCATCCCGCCGGGGATGGGAGGCAAAGGGGCCCTTCGCGATGGAGAAATCCGTATACTGCGAGTCGAAAAGGCAGAACCCGTCGTGGTGTTTCGTCGTGAAGATCATGTATTTCATGCCGGCGTCGCGGAAAACGGACGCCCACTGCTCCGGATTGAAATCCACGGGGTTGAACTCCTTGGAGAGTCCCCAGTACCATTGCTTGTAGCCTTCATAGGTCGATCCCTCCGGACGGACGATCCAGTCTTCGTTGCACAGGTTCCAGGACTCGACGATGCCGGGGACGCTGTACAGGCCCCAGTGCATCAGGACGCCGAATTTCAGGTCCTGCCACCGGTCGAGTTTTTCCAGCACCGCGGGATCGTCAGGCCACTGATAACCGTCCGAAAAAGCATGGACGGAACTGTCTTGGGCGGAGAGGGCCGTCACGGCGCAGACGGCGCAAAGCAGCGAGCAAAGGATTCTTTTCATGGTTCAGGGTCGATTAAGGAAGCAGGCAACGGGCGATGTCGGAGAAACGGGAAACGCGGAAAAGCCGTTCATGGTCATATTCTTCCGTCCGTTCCAGTTCCCACAGGACATGGAACGGAATATGGATGCCCCAGCCGCCCATCTCCAGGACCGGCCGGATATCGGACTTGAACGAATTGCCGACCATCAGGAAGGCGTCGGGAGCGACGGAGAGATCATGCAGCAGCCGGCGGTATTCCCGGTCCGACTTGTTGGATACGACGAAAATCCGGGAGAAATAAGGTGCCAGGCCGGAACGTTCGATCTTGTGTTCCTGGTCCAGCAGGTCCCCTTTCGTCAGCAGGACGAGCGGATAATGCTCCCGAAGGGCGGCCAGCGTTTCGGCGACGCCGGGCAGCGGCTTCGCCGGATTGTGCAGGATGCTGCGTCCGGCGGCGAGGATCCCGGCCGTCTGGGCCGCGGTCAGGTTGCCGCCCGTCACCTTCAAGGCGGTCTCGATCAGGCTCAGCGTGAAGGCTTTGGCCCCGAATCCATAGTCTTCCATATTGGCTTTCTCCACTTCGAACAGCCGGGCGGACAGTTCTTCCAGGGTCCCGTAATCCTTCAGGATTCCGGCCCAGGTCCGTTCCGCTTCCCGGAACAGCGGTTCATTCTCCCACAAGGTATCGTCGGCGTCGAAAGCCACTACTTTGATGCTGTCAATCATGGATCCGTTTCGGTTTAGGGTCGTTCCCGGTCATCGGGAAACGACTGCAATTTATGAATTTTTCCGCGAAAACGCTATCTTTGCAGGAAACAACCGCATATCCATGTTGATCATTTTCCTCGCAGCACTCATGCCCGCCCTGGTCCTGATGTGGTATGTCTACCACAAGGACATCCAGCCGGAACCGGCCAATCTCGTCATCAAAGGCTTCATCTACGGCGCCATCGCGACCTTCGTCTCCACCCTGATTTCAGGGCCGCTGATGAATCTGGGCCTGTTTACCAACAACCCGTCCGGCCTGATGGATTGCATCAAGGTTTCCTTCCTGGGAGCCGCCATTCCGGAAGAATGCGCCAAACTGCTGATGCTCTGGCTCCTGCTGAGAAACTGCAAGGAATTTGACGAACGGTACGACGGCATCGTCTATGCCGTCGCCGTCGGTCTGGGTTTCGCATCGCTGGAGAATCTGATGTATGTCCTTTCTTCCGGCGCCGCCTGGTTCCAGGTCAGCATCAGCCGCGCCCTGCTGGCCGTCCCGGGCCATTTCGCCTTCGCCGTCGCCATGGGCTATTACTATTCGATGAACCATTTCTACGGATCGGCCGCACCGGCCGGGACGAAAGCGAACATCATCGTGGTGCCGGTGCTCCTGCACGGCGTCTATGACACCCTCGCCTTCTGGAGCGGCGTCAACGAGTACCTGTCCGGTATCATCACCATCGGCCTGCTCTATTTCTGCTTCCGCCTGTTCAAGTCCACCCGCCGCCGGATCCAGGACGAGGCGACGACGAACAACGACCGCTACAAGATCTACCGGGATTCCTCCCCGTGGGACGACACGCCGGACGAACAGTAGCAGCCCGCTAGGCAGAGATCTGGTTGCCGGTGTAGAGTTCGTAGTATTTGCCTTTCTGCTCCAGGAGTTCCCAGTGCTTGCCGCGTTCGATGATGCGGCCTTTTTCCAGGACCATGATATAGTCGGCATTCTGGACGGTCGACAGCCGGTGGGCGATCACGAAGGTCGTCCGCCCTTTCATCAAGCTGTCCATGCCCGCCTGGATCAGTTTCTCCGTACGCGTATCGATCGAGGAAGTCGCTTCGTCCAGGATCAGGACCGGCGGATTGGCCACAGCGGCACGCGCGATGGCCAGCAGCTGGCGCTCGCCCTGGCTCAGGTTGCCGCCATCCGCAGACAGGACCGTATCATAGCCGTTCGGAAGACGCCGGATGAAGGCATCGGCGTAGACCAGGCGGGCGGCGGCACGGCATTCTTCGTCCGTCGCTTCCAGGCGCCCGTACCGGATGTTCTCCAGCACTGTCCCGCTGAACAACTGCGTCTCCTGCAGGACGATACCGAGGCTTCGGCGCAGGGAATCCTTTTCGATGTCGGAGACATTGAACCCGTCATAGGTGATCGTGCCGTCCTGGATCTCATAGAAGCGGTTGATCAGGTTGGTAATGGTCGTCTTGCCGGCACCGGTACCGCCGACGAACGCGATCTTCTGGCCGGGATATGCCGTCAGTGAGATATCGAAAAGCACCTGTTTCTCAGGGACATAACTGAAATCCACCGTATCCAGCGAAACCAGCCCTTCCAAGGGACGGAGGCTGCCGTCCGGACGCTTCCAGGCCCACCGGCCGGTCCGCTCCGGGACTTCCTGCATCCGGGCGTCGACATTGACGAGCGAAACCTTGCCGGCATCCGGTTCGGAGGCTTCGTCCAACAGCGCATAGACACGGTCCGTACCGGCCGAGGCCATGACGATGCTGTTGATCTCGTTGGAGATCTGCGACACCGGCCGGGTGAAATTCCGCTGCAGGGTCAGGAAGGACACGATGGTACCCAGCGTCAGGACCGCCCCGTCCAAGCCGCAAAGCCACCAGCCCTGCCAGCCGCCCAGCGCGATGAGCGCGCCGACGATCGCCAGCAGGACATAGCCGAACTCGGCGAGGTTGTGGTTGACCGGCATGATGATGTTGCCGATCCGGTTGGCGTTATAGACGCTCTTGCGGAGCCGTTCGTTGATGACGGAGAATTCCTCCATGGCCTGCTGCTCGTGGCAATAGACCTTGACGACCTTCTGGCCGGAAACCATTTCCTCGATGAATCCGTTGACGATACCGAGGTTTTTCTGCCGTTCCGTGAAATACTTGCGGGACAGGTTCCCCATGGTCCGCGTCACCTTGAACATCGCGAAGGCGACGACGATGGAGACGAGGGTCAGCGGCAGGCTCAGGACGAGCATGCTGACGAAGGTGGCTGCAATCGTGATCAGGGACTGGAACAGGCGCGGAACGCTGCTGCCGATGACCTGGCGCAGCGTATCGATGTCATTGGTATAGACGGACATGACATCGCCGTGGGAGTGGTTGTCGAAAAACCGCAGCGGCAAGGTCTCCATATGCCGGAAAACCTGTTCGCGGAGTTTCCGCATGGTTCCCTGTCCGACGAAGATCATGATGACGTTATAGGCATAGCCCGCCGCGATGCCGGCCAGCAGGATGCCGGCCAACTTGAAGAGGGCCACGGCCAGGGGCCGGTAATCCGGTCCGACGCCGGCGTCGCCCAGCAGGTCGGAAGCCGCCTGCGAAGAGAGCATCGGAAGGATGTAATCGTCGATCAGCGTCCGGGTAAAAAGCGAGGAAGCCAGCGAGGTCAGCGAAGAGATCACGATGCAGACAAGCACCACGATCAGGGAAATCTTGTAGTTCGCGAAAATGAACGCGAACAGACGCCGGACCGTTCCGATGTTCCTGAGGTCCTTGAGGGTTGCGCCTCCGCGGGGGCCCCGGTCCCCGCCGCGCATGGGTCCAAATCCTGGTGGCATGGCTAATTCTTCAAAGCATTGGCATCGAAGTCGCCTTCTCCGCCGGAGGTCTGCATATCGTAGATGTCTCTGTATATCTCATTGAACCGCAGCAGGTTGTCATGGGTGTCAAAGCCGTTGACCCGGCCGTTGTCCATGACGATGATCCGGTCTGCATCCCGGATGCTCAGGATGCGCTGCGAGATGATGATCTTCGTCGTGCCCGGAATGCGCTGCATGAACGCTTCCCGGATGCGGGCGTCGGTCGCCGTATCGACGGCCGAAGTGGAATCGTCCAGGATCAGGACTTTCGGATGCTTGAGCAGGGCACGGGCGATGCTGAGGCGCTGCCGCTGGCCGCCGGAAACATTCGTTCCCCCCTGGTCGATCCGGGTTTCATAGCCGTCCGGGAATCCCTGGACGAACTCGTCGGCACAGGCCTGCCGGCATGCTTCCCGGCACTCCTCCAGGGTCGCGTCCGGCTTCCCCCAGCGGAGGTTTTCCAGGATCGTCCCCGAGAAGAGGGTGCTTTTCTGCAGGACCATGACGACTTCGCCGCGGAGCACCTGCATGTCATACCGGCGGACATCGACCCCGCCGACACGCACGCTTCCCTCCGACACGTCGTACAGCCGGGAAACCAGGTTGCCCAACGAGGATTTTCCGCTGCCGGTACCGCCGATGATGCCGATGGTCTCCCCCGCCCGGATGTGCAGGTCGATGTCCTCGAGGGCATAGTCGCCGCCTTTCTTATAAGAGAAATAGACATGGTCGAAATCGACCGCGCCGTCGGCGACCTGCATGACAGAATCCACGGGATTGTCCATGTCCGGCTGCTCGTTGATCACTTCCGCGATGCGGGTGCCGCTGGCCGCGCTCTGGGTCAGCTGGACGATGATCATGGAAAGCATCATCAGCGCGCCGAGGATCGTCGTGATATAACTGAACAGCGAGGTCAGCTGACCGGTGGTCAGGGTGCCGCCGACGATGAAATGGGCGCCCCACCAGCTCAGGGCGATGATGCTGGCATTGACGACCAGGTTCATGACCGGGTGGTTCAGGGCCATCAGGCCTTCCGCCTTGACATTCAGCGTGTACAGCGAAAGCGCCGCTTTGTCGAACTTGCTGATTTCATGGTTCTCGCGGACGAAGGCCTTGACGACGCGGATAGCGCTGACATTTTCCTGGACGACCCCGTTCAAGTCGTCATACCGCTTGAAAATCTCCTTGAACAGTTTGGCGGCCCGGGAGATCAGGACGGTCAGGAAAACGGAAAGGACAAGCATGGCGACCAGGAAGATGATGCTCAGTTTCCCGTTGATGAAAAAGCACATGAACAGGGCCGACACCATGTTCAGCGGAGCGCGGAACGAGGTGCGCAGGAGCATCTGGAAGGCACTCTGGATATTGCTGACATCCGTGGTCATGCGCGTGACCAGGCCGGCCGTGCTGAACTTGTCGATGTCGGAGAAGGAGAAACGCTGGATGTTCCGGTACATCGCCTCCCGCAGGTTCGCAGCCAATCCGGTACTGGAATAGGCGGCGAAACGGGCGGCCAGGATGCCGAACAGGAGGCTGAAACAAGCCAGAACGAGCATCAGGGCACCGTATTTATAGACATTGCCGATATTGCCGGCATTGATTCCCTTGTCGATGATGGAGGCCGTCACATAGGGGATCAGAATACCCATGACCACTTCGGCCGTCGTCCAGACCGGGGTAAGCAGGGCCGCCCATTTGTACTGCCTCACCTGCCGTAAAAGAGTCTTGAACATAAATCCGTTTTATAAGCAATCAAAGATAAGGATTTTTTTTAGAACTTTCTTATCTTTGCCGACTGGAATGAAACCAACCCGTAATTAACGACACCATACTGAAAACAAAACTATGAATCCAGAAGCTCAAAGATGCCTTCTGTGCAAGAAAGCCCGCTGCTCCGAGGCCTGCCCGGTCCATACGGACGTTCCTGCCGCCATGAAGTTGTACAGGGAAGGACAGCCGGAAGAGGCTGCCCGGATGCTGTTTGACAATAATCCTTTCTCCGCCATCACCTGCCAGGTCTGCGACTGGGCGAAGTTCTGCTACGGCCATTGCGTGCTGAATGCCAAGAAGATGCCGGTCAAGTGGTATGAAATCGAACAGGAGATTTCCATGGAATACCTGCTCCGCGCCCACGTGGACGTCCCGCAGGAGCGTACCGGAAAGAAAGTCGCCATCGTCGGCGCCGGCCCCGCCGGCATCGCCGCTGCCATCTGGCTGCGTCAGGCCGGCCATGACGTCGACCTGTACGACCGGTTCGAGCGGATCGGCGGCGTGCTCCGCTACGGCATTCCCGATTTCCGTCTCGACAAGAAATACGTCGATGCCTATGAGCGCATCCTCTCTGAGGCCGGCGTCCGTTTCTCCGGCAACATGACCCTGGGCGGGAACCTCTCCCTGGAAGACCTCCGCGCCAGCCACGACGCCGTCATGGTCGCCGCCGGCGCCTGGGTCGCCCGTGAACTGGACATTCCCGGCGAAGAGGATCCGCACGTCATCCATGCCCTCGATTTCCTGATGGCACCCCAGAAATACGACCTGGGCCACCGGGTCATGGTCGTCGGCGGCGGCAACGTTTCCATGGATGCCTGCCGCACGGCCGTCCGCAGGGGCTGCGACACGACGGTGGTCTACCGCAAGACTTTCGAGAACATGCCGGCCAACCAGCAGGAAGTCCGTGAAGCACAGGAAGAAGGCGTGAAGTTCGAAATCTTCCAGGTGCCGGTCGCCATCCGCAAGGACGGCGACGGACTCGTCGCGGTCGTCCGCAACTGCGAGAACTACACCAAGGAAGACGGCCGCCTGGCCACCCGCATCCTGCCCGGCACCGACCATGACATGCCGTTCGACACCATGATCGTTTCCATCAGCGAAAATGTTGACAAGAACCTGCTCGGCGGAAAGACTCCGGAGCAGATGCCGGACGTCTTCACGGCCGGCGACTTCTCCTATGGTCCGAAGACCGTCGTAGAAGCCGTACAGAGCGCCAAGGAGGCTGTTTCCCGCATCCGGGAATTCCTCGCATAAGGCATTGCCATCCCGATATATTCGCCTCCGCGCCGCCGGCACGGAGGCGTTTTTCTTGTTTATTTGCACATTAATTCCTACCTTTATAGAACCAATCGCGTACTTGAACCATGAACCGCAAAGGCTCAGCCTTTACCATTGACATCGGAAGCATCCTCCGTCAGAAATTCGGAAAGGTGCCGGGGTTCGTCGTGTCATTCATTCGCCGCATCATCCACGAGGATTTCCTCAATGCCTTTTTCGAGCAAGGCTGGGAAGGCGTCGAATTCGCCGACGAATGCCTGAAATACCTGCATGTCACCCTGCAAGTGGAAGGGCTGGAGAATCTCCGTCCGCAGGGGTATTACACCCTCGCTTCGAACCACCCGCTCGGCGGCATCGACGCCCTCAGCATGATCAGCGTCTTCGGCAATTTCTTCGGCGGGGACATCAAGTTCCAGGTCAACGATTTCCTGATGTACATCAAGGGACTCAGTTCCACGTTCGTGCCGGTCAACAAGACCGGTGCCCAGTCGCGCGCCCTGGCGACCGGAACGGACGCCATCTTCGCGGCTCCGGGCCAGATCGGCGTCTTCCCTGCCGGAAAGGTGTCGCGCAAGATCGACGGAATAATCCAGGATACGGAATGGACCAAGACCTTCATCCAGAAGAGCGTCAAATACCACCGCGACGTCGTTCCCGTCCGTTTCTTCGGCGAGAATTCCCCGCGGTTCTACCGGGTTGATAAACTGGGCAAGTGGCTGGGAATCAACAAGAAATTCCAGTTGGCAATGGTCCTGCTGCCGGATGAGTTGTACCGTGGCCAGGGAAAGACCTACCGCATCGTCATCGGGAAACCCATCCCCTGGGAGACCTTCAATGAAAGCCGCAAACCGCTGGAATGGGCGGCATGGGTCCGCGAAAAGGTCTATGACCTCCAATAAGAACGAACTGTACCAAAACCATGGAACCAATCATCGAGCCTGTCGACAAGGCTTTGCTTAAATCTGAACTCACGCCGGAACGGCTGCTCCGCAAGACAAACCGGGCCGGCAATGAACTGTATGTCGTCACAAACCAGAACGCGCCGAATGTCGTCCGCGAAATCGGCCGGCTCCGGGAAATCGCCTTCCGCGACGGCGGCGGTGGTACGGGCCTGCCGCTGGACCTCGACAAATTCGACACGGATCCGGCATACGGATACCGCCAGCTGGTCCTCTGGGATCCGGAAGCCGAGGAGATCATCGGCGGCTACCGGTTCGTCCTGTGCGACGAAGCCGTCTTCAACCGGTTCGGACAGCCGCATCTGACCTCGTCCCACATGTTCGAGTTCTCGAAGAAATTCCTGGAAGACTATCTCCCCTACACCATCGAACTGGGTCGCTCTTTCGTATCGGTCGAGTACCAGGCTTCGAAGAACGGATCCAAGAGCATCTACGCCCTGGACAACCTGTTCGACGGCCTGGGTGCCCTGATGATCCTGACGGCGGGCCGGATGAAGTACTTCTTCGGCAAAATGACCATCTACCCCGATTATCCCAAGAAGGCGCGGGAGATGATCATGGTCTTCCTCAAGAAGTATTTCGGCGACAAGCGCCACCTGACGACCCTCCGCATGCCGGTCAAGGTCACAACCCGCAAATACGACCGGATGTTCGGCGGCAACAGTTACAAGGAGAATTACAAGATCCTGAACACGGAAGTCCGCAAGCTCGGGGTCAACATCCCGCCGCTGGTCAATTCCTACATGAACCTGTCGCCTTCCCTGGTGTACCTGGGGACCGGTGTCAACGACGAGTTCGCCAACGTACTGGATTCCGGCATCCTGGTAGCCTTTGACGAACTGTATCCGGAAAAGAAGGCGCGCCATGTCGAAACCTTCCTGGAAGAATTTGCCAAGTTCAGCAAGCGCTTCCTCCGGCTGAAGGACAAAAGTACCTCCAAATAACCCTTTATATGAAACGGATCTTACTTTTCTTGCCGGTACTTGCCCTGGCATGGGCATGCGGCACAAAAACGGTCATTGACCTTCCCCGCAAAGCGTCTCCCGCCGTCACGGAGGCCGTGCAGGCCCTGCTGGATGAAGCGAAGACGCAGGAAATGGACATCCACAGCATCATGGTCGTCCAGCACGGAAAGGTTGCAGCGGAGACCTGGCTGGGCGACAACGCCCCGGACAAGCCCCACATCCTGAATTCCGTCAGCAAGACGTTCACGGCTTCCGCAGTCGGACTGGCCATCGATGAAGGACTGCTCAAATTGGAAGACAGACTCGTCGATTTCTTCCCGGACCAGTTGCCGGAACATGTCAGCGATACCCTTGCCCGGATCACCGTCCGAGACCTGCTGACCATGAACTGCGGCCATGACACCGACCCGACCGGCGCCGTCCGGCGTTTCGACGGAGACTGGACGGCCGGCTTCCTTTCCTGGCCGGTTCTTCACGAACCGGGCACCTTTTATTGCTACAACAGCCTCGGCACGTACATGCTTTCCGCCATCGTCCAGAAAGTGACCGGCGAAAAGGTCGTGGATTACCTGACGCCGCGCCTGTTCGAGCCGCTCCATATCGAGAAGCCGGAGTGGCAGGAAAGTCCGCAGGGCATCAACACCGGCGGCTGGGGTCTTTACCTGAAGACCGAGGATCTCGCCAAAATGGGACAGCTCTTCCTGCAAGGAGGCAAGTGGAACGGAAAGCAGGTCCTGCCTGCAGCCTGGGTCGCAGAGGCTTCGAAATATCAGGTTCCTTCCCTGCCGGCCGGCATGAAACCGGAAATGGTCGAACGGATCGGCATGAGCGCCGAGACCAGCGACTGGCTGCAGGGATACGGCTACCAGATGTGGCGCTGCCGGCACAATGCCTACCGGGCCGACGGAGCCAACGGCCAGTACATCATCGTCATCCCCGACAAGGATGCCGTCGTTGCGATGACCGCCAACCTGCAAGACATGCAGGCGGAGATCAACCTGGTCTGGGACCATCTCCTTCCGGTCCTTTAACCGTCCCGTTCGTCGAAGAAAAAGGGGCTCTGGTCGAAAAATCGGCCAGGGCCCTTCCTTTTCATCGTATGTTTGCACCGTGAAACCCGGAGAAAAGGTTTCGGAAACGGAATAATAAAAACAAACGATACGATGAAAAAGATTCTTGCCACCCTTACCCTCATCCTGACTGCCGGCGTCCTGGCCTTCGCCCAGCGCACCGTCGTCACCGGTACGGTCCTCGATTCCCTGACACGCGAAGGCGAACCCGCGGCCGTCCTCCAGTTCTTCAAGGCGTCCGACCTGGAGAAGCCCATCGCATTCACGACAACCGACACCGACGGATCCTTCAGCCAGGTGCTGACCGGCAGCGGCGAATACCGGCTCCTGTTCAGCAACATGGGCCGCAAGACCCTGCACCGCAACTTCACCCTGACCGGCGGCGAGACCCTGGACCTGGGGACCATCCTCATCCAGGACGACGTCCAGACCCTGCAGGCCGGCGGCGTCACGGCGCTCCGCCCGCTCGTCAAGATGGAGGTCGACAAGATGACCTATGATGTCGCCAACGACGTGGATTCGAAGTCCAGCACCGTCCTCGACATGCTCCGCAAGGTCCCGATGGTCTCCGTCGACGGCCAGGACAACATCACCGTCAACGGCAGTTCCTCCTTCCAGGTCTATGTCGACGGCAAGCCGAACCAGATGATTTCCGCCAACCCGTCCGTCGTCTTCAAGATGATGCCGGCCAGTTCCGTCAAGGACATCTCCGTCGTGACCAATCCGGGCGTCCGCTACGATGCGGAAGGTGTCGGCGGCGTCCTGCAGATCACGACCAACCGGGAAGCCACCGGCGGCCAGAGCGTCGCCGACGGCGCCTATGGGACCGTCACCGGCATGGCCAGCACCCGCGGGTACGGCGGCGGCGTCTTCTACAGCCAGCAGAAGGGCAAGTTTGCCGTCAACTTCAACGGCAATGCCATGTACAACAACAATTCCGGTACCGTTACTGATCTGGAGCGCACCGGTTCCGGCATGACGACCCGCAGCCACAGCGAAGGCGGCATGAAGATTCCGATGGTCATGGGCAACCTCGGCATGAGCTACGAAATCGACAGCCTCAACCTGATCTCCGCCACAGCCGGACTGATGCGCATGGGCATGACCAACGAAGGAACAGGCAGCACGGAAATGCTGTTCGGCACCAACGGCTTCAAGTATTCCACGGATACGTATTCCAAGAGCCGCAACAACTCCATCACCGCCAGCGCGGACTACCAGCACCTCTGGGCCGATGTTCCTTCCCGCAGCTTCATCCTCTCCTACCAGTTCTCCGCCAGCCCTTCCACGATGGATTCCCGGAACCTGTTCGGCGAGGTGGCCAATCCCCTGCTGAACCTGACGGACCGCCGGACGGACGGAAAGACCGGCTCCACGGACCACACCGTGCAGGCCGACTTCACGAGCCCGCTGGACGGCATCGGTACGATCTCCACCGGCGCGAAATACATCTCCCGCCACAACTCCTCCGACCAGCAGCAGTATCTCCGGGACGGTTCCGGCTGGGCGTACAACAGCCTTGGCAGCACGCAGTATGATTTCTACAACCGCATTGCGGCGGCCTATACCGAATTGAGCGTCAACCTCGGCCCGGTCGGCATCAAGGGCGGCGTCCGCTATGAACATACCTGGCAGCGCTACAACGAGAACGGCGGCAGCACCTTCCGCACCAACTACGGAAGCCTCGTCCCGACCGCCAGCCTCCAGCTCAACCTCGGCATGACCAGCAACATCGGCCTGAGTTACAACCTGCGCATCAGCCGTCCGGGCATCACCTACCTCAATCCGTACCGCGACACTTCCGACCCGACGGCCCTGTCCTATGGCAATCCGGATCTCGAAGTGGAGAAGAGCCACAACATCAGCCTCGTCTACAACTACTTCAGCAACAACGTCATGTTGAACCTTACCGGCCGCTACAACCGGACCGGGAACGGCATCTCCTCCTACAGCTTCTACCAGGACAACCTGCTCAACACTACATACGGCAACATCGTCGCCAGCACCACGACCGGCATGAACGCCTTCCTGATGTGGAACGCCGGCAGCAAGACCCGGTTCATCCTCAACGGCGGCGTTGACTATGCCGACCTCCGCAGCGACGTCCTCGGCCAGTCCAACAACGGCTGGAGCTACAACGCCCTCCTCGGCCTGCAGCAGACCCTGCCCTGGGACCTCCGCTTCAGCGCCAACGGCATCCTCATGAGCAAGAGCTACAGCCTGCAGGGATGGAACACCGGCATCAGCATCGGAACCGTCGGCCTGACCAAGACATTCCTGGGCGACCGCCTCAGCGTGAGTGTCAACGCCGTCAGCCAGCTCGGCGGCAAGGACCTGGCCATCAAGGCTTACACCGCGACCAAGGATTTCACGATGGACATGAAGACCATCGTCCCGATGAAACAGCTTTCCTTGAGCGTCAGCTGGACCTTCGGCAAACAAGGCAACTTCGGTGTCAAGAAAGCCCGCCGCAGCATCACCAACGACGAGGTCATCAACACCCAGAGCACAGCGGAAGCCCTCAGCGGCAGCGGCGCCCTCGGCGGCGGAACCGGGTCAACTTCCACCAGCCTCCCGACCGGAATGTAAAAGATTATTCTTATCTTTGTTCCGACCATGGAGACAAAAAAGAACAACCTGATATTCAACCTGACACAGACCTTCATATGGGTCTGTGTCTTCGTGCTCCCGGCTCTGATGAACTGGGTCATCGCAGGCAACAAGGAAACGGCGCTCAAGGTGTTCCTCGGCGGATTCTTCCTCATGCTTCCCCTGCTGCTGATCTACCTGGTCAACTACCATGCTTTTATCCCGCGGTTGCTGTACCGGGGACGGAAGCAATGGTTCTTTCTGTGCAATATCCTGCTGCTCTTCCTGTTGGATATCCAGTCACTCCATCCGAAGCCGCTTCCTGAAGGCGTCATCGAGTCGATTCCGATTCCGGAAAATGAAATCTGGGCCATCTACGGCTCGCTGCAACTGGGTGTCGTGATCGTCCAGCTCCTGTTCATCCTGCTGGCGGTCGGCGTCCGGCAAATCCGCCGGAACCATGAACTGCAAATCCGGATCGAAGAGGAGAAGCGCAAGGGAACCGAGGCGGAACTGACCTGGCTGAAAAACCAGCTCAACCCGCATTTCCTGTTCAACACCCTGAACAACATCTCTTCCCTGACCCAGATCGACCCGGACAAAGCCCAGGACAGCATCGGACAGCTCAGCGACCTGCTCCGCTACGCCCTGTATGAAAGCAAGGACGAACGGGTGCCGCTCTCCGGCGAAGTGACGTTCATGGCCAACTACATCGATCTGATGCAACTGCGCTGCAACGAGATGACGACCGTCGAGAAAGACTTCCAGGTGCCGCCGGGAGATGTCCGGATCGCACCGCTGCTCTTTATTTCCCTGATCGAGAATGCCTTCAAGCATGGCGTCAACGCCCGGTATCCCTCTTTCGTCCGGATCCGGATGGACGCAGAAGGCAAGGACCTGGTCTTCCGCTGCGAAAATTCCCTTTTCGAGAAGAACGGCTCCGACCACATCGGGTCCGGCATCGGTTTGGAGAACATGCAGCGGCGGCTGGACCTGCTCTATCCGGATGCCTACGAATATACGCATGAAACCGGCGGAGACACCTATACCGCCGTTGTCAAACTGAAAGGAATCCTGTCATGACCCTCCGCTGCATCGTTGTCGACGACGAGCCCCTGGCCGTCAAAATGCTGGAAAACTTCATCGCCCGGACGCCGTTCCTGACCCTCGAAGCCTCTTATACCGACCCGGTCCTTGCCCTGTCGGAGATCAGGTCCCGCGCCCCGCATCTGGCCTTCCTGGATATTCAGATGCCGGACCTGGACGGCATGGAACTGTCCCGGATGATTCCCTCCGGGACCCGGATCATTTTCACGACCGCCTTCAAGCAGTATGCGTTCGAGAGTTATGAGGTTTCGGCCCTGGATTTCCTGCTCAAACCGGTCCGCTACCAGAAATTCCTCGAAGCGGCGGAGAAGGCCCGCCAATGGTTCGAGATGCAGGAGGCCGCGCAGCAGAATGTCCAGCAAGAGCAGCAGACCCTTTTCATCAAGGCCGACGGAGTCATGCAGAAGATCGCCATGGACGATATCCTCTATCTGGAAGGCATGAAAGACTATGTCCGGATCCACCGGACCGGGGGCCGTCCCCCGCTGCTGACGCACCTGACCATGAAGGCGGCGGAAGAAATGCTGCCTTCCGGACGGTTCATGCGGGTCCACCGCTCCTACATCGTTGCCCTGGACAAGATCGACGCCGTCACGGGGAACAACGACATCAGCGTCGGAAACATGCTGATCCATGTTTCCGACGCCTGCAAGGAATCGTTCGAGACCTGGCTGAAATCCCGGTCCCTTATTTCTTCAACGTAATCAGTATCACACCGTTCGCACCGCGGGAGCCATAGATGGCCGCGCCGCCGTCCTTGAGGACTTCGATGCTTTTGACTTCCCGGGGATTGATGTCGTCGATCCGGTCGACGACCGAACCGTCGACGACGAACAACGGCTCCGTCGAACCATAGAAGGAATTGGCGCCGCGGATGTTGATGGTCGCCGTACTGCCGGACCAGGAGATGATCAGTCCAGGTACGCGGCCTTCCATGTATTCAAAGATGTTGGCATAGGCGGCCTCGCCGACATCTTTGCTGTCAATCTTCGTAACGGAGGTGCTGACCTCTCTCCGATCCAGGGAGCCGTAGCCGACATTGACGGCTTCCGACTCAACGGCGGCCGGCTGACGGCCGGCTGCGCAGGAAACAACCAGCAACAAGGCTGGAATCCATTTCAACAGTTTCATAATATGGCAGTTATCTTATCGTTATCTTATCGTTATCTTATCGTTATCTTATCGCTTGGTCCGGATCAGAATGACGCCGTTGGCGCCGCGTGATCCGTAGATGGCCGCCGAAGCATCTTTCAGGACATCGATGCTCTTGACATCCTGCGGATTGATGGAAGAGATATCCATCACCTCCACGCCGTCCACGATGATCAGCGGATCCGTCGGGGAATTGATCGAATTGACGCCGCGGATCTGGAGGCGGGCGCCGTTCTGGCCGGTACGGATCACCTGGACACCCGGGACACGGCCCTCGAGGTAATCGTAGATGTTGGTATAAATGCTTTTGTTGATATCCTTCATGTCGACGGAACTGACGGCATAGGCCAGCTGGCTCCGGGCGACTTCGCCGTAGCCGACATTGACAGCTTCGTCCTGATAAGGCGTATTGGCGACAGGGCCGCAAGCGGCTGCCGTTAAAAGAACAAGGGGAAATAAGATTCGTTTCATCGGACAAATCAGGTTTAAACCACTGGATTTTCGCTGCAAAAATTGTGCGGTTGGCGATTCGGACCGATAAAAAAACATACGGACAACCGGAAATCGGACAGAAATTCGCATATTTGTATCTCGTATAACGACAATAACATGAAACTAAGATCGTTCCTCCTCCTGGCATCGGCCCTACTGCTGGCCGGCGCCTGCCGCACCAAACCGGCGGCACCTGCATTCGAATTCGATTCCTCCGAAGCAACGTCCCGCATTGCGACGACCGGCGGCGACATCGCCGGTTACCTCGAGAACGGCGTCTTCATCTACAAAGGCATTCCCTACGCCAAAGCCGACCGTTTCATGCCGGCGGAAAGCGTCTCCTGGGAAGGCGTCCGCAGTTGCCGCGCCTATGGTCCGACCTGCCCGCAGGGAGCACGGACCGGCTGGTACAACGACGAGCAGGCATTCTCCTCCGCCTGGAATGACGGTTTTCCGGACGAAGACTGCCTGCGACTGAACATCTGGACGCCGGGCATCCGCGACGGCAAGAAGCGCGCGGTCATGGTCTGGCTCCACGGCGGCGGATTCCACAGCGGCAACGGCCAGGAGTGGCCTTCCTATGACGGCCGCGCCCTCGCCGGCGGCCACGATGTCGTCGTCGTGACCCTGAACCACCGGCTCAACGTCCTCGGCCACCTCGATCTCTCCTTCTTCGGCGAGAAATACGCCGCCTCCGGCAACGTCGGCATGATGGATATCGTCAAGGCCCTCGAGTGGGTCCGCGACAACATCGGCAACTTCGGCGGCGACCCGGACAACGTCACCATTTTCGGCCAGTCCGGCGGTGGCGGCAAGGTCACGACCCTGATGGCCATGCCGTCCGCGAAGGGCCTGTTCAAGAAGGCCATCGTCGAAAGCGGTTCGATCACCACGGTCATGGACAAGAAATACAGCCAGCGCATCGGCCGCTATACCGTCCACAACCTCGGCCTGTCCCCGATGAAGGCGGATGAAATCACGAAAGTCCCCTACGACCGGCTGCTCGCGGCCTGCCAGCAGGCTGTCGCACAGGTTCGCGAAGAAGCGGCCAAGGACGGCGCCGTTTCGTCCAACTTCCTGCTGTCCATCCTTTTCGGTACCGAACCGACCGTCGACGGCACCATCCTGCCGGCCCAGCCGGGCGCCCCGGAGTCCATGGAACTGTCCAAGGACATTCCGGTCATCATCGGCACGACCTGGAACGAATTCACCGTCGGCCAGGAGGACCAGATGTTCAAGCCGCTGGCCATCGCCCAGGCCAAGGACCGCACCGCCTACGGCTGCGCCCCGGTCTGGATGTACCGCTTCGACTGGGAGTCCCCTGTCCTTGACGGCCATCTCGGCAGTTCCCATTGCATGGAGATCCCGTTTGTCTTTGACAACGTCGCCCTGCACTATACCATTACCGGCGGCGCCCCGGAAGATATCGAACTCGGCCACCGCATCAGCCGCGCCTGGACGAACTTCGCCAAGACCGGCGACCCGCAGTCCGAAGGCCTCCCCGCCTGGCCGGCATATACCACCGACAAGGGAGAGACCATGATCTTCAACAACGTCTCCGAAATCCAGCAAACCCTTTAACAAACAATCAGATATGAAAAAATTCGCAATGATGGCAGCCGCCCTCCTTCTCGGCGGCACCGCTTTCGCCCAGCAGGCGATCTTCGCCGGCGCCGGCGTTGAATCCCCCGTCATCAACGAGGACGGGACCGTCACCTTCCGTTACCGCGCACCCAAGGCCGTCCGCGTCACCGTCTCCGGTGACTTCCTCCCGGTCCAGAAAGTAAAGATGGGTGACCGCGAGTTCGAGACCCAGGTCCCGGCCGAACTCAAGGAAGGCCAGAACGGTGTCTGGGAATACACCACCGATTTCAAGGTCGCTCCGGAAATGTACACCTATACCTTCAACGTGGACGGTGTCTCCGTCGTCGACCCGAACAACGCGTTCGTCAACCGTGACGTCGCATCCCTGACCAGCGTCCTGCTCGTTCCCCAGGAAGGTGCCCGCTCCGACCTGTATGCCATCCACCGCGTTCCCCACGGAACCGTCTCCAAGGTCTGGTATCCGAGCGCTTTCGCCGGTTTCGACCGCCGCATGACCGTCTACACCCCGGCCGGCTATGAGAAGAACACCAAGACCCGATATCCGGTCCTCTACGTGCTCCACGGCATCGGCGGTGACGAAGATGCATGGGTTACCCAGGGCCGTGCCACCCAGATCCTCGACAACCTCATCGCCCGCGGCCAGGCCAAGCCGATGATCGTCGTCTTCACCAACGGCAACATCTCGCAGGAGGCCGCTCCGCTGGAGAATTCCACCAATTACACCCGCGCCACCATGGGTCTCCCGCAGACCATGGAAGGCTCCTTCGAGACCGCATTCCCGGAGGTCGTGAAATTCATCGACTCCAACTACCGCACCATCGCCAAGAAGCAGAGCCGCGCCATCTGCGGTCTGTCCATGGGCGGTTTCCACACGCTCTACATCACCCTGAACAATCCGGACATGTTCAACTACTCCGGTATGTTCTCCGCCGCAATCGGTACCGGTTCCGAGGAGCGTGCCACCTACAAGAACATCTATCAGGATGTCGACGGCAAGCTCGCCACCTATTTCAGCAAGAAACCGGCCCTGCTGTGGATCGGTATCGGCAACAGCGACTTCCTCATCCAGGCCAACAATGACTTCCGCAAGAAGCTCGACGCAGCCGGCTATCCGTATGAGTACATGGAGACCGACGGCGGCCACATCTGGCGCAACTGGCGCATCTACCTCAGCGAATTCGTCCCGAAACTTTTCAAATAGGGAAAACCTGAACCGAAAAAAAGAGTCTGGCAGGCGGCCAGACTCTTTTTTTGTATCCGGAATCGGACAGGATTAATTCCGGGGCATCAGCGGGCCCATCGCGGAAGCGACCTGCTCGTTCTCGTCGAGTTTGAAGATCATGTAGTTCGGATCGGCCTGGGTCAGCGGAGTCCAGGCACCGGCCTTCGCGCCGTTCGGGTTGCCATAGGCGGCGAAGTTGGTCCAGCAGGTGATCATCTGCTCAGCCAGGTCGTAGTCGCCCTGGACGAACGGACGCCAGCAGAAACGCAGGGACTTGAACATGTACCAGAGTTCGGAAGAATGGAACGCGCCCTGGAGCACGCCTTCGCGGCCGTCGGTAGGAAGGCGGCGGGCGAACTGGTAGGCATAGGCCGGGATACCGGCTTTCTCACGCTCGAAGCAGAAGCGGTCGATGCCGTTGCCGAGGGCGCCCATGTCATCGAGGGTGCAGCCGATCATGTACGGAACATTCGAGATCCGGCCGGCAAGGGCGGCCTGGTTGAAGGTCTCCGGATACGCCCAGCCATCCACGACCGGGCTGCTGCCGGCACGGAGGAACTGGTGGGTTTCCTGCATATAGCGCATGCTCAAGCCCATGAGTTCTTCAGGGGTCGCGGCACGCATCTTCTCAAGGGTGTCATAACCGGCCCAGTCCATCAGGGTCTTGCCGGCTTCTTCGCTGGCTGCAAGCGGGCTGCCGCCGAGGGCAGGGGCATCGGTGATGCCGCCGCCGCTCTGGATGATCGCACCGGCGATCAGGTCCTTGGAGAGCGGAGAGGTGACAAGGGTCTGGACGCTCATCGCACCGGCACTCTGGCCCATGATGGTGATGTGGTCCGGATCACCGCCGAACTGGGCGATGTTGTTCTTGACCCACTTCAGGGCAGCGATCTGGTCCAGCATGCCGTAGTTGCCGGAGACATGGTGCGGGCTTTCGGCCGACAGGGCCGGATGCGTCATGAAACCGAGGACGCCGAGACGGTAGTTGAAGGTCACGAGGACGCCGCCGTGCTTGGCCCATTCCTCACCGTCCATTTCCGGCTCGAAGCCCCAGCCGGCGGTATAGCCGCCGCCATGGATCCAGAGGGTGACCGGCAGTTTCTTGTCCGTCTTGCCGGCAGCAGGAGTCCAGACATTCAGGTAGAGGCAATCCTCGCTGAATTCCGGATCGCCGTCGAAGAAAAATTCGGGGGTATATCCGCCGCCGGAATGCTTGGCCTGCCAGGCCGGAGCACCGAAGGTATCGGCGACCTTGACGCCTTCCCACGGAACGACCGGCTGAGGTTCTTTCCAGCGAAGGTCGCCCACCGGCGGAGCGGCGAACGGAATGCCTTTGTACACGGTGACGCCGGGAGTCTCGGTCGGAACACCTTGGACCTGTCCGCCTTCAATGGTGAGGACAGGATTTTTCTCTGCGCAGGCGGCCAGCGCCAGGGCCGCGACTGCCATCAAAAGGGTACGTTTCATACAATATGGGTTATTTGAACAGTTTCGGTGCAAGCGCCTTCAGATCGGCCCGCCAGGTACCCCAGCTGTGTCCGGCCTGGGCGTTCTCTACATAGTCATACTTGAGACCGACCTCGTCCATGACCTTGAGCGTATTCTTGCAGTTGTTGTAGGCGATATCCGAGGAACCGCCCTGGGAGAAGACCATCAACTTGAAGCTCTGGTTGATCTTGGCAATGTTCTGGGGCACTTTGAGACGTTCGGCCTCGGCCTTGGGATCCTGACCCGGAGCGAAGGAGGAACTCATGGCCCAGACCCAGGAGAACATGTCGTAATGCGGGAAAGCGACCTCCATGGTCTCCATACCGCCCATGGAAAGGCCGGCAATCGCGCGGCTGTCCTTGTCGGTCTTGACGTTGTAATTGGCTTCGATGAACGGGATGATGTCCGTCACCATGTCCTCGGCGAACGGAGGAACCTCGTTCGGAACGCCCGTGACGGTTCCGTTCGGCATGACCACGACCATCGGGACCATCTTGCCTTCGGCGAGGAGGTTGTCGAGGATCCAGCCGGCAGCGCCGACATTCGGCCAGGAAGCGTCGTTGTCTCCGCCGCCATGGATCAGGTAGAGCACCGGAAGTTTGTCCTTGGTCTTCTCGTATCCGGCCGGCGTCCAGACATGCATGCGGCGGACGGTCTTGAGGGTACGGGAATAGTAATAACGTTGGGCGACGGCGCCGTGGGGCACATCCTTCATCGCGAAGAATTCATCGCCCGTCGGCTGCACCTTCAGCAAGGCGCGGGTCTCCCCTGCCAGTTCGGATTTCGGATCATAGACGGAGACGCCGTCCACGGTGAACTGATAGCGGTAGACACCCTCGTCAATCTTGGCCAGACGGCCTTTCCAAACGCCGTTCTCTTCCTTGACAAAACGGACCGGAGAGCCGAAGGGCAGGTCACCGGAAACAGAGACCTGCTGCGCCTGCGGCGCATAAATCTGGAAAACAACGCTGTTCCCGGTCACGACCGTGGAACGAAGGGTGTCGGCCGGGGTCGGCTGGCGCCGGAAACCCTGGGCGAAGACGCTGACCGAAGCGGTGAGGGCCAGCAAGAGGATCATGGTTCTTTTCATATCAATGTGTTTAAAGATTGTAACCAAATCGTTCACACAAAGATAAAAAAATATACAAATCACGGATCATGATTCTTGTAAAAATGTTTAACCGGATGTTCAAGACGATTCTGCACAATCCCATTTTTTAACAAATTATCGTCCGGGTGTTCAATTCCCTTCCCAAATGATAAGCACCCGCTCATAATTCAAAGAATTATGCATAAATTCGAAATACCGAAAACCATAATCACTACATACCCATGAAGAAAAACCTCCTCTACCTTGCCGGAGTCGCGCTGCTGGCCGCTGCGTGTTCCGCTCCGGTATCGCCGCAGGACCGCCTGACGGTGAACGACAAAAAGATCAATGAGATCATCGCCCAGATGACCCTCGAAGAAAAAGTCGAGATGCTCCACAGCAAGACCAACATGTCTTCCGCCGGTGTCGAGCGCCTCGGCATCGCTGACATGCACTATGCGGACGGTCCGTTCGGCATCCGCGAAGAAGGCGTTCCGAACGGCTTCCAGCCTGCCGGTTGGAAACTCGACTCCGCCACCTACTTCCCGACCGGTTCCGCCCTTGCGGCTACCTGGTCCCCGGAACTCGCCTACCTCTACGGTACCGGCATGGGCAAGGAAGCCCGTCTCCGCGGCAAGGATGTCATCCTCGGCCCGGCCGTCAACATCCAGCGCCTCCCGGTCGGCGGACGAACCTATGAATACCTCAGCGAAGACCCGATCCTGAGCGCCGCCCTTTCCCTGCAGTACACCCTCGGTGTCCAGGATCAGGGAACGGCTGTCTGCATCAAGCACTTCGCCGTCAACAACCAGGAGACCAACCGCGGCAGCGTCGATGCCCAGGTGGACGAGCGTACCCTCCGCGAGATCTATCTCAAGCCGTTTGAGAGCGCTGTCGTCAAGGGCGGTGCCATGAGCGTCATGCCGGCTTACAACAAGGTCAACGGCGACTACTGCTCCGAGAACGAGCACCTGCTCAACGAAATCCTCCGCGGCGAATGGGGCTTCAAGGGCTTCACCGTCTCCGACTGGGGCGGCACGCACAGCACCATGGGCGCCATGCTCCACGGCCTCAACGTCCAGATGACGGGCAGCAACTACCTCGGCAAGCCGGTCATTGACTCCATCGCTACCGGCGCCCTGACCGAAGACCTCGTCGACGAGAAGGTCCGTCAGATCCTCCGCGTCCGCTTCGCCATCGAAGCGATTCCGGATGATGTCGCCAACACCGAGATGACTTCCAAGCCTGAGCAGCAGAAGATCGCCTACCAGGTCGCCCAGAAGTCCATCGTCCTTCTCAAGAACCAGGGCAATGTCCTCCCGCTGAAGAAGGATGTCAAGAAGATCGCCGTCGTCGGCCAGAATGCCGTCCTGAAGACCCAGTCCGGCGGTATGGGCGCCGGTGTCAAGGCTCTCTATGAAATCACCCCGCTCCAGGGTATCCAGAAACGTGCCGGCGACGCCGCAGAGGTTGTCTATGTGCCGGGTTACAAGAATTTCGGCGGACGCCGCTGGGGTCCTGCCGCCGCTACGCCGAACCCGCTGCAGGCCAGCGCCATCGATGAGCCGGCCGATCCGGCCCTCCTCGCCGAGGCTGTCGCCGCTGCCAAGGATGCCGATGTCGTCATCTTCTTCGGCGGTACCAACAAGAACATCGAGACCGAAGGTTCCGACCGTGCCAACATCAACCTCCCTACCGGTCAGGAAGAAGTCGTCAAGGCCCTCTATGAAGCCAACCGGAACCTCGTCACCGTGCTGATCTCCGGCGGTCCCTGCGACCTGCGCGTCCTCGAGCAGTACTCCCCGGCCATCGTCCAGGGCTGGTGGAACGGTACCGAAGGCGGCACCGCTCTCGCTGAGGTCCTCTTCGGCGACATTGCTCCGTCCGGCAAGCTTCCGTTCACCTTCCCGGCCAAGCTGGAAGATTCCCCGGCCTTCGCGCTCGGCAACTTCCCGGACAAGACCCAGGGCGGCGACCTCTTCACCCTGATGTACCGTCAGGACCGCACCCAGATGACCCGCGAGCAGATCCAGGAAATGATGGCCAAGATGCCGAAACCGACCTCCAAGTATACCGAGGGTTCCCTCGTCGGCTACCGCTGGTTTGACACCAAGAACATCAAGCCGATGTATGCCTTCGGCCACGGCCTCTCCTATGTCGACTTCGGATACGGCGCCATGGAGGCTTCCGCTTCCAAGAAGGCCGTCAAGGTCACCTTCACCCTGACCAACAAGGGTGACATGCCGGCCGACGAAGTCGCCCAGCTCTATGTCCACCGCGTGGATGCCACCGTCGAGTGGCCGGCCAAGGAACTCAAGGCCTTCGAGCGTGTTAGCCTCGCCGCCGGTGAGACCAAGACCGTCACCCTCGAGATCCCCATGGAAGACCTCCGCTACTGGAATGTCGACAAGAACGCCTGGGATCTGGAGCACGGCAAGCTCGAACTCCTCCTCGGTTCCGCCTCCGACGATATCCGCCAGAAGGCTGAAGTCACGATCTAAACGATCCTCTCCAATGAATAAAAAATGCGGCTCAACCGAGTCGCATTTTTTTATTTACCGGAACAGTAGCGGAAGCAACTGCACCAGGTCTCTTCGCCAGGAACGCCAGTTGTGGCCGTCGCCGGAATCATAATAGGTATAGGGCATCTTGCCCCGGTCCAGGGCCTCCATCAGGTTCCGGGCGCTGCGCAGGGCCATATCCTTGTTGCCGGCTCCGATCCACATCAGATCATAGCCGGTTTCTTTCAACGGTCGCAGCGAGGCATCCGCTGCTTCCGGAGCGGCATTCATGATTCCGGAGCCCATGAAAGCGATCCCTCCGAAGAGGTCCGGATGGTGTTCCAGCAGATACATCTCGTAGACACCGCCCATGGAAACGCCGCAAACAGCCCGGCCGGAGCGATCGGTACGCACGCTGTAATGCCGTTCGATGAATTTCTCCCGCGCCTTCAAGAACAAGTTCGGAATCCCGCCCAGTCAGGTCTGAACATCCGGGGCATTTTTTTAGCGATTCGGCACATTGTATTTGAGGACGTTCCTTTATTTTTGTATAAAAAAAAGTACCATGCGTAAACTCTTTCCTGTCATCGCGGCGGCAACGGCCCTGCTGCTGTCCTGCGGTCCGCGTCCGGCCGCAGAAGTCGAAAAGACCGACCTGTTCACCATCGTCGGCGACAACGGCCTGATGGTCAATGCCCTTGAAATCACCGTCAAGGATGGCCGTTCCCTCAAGGGGCTGACGGCAGCCGACTTCGATCTGGTCAACAACGTCGTCGGCACCTTCATCGATCCGGCCACGGGCGGCGCACCGGATGATTATCCGGACGACGGCATTACCGTCACCCGCAAGAAGAATGTCCTCCGCATCGAGGCCAAGCCTTTCAACATCAACGGAAAGTCCGGCGAGCGCTTCCGCCGCCTGCCGTGGGAACTCCGCTGCAGCGCCGACTCTGCGCTCAACGTGCGGGGCGACCAATTTGAGGGTGAGCGCCACATCGCCGTCCTCGACGACTGTATCCATGGTACCTTCACCTATGCCGGCCTGACCCGGGAATACATGCTCTACCTGCCCAAGGACGAGCAAGGCAACGTCATTCCGAACGTTCCGCTGATGGTCTGGCAGATCGGCGGCGGCGAATACAACCGCGACATGATGACCGTCGCTACGGCCAACCGCTGCCTGGTGTCCCTTGCCACCGAAGGAATCCCCTGCGCAGCCCTTGTCTTCGCCCTCGCGAATCCGAACTATTCCTACAGCGCTTCCCTCTTCCCGGAGAAGATTGAACTGATCGACCGGAACAACGCCCTCCAGATGGCTTTCATCGACACGCTGATCGCCGAGGGCAAAGTGGATGGCGACCACCTCTACTGCGCCGGCGCTTCGAGCGGCGGCGGCTGCACCATGCGATTCATGATGCAGTTCCCGGACCGTTTCGCTGCAGCCATCCCGTGCTGTGCCATGGACCCGATCGTCCCGATCCATCAGGTGGAGGAAAAATATGAAGGACAGTTCGCAGACGATATCACCCAGGCGTTCCAGGGCCAGGTCTACAAATGGAACGGAACCGACATGGCTCTCGCGGACATCGATACCGAGGCCTTTGTCAAGCTTCCGATGTATTTCGTCCACGCTGCCTCCGACCGCACCTGCAAGGTCGCCAGCACCTACTCCTATTTCGAAGCGCGCAAGCGGCTCGGCGCCACCCAGGACCAGATGAAGATTTACTCCGACGAGGAAATGGCCGCCTACGGAATTCCCGTCATGATCGCCCACTTCTCCTGGGTCCCGCTTCTGGACGACTATTCCGAAGGCAGCCCGATGCGCTGGATGCTCAGCCATTAATCCTGCAGACATGAAAAAACTTCTGTTGATAACACTCCTGCTTCTGCCGTTGGTTCCCATCGGCTGTGGCAAAGATACTCCGGAGGAAGAAGAGGTACCCGAGATCGTAAAAACCAAGCCCACCATCAAGAAAGACATGTCGTGCCCGAGTACGGCTATGAAAAGAGGCGTTCCTTTCAGCATCTGGCTGCCGCCGACGTACGATGCGTCCAAGTCGTATCCCGTCCTGTACTTGCTGCACGGGTATGAATGGGATGTCGCTACCGCCCACAACGGATGGCTGGAGAAAGGGAATCTCAGCAGCATTGCAACACAGTATGTCCGCGACGGCGGCGTACCAATGATCGTCGTAACCCCCAACTGTCCCAATGACTTTTATCGCGACAGTCCGGGCGGAGACCAGTATGAGACGTTTTTCATCCAGGAATTCATCCCGTACATCGAGAAGGAATTCCACGGCAATGGAAAACGGGCGATCGCCGGGCTTTCCATGGGCGGCTACGGAACGCTGTACCATGGTTTCCGACATCCGGACATGTTTACGATCATGTATGCCATGTCTCCTGCAACCAGCACATGGGGTGAACCCAAGCCGACACTGGCCGAACTCGTTTCAACCTGCGACAAGGACAAGTTGCCGAAAATCACCATCGAAACCGGGACGGGTGACATGACCGTATCGTTGTCATCCGTAGAGAGTTTCGTCGACCTGGTCAAGGGCGCGGGGATTTCCGTCGCTTTCGAAACCCGCGGCGGCGGCCACGACTGGAACTTCTGGCAGGTTTGCCTGCCCAAGGCTCTCAAGAAGGCCGGAGAATCCTTCAAATAGAGGCATCAACCAAGCAATCGAGTAGGAGGTAAACGAAAGTAAAAGTTTATCTCCTACTTTCGTTTACCGACCTCTCACACCACCGTACGTGCCGTTCGGCATACGGCGGTTCCTTACACTTTGTGCATTTGAACATAGTAGT
>Ga0256405_10000681_pt1 | contig 107575 bp, 96 predicted proteins | sample RumenRJG_02DNA_FD_189096 | JGI IMG/M metagenome (GOLD analysis project Ga0256405, IMG submission 189096) | Bovine rumen microbial communities from Lethbridge, Alberta, Canada - RJG_02 | ecosystem: Host-associated > Mammals > Digestive system > Stomach > Rumen | place: Canada: Alberta...
TCAGGTGCGGCGACTGCCAGCCCCAGCTCCCGGGTCGCCCGGTGAAGGCGAGGAAGAAGGGCGTGAAGGGAGCGAAGAGCGTTGCTGCCTAGGCTAGCCCCTTGTCACACAAACTACCGAAGCCTCTCAAAAGTGGGAACTATATTCCCAAATATCACTCCCACTCAATCAGGGAAACGTGGCCGTTGTGGCTTGAGGTGGCTCGAGACGCTCCGTCGTATCCCCTGTCTTTACTGTGGCTTTGGCTATCCTCCCTGAGGACGTCATAGCGACGTCATGGGCACCGTTTTCGCACCCGTGACATCACCTGGCTGCGTTTGCGCTGGTAGCGATGGTGATTCTAGAACATCAGCAGCCCGTCCTCGTCGTACTTGAAGTCCGGACCCCAAGCGACCTCCCAGTAGTAGCCGTCGGGGTCTGCGAAGTACGCGTGGTAGCCTCCCCAGAAGACCTCCTGGGGCTCCTTGACGACGGTGCCGCCGGCGGAGCGGACGAGCTCGATCACCCCGTCGACCTCCTCGCGCCGAGCCACGTTGTAGGCCAGCGTGACGCCTCCGAACCCACTGCCGATGGCAGGCGGGTCGTCGGGACGGATGTCCTCAGCCAGTAGGTCCAGCGGGTACAGCTCGAACTTGGTCCCCGGCGTGTCGAAGAAGCAGACGCGAGGGCTGTCCTCGACGCAGTTCGTCCTAAACCCCAGCCCATCGCGGTAGAAGGCGACCGACCTCGCCATGTCCCTCACGCCCAGGCAGATACACGTGATCTTGTTCATAGCTCACTCCCCATCCCACTCTGAAAAGCCCTTCTAAGCCGCGCGTCCGAGGGGATGCCGTAGAGTACGACGAACACGTCCACCGTCGAGCTCGCCTCGTCGACCCTGTAGAAGATCGAGTAGCCACGAACGTTCATGCGACGGACCCCCGACGAGAGAAGCGGCTCGACCCCAACCGCGTGGAACCTGTTGGGCATGCTCGAGAGGCCTTTGACCGCCCTCTCGATCTCGTCCAGCAGCCTTGCTGCCGCCTGCGGCATGCAGAGCTCGTCACGCACGTAGAGGACGGCATCGCCCACCTGCGCCATGGCCGAGGGGGTGACGCGCACCTCATAGCTACGCACCGAGGAGCTCCTCCCTCACGCGCGAGAAGGCCACGGACGCCTCGACTCCCCTGCCCTCCTCGGCCTCTTCGATGCCGCGCGAAAGGGCCTCATATAACTGCCTGTCCGCCATCGCGTCCACAGCAATGGAGCGAGGAGCCTCGGGAAGGGCAACCCTGAAGGGGATGCCTCCCGTGAGGGACACCTGGCGAAGGAACATGTCGACGGCGGTCGACATCGAGATCCCGAGCTGCGAGAGCACGGACTCGGCGGACTGCTTCACCTCAGGGTCGACCCTCAGATTGAGCGTTGCTGACTTCTGCATGATAATCACCTCAGAAAGAGAATAACGCATTTGTATGTACTTTTACAATACAAACTGAGGCAATATGGTTTCGCTCGTATCGGCCGTTACACGTTGTGTGCGTTTGGCTAACAGGCACGCGAGTCCCTAAGAGGCACTAAAAAGGCGCCCCGGAACTACGTCCGGAGCGCCTGGAGAATCGAACAATTTTGTAGCGGTCCTACTCCCACTCAACTGTGGCGATGGGCTTGGGGGAAAGCTCGTAGGCCACGCGGCAGATGCCCGGCACCTCGGCCAGGATGCGGTCGCACATCTTGTGCAGCAGCGCCCAGTCAAGGTCGGGCACCGTCGCGGTCATGACGTCGACCGTGTTGATGCATCGGATGATGCAGGGCCACTCGAAGGCGCGCTTGCCGTCGCGCACGCCAGTCGCGCGGTAGTCAGGCACCACGCAGAAGTACTGCCAGGGGCGCTCGAGCGTGCCGGCGGCAGATGCAGCATCTATCTCCTCGCGCACGATGGCGTCAGCCTCGCGCAGGGCGTTCAGACGGTCGCGGGTGATGGCACCGGTGCAGCGCACGCCCAGGCCGGGGCCGGGGAACGGCTGGCGCTCGACCATGGACTCGGGAAGGCCGAGCTGCTTGCCCACCACGCGGACCTCGTCCTTGAAGAGCAGCTTGACAGGCTCGACCAGCTCCCAGTTGAGCTCTGCAGGCAGTCCGCCCACGTTGTGGTGCGCCTTGACGCCGGCCTCGGACTCAAGGATGTCGGGATAGATGGTGCCCTGGCCTAGGAAGCCAATGCCCTCCAGCTTGGCGGCCTCCTCGTCAAAGACCTTGATGAACTCCTCGCCAATGATGTGGCGCTTGGCCTCGGGGTCGGCCACGCCAGCCAGCAGGTCAAGGAAGCGGTCGGTGGCGTCAACGTAGATGAGCTCGGCGCCCAGCTGATTCTGGAACACGTCGATGACCTGCTCGGACTCACCCTTGCGCATGAGGCCGTGATTGACGTGCACGCACACGAGCTGCTTGCCGAGGGCCTTAATCAGCAGCGCGGCCACGACGGACGAGTCAACGCCGCCGGAGAGGGCCAGCAGCACCTTGCCATCACCAACCTGCTCGCGTGTGTAGGCGACGGCCTCCTCGATGAAGGCGTCGGCGAGCTCGGGAGTGTTGATGCGGGCCATGTCGTCGGGACGGTGGTTGGAAGTGAAGTCCATGGGGCCTCCTTAGGCGCACGTCATGATATGAGACTCAAAAACCAAGTTTGAGTATAGGCGAGCGGGCTGTTTCAAGACGTGAACGGTATGTTTCGCCACGATATGAGCGCGAATGTCCGCTGCCTCAGAGAAGGTGACTCAAAAGGGTGGGACCCTTTTGAGTCACGCTAGAATGCGCCGCCGCGGCCACCACCCGAAAAACCTCCACCTCCGCCGCTGGAGAAGCCGCCTCCCCCACCGCTGGATGAGCTGTAGCTCGAGCCTGCGACGTCGCCTGTCGACAGATCGTGATAGAGCTGACTCGCGACGGCATCGCGCGCGAAATCCATCGACATGCCAAGGGCGTCATACGGCATGGAGAGGTCGTCGATGTCGTCGCGGTACCAGTCGGCTGCCCAGAAGTGCGAGCTGCCCATCAGCTCTGGCACATGCACCTTAAGCTGCTCGACCACCTTATCCGCTATGCCAAACACCGCTGCCATCACCAGCAGGCGGTTCCAGAGCATCACGTCGGTGGGAACGGCCTCTTCCAGACGCGTGAAGTCCTCGAGCCATCGCTTGAGCGCCTTGAGCTTTGCGCGGATGTCAACCGCCTCCTGCGTGAAGGTGATGGTGGCAACACCCTCGTCAACCCACACGATATAGAGACCTGCGGCAAACCACACGATAAGGCCAACGCACAAAAGGCCGTTAGGCACACGGAGAAACGCCCCCACAATGGCAAAGATGATCGAAAGCGCGATGCAGCCCAAGCCCAGCACGGCGTTCACGATGTCATCTCCGGTCTCCGCGACAAACCCGCGCTTTTTGTAGGCACTGCGCACGGCGTCGTCCCAGCGGTCATACCCCTTCTTGTAGAGCGTAGGCCACTTCTCTGCCACCTCTTCGAAGTCGGACATGAGCACAGAAGGCTCGCCCGACGAACGCAACGCCAACTCCTTGTCTTCCTGCTCCGGCGTGCCTGCCACGGTTTCAAAAAGAAACTTCATGGCTGCATTGTCAATCGCTTTGCCGCCTGCGCGCGTGTCTCGTGCCCGCTCCCCCACCGTGGTGCGTCGCGTCAGGCGCCACTCGTGTACACGCTTGGTCTTGCCGTGCTTGCCCTCCTTCTCGACCTCCACCGCGTCAAGGATGATCCTTCCCTGGTCGGTCAGACGCATGAGGGTAGCCGAGAAGTCCGCTGCCTTGACTTGCCCGTCGCGATACAGCATGCCGAGAACGGCAGGATGGTCGTTGGTGGGAACGTCCCGATAGTAGGTGTCGGTGAAGGTCGGTTTAGGACCGAGGGACGCGATACGTTTCCTGTAGAAGAGGGAGGCGACCGCACTGCCTATACCAGCAAGGCACATGAAGGCTGGAAACCCATAGGCAGTCAGGCGCGCCTTCGTACGCTGACTGTTGGCGTCCTTGGCCCACTCGGCTTCCTCGGCAATGATGGCATCCAGGTGCGCTTCGCCTGACACCGAAGCATCGCTCAGCCACTCTGCTGGGAAGGCAATGCGCGTCTCGAGGTACTCGGCAGACCCCACACCGGGAGAGAAGAGCGTGACCTTGTCTGGAGCCACGTCCAGCTCGCCATCGAGCGGACCATGCCCCCACGCTCGAACCTCTTCGCCGACGACGGCCGTAGCGCCATCCGGAATGGGCAGGTGCACCGTGCAGGTGACGTTGTGCCACTCGTCGCCAGAACCCTCGTCCGCAGGTACGTACTGCCAGTAGAGCTCGCCGACATCTTGCCAACGCGTCGCCAGCTCGGACAAGTCGTACTGCACCTGGAAGGTGACCGTTTCGTCCTCCGCAGGCCAGTAGAGCTTGAGGCGGTAGTAATCCTTCTCAATGTTGAGCTCATAGGTGCCAGGTTCGCCGTCGTATCCCTCTACGAGGGCCATGTCCTGCCCACCCGACTTCACGGACACGGAAAGGATCTCGGGTTCCACCGCTCTTCCCTCGTACGTGCCACGCGGGACGTCCCAATAGATGCCCCCAAAGCTGCCATCAAAGGCATAGGCCCTCTTCTCGTCCACCCAAAGGGAGCCGTCAGAGCTGACTGTGGCATCGATGTCCACCCGCTCGACAGAAAAGGAGCGGGCAAAGGCGCTGACCGGAAACAGAGCGAGCACACACAGCGCAAGGCAAAGCGTCCTCAGGAACCTCTTCATGGACAAGCACCCCTCCTTGGCCAAGGGCCCTACTGCTTACTGCTGGTAACCTCCCCAGAACGCCTCGTCCTGCTCGGCAGACAGGCGCGTGCGGCGAACGGCCAGCACAAAGATTGCAAACGTGAACACAAGGCCCGCCAGGCTGATCTGCGCATCTTCCACCGAAAGGGCGAAGTCGTACAGACCATGGATGAGTGCGGGGACGATGAGGGCAAGCAGGCGATTGGTTCTTGCGGATGAGTCCTGCCCCAAATACTTGTACCGATGCGCCATGCCGTAGTAGTAGCCCATGAACACGCCGCACACGCAGTGCAGCGGCACCGAGAAGATGGCGCGGGCAAAGGCCACGCCCATGTCAAAGAGGCCCACCACGTACAGCACGTTCTCGAGCGTGGCAAAGCCCAGGCTCGCCATGACGCCATAGACGATCCCGTCAAAGGTGTAGTTGAACTCGGGGCGCTTCCTCACGCTGCGCAGGGCAAGGTACTTCACGCCCTCCTCGGATAAGGGCACGACCAGCATGAACATCCCGATGGCGTACGCAAGCTCGTTCCAGGCGGTGGCAGAGACGATCATGTCTCCCACGGTCTCGAGAATCGCAGCGGGAATGCAGGAAAGTGCGCCAAGGAGGAATACCTTGAGCAGAAGACCGGGCGGCTCCTCCTCGACCTTGTCGAGCCTGAGCACACGAGCGATGAGGATTCCAGAAGGCAGGATGGCCAACCAGATAAGAATTTCGAGCATGGGTCCCCCTTGTCTCACCCAGCGATTTGGTACAAGCGTAGCAGATGTGGGCATTGTTTCATTCTCGCAACCCTTCCTGCGGTTTTGTGGCGTATGTGCCATAGTGACATGCACATCGCCGTGGCGTACCGCCACGGGCTACCAGCGCGAGAGGAACACCCATGAGCCGCAAGATCGCCATCTTTGACACGACGCTGCGTGACGGGGAGCAGTCACCTGGCTCCTCCATGAACACCGAGGAAAAGCTCATTATTGCACGTCAGCTCATCCGCCTTGGCGTAGACGTCATCGAGGCGGGCTTTCCCACGTCGAGCCCTGGCGACTTTCGCTCTGTGCAGGAGATAGGCCAACTGGCTGGCGAGAGCTGCGTCGTCGCCGCATTCACGCGCGCGATCAAAGAAGACATCGACCGCGCTGCCGAGGCGCTGGTAACGGCAAAGAGGCCGCGCATCGTTACCGGGCTGGGCGTGTCGGAGGTCCACCTCAAGGACAAGCTGCGCATGACGGAGGACGAATGCGTCGAGCGTGCGGTCAGCTGCATAAAGCACGCCCTTTCTCTCGTCAATGACGTCGAGTTCTATGCCGAGGATGCGGGCCGTGCCGATATGAACTTCCTCGTCCGCGTTGTGCAGGCAGCCGTTGACGCGGGCGCCACCGTCATCAATCTGGCCGATACGACGGGCTTCTGTCTGCCGGATGAGTGGGGAGAGCGGGTGCGCACCGTTGCCGAGCGCGTCAAGGGCATCGAGAACGTGACGCTTTCTGTGCACGTGCATGACGACCTGGGCCTTGCCACGGCATTGAGCATCGCCGGCATCCGCGCGGGTGCGACCCAGGTTGAGTGTACCATCAACGGCCTGGGCGAGCGTGCGGGCAATGCCTCGCTCGAAGAGGTCGTCATGGCCATCCGCATGCACGGGGACAAGCTTGACGCCCACACCGACATCAAGACCACCGAGCTCATGCGCGCGAGCCGCCTCGTCAGCCGCATCACGGGCATGAGCGTTCAGGCAAACAAGGCCATCGTGGGAGCCAACGCCTTTGCCCACTCTGCGGGCATCCACCAAGACGGCGTCCTCAAGTCCCGTGCGACCTACGAGATCATCGACCCCGCCGAGGTCGGTGCCGTGGGCTCAGAAATCATCCTTTCCGCCCGCTCGGGCCACGCAGCGCTGCGCCACCGCCTGACCGATCTGGGCTACTCCTTCGAGGACAAGGACTTCGAGGATATCTACGATCGCTTCCTCGAGATGGCCGACCAGAAGAAGGAGGTCTACGACGAGGACCTCGAGTCCATCATCCAGGAGCGCGAGCGCGACGTAGCCGCCGTCTACACCCTCAATGCGCTGCAAATCCAGTGCGGTGACCCGCTCGTTCCCACGGCCGTGGCCACCATCACCGACGAGCTGGGCGTCAAGCACGTGGTGAGCGCGACGGGCACGGGCCCGGTGGATGCTTCCTACAAGGCGATTGACCGCGTGGTTGCCGTCCACGGAGACCTCGCGGAGTTTGCCGTCAAGGCCATCACGCGCGGCATCGACGCCATCGGCGAGGTCACGGTGCGCGTGACCTCGGATGACGGCATGGTCTATGTGGGCCGCGGCGCCGACAACGACATCATCGTCTCGGCTGCAAAGGCCTACGTCAACGCCATCAACCGCATGATCCAGACGTCGCGCTCACGCAGCGGAAGGTAGCAACCTATACCAACCTCACCTAGGGGTCCCACCCTTTTGTGCGGTACCGCACAAAAGGGTGGGACCCCTAGGTGAGGTTACTGTTCCTCTACCAGGCGCGCTTTGAGCAGGGCGAGCGTCTCTGCGGAAACGCCGCACGCCAAGAGATAGTCCTCCACGGAGCCATAGGCCTCGATCAGCCTGTCGTAGACAGCCGCCATGGTGTCCCTACGTGCAGCGATGCTGTTCCATCCCTCGTCAACGTAATCGGGGTCGACCACCGCACGGTCGACCTCCGCCACCGAGCCAAACGAATACGTATAGTCAGCAATGATCTGGGTGCGATCCACCCCCACCAGTCCCAGAAGCAGCATGGCCGTGACGCCCGTACGGTCCATGCCGGCGGCGCAGTGAAAGAGCGCACACTCCCCCTCCGGCACATCGGCAAGAAAGGTGACGATCTGCCGAACCGCATCATGGTTTGCCAACATGGTGAGGTAGCTGTCCACAAGGTAGTCGCTGTAGTCATCCCCCTCGTCTCGCTGCAGCTTTGGATCCGAGACGTCGTAGCCAAAGAGGGGCACGTTGAGCCACGTGATGCCCGCACGCTGGGCAAACGCACACGTCTGGGCGGGTTTTTCAAAGTCACCCCTCAGGTCGAGCACATGCGTGACCCCCATGCGCTCAAACAGCCGCAGGTCCTTTTCGGAAAGGTAGCCCGTATCGCCCGAACGAAGGTAGCGCCTGAACCTGGTGACGCCGCCCTTGGCCTGATATCCACCCAGCTCCCGCACGTTCTCCCCCGTCGGCACGTCCAGGACGCGCACACCGTCGGGCTTCTCGCGCAGCGGCAGCTTTACGTGGGAGAACTTCTTGAACAGCTCGTCAAACCATCCCATGTCGCTCTCCAAAGAGCAGGGCGGGGCCGACCCGTCTGAGCCAGCCCCGCCATCAGTCAACTGCAAACGAAATTACTTCTTGTTGGCCAGGAACAGGCTTGCCAGGCCGATGGCGTCCTTGACGTCAAAGCCGTCAGAGAGATCGACGAGGTCGGCGCCCGTCTTCTTTTTCTTGGCAGCCGAAACCGCGGCGCCGGTTCCCATGAGGGCGCCCGCAAGCCCGACGAGCGTGCCAAGATCCAGCCCGGAGCTCTGGACGCCACTTGTTGCCTGCTCCTGCTGGATCTGGACTGCCTGCTGGGGCGTGCCAAAGAGTGCGTTGGTGAGCTGATGCACGCTGCCGCCGTTCTGGGCGAGGAGCGTGGAGGCAACGCCGGCGAGGTTGGACATGTCGACATTCTGGCCCGTGGACATGGCAGCGGCGGCCGTGACGACCTCGCTCATGTCGGTCTGGGAAAGCTGCTGCGACGCGCCAGTCGCCTGCTGCGTCGTGCTGTACGGATGGTTCAGGAACTGGGTGATGAGCTCGGGGTTGCTGGCAAGGAACTTGATGAGCGTGCTGGCGATATCAACGTTGGCCATGGTCTTCTCCCTTGGACGGGTACTTGTGGCAAAAGCCATATCAAGTTGGATTCTACGCGATTGTCACCCGCAATGCCCCGCTACATGCGCCCCTAATGTGTGAGCGGCACCTTAACGTGATAGAACAGCATGCCCCGACGGCAACTGATACCCATCGAGTGTTCCATTCGCCCGATTGCCCAACGGCGTGGTCACAACAAACGCCTCGCGAGCATTAGACTGATAAAAGTTATGGGCATCGTTCCCATGGCTTTCGTGTCGGTAAAACGCAGCCCCAAAGGCTGTGAAAGATGTGTTCGGCCAAAGGCCGTGCACACTGAGTTTTGGAGAGGAGCAATACATGCAGTACTCAGCAGACGTCGAGCGTATGTGCCCCGTGACCAAGGGTGCATACCACGGGCCTGCGCCCATTCCCGAGGAGGGAGCATGGGTCCAGGCCAAGCAGCTTGAGGACATCTCGGGCTACACCCATGGTATCGGCTGGTGTGCACCTCAGCAGGGTGGCTGCAAGCTGAGCCTCAACGTCAAGAAGGGCATCATCGAGGAGGCCCTCGTCGAGACCATCGGCTGCTCGGGCATGACCCACTCCGCTGCTATGGCCGCCGAGATCCTTCCCAAGAAGACCATTCTTGAGGCTCTCAACACCGACCTCGTGTGCGACGCCATCAACGTTGCCATGCGCGAGCTGTTCCTGCAGATTGTCTACGGCCGCACCCAGACCGCCTTCTCCGAGGACGGCCTGCCCATCGGCGCTGGCCTTGACGACCTCGGCAAGGGCCTCCGTTCCATGGTCGGCACCACCTACGGCACCTCCGCCAAGGGCGCCCGTTACCTCGAGCTCGCCCAGGGCTACATCACCCAGCTCGCCCTGAACGAGAACAACGAGATCATCGGCTTTGAGTTCGTGAACCTCGGCAAGTTTATGGATGACGTCAAGAAGGGCACCGACGCCAACCAGGCGCTCGAGGCCGCCAAGGGCCGCTATGGCCAGTGGGACGCTCCTGCCAAGACCATCGATCCGCGCAAAGAGTAAAGAAAAGGAGGCGTAAAACAAATGGCAGTTTCGTTTGAGGGTTACGAGCGCCGTATCGACAAGATCAACAAGACGCTCGCTGAGTATGGCATCGCTGACCTCGAGGAAGCCCGTAAGATCTGCACCGATCTTGGCTTCGATCCCTACGAGATCACCGAAGATATCCAATCCATCGCATTTGAGAATGCCAAGTGGGCCTACGTGCTCGGTTGCGCCATCGCCGTGAAGAAGGGCGTTGCCAACGCGAGCGATGCCGCTGCCGCCATCGGCATCGGCCTGCAGGCCTTCTGCGTCCCCGGCTCCGTCGCTGAGGATCGCAAGGTCGGTCTTGGTCACGGCAACCTGGGCGCCATGCTGCTTGGTGAGGACACCGAGTGCTTCGCGTTCCTGGCTGGCCACGAGTCCTTCGCTGCCGCTGAGGGCGCCATCGGCATCGCCAACAACGCCAACAAGGCCCGCAAGAAGCCGCTGCGCGTCATCCTGAACGGCCTCGGCAAGGACGCCGCCCAGATCATCGCCCGCATCAACGGCTTCACCTATGTCCAGACCAAGTTTGACTACTTCACCGGCGAGCTTGAGGTCGTCCAGACCATCCCGTATTCCGATGGCCCGCGCGCCAAGGTCAACTGCTACGGCGCCGACGACGTCCGCGAGGGCGTTGCCATCATGTGGCATGAGAACGCCGACATCTCCATCACCGGCAACTCCACCAACCCGACGCGCTTCCAGCACCCGGTTGCGGGCACCTACTTCAAGGAGCGCACGCTGGCTGGCAAGAAGTACTTCTCCGTCGCCTCTGGTGGCGGCACTGGCCGTACCCTGCACCCGGACAACATGGCCGCCGGCCCCGCCTCCTACGGCATGACCGACACCATGGGCCGTATGCACAGCTCTGCCCAGTTTGCAGGCTCCTCCTCCGTGCCGGCTCACGTCGACATGATGGGCCTCATCGGCATGGGCAACAACCCGATGGTCGGCTGCACCGTCGCGTGCGCCGTCGCCGTCGAGGAGGCCCTGAAGAAGTAAGGTCCTCTTGCATTCCGCCGCACGCGGCGGTGCAGACGTCCACAACGTCCCGTCACCCGTACTTGGTGGCGGGACGTTCTGGTACGCATTGCACCGTCGCGTGCGCCGTCGCCGTCGAGGAGGCCCTGAAGAAGTAAGGTCCTCTTTCATCGGTTTTGGGGCCGTCGCAGCAATGCGGCGGCCCCTTTTTGCATGCAAAACTACACAGCTCTGTTCTATTTTTCAGCGAGGAATTCTTGCCAACTGGGCTTATTCCCTCCTCACTCCAAAAAAAAGAACAGAGCTGTGTAGTTTAAGCATGAGCGTTCCTTAACTCATAAGCAACGTGAACAGCCTCCGCCTCCTAAGGGTCTGAATCTCACTTGGTGCCTTGAGCGTGACTCCTAGAAGATGGGCAATCTGACGCGCAAAGAGCTCCACGTCATTGACCGTCCTCACCACACCGGGAGTTACGTGAAGCACCCTATATCCCTGCGTCGTGAGGATATTCGAACGGCGAGCGTCTTCCTCAAGTTGCCGCGATCCGAGCTGCTCGTGGAACTCGGCGCTATCGTACTCGACAGCAACGCGCGCCCAACGCCACATCAGGTCAGGCGTGACCTCGTCTCTATCGGATAGCGTTCCCCGTACGGCCGACACGTCCACCGACTTGTTGAGCTCAGCCCTCGGAAGGCCAAGTCCGCCAAAGTTAACGAGCAGCGTGAGCATCAAGACAAGCGCGGTTTCCATGGGAGAGGCAGAGCCTTCGTAAAAAAGTCCCGCAACTTCCGCCGCACGCGTTTTGTTGGCCGTTCCCTCGACGCCAGAGATCACCCGCCCAAAGCTTTCCTCATCCATAAGTGGCGCCATATGATACTGGGTCTCTTCACCACCAACGCCAAGACGATAGGTGCCTGCAAACTCGCACGCCAACACGACGGCAGCGACCAACCGCTCAATGGAGTCACGCGCACGTGGGTCGTCTATCACGGGCTCTTCGTCCAAGCCAAGCATAGCAAGCGTATCGCGCTCAGCTCGCACGGCACGAGCATGCTCATCTAATAAGAACCCGACCTTACTTTGTGCACCGCAATACTGCACGACCGTTAGTTCAGGCCCGCTGAGCAGCAACTCTTTTGACAGTCGAATCATCGCCCCCTGGGGCACGGAGCCACTCCACACATGGAAACGGGCATCTTTGCCACGGCTGCGCATGGCCTGCGCGGGTACGAGCAAGTCGACAGGACTGGTATGAACGCCAAAGCCTTGTAAGTCAACACTGCGGACAAGCGTTTTGAATCCGCGCTGATTGGAGACGCAGTCGCCCTCAAGAGGAAGCTTGCGCGAGGTTGGAGGCCACGTTTGCTGAGGTCCTTCGAGAGACCTAAGGGCTTCGCATGCAGAAAGAAATGCGTGCATGGTAGTTCTTCTTAGACGTTAGAGATCGGAGCACGGCTGAATACTCTCACGCATCCCTTAGCAATTACACAGCTCTGTTCTGTTTTTACGCTTGAATTGCCTAGCAACTGGCATTTTGTAGGCTCAAGACTCAAAAGTAGAACAGAGCTGTGTAGTTTTGCTCGGGAAACAGCGGCTTACAGGTAGCGGTCCAGGGCCTTCTCGACCGCAGCCATCTTGCGCGGGCGCGGGTTCTTGACGAGCCTGCCTCGGCACATCACGTAGCGCAGCTTGCGCAAACGCGAGAGGTCTTCGAGCGGGTTCGCGTCGCACACGATGAGGTCAGCACTCTTTCCCTCCTCGAGGCTACCGATCTCGTCGCCCATCCCCAAGATCCGCGCGTTGCCCAGCGTGGCGGTATGCAGCGCAAAGTCGGGCGACACGCCGCAGTAGCGCACAAAGTAGAGCACCTCGCGCCACATGTCGTAATGCGTGATGAAGGGACAACCGCTGTCAGTGCCCAGACCCACGGGGATGCCCGCATCAAGGCACGCCTTGGCACATGCGATGATGCCGTCCATCACGACTTTGCCGTTTACCTTGGCGATCTCCGGCGCGTGGCTCTCCTCCAGCGGGAAGAGCGCGTACGGCAGCGCAGGGCTGATGGTGCAGATATCCGCCGCACCACGCTCCTTGAACAGCGAGAGGATCTCGTCGTCAGGCGTGGCGCCGTGCTCGATGGTGTCGACGCCGTTCTCGAGCGCCACGCGCACGCCCTCGGGGCTCTCCACGTGCGCGCATACGCGATATCCCAGATCGTGAGCCTGGTCGCAGGCGGCGCGCACCACCTCGGGCGGCATACGCAGCACACCAGGCTCGCCCTCCTCGCTCGCATCCATCACGCCGCCGGTGATCATCAGCTTGATCCAGTCAGGCTTGGTCGTCGCGATCTGGCGCACATGTTCGGCCGCTTCCTCGGGCGAGGAGGCCTCGGTGGCAAGCGACCCCGCAAAGTGGCCGCCCGGCACAGAGACGCCCGTGTTGCACACGAGCATGCGCGGGCCCACCGCCTTGCCTGCGTTGATGCGGTCGCGAATCTGGCCGTCAAAGTCCAGGATGCCGCCAACCGTGCGCAGCGTGGTCACGCCCGAGAGCAGCTCAGTCTTGGCGAGGTTGGCGCACATCGCGCGATAGCCCGCCAGCACGGGCGGCATCTTGGAGAGCGTGTCAAAGAGCTTCTTGTAGTCGATGGGCTTGGCGTTGGCGCGCGGGGGCTTGCCCGAGGCAGCGATGTGGGCATGGAGGTTTATGAGGCCCGGCACGACCCACGCACCGCCCAGGTCGACCACCTCGTACCCCATGAGCGCAGAGGTGGGCAGATCCCCCACCGCCGCGATATGGTCCTCGTCAACGAGAACCACCCAGCCCTCATGGGCCTCCATGCGGCCGTCGGCATTGAGCGTCCCGTCCAGCACATGACCGTTTACCAGCGCGTATCTCACGATGTCCCTCCATTCGGCGTCTCAGACAACAAGCCTTACGCCCCCAGCGCTTCCTTGATGCGCGACGTGACGCCCACCATGTTGTAGCCCTCCACAAACTGCTGGATGGAGCGCTTGACGCAGTTGACGGCATAGCGCTGCGCGTCGATGTGGCACGTAGCCAGGTTCGCCGCGTTCTTGGCAACCTCGGCGCGCACCTCGGGCTCGTTGAAGGTGTAGTGGCCGGCAATGTCCAGAATGACCAGCGCCTTCTGCTCGTCGGCAAAGATCTGCTCCACCGTCAGCTTGGTGTCGTCCCCCACCATCCACTTGCGCCAGCGCTCGGTGCGGATGGCATGGTCAAGCAAAACGTTGCGCAGGTCAGAGGCATCATCGGCCTTGATGAGACCCTTCTCGACCAGCGTCTGCTCGAGGTGCGCCAGGCGCAGGTACGCGCGGGTCTCCTCGGTGCCAAACTGCGGCGCCACGTTGCTCGCCGTCACGCCCGCCGCCTGGTGGATGAGCATGGTCTCGTCGTCCAGATAGTCGCAGTTGTGCTCCTTGAGACCCACGCCGTAGCTCGCCGCCATCTGCGCCAGCTCGACGGCATTCTCAAAGTCGTAGGTACCCACCTGGTCGGTCATGCGCACGAGGGTGCCGGTCTGACCCACGATGAAGGTGGGCATGGGCAGGTCGCGCTTACCCAGCTCGACCTTCAGGCGCTCGATGAACTCCTGGTACTTGTCGGTGGTGGTAAGGCCGCCATTGGTCTCCTCGGTTCCCACCTCGTAGCCGATGGGCGCAAGGCCGAGCTCCTTGCGCTTGTCCTCGCACCACTGGATGAGGTCGACCGTTCGCGTCAGCACGGTGTCGAGCGGGATGACCTTGCCAATCTCGAACGGATCCTTGGTGGGGTCAATCATGAGCAGGTCAAAGCCCGCCTCGAGGTCTGCCTGATAGCTGCGGCGCGCAATATCCATGGCCTCGGCCTCGGGCAGGTGAGCATTGCGCTCCTCGTCCCGCTGCCAGGGACCACCGTGGTCGCGGCAAAGGTAATAGTCACCCGTATACCCCACGGCGTCAGCCGCGGCCTTGATGTCCGCCGCAAAGCGGAACTGGTCCCACCCGTTGACGTAGCCAGCACCAAACTCGTCCGAGTCGACCTGGTTGCGGCTGGCAATGAACATGGGCGGAAAGTCGAGGTCGCGCGCCAGCTCGAAGGTGGCTTGCAGCAGGTTGGGGCTCATGGGGCCAATGCCTATCAGGGTAGACGGCTTGCCCTGGTCGGTCAGTTTGAGCATGCCCTCGACGGCCTGCATGATGGTGAGCTTGTTGGCCATGGTGTTCTCCTTCGCTTGTCGCGGACGCGCGGTCCCGCAGTCCATACACATCAAAGTGTAGTTGATGCCTTGACGCTGGCAAGAAACGACCTCCCCTAAGGCGTCATGTCCCCTGCCAGTTGACCCCGTCACGCCACACAAACGTACAATGAAGGCAGACAGAGAGGGGCATGACATGGATTGCGTGACTTTGAGAGACCGCTTTGAAGGATGCCTGCTCGCCGGGGCGGCGGGCGACGCGCTGGGATACGCCATAGAGTTTTGGGACGAAGGACAGATCTTCTCGCAGTTTGGGCAACAGGGCATCCGGACGCTTGCGCAGGCGGCTGAGGTGACGCACGCGGACGTGGCGCACTTTTCTGACGACACGCAGATGACGCTCTTTACCGCCGAGGGACTCATGCATGGCATGGAAAGGGGCCGCGTTCCCGTGCCGTCGGACATCTGGCTTGCGTACCGGGAATGGCTTGGCACGCAAGGCGACACCTCCCGCATGGACGACCCCGAGCACCCAAAGATGCGCCTCTCTAGCCGGCGAGCGCTGCACGAGCTACGCGCACCAGGCCGCACCTGTCTCTCGGCCATCCGGTCAAGCCAGGACGGCGGCACGCTCGAGCGACCCGTCAATCATTCGAAAGGCTGTGGCGGCGTCATGCGCGTCGCGCCCATCGGCCTTTCCGCAAGCCTTTGCGATGACCTCGACCCCTTTGCGATGGGGGCACGCGCTGCCGCGCTCACGCACGGACATCCCATGGGCTGGCTGCCGGCGGCCGCCCTTGCAGGTCTTGTCGCGTTGCTCTGCAACACGAGCGGGACGACGGCCCACGATGCCCAGGAAACGCTTGCGATGACGGCACGGGGTGTGGCAGGGGTCATTGCCCATGCGTTTGGCGAGTGGGAAGAGGCAGGGGAGCTCCGTGACCGCATGCTGCGCGCCATCGAACTCGGCCTTTCCCACGAGAAGACAGATGACCTCTCCTGCATCCACGAGCTTGGTGAGGGTTGGGTGGGCGACGAGGCGCTTCTCATCGCGCTCTATGCTGCCCTTGCGCACACAGACGACGTAGCCGCGGCGCTCCGCTGTGCCGCAAATCACCAGGGCGACTCGGACTCGACCGCCTCCATAGCCGGAAACATCCTCGGTGCTCTTTGGGGACGCCAGGCAATCGAAGAGGCCTTTGACCTCGAGCTTCTTGAGGAGGCTGACCTCATCGTCAAGGTCGCGGACGAGCTTCTCGAGTCTACGCGTGCGCTCTGACTCACAAGGGTCCCACCCCTTTGAGTCAAATTGACTCAAAGGGGTGGGACCCTTGTGAGTCATCGGGTAGCGGCGAGCTGCTCCTTCACGCGCTCGAACGGATCGTCATCGGGCCCGAACACAAAGCCCTTGCCCTGACGCCAGTTCTCCTTGGCCACCGAGATCATCAGCTTGATGCGGTTGAGCTGGTTGACCTCCGACGCGCCGGGGTCATAGTCGACCGCGACGATGTTGCTCTCGGGATGCAGCTGGCGGATGCGCTTGATGACGGACTTGCCCACAACGTGGTTAGGCAAGCACGCAAAGGGCGAAGCGCACACGATGTTGGGCGTGCCGGACTCCACCAGCTCCAGCATCTCGGCCGTCAGCAACCACCCCTCGCCCATGGTGTTGCACGAAGAAAGCACCTCGGAGGACTTCTTCTGCAGGTCGTAGATGTTGCCGTAGGGCTCAAAGCGCTCAGAGTCGCGCAGCATCTTGTTGATGGGCTCGCGCAGGGCATGAATCATCGAGATGGCCGCGGCATGCGTCATGAGCTTGCGCTTGGGAGCTCCCAGCTCGTCCTTGAGGCTGCTGTTGTTGGTCAGGCCAAAGAGGAAGAAGTCCATGAGGCCAGGGACGTTTGCCTCGCAGCCTTCGGACTCGATGACACGGACGACCTGGTTGTTTGCCGTGGGGTGGTACTTGACCAGAATCTCCCCCACCACGCCGACGCGCGGCTTGGAGCGGTCGTTTGTCACCGGCAGGGCATCAAAGGCCTCGACGGTGTCCTTGCAGAGGCGATAGAAGGTGCGCCTGCTTGCCTGCGGAATCTGCGTGCAGGCACGCGACATGAGGGCGTCGTAGAGGCGGTCGGCAGAGCCCTTCTCGGCCTCGTACGGACGCACGCGATACAGGCACTGCATGATGAGGTCACCAAAGAGGACGCAGTACAGCGCATGCATGAGAAACGCGGGGTCCTTGATGGAGAAGCCGGGATTGCTCTCGTCGAGATTGCTCGCAACGGAAAGCGAGATGACGGGCACCTCGGGGTGCCCCGCCTCCTTGAGCGCCTTGCGGATGAGGGCGATGTAGTTGGTGGCACGGCAGCCGCCGCCGGTCTGTGAGATGAGCACCGCCGTACGCGAAAGGTCGTACTTGCCGCTCTCGATGGCGTTCATGATCTGCCCCGTGACCAGGATGGACGGGTAGCAGATGTCATTGTTGACGTACTTGAGGCCCGCCTCGACCGCACCGTGGTCGACGGACGGAAGCAGCACGACGTTGTAGCCCTGCGACCTCAGAAGTGCCTGGGCCAAGTCAAAGTGGATGGGCGACATTTGGGGCGCGAGGATGGTGTAGCCCTGCTCCTGCATCTGCTTGGTGTAGCGCACCTTGGGGAAGGCGGTCGATGCGGCACGGCGCTGGATGGGGACGCGCACTGTTCCGGAAAGCGAGGAGTCAGCAGCAACCTTGCGCTCAAGGTCAGCCCGCTGCTCCTTGAGGGCGGCCATGAGCGAACGCACGCGGATGCGCGCAGCGCCCAGGTTGGACACCTCGTCAATCTTGAGCAGGGTGTAGATCTTTCCGCTCGCCTCGAGGATCTCCTGGACCTGGTCGGTCGTCAGGGCGTCGAGACCGCAGCCAAAGCTGTTGAGCTGGATGAGGTCAAGGTCGTTGCGACTGGCCACAAGGCGGGCGGCGCGATACAGACGGCTGTGATACATCCACTGGTCGACCACGCGGATGGGGCGCTCGACCTCCATCAGGTGCGCCACGGAGTCCTCGGTGAGCACCGCAAAGCCAAAGCCGTTCACGAGCTCGGGGATGGCGTGGTTGATCTCGGGATCGTTGTGGTAGGGGCGACCCGCCAACACGATACCATGGACGTCATGCTCCTCCATCCAGGCGAGCGTCTCCTCACCCTTCTTGCGGATGGCGTCCTTGAAGGCGAGATCTGCCTCCCAGGCCACGTTGACCGCCTCGTCGATCTCTGCGCGCGTGATGTGCGCGCCGCGGAAGCGACCCTTGCCCGCAGCGGCATCAGCCTCACGCTGCTCGGAGACCACCTCATAGAGGCGCCGCTTGAGCTCGCCCTTCTTGTCGTAGGGAAGGAACGGGCACAGGTATTCGACGTTGGGTGCGGCAAGCTCGTCGACGTTGAGCTCCAGCGCCTGCGGATAGCTCATGACGATGGGGCAGTTGTAGTGGTTGGTCGTCGTCTCGTCTTCGGTACGTTCCCAGCGCACGCAGGGCATCCAGATGAAGTCGGGGTCCTTGGCAAGGAGGTTCATCACGTGCCCGTGGCTGAGCTTGGCCGGGTAGCAGACCGATTCGGACGGCATGGACTCGATGCCCGCCTCGTAGGTCTTCTTGGTCGTCTGGTCGGAGAGCACCACCGAGAAGCCCAGATGCGTGAAGAAGGCATGCCAGAAGGGGTAATTCTCGTACATGTTGAGCGCGCGGGGGATGCCCACCGTGCCGCGGGGCGCTTCGCTCGGATCAAGGCAGGGACGGTCAAAGAGCAGCTCGTTCTTGAATTTGAAGAGGTTGGGCGCCTCGACCTTGTTGCGCTTGGTGCCCGCGCCCTTCTCGCAGCGGTTGCCCGTGACAAAGCGACGCCCGCCGCCAAAGTCGTTGATGGTGAGCAGGCAGTTGTTGGAGCAACGGCCACAGTGCACCTTGGTCTGCCTGACCTGGAGGTGGTCGATCTCCTCGCGCGAAAGCAGCGTGGAGACGCCATCAGCGCCCGCACGCTCGCGCGCAAGGAGCGCGGCGCCATACGCGCCCATGCTGCCCGCGATGTCGGGACGGATGACCTCGCGACCCGTCAGCAGCTCGAAGGCACGCAGCGTGGCGTCGGACATGAAGGTGCCACCCTGGACCACCACGTACGTGCCGATCTGCTCGTAGTCGCGCAGCTTGATGACCTTGAAGAGGGCGTTCTTGATGACGGAGTAGGACAGGCCCGCGGCCACGTCTCCGATGGTCGCCCCCTCCTTCTGCGCCTGCTTGACGCGGCTATTCATGAACACGGTGCAGCGGCTGCCCAGGTCGACGGGATGCTCGCCATGGATGGCCGTCGCGGCAAAGTCCTGCACGCTCATGCCCATGGAGTCGGCAAAGCTCGCGATGAACGAGCCGCATCCAGAGGAGCACGCCTCGTTGAGGGAGATGTGCTCGATGATGCCGTCGGCAACCTGCAGGCACTTCATGTCTTGTCCGCCGATGTCGAGGATGAACTGGACGTCGGGAACGAAGGCCTGGGCGCCACGCAGGTGCGCCACGGTCTCGATCTCCCCGGAGTCAGCCTGGAGCGCCTCGATGAGAATGGCCTCGCCATAGCCCGTGGTGGTCACGTGACCGATAGTCACGCCTTCGGGCAGGCTGTCATAGAGGTCGTCCATGATCTTGCGGGCCGTGCCCAGGACGTCACCGTTGTTGTTGCCATACCAGGTATAGAGGAGCTGCCCCTGCTCGCCGACGACCGCCGCCTTCATGGTGGTGGAGCCGGCGTCGAGGCCCACGAACACACGGCCTCGATAGTCGGAGAGGTTGCCACGTGGCACGACCTCACGGTCATGACGGCGCTTGAAGGCATAGTACTCCTCGTCGGAGGCAAAGAGCGGGTCGAGTCGTGCGACCTCTGAGCCCTGCGTGTCCTTGAGGTCAGCGAGCGCCTCTATGACCTGCGCAAACGTCACGCGCTTGTCCGTCTCGCCCGCAAGGGCGGCACCCGTCGCCACAAAGAGGTGGGCGTTTTGGGGAATGATGCGGTGTTCCTCGTCAAGGCCGAGCGTCTCGTAAAAGCGCGTGCGCAGCTCGGAGAGGTATTGGAGCGGACCACCCAGGAAGGCGACATAGCCGCGGATGGGATGTCCGCACGCGAGGCCCGAGACAGTCTGGTTGGCCACCGCCTGCAGGATGGAGCAGGCAATGTCTGCCGGGGCAGCACCCTCATTGAGCAGGGGCTGCACGTCGGACTTGGCGAAGACGCCACAGCGGCTGGCGATGGGATAGATGTGCGTGGCACCCTTGGCCAGCTCGTTCAGGCCCGCGGCGTCCGTCTCGAGCAGGGAGGCCATCTGGTCGATGAAGGCGCCCGTCCCGCCCGCGCACGTGCCGTTCATGCGCTGCTCGATGCCGTTGTCAAAGTAGATGATCTTGGCATCCTCGCCGCCCAGCTCGATGGCGACATCGGTCTGGGGGATGAGCACCTCGACGGCGCGCTTTGAGGCGATGACCTCCTGAACGAACTCGAGGTCGAGCCACTTTGCGAGCAGCATGCCGCCCGAGCCCGTGATGGACACGCGCATGCGCGCATCGCCGAGCACGCGCTGGGCCCGCTCGAAGAGGTCGCGCGCCGTCGCGCGGATGTCGGTATGGTGACGCAGGTAGTTGGCGTAGACCAGATGGTCGTGGCTGTCGATGACGGCAAGCTTGACCGTGGTTGAACCCACGTCGATTCCCAGACGCAGGTCGGCATGGCGAAAGTCAGCAGGCCTGGCAGGACTCAGCTCAGCGCCATCCTGCCGCAGTAGCATGCTGGGCGTCACTTGGCTCTGCGCAACCTGCGAGTCAGTTGTCCGAACCATTGAAGGGCTCCTTTCGTTGGGAGGCAGACGTCCGAGCGAGGGACGGGATGTCAAAGCCGATGGGTCTGCCGTAAAGGTCTCCGGGGCGGACGAACATGAGCGCAGTCACCATGCGTGCCATGATGCCCACGGGTTCCTGCATGCCCGTCGTGAGCCACCGCACAAGCACCCCGACGGCAGCCGAAATGGCAAAGGTGAGGTAGTACTCGACGATGGTCTCGGCATGGGGAACGGCCAGCCCCTCGACCACGCGGTCATGCACCTGTTCGCGAACCATGTCGCTCAGGCGCTTGGAGAAGGCCGGGTCGCCGCCGTCCCCAAGCAGCGCGGAAAGGTATGCGCCGTTCTCCTTGAAGTATTCGAGCAGCTCGATTGATCCAGGACACGGATTGAAGGACTTGAGGGCATCCTCGAGCTCGTCGAGGGTCGTCTGCGCAATGCGCGAGATGTAGGGCCGAATCTCGGCGATCGCCTCGTCCTCAATGCCGCGGACCAGGGCGGGAATGTCGCGATAGTGGGAATAGAAGGTGCGGCGCGTGACGTCGGCCCGGTCGGTGACCGCCGTGACCGTCACCTGCGAGAGGTCGCCCGTCGCCTTGATCTCGGCCGCGAGGGCATCGCGCAGCGCGATGCGTGTGCGACGCGACCGGCGATCGGTGCAGGCCACCAGCTGTTCCTGTACGTTAGTTGGCATAGAAGCCTTTCTCACTGTGTGCAGTTATTCACAGAGTGTGTAGTATTGCACAACATGAGAAAAGGTGCTGCCTCGCTCAGAACCACCACGGAACCGTCATGTGGGCGGATTCCTATACGTAGCTGCGCATGGCAGACACGCCCAGCGCCGCCGTCGACCCGTTGTGAAGGAGTGCTGACGTCTGGGGCGTGATCACGCCCGCAATTCCCAGCGCAAGCAGCGCGGAGTTGAATCCCATGATGGCGTGGAACGACCTATCAAAGCGACGTGAGAGCCCCTGACTGATGCGCCTGAGCGTCACGAGCGCCTGGAGGTCAGAATCGGTCAGCGTGATGTCCGCAACCTCGCGGGCAACGGCGGTTCCGGTCGCCATGGCGATCCCCACGTCTGCCGCAGAGAGCGCGGGCGAGTCGTTCACGCCGTCACCAACCATGACGACATGGCGCCCCTCCTCCCTCAGCCGCTCGACATAGGCGTGCTTGTCTTCCGGGAGCATGTTTGCCTGGTACTCCAGGATGCCCGCCGCCTCGGCAGTGCGCTGTGCCGAGGCCCAGTTGTCGCCCGTCAGCATGACGACGTGCTCGTATCCGAGCTCGCGTAGCTGCGCCACCGCCTCGGCAGCATCGCTCTTGAGGGGGTCCTCTATGCCGATGGCCCCCACCAGCACGCCGTCGTAGGCGAGGTAGAGCACCGACAGCCCCGCCAGCTCGTGCTTGATGCGCTCCTTCATCTCGGGAGGAAACTGCACCTGCTCGTCTTCCTTCACAAAGTGGCGCGACCCAATGATCACGCGCACGCCGTCGATGGAAGACACGAGCCCATGGGCCACGATGTATTCGACTTCTGCGTGGCGCTCACGATGCTTGAGGTTCTTCTCCGCGGCGGCATTCACCACGGCACGGGCCACGGGATGCGGATAGTGCTCCTCCAGGCAGGCCGCCAGGCGCAGGACGCGCGTGCGGCTCCAACCCTCAGAGCCTATGACCTTGGCCACCCGCGGACACGCCTCCGTCAGGGTCCCCGTCTTGTCGAAGACGATCGTGTCGGCCTGGGCGACGCGTTCGAAGTGCTTGGAGCCCTTAACCGTAAAGCCCAGGCGCGCGCTTTCGCTCATGGCGGCAAGGACAGACACCGACCCCGTCAACTTGAGCGCGCAGGAGTAGTCCACCATGAGGGCTGCCGCCACCTTGGTGATGTCGCGCGTGACGAGTCCGACGATTCCCGCCAGCAGGAAGTTCCAGGGGACGATCGCGTCAGCCAGGCGGTCACGGCGCTCCTGCGTCACGGAGCGCAGCGATGCCGACCGCTCGACCAGCGTCACGATCGAGCGAAGCTTGGTCTGCCCCGTAGTGGCGCGCACCCGGACGAAGATCTCGCCCTCCTCGATGGCGGTACCTGCAAAGACGTCATCGCCCACGGTGCGCTCGACCGCAAGCGGCTCACCCGTGAGGGCCGCCTGGTTAACCATGGCCGTGCCCCGCTCAACCGTCCCGTCGATGGGCACGGGCGTCCCCGTGCGCAATGCGATGAGGTCGCCCTGCGTGAGCTCTGTGGCAGGCACGGTTTCCTCTTCGGAGCCTCGTATGCGCTGGGCGGTTTCGGGGACGGCCAGCAGCGAGTAGATCAGCTCGTTCTGTGAGCGCGCACGCGTGTAGTCCTCGAGCGTCTCCTCAAAGTCGAGCAAGAACATCGTCTCGGACGCCGTGAGGGGGTCGCGCTGCACGAGCGAGACCCCGATCGCCGAGGCGTCGAGCACCGGAACGTCGAGACGCGAGCGGACAAGAGAGCGAAGCGCTTCCCAGAGGTAATGGCGGTAGCGCCAGAGCGTCCAGATGACGCGCAGCGGATAGGGCAGAAACCATTTGCGCAGATAGTAGCCGCCCACGAGGTCCGCTATGTCAAGCAGAAGCGAATGCGTGCGCGGAGCCAGCGCGACCGTGCATTCCGCGCGGGCAGCGCTCACGCTTTCGCCGTCAATGCGGCAGAGGTATGCCAGAACCGCGCACCGCGACTCGCTGTCATAGCGGACCGCCAGCGACCCAATGCGCGGAAAGACCGTCACGTCCCTCACGGTGGGACAGCCCCTGACCACCTGCGAAAGGGCGTCGACGTCTGCATCCGGAACCGCACCGTCAAGGCGCACGCGCATGCGCCCAGGCACCTCATGCTCGATCGTGAATCTCATGGATGGCGGGGCACGTGGCTACTTGGCGTCGGCCATGTTGACGTATGTGGCCTCGGCAACGATGTCGCCCGCCTCGGCACGCGCCTCCTCAACGACCTGCTCGTAGCGGGCCTTGGCGCGCATGCTGGCGGCAACGCCCTTCACGCATGCCTTGTGGACGGGCTCGCTCTTAAGGATGGCAGGGGCAACCGTCCCCAGAAGGAAGGATCCTGCAGCAATGACGATATGGTTCTTGATCATGGAAAAGCCTCTCTTCCCCTTGTCGATAGCGTGCTTGGCAGAGGCGCCGCGCTGACAGATACTGAGACTGCGCGGATATCCTTTGTCCCTGTGAGAAGTATACGCTGTCTAACTTCAACTATGGCTAACTTTAAGAAGGAGTTGTCATGTCTCTTTGCTCGCTCCCCTACGGCCTGACCGCCGACGGACATGAAGCCCATCTGTATGTGCTTGCCAACAGCACGGGCACAACGGTCGCCGTGACCGACCTAGGCGCCTGCCTGGTATCGGTCCGGGTGACGGACAGGGACGGAAGCCCGCTCGACGTGGTGCTCGCCCACAAGGGGCCGCACGGTTACGAGCACAACCCCATGGGCTTTGGCGCTACGGTGGGCAGGCACGCCAACCGCATTGCCGGCGGCTCGTTTGAACTTGATGGCGTTGACTACCAGCTGGCCACAAACGAAGGCAGAAACAGCCTGCACAGCGGCCCTGACCTCTGGTTCCAGCGCATGTGGAGCGTCACGGAAGCCGCAGATGACCACGTGACCTTTGAGCTTGAGAGCCCCGATGGTGACCAGGGCTTTCCCGGCGCGGTAACGGCCCGCGCCACGTATGCGCTGTCGGACGACGACCGGCTGACGATCCACTATGAGGGGCTGCCTTCCGCGCGGACCATCGTCAGCATGACCAACCACACCTACTGGAACCTCAACGGCCATGCCTCCGGAGACGTACTCGACCACACGCTCTCTGTCGCGGCCGACGGCTACCTGCCCACAGACGACGAGAACATCCCGCTGGGCGATGTGGCGCCGGTTGACGGCACGGTCTTTGACCTGCGTGAGCCGGTTGTCCTTCGCAATGTGCTGGGTGCCCTCCCGCGCGGCTTTGACCACAACTTCTGCCTCGCGGGCGAGGGCACGCCCGCTCACGTGGCACGACTGGCAAGCGAGGAGTCCGGCATCGTGCTGGACGTCACCACCGACGCCCCGGGACTGCAGGTCTACATGGCCGGCTGGCTTGACGACATGCAGGGCAAGGACGGGGCGAGCTATGGGTGGTTTTCGGGCATCGCGCTCGAGACCCAGTACTGGCCCGACGCGATTCACCATAGCGACTGGCCAAGCCCCGTCTTCGGGCCCGACCGCCCCTACGAGCAGACCACGATATTCGCTTTTTCTGTTTCCTAGCTCGTAGGCTCGCTGGCTCTTCTGGGCAGCCCCGTCTGCAATGCGGCGCTCCCCTATAATGGGAGTGTTGCGTCGCAGATAGGAGCCCTCATGGACATCACCCCGCAAGAAGTCGCCGAGACCATGGCCATGGTCTCCCAGCAAAACCTTGACCTTCGCACCATCACCATGGGCATCTCGCTCATGGGCTGTGCCGACGAGGACATGGGTCGCATGTCCACCAAGATCTATGACCGCATCACGCACACAGCGGAGCATCTTGTGGAGACGGCCGATGCCCTGGAGCGCGAATACGGCATCCCCATTGCCAACAAGCGCGTGTCGGTGACGCCTATCGCCCAGATTGCCGCGGCATGCCCGGACAAGGACCTCTCCCCGCTTGCCGCGACGCTCGACCGCGCAGCCGAGACGCTGGGGATCGACTTTTTGGGTGGCTTCTCGGCACTCGTCCAGAAGGGCATGGGGGACGCTGACCGGCGTCTCATCTCGTCCATTCCCGCCGCGCTTGCCGCCACCGAGCGTGTCTGCAGCAGCGTGAACGTGGCCTCCACGCGCGCCGGCATCAACATGGACGCCGTCCTGCTCATGGCTCAGACCATCGTGCAGACCGCCGAGGCGACCACCGCACGCGACTGCTGTGGCGCGGCAAAGCTCGTGGTCTTTGCCAACATGGTGGAGGACTCTCCCTTCATGGCGGGCGCCATCCACGGGACGGGCGAGGCGGACGCCGTCATCAACGTGGGCGTCTCGGGTCCCGGCGTCATGGCCGCGGCACTGCGCCAACTGCCTGCCGACGCCAACCTCATGGACGTGGCCGAGAAGATCAAGGAGACCGCCTTCAAGATCACGCGCGCAGGCGAGCTCATGAGCCGCGAGGCATCGAGGCGCCTGGGCGTGGAGAAGGGCATCGTGGACCTCTCGCTGGCACCGACCCCCGCCGCGGGAGATTCCGTTGCCGAAATCCTCGAGATCATCGGCGTGGGCCGCACGGGAGGGCCTGGTACCACCTGTGCGTTGGCGCTCCTGAACGATGCCGTCAAGAAGGGCGGCGTCATGGCAAGCTCGAGCGTCGGCGGCCTCTCGGGCGCCTTCATCCCCGTGTCGGAGGACGCCGGCATGATCCGCGCCGTGGACGAGGGAGCGCTCACGCTCGAGAAGCTCGAGGCCATGACCTGCGTCTGCTCCGTGGGCCTTGACATGATCGCCGTACCGGGGGACACCTCGGCAGAGACCATTGCCGGCCTCATTGCTGACGAGATGGCCATCGGCGTCATCAACACCAAGACGACGGCCGTGCGCGTGATTCCGGCCATTGGCCATGGCGTGGGAGACACGCTGGAGTTTGGCGGGCTGCTGGGAACCGCGCCCGTCATGCCCATCAACCAATTTGCGGGCAGCGTGCTGGCGCACCGCGGGGGACGCTTCCCCGCGCCGCTCAACAGCCTGAAGAACTGACGAGAGGGCTTAAGTTGCTCGTTTGATTGCGCTGTGAGATTCATTTGAGTTGGACGCCCACGGGCGGGCATGATTTCACGCTCAAACAGTCCTCGCTACGCTGCGGAACTCGCGTGGAACCATGCCCGCCCGTGGGCTCCTCTTCATTTGCTCACTGTTATCCCAAAAAGCGGACCTCGGGCTCCAGACGCACGCCAAACTGGCTCTCGACCTCGTCCTGCACGTGCTCGATAACCGCATGGACGTCTGCCGCCGTAGCTCCGCCCACGTTGACCACGAAGCCTGCGTGCTTCTTGCTGACGGCCGCCCCACCAGACTGCCAGCCCTTGAGTCCGGCGTCGGAGATGAGCTTTCCCGCAAAGTACCCCTCGGGGCGCTTGAAGGTGGATCCAGCACTGGGCAGCTCAAGGGGCTGCTTTTCCTCACGACGTCGCGTGAGGTCATCCATGTGCGCACGGATCTCCTCCGAGTCGCCGCGCTTGAGCAAAAACGTGGCAGAAAGCACGACCATGCCCTCATCGGCAATGCGGCTCTTGCGATAGCCGAGGTTGAGCTCATCCACTCCCAGCGTGTCCACCGAGCCGTCCGCCTTGAGCACGCGCACGCTCTTGAGCACGTCGGCGATGCATCCCTCGTAGGCGCCCGCGTTCATGAAGCAGGCGCCGCCAATAGAGCCGGGGATGCCGCAGGCAAACTCCAGTCCCGAAAGGCCCAGCTCGCAGGCCATCTCGGAGGCCTCCTTGAGGCCGACTCCCGCCTGGCAGCTCATCTCGCGCCCGTCCACCGAAACGCCGATGAGCCCCTCGGTCAGCGACACGATCACGCCACGGTACCCCTCGTCGGAAACAAGGAGGTCAGAGCCGCAGCCCAGGACAAAGAAGGGGGCATTGGTGGCGCGACAGGCATCAAGCACCTCAGACACCTCGTCCGCATCGTCTGGCGTCACAAACAGGTCGGCCGGACCACCAATCTCAAAAGTCGTATGCTCGCTCATGGGTTCGTCGACAAGAACGTTGTCCTCACCCACGATCTGAATCAGACGCTGGGCCAGGCTCGTACTGTCGTAGCCGGTATCGGACATGTCATCTCCTTGGGTCATGTCGCGTTCATGCGTTCAAGCAGTGTAGCGTATCGCTACCGCGGGTGGGACGTCAGGTGCCAGCCACCGCAGAAGTCGCAGCGATAGCACGTAAGCCCCGTCCTTCCATGGGCAGCGCACGATGCGATCGCCTCTTGGGCATCCCAGCGCGTGGCATAGCGGTTCTTTGACTCGCAGGACTTCGCGCGATAGGCCTCTTCTCGACGGCTGTCTGCCGCCGCATGCTCTGCCTGGGCACGCGCATAGACTTCGTCAAGGCCGCTTGAGAGCTGCGCCCTGAACGCCTCAACCTGTTTTTGTCGCGCAGAGCGCTTTCTGCTGGTCATCGAGCCTCGTCGTGTCTGGATGGGCATCGGCATAAGTGTAGCGCAGCCTCTGGCGAGCAACCGTTCTCCGCTGGATGGGCCCTTTCGGACCCACAAAAAGGCCCAGTGGGCGGGCGGCCTTCCAAGACAGACAGTTGCACCCTGCCAACACAAGGGCTATGCTCATGGACACATAGTTTCAGGGCGGGGCGAAATTCCCCACTGGCGGTAACGGGCAAGGCCCGAAGTCCGCGAGCCGCAATGAGGCGGCCGACCTGGTGAGATTCCAGGACCAACGGTTACAGTCCGGATGGAAGAAACGGAGGCATCCTCATGGCCACATCATCCACACGTCACGACACCCATTCCACCACCGCAGGTGGGGGCTGGTCCACCAAGCGCATTGCCGTCACGGCGCTCTTCTGCGCCGTTGCCGCTATCTGCACGCTCTTCATCGAGTTTCCCATCCTTCCGGGCGTGACCTTCCTCAAGTACGACCCCTCCGCCATTGCGGCGCTGGTGGCAGGGTTTGCCTTTGGCCCCGCGACGGGCGCCGTCGTGTCGGTCCTCCCCTACCTGGTGCATCTCGCAACGGAAAGCGGCATCTATGGCACCTTCATGGCCATCGTGGCCACGCTCACGCTGGTGCTGCCCGCGTCTCTCGTGTACCAGCGCAACACCACCATGCGTGGCGCCATCACGGGCCTCGTCGTGGGCGGCGTGATCTGCCTCGTGTGCTGCATTCTTGCCAACATCGTGGTCACCCCCATCTACATGGGCGCCCCGCGCGAGGCCGTCATCGCCATGATCGTCCCCACGCTGCTGCCGTTCAATGTGCTCAAGATCGTCCTCAACTGCGTCATCACCATCTTGGTCTACAAGCCCATCTCCAAGGCACTCGAGGCATAGCGCATGCCGCACGAAGCCACAGCCACAACGGTCGGAAGGCATAACGGACAGCCCATCGTGTCGTTGAGCCACGTGACGCTGCGCTATGGCGACGAGGCGCACGAGGTGGTTGCGCTTGACGACGTCACGCTCGCCGTGCAGCCGGGGGAACGCATCTGCGTCCTGGGGGCAAACGGGTCAGGCAAGTCCACCTTGGCCTCGGTCGTCTGCGGGCTGCTCGCACCTGACGAGGGCACGGTCAGCCTGTTGGGCGAAGACGTGCTGGGTCCCCACGGCGTGGACTTCGAGGCGTACCGCAGGGCGCGGCGCGGCATAGGCCTCGTCTTCCAAAACCCCGATGACCAGATCATCACCTCCATCGTCGAGGAGGACGTTGCGTTCGGGCCCGAGAACCTGGGGCTTCCCAGCGACGAGATCGGCCGGCGCGTGAACCGGCAGCTCAGGCGTGTCGCCATGGAGCAGTACGCACAGCACGACCCCTCGCGCCTTTCGGGAGGGCAGAAGCAGCGCGTCGCCATTGCGGGTGCCCTTGCCATGGAACCGCAGGTGCTCGTGCTCGACGAGCCTGGGGCCCTCCTGGACGTGCGCGGTCGCCGTGGCATCCGGCGCGTCATGGCCGAGCTGCACGAAGCGGGAACCACCGTCATGCACATCACGCACTTCATGGAGGAGGCGCTCGACGCCGACCGCGTGATCGTCCTTGACCACGGGCGCATCGTCCTCGAAGGAAGTCCTCAGGACGTCTTTGCGCACGGAGACGAGCTGTCCGCCCTGGGGCTTGAGATGCCCTTTGCGGCGCAGCTCGCCGCGACGCTCCGTTCGCGCGGAATCGACGTCGCCTGGACCTGCGACAAGGACGCGCTGATGCGCGAGCTGTCCGGTCGGGGGCAGGGCACCGTCGCCCCACGCACGGGGACAGAGGTGGAACGAGACATCCCCTCCACGGGCCAGGCCGTCTCTTGCGACCACGTCGCGTATTCCTATCAGGACGACACGGGCAGGCGCGCACTTGACGACGTGAGCTTTGCCATCGACGAAGGGACGTCCGTCGCCATCGTCGGCCAGACGGGATCGGGAAAGTCCACGCTCGTGCGGCTGCTCTGCGCCCTCGAGGTCCCTGACCTGGGACGCATTGTGGTAAGCGGCATCGACACGCACGCACGCCGCGACCGTCGCCGGCTTCACGGCTACGTGGGCTATGTCATGCAGCACCCCGAGCGTCAGCTCTTTGCCGAGACCGTGCTTGAGGATGTCGCCTACGGCCCACGCAACATGGGGCTTTCTGCCGAACAGGTGCGTGAGCGCTGCGCCCACGCTCTGGGGCTTGTGGGCCTTGTGGGGAAGGAAGACGCGTCACCCTTCCAGCTCTCTGGCGGGCAGCAGCGCCTTTGCGCGATTGCGGGCATCTTGGCCATGGAGCCGGACATACTCGTTCTGGACGAGCCCTTGGCGGGCCTCGACCCACGCGGGCGCAGGCAGCTCTCGCTCATCCTGGACGACATCCACGACCACGGCGTGACCATCATCCGCGTCACGCACTCCATGCATGATGCTGCGCGTGCGCAGCAGGTCATCGTGCTTTCGCAGGCGCATCTGCTCATGCAGGGCACACCACGCGAGGTGTTTTCTGCCTCTCACGAGACCCTGCTGCATGATGCGGGGCTCGGGCTGCCCGAACCCATGCAGTGGGCCCTTGCGCTGGAGCTTGCCGAGGCGCCCCTCACCATGGAGGAGCTGGTCGAGGCCCTCGTCCTGCGGGAGGAGGCGCCCCATGGCATTTAGGCTCTCGATGGGACAGTACTGGCCGGCACGATCTTTGCTCCACCGCCTTGACCCCCGTGCGAAGGTGGCCTGTGCCCTTGCCATCATGGTGTCTGTCTTCTTTGTGCACACCCCCGTGCAGCTCGCATTTGGCTGGGCGGCGGCACTTTGCCTCGTCGCGCTCTCTCGCGTTCCCGTGGGCAAGGTCCTCGCGTCCATACGCCCCATCGTGTTCATGCTCCTGGTGCTTTCTCTGTGCAACCTGCTGCTCACGCGCTCGGGAAGCGTGCTTCTTGCCCTTGGGCCCGTGACCATCACATCGGGAGGCGTATGGGCCGCCGTGGTCTTTTCGCTCAGGCTGGTGGTGGCCGTGATAGCCGCGGCGCTTCTACTCCTGACCACCACGCCCACACAGCTGACCGACGCCTTCGATGCGGCGTTGGCCCCGCTCTCGCGCCTCGGCCTTCCCGGCCATGAGCTTGCGATGGTCTTCTCGCTCATGCTGCGCTTCATTCCCACGCTGGCAGACGAGGCATCCGCCATCATGGATGCCCAAACGGCTCGTGGAGGCGCCTTGGCGGAGGGCAGCCTTGTGCGCAGGGCACGTGCCGTCGTCCCCATCATCGTGGCACTGCTTGCCAGCAGCCTGAGGCATGCCAACGGGCTTTCGCGCGCCCTCGACGCACGCTGCTACGAAGGCGGGGGGACGCGCAGTCACTGGCACCCGCTCCAGATGCAGGGGAAGGACTGGATCGCACTTGCCGTCACGGCAGCGTACGTGGGCATGCTTGTAGTGCTGGGATAGCTCTCCGCACAGCTGGAGAGCCATCATCCTCGACGTTTGTGCAGGCTCCAGACCGCACAAACGGTCCTGTCGAGCCTAAAAAGGCTCCCAGCAGCACGATTGTGCTGGCTCCAGACCGCACAAACAGCGGCGCACGGTTTCCTTGCGTACGCAAGCCCCTCACGGCGGTTATTCTTCGGCACAAAGGCGAGATCTGTTTTGAACAAAATAGGCGCTCCTTCTTTTCCTGTCTGGGAAAGAAGGAGCGCCCCTTTTGGTGCCTTGCTTTCTACGCGAAGTAGGCGACGCCCCCCTCAAAGAGCGGCTGATAGGGGTTGCCCGGCACGTTCTTGAAGGTGCCCGCGCTGTAGCGCTCCGTGTGGCCCATCTTGCCCAGCACGCGACCATCGGGACTCGTGATGCCTTCGATGGCAAGGACCGACCCATTGGGATTGACGTTGAGGTCAAGCGAGGGCACGCCCTGCTCGTCCACGTACTGCGTGGCAATCTGGCCCGCGGCGACAAGCTGCGCCACCAGCTCGTCGCTCGCCACAAAGCGGCCCTCGCCGTGGCTGATCGCAATGGTGTGGATGTCGTCCACGGCGCACTTGGAGAGCCAGGGAGAGATGTCGCTCGCCACGCGCGTGCGCACCAAGCGGCTCTGATGGCGACCGATGGTGTTGAAGGTGAGCGTGGGGCACGTGTCCGTCATGGGAATGATGTCGCCATAGGGCACCAGGCCCAACTTGACCAGCGCCTGGAAGCCGTTGCAGATGCCCAGCATGAGGCCATCGCGCGCCTGCAGGAGGTCGCGCACGGCCTCGGTCACCGCGGGTGCGCGGAAGAAGGCCGTGATGAACTTGGCGGAACCGTCCGGCTCGTCGCCACCGGAGAAGCCGCCGGGAATCATGACGATCTGGGACTTGTTGATCTCGTCCACGAGCTGCGCCGTGCTCTGTGCCACGGCCTCGGGCGTGAGGTTGTTGATCACCAGCACGTGTGCGTCGGCGCCGGCGCGCTCAAAGGCGCGGGCGGAGTCGTATTCGCAGTTGTTGCCGGGGAACACCGGGATGATGACACGCGGACGCGCGACGCCGACCTTGGGAGCCACACGCGCCTTGCCCATCTCTGCGATGCGGTAACTTGGAGCGTCCACCGCGGTGCCGGCATGGCGATACGGGAAGACCGGCTCCAGCTTGGCCTCCCACGCCTCCTGCAGCGGCGCAAGGGCGACCGTCTCGCCGCAGGCGACGAGCTGATAGGCATCGGTCGTCACGCCCAGCGCGGCAATGGTGACGAGGTCAGAGGTCGTGTCCACGACCGCATCGTCGGCAAGTTCCACCACGAAGCTGCCGTATGCGAGACCAAAGAGCGCGTCTGCGGTGTAGTTCGGCTCGACCTCGACGCCCAGCTGGTTGCCGACACACATCTTGAAGAGCGCCTCGGCCACGCCGCCATAGCCAGGCGTCGCCACAGCCAGCGCGGCACCGCTGCCGATGAGACCCTCGATCACGTCGAGGGCAGCCTTGAAGGAGCCGGCCTCGGGCGTGACGCCGTCAGCCTGGTAGCGCGGCACCACGGCGACGACGCGATGCCCCGCACCCTTGAACTCGGGGGACGTCACGCGCGCCACCGAGCCCACGGCGGTCGCGAACGACACGAGCGTGGGCGGAACGTCCAGGTCCTCGAAGCTGCCAGACATGGAATCCTTGCCGCCGATGGCGCCGATGCCCAGGTCGGCCTGGGCCATGAGGGCGCCCAGCACGGCCGCGACCGGCTTGCCCCAACGCTCAGGCACGTCGCGCAGGCGCTCGAAGTACTCCTGGAAGGTGAGGTAGGCGTCCTCGTGGCGGAAGCCCGCGGCCACCAGGCGCGCGACGCTCTCCACCACCGAGCAGTACGCGCCGTGGAACTGGTCGGCGCTCATGAGGTAGGGGTTGAAGCCCCACGCCATGCCGGAGCACGTAGTGGTCTCGCCCAGGACGGGCATCTTTGCCGCCATCGCCATGGACGGCGTGAGCTGCGTGCGGCCACCAAACGGCATGAGCACGGTGGCGGCACCGATGGTGGAGTCAAAGCGCTCTGAAAGGCCCTTGTTGGAGGCGACGTTGATATCGGTGACCAGCGCCTTCATCTGGTCGGCAAAGCTGCCTTCGGGAAGCGTGACGCCGTCGTAGGAGCCCTGCGCGACCACATGCACGGCCTGGTGCTTGGGCGCGCCGTTGGAGTTGAGGAACTCACGGCTCACGTCCACGATGGTGACGCCCTCCCACACCATGCGCAGGCGCGGCTCAGCCGTCACGGTCGCGACCTCGGTCGCCTCGAGGTTTTCCTCGTGCGCATAGCCGATGAACTCGGCCACGTCCTCTGGCGCCAAGGCAACGGCCATGCGCTCCTGGCTCTCGGAGATGGCCAGCTCGGTACCGTCGAGGCCCTCGTACTTCTTGGGAACCTTGTTGAGGTCGATGAACAGGCCGTCCGCGAGCTCGCCGATGGCCACGCTCACGCCGCCCGCGCCAAAGTCGTTGCAGCGCTTGATGAGGCGGCATGCGTCCTCGCGGCGGAAGAGGCGCTGAAGCTTGCGCTCGACGGGCGCGTTGCCCTTCTGCACCTCGGCACCGCAGGTCTCGAGGCTCTCGAGCTTATGGGCCTTGGAGCTTCCCGTGGCGCCGCCGATGCCATCGCGGCCGGTGCGGCCACCCAGAAGCACGATCACGTCGCCGGGCGCGGGACACTCGCGGCGCACGTTCTTGGCGGGAGTTGCGCCCACCACGGCGCCGATCTCCATGCGCTTGGCCATGTAGCCGGGGTGGTAGAGCTCGTTGACCTGGCCAGTCGCGAGGCCGATCTGGTTGCCATAGGAGCTGTAGCCCGCGGCCGCCGTGGTCACGAGCTTGCGCTGCGGAAGCTTGCCGGGGATGGTCTGCGCCACAGGCACGAGCGGGTCGGACGCACCCGTCACGCGCATGGCCTGGTACACATAGCTGCGGCCGCTGAGCGGGTCGCGGATGGCGCCTCCGATGCACGTGGCCGCGCCGCCAAAGGGCTCGATCTCGGTCGGGTGGTTGTGGGTCTCGTTCTTGAAGAGGAAGAGCCAGTCCTCATCCGTGCCGTTGACGTCCACCTTCACCTTGACGGTGCAGGCGTTGATCTCCTCGGACTCGTCCAGGTTCTTGAGCTGACCGGTATGCGTCAGCCACTTGGCGCCCAGCGTGCCCATGTCCATGAGCGTGACAGGGCGCTCGGAGCGACCGAGCTCGTCGCGCATGGAAAGATAGCGCTGGAAGGCCTCCTGAATGACCTCGTCGTCAATCTCCACGTCGGTCAGCACCGTGCCGAACGTGGTGTGGCGGCAGTGGTCTGACCAGTAGGTATCGATCATCTTGATCTCGGTGATGGTCGGTGTGCGGCCCTCGCTCGCAAAGTACTGCTGGCAGAAGGTGATGTCGGCAAGGTCCATCGCCAGGCCGCGCTCGTCGATGAAGGCCGCAAGGCCCGCCTGGTCAAGGTCGAGGAAGCCGTCGAGGGTCTCGACCATGGGCGGCTTGGGATACTCCATCTTGAGGGTGTCGCGCTCCGCGAGCGATGCCTCGCGAGCTTCGACCGGGTTGATGACGTAATGCTTGATGGCAGCGACGTCACCCTCCGAGAGGGAGCCCTCCAGGTAGTACACCTTGGCGGAGAGCACGGCCGGACGCTCGCCCTGGCTGATGAGCTGAATGCACTCGCTGGCGGAATCTGCGCGCTGGTCAAACTGACCGGGCAGGAACTCCACGGCAAAGACCTGGGCACCCGCTGCGTCGGGCATGGTCTCGCTCGCGTCGTCTGACTGCGGCTCGGAAAAGACCGTGGGGACGCAGCGCTCAAAGAGCTCGCGCGAGATGCCCTCCACGTCATAGCGGTTGATGAGGCGCAGGCCCGTCAAGCCCTTGATGCCCAGAATGTCTTGGAGCTCGGCAAGGAGCTGGCGTGCTTCGACGTCAAAGCCGGGCTTCTTCTCTACATAGACGCGGAAGACCATGTGGCCACCTTTCGGTATGCATGTGTAGCAACACATTTATGATAACGACTTGAGAGGTACGTTTCGTGACCTGCGGGAGAAGCCGACAACATCTCTGTGAACTGCACAAAGGGGAGCGCCCCCACATGCCGTCGGATCACTTTTGGGCGTGTGCCCCGTGTGGCTCACAACAAACACGTGTTCGCGCTACAATAGAGAGTCACCACGGATGAGGGGAGGTGGCATATGCCGGACATCGACAAGATCTTGCAAGAGCTCCTGGGGGACCGACGCCTGCGCGAAAGTGCCACCTTCACCTCGCGGACCTATTCTGACCAGCCCATCATCCAGACAGGCAGGCAGCTGCGCGAGCGGATGGACAGAAACCGTGACGGCCGTCCCCCGCTCAGCAGCCTCCCGCGGACCGACTACACGCCCGACGAGCGCACCTTTCCCCGAGAGCCGGTGCCGCGACAGCAGCAGATGTCGTTTGACCGGATGCCCTCCGTGGCCCGCGAGCAGCAGCTCGCCCACGAAAACATCCCCGAACGCTACTACCGGCTGCGCGAGCTTGCCGGAGCGCAGCCAAACGCGGCGGCCTCGTCCTGGCGCGGCGCGCTGGCCTATGGCACGCGCTCCGCAAACCGCCTCTTCTACGAGCAGGCACGCCTCATGGAGGACTTCGAGGACGACTTCGAGTTTCACGGCACGTACTCACAGTACTTTCCCACCTATAGCTCGATGACGCTCACCCAGCTACGCGGCTACTTTTCGTGGCGGACGCGCGTGCGCGCAGGCGAGATGCCCGAGGCGCCGCTCTCGTTTGCCTTCCTGCACGTATACGAGCTGCTCTGCGGCGTGGGCACGGTGCCTGGAGAGCAGGGCCTGGCCGACCTCATGGCGTTTAGGGATGCCTTTGGCAAGACCGACGCGGCCGCAGGATCCACGTTTGGGTCATATCTGCGCCGCTGGATCCGCGACTACGTGGTCTACCACAACCTTGATCCCACGCTTCTGACCGAGCGCTCTGGGGGCCTTCAGGAGCAGGTGCTCACGTTGCTCCAGGCGGAGGAGGACACCTTGAGAAGGGGCGGCCTCGAGCGAAAGCAGGGAGCCCTTCCGGCGCATGACACCCCCAATGACGAGGCGCTCCTTCATGCGCTCAACGAATGCTCGAGCTATCAGCCGTGCGGGGCCCGCCTCTTCAAGGACCACCCCGACGAGCTGCGCACCGTGGCATGCGAGACGTTCCGCGCGCTCGTGACGCACTGCTCTCGCCGCCGCAAGACGGACTTTGTGGAGGGGCTCTACGGCAGCCCCACCGCAGACGTGTACACCATGTTCTCGTCGGCCGTCTTCTATGAGAGCGAACCCCATGCGGACTGCGTGGTGCACCTGACCCCCACCGAGACCTTCACCTGCCGCAACGGCAGGTGGCGGCAACACCTCCTCTGCAGCGCGAGCGGCCGCAGCTCCGAGCTGGGCACCATCATGCACGCTGTGGACGCGCGGCTTCGTGCGCGCCTGAACTATGCCTATCCCCTCAAGGACCGACCCGTGGCCGCCTATGTCGAGAAGATCATCGACAAGGCCATCGACGAGCTGCTGGCCGCGCAGGCCGAGGCCGAGAGACGCCGCATCACCATCGACTTTTCGCAGCTGGCCGGCATACGCGCGGCCGCCGCCGTGACGCAGGAGGCGCTGCTCACCGACGAGGAGCGGGAGGCACTGCCCACCGAACAAGAGAGGGAGGACTCAGGGAGCGCGTCGGGAGACTCCCCTCTCGACCCTCCTCGCGCAGAAAGCGTGCGCCCGGAAAGGGATCAGCGAGAGGAGTCTCCCGACGCGCTCCCTGAGTCCGCTCTCGCGCTGACGACAGCTGAGCGGGTCGTGTTACATGCACTGATCACGGGGGCAGCGCCTCCCACGAACCCGGAGGGGCAGATGTTGTCGCTGGTGATTGATAGCATTAACGAGAAGCTCTTTGACGTGGTGGGCGACGCCGTCATAGAGTATGAGGGAGACGATCCGGTCCTTGTCGAGGACTATCTTGAGGATGTAAGGGAGATTCTTGGCGCATGACGGACGAACAGCAGGTCAAGGTACCCAAACGCATCGCAGCGGTCATCATCAACTCGCTCAAGGGCGGCGTCGTGCCCCGCGTGGGGCTCCCCTATGTGACGGTGGGACGCGAGGCCGAGATCCGCGCCCTTCTCCACGACCTTGACCTAGTGGCTGACGGAGGGGCTTCCTTCCGCTTTCTGGTCGGGCGGTATGGCAGTGGCAAGAGCTTCCTTCTGCAGACCATCCGCAACCACGCCATGGGCCGCAACTTTGTGGTGTGCGACGCCGACCTCTCCCCCGAAAGAAGGCTGCAGGGCGGCAAGGGCCAGGGCCTTGCCACGTATCGCGAGCTCATCCGCAACCTCTCCACCAAGACCCGCCCAGATGGAGGCGCGCTCACGCTCATCCTTGACCGCTGGATCAGCGGCGTGCAGCAGGACGTAGCGTTGGCGACCGGACTTCCCCAGGACGACCCCGCATTTGCCCGCGAGGTCGAGGCGCGCATCATGGGCACCATCTCGCAGCTGCAGGAGCTGGTGCATGGCTACGACTTTGCGCGCCTGCTCACCATGTACTGGCACTCGCACCTGGAGGGTGACGACGAGACCAAGGCAAACGTCACCAAGTGGTTCCGCGGGGAGTACCGCACCAAGAGCGAGGCGCGTGAGGAGCTGGGCGTCAACATCGTCATTGGCGACGACGACTGGTACGACTACCTCAAGCTCTTTGCGGAATTCTTGGTGCAGGCGGGATACGAGGGCCTGGTCGTGCTCGTGGACGAGCTGGTCAACCTGTACAAGATCCCCAACGCCATCTCGCGCCAGTACAACTACGAGAAGATCCTGACCATGTACAACGACACGCTGCAGGGTCGTGCACACCACCTGGGCATCATCATGAGCGGCACACCGCAGTCCATCGAGGACCGCCGGCGCGGTCTCTACAGCTACGAGGCGCTACGCTCGCGCCTGACGCAGGGCCGCTTTGCGCAGGGGGGGCTCCTGGACATGCTGGCCCCCGTCATCCGCCTGGAGCCGCTCACCTACGAGGAGCTGCTGGTGCTGGTGGAGAAGCTCGCCGACATCCACGCGGGCTACTTTGGCTATACGCGCACGCTGGGCGAGCAGGACCTGGTCACGTTCCTGCAGCTCGAGTACGGGCGCGTGGGGTCGGAGACGCACCTCACGCCGCGCGAGGTCATCCGCGACTTCATAGAGATGCTGGACATCCTCTGCCAGAACCCGCAGCTGAGCGTAGCCGAGCTTTTGGGGTCAGATGCCCTCAGCCACGCACCGCTGCCCGGCGACCCCGAGGAGCCCGAGGCGGGCAGCCAGTTTGCCGAGTTCACGCTGTAGCATTCGCCCAGCGACGTGTAGGGTAGCCACGCACATGGCATCCTTTGGCTATTGCGGAAGCTCGCCGAGAGGGATTATCTGGCGGTAGAGCATGGCGTGCTGCTCGTCGCCCAGCGTGATATCGGCGTGATAGTGGCCTGAATACCAGCGCTTGAGCCGCGTGTGGTCGATCCGCTCGTCGACCTCGTCCAAAAAGAGGGAAAGGCCGTCTGCCGGGTCAAACTCCTCGCAGTACCAGTCATACATGGCATAGGGACGCCGCGACCTCGGACACTCGTGCGTGATCACGTAGTCGACGCTCCATCCCACGGCGTCGAGGTTGGTACGCGCCTCGGCATATTCCTCGTCGCTCGGCAGCTCGCGTGGCCACCAGCCGTCGCCCGCGACTCGAAAGGCCGAATCGCGCGTCCAGGCCCCGCCCATCGTAAACCACTGGCCGTCACTTCCCATGTCAAACACCTGGCCACGCATGAGGTGAATCAGGTTGGGATAGCCCGGGAGCACATGCACCTTGCCACCACGCCAGGAGCTCGCGGGAAAGCTGTCGAGCAGGTCATGGTTCTCATGGTTGCCATCTATGAAGAGCGTGGTCCAGGGTTGGTCGTTCAGCCATCCCAGAAAGTAGCGGTCCTCTATGGGCGGGTTCTCGTTCCACACGAGGCCAAAGTCGCCGCAGATGAGCAGGAAGTCACAGCGATGGAGATCCTGTCCCTCGGGCCAACGGTCAGGCAGCAGCTTGCCGATGTCAAAGCTGCCATGAATGTCCCCCGTGACATAGGTCGTGACGCCCATGCGCCTAGGCCTCCTGGGCAGCCAACGCCCTCAGCCCACGCAGACCAAGGGCGAGCCCCCCGATCATGATGCGCTCGTGGTAGTTGTCCACAGGGATGAGGTCGGGAACGAACTCCTCGGGCAGCACCTCGAGCAGCTTCTGCCGCAGAAGCTCCATGTCGGGCACGAGCTGCACCGCGACAAAGATTGCCTCGGGAGCACTGACGCTGATGTTGCAGAGCAGGTAGGACGCCACAAGCTCCGTCATGCCCTCCTGCGACCAGCACATTGAGGGGCCGTCCTCCCAACTGGCAAGGCGGCTCCCCGCGTAGCGCATCTCGCCGGCAGCACCCTTGCGGCCGCGCACGAGCTGGCCCTGTATGATGGTGCCCTGCCCGGGGACGGCGTGTCCCGTACGCTGCGTGTGGAGCACGATGTTTTCGTAGTCGTCCTCTGCCACATAGCAGCCCACGGCAGCCGCGTTGGCGTTGTTCTCCACAAAGACCGGCACGCCGTAGCGCTCCTCAAGCCGCCCCTTGACGTCATATGACACGGTGGAGCCATCCCCCGCCATGATGAGCACGCCGTCGTTTACGACTCCTGGAACCGCCACGCTGATGGCATCGAGCTCGTGCATGCGGATGCCCGACATGCGCACGGCCGCCGCCACGTCCTCAACGTCACGGATGTCAAGGCGGTATTTGTACACACGCCCATCCAAAACCTTCTTGCCATGGTCGTAGACGCGGTAGCCAATCCGGGCGCTGTTAACGCGATGAACCGACGATATGACCAGAATCTTCTTGTCGTTGGAAAGATCGCGCTCGATGACCTCGGGAGCCTCGGGGCGGGCGCCGCGCGCATAGGTCTCGAGCGCCGAGAGCAGGAGCCTGATGGCGGCGCCAGCGTCATAGGAGCCAAAGATCTTGGCGGGGATCTCGAGCACGACCTTGTCGGGATAGGCATCCGCAACCTCGCCACGGCGGTATCCCACCTGTGGCGCCAGCAGGATGGCAACGTAGTCCTCACCGTGAGCGATGGCCTGCTCGAGCGGAAGCGCCTCAAACTCAAAGCCGAGCGAAAGCGTCTTTGCCGCCTCGCCCATCCGTGCGGCAAAGAGCGTGGTCGTCATGCCCGAGGTGCAGCACAGAAGCACCTTGGTGACCGTGCGCGACATCTGATGGGCAAAGGCCTCGAGCATCTCCCTAAAGAGGTCCTGGGCACGGCCAAGGTCATCAAGCTCAAAGTGGAGGAAGAAGAGGTTTTGGTCCTCGCATCCTTCGCGCCAGATGCGCATCTCCACGATCTCGGGCTCCCCCTCAAAGCGGTAGAAGGCGATTTCGCCCGTGGCGCCCTTTCCCAAAAGCCTCACGTGATCAGGGTCAACGGACTCGAGCGTGCAGACGCTCTGCTCATAAGAGAGCAGCCAAGCGCGATATTCCTCGTTGATGGACATGGGACTCCTATCGTGCGGGAAGGAACACCACAAGGTCGTTGTCGGCGATGACGTCAAACATGGTCATCTCCTCGTGGTCGATGCGCGCCACGAGGTTGCGCGTCCCATCGTTGACGATGGGCTCGAGCACCACCTGCACTTCGCCGGCGTAGTGCTTGTAGTTGTCGTTGACGATGACCACGTCGCCCACCTGGAAGTGGTCGAGCGGGTAGCGACGCGGAGCGATGGTCTGGTCCTGGTAGAACATGCGCGGCATGCGCGTGCGCCAGATCCATTCGGAGCTGTCACCCATGTCAAGGTGGGGGAAGAAGTCAAAGAGGATCTCGCGCTCGACGGGCGTGATGTCGTAGAGGGGCTCGACGCGCACCTTGCGCTGGTGCCTCATGACCTGTTGGGCATCCACGAAGACCGAGTTGACAAACATCTGTTCCACCTCGGGCTTCGTGTAGTGGGGCTCCACGGGGCCCAGCGCCTCGGCAACCGCGGCAAGCTCGTCCTCGGTCGCATAGGCATTGCCAAAGAAGACGTCCGTCGCACCCCCGGCGGCAACGACGCGCGCCGCGAGGTCTGCGGGATAGTCGCGCGTGCGCTCGACCGTGGGCAGGCCGCAGGTGGCATCCCACACGCCGTGCGTGTTTGGTGCCTGCGACGCCACGAAGGCCCCCACGCGGATGCCGAGCTTGTTCAGGCGCTCGTTGACTGCGCGGTACTTGTCCCAACGAAAGCCCGTGTAGCGCTGCGGATAGAAGTTGTGGCAGGCAAGGATGCGGTCCTTTTCGACCCCGCGGGCCACGAGGGCCTCGATGGTCTCGGGGGTGAGGGCGCTTGCGTTGTACTCGATCTTCATGCCATAGGGGTTGTTGAGCATGACGACGTTGTCGTCCTCCTCGTAGGCGCCGTCCATGCGCAGGATATCTGCCTTGATGCCCTCAAAAACGGAGAGGTCGGAGGGGGTGGCGCCCAAGCGCTCCATGCATTCGGGATTGATGTCGAGCGAGATCTCCATGCCACACTCATGCGCCACGGCGTCGAGGTCGCGGAAGTAGGCAAGGACCTCCTCGGGTGTTCCCTCGACAGAAAACATGCTCGTAAAGACGCGGGTAAAGCCATGCTTTGCCGCGAGGTGCAGATAGCCGGCAATCTCGTCAAGCGGTCGGATATCGGGATATACGGAGACGCCAAGCACGGACATGGTGACCTCTTCTCTCGATGACGCAAACGTTGCGTCTGAGTATACCCGAGCAGCTTGAGGAGCACGCCCCGACGTCCCATATGCGGGGCCCATACGGCTTATACTTAAAAGACGTTTCATAAGGACAAGGAGGAGTCATGAAAGACGGACTGAAGATCTGCACCATTGGCGGTGGCTCAAGCTACACGCCCGAGCTCATGAATGGTTTCATCAAGCGCTACGACAGGCTTCCCATCAAGGAGATCTGGCTTGTTGACGTGGAGCGTGGGCGCGAGAAGCTCGAGACCGTCGGCGCGCTGGCCCAGCGGATGTGGGATGCCTCGGGACACGACGTGAAGGTGCACCTCACCCTTGACCGTCGCGAGGCCCTCAAGGACGCCGACTTCGTGACCACGCAGTTCCGCGTGGGCCTGCTCGAGGCGCGCATCAAGGACGAGCGCATCCCGTTCTCCTATGGCATGCTTGGCCAGGAGACCAACGGCGCCGGCGGCATGTTCAAGGCCCTGCGCACCATTCCCGTCATCCTCGAGATTGTCGAGGAGATGAAGGAGCTCTGCCCCAATGCCTTCCTGGTGAGCTTCACCAACCCGTCAGGCATGGTCACCGAGTCGGTCATCCGCTACGGCGGCTGGAACCGCTGCATAGGTCTGTGCAACGTGCCCATCGGCGCCATGCTGCACGAGCCCGAGCTCATCGGCAAGACCCTGGACGACCTCGTGTATCGCTTTGCGGGCATCGACCACTTCCACTGGCACCGCGTCTTTGACGGCGCCACCGGCGAGGAAGTCACGATGAAGATAATCGACAAGATGCTCGACCCCAACGAGGACGCCGGCATCCCGGCCAACATCCACGACATCCCGTTCTATCGCGAGCAGCTCGAGCACCTCAAGATGATCCCCTGCGGCTACCACCGCTACTACTACCTGCAGACCGACATGCTCGCAGACGGCCTCAAGGAGTTTGCCGACCCCGAGAAGGGCACGCGTGCCCAGCAGGTCAAGGAGGTCGAGGACCAGCTGTTTGAGCTGTACAAGGACCCGAACCTCGCCGAGATGCCCGAGCTGCTTTCCAAGCGCGGTGGCGCACACTACTCCGACGTGGCATGCGAATCCATTGCCGCCATCTATAACAACACCAACACGCACATCGTGTGCTCCACGCTCAACAACGGCGCCATTCCTGACCTGCCTGCCGACGCCGTGGTCCAGGTGTCGAGCTACGTGGGCGGAGACGGCGCCAAGCCGGTGGCCTTTGGGCCCATGGAGCCCGCTGCTCGTGGATACCTGCAGCTCATGTGGAACATGCAGCGCCTGGTGGAGGAAGCGGCCGTCACGGGCAGCTATGGCGCGCTGCTCGAGGCTGTGGCACTCAACCCGCAGACGCCCTCAGGCGCCGACGCCAAGCGCGTGATTGACGAGCTGCTCATTGCCCACAAGCAGTACCTGCCGCAGTTTGCCGACAAGATCGCCGAGCTCGAGGCAGCTGGCGTGACCATCAAGGACGACGTGGTCCGCGAGCTCTGCGAGCAGGGGCTGTAGGCACGAGCAGACATACATCGCAGGCGCGGGCCCGTGAGAAGCATTTCCCACGGGCCCGTTATCGTGACAAAAAACACGGGGAGGAGCAGATGCCCCTCCCCGTCCGAGTCGACAAAGAGAAGCTGTGCGCTTAGGCGATCTTCTCGTAAACAGCGATGAACTCCTCGGCCATCTGCTTGAAGACCTCGCAGCTCATCATCTGGTCCTCGGCGTGGATGAGGAGCAGGCAGACGAGATCGGCAGAGTTCTTGCCCTCCATGGAAAGCTGAGCCTCCTGGGTGAGGAGCTTGGCGTGGGGATCGTGGGCCTGGGACTGGAAGTCGTCGCCGTCCTTGATGAGCTGCTTGGCAGCGTCAAAGTTGCCGGCCTTGGCCTCCTGGATGGCGGCGATGTAGCTGGACTTGGAGCCGCCAGCGGCAGTGATGATCTGGAACAGGGTGAGCTCGAGCTCTTCGGTCATGTCGCACTCCTTACGTAAAAATGGTTTCCTTCCCAATTGCGGACGAGGCGTCCGCAGAATCGCCCGCCTCGAAAGGCGGGCGTTTGGTGCCTGAAAGAGACGTACTAGCCGATGAGCTTCTTGGCGAAGGCCAGGACGTTCTTGCCGTTGACCATGCCGTAGTCGGCCATGGGGATGACGTCGCAGGGCACGCCCTTGTCGGCGCACTTCTTCTGGATCTGGGCCTTCATGTAGCCGACCTGGGGGCCGAGGAGGGCGCAGTCGACGCCGTCGAGGTGCTGGTCGACCTCGCCCACGGGGTAGGCGACGATGTCGACCTCGGTGCCCTCGGCAGCCGCGGCCTCCTCCATCTTGCGGACGAGCAGCGAGGTGGACATGCCGGCGGCGCAGAACAGACGGATGGTGAGCATGTTTGGTTCCTTTCTCTCTTCTCCGACTAGTTCGGAGAATGTTACGCAGAACACACTTAGTGTATAAGACCACACACGCTCAAGAGAGGACTGACCCCTCAATGGTCGCAAATGGTTGGTAAGGGAATCGTCTGCACCAAGCACCCACAATCATTGAAGGGACTTGTAAGCGCTACTTCTTTTGCTTGCGCGCCTTCTTGCGAGCCTTCTTCTCTTCCTTCTTCTTCTCCTCCTGCTGCTCCTTTGTGAGGAGCAGGACGGGACCCTGGTAGTTGCTCATGATGGGGCTAAAGCCAAAGATGAGCGCACCGAGCCAGGGAAGGGCGCCGTAGATGAAGCCAAAGAAGATGGGAATCTGATACACATGCGCCGTCATGAGCGCCATGGCCCACCACATGAGGAAGTTGATGACTGCACAGGCACCCAGAACCTCCTGCTTGACGCCCAAGGCGACGACCCAGGCAATGAACGTGGTCGTGCTGAAGAGCGCTGCCCACGAGAAGTCGTCACACGCCAGACGGAAGGCGACATAGGGCCCCAGAATGGGCACGAAGGCATAGAGGGGGTTCTTCCCCTCGCGCTTGAACATGCCGTACCAGCCAATGCCCACGATGATGCGGATTGCGAGAGTGATGATGAGCGCAGCCTTCACGCCTCCGAGAACGTCAATCTCGTAGTAGCCGTAGGAGTCATAGAGATTAAGGCCAAACATCGACTACTCCTCGCCTTCTGCGGAGACAGCGTCTTCCTCTTCGTAATCCTCGTCCTCCTCGGCGAGGGCAGCCGCCTCGTTGCGCTCGTCAGCCTTGACGACGTACACGTACGGCTTGGGACGGGCAGCATCGTCATCCGCGTCGCGATTGGCCTCCATCTCGGCAAAGACCTCTGCGGCGTCAAGGATGATCTGCTTGGGGTTACCACGCGCATAGAGCGCCTGGGGCGACACGGTGATGCCACGATTCTTGACCTTCTCCTGGATCAGGTAGACGGGACGGCGCGTGAGCCAAGAAGAGCCAAAGCAGATGGCGCGATCGGTGACCAGCTCGGGCGAAAGGGTTTCGATATAGTCCTTGACTTTCTGGTCGATCTGGAAGTTATAGAGCGCGCCGCCGATGAAGAGCAGGTCTACGGGCTTGGTCAGCTTGGCCTTTGGATCGTCAATCGAGATAGCCTCAACTCCGGCTCCACGGGCAAGGGCCTCGGCCATGAGCTTGACATGCCCACCGCGCGAATAATAGCGAACCGCAACGTTCATGTATTGACCTCCCACTTGATTGCGCAACCTGATAAGTATAGCGCGTGAGCAGAGAAACCCCTATATGCATGCGGATATTGACTCACTAGAAACGAACTGGCGCCCCGGCATTTTATTGGTACGACTGCACACGCATACGAAAAGACGGGGAGGGAATTGCTTCCCTCCCCACCTTAGCTACGCGTAGGAATCGGTAAGTATCCTATTGAGCTTATGCCTGAGCTCCAGCCTGCTCGTTTGCGTACAGCTCGTTGTCGACTGCACGGGCAAACGGGAGATACAGGAAGAACGAGATGGCAAGCTCGATGATCTGCATCAGGGCGCCCTGCCAACCAATGCACAGGAAGCCGGAGATGATGGGAGGCGTGGTCCAAGGAACGGTGACGCCCATGGTGTAGGGGATGAAGCCGATGGCGGTCAGGATGTAAGCAAGGGCGTTGCCAATGACGGGAGCCAGAACGAACGGGATGAACAGCTCCGGGTTCATGACGATCGGGGTACCGAAGAGGATCGGCTCGTTGATGTTGAAGATGCCGGAGCCGAGGCCGAGACGACCAACCTGCTTCATCTGCTCGGACTTCGCGAAGAAGACCATGAAGATGACGAGGCCCATGGTGAGGCCGGAGCCGGTGATGGCCTGGAAGCAGTTGACGAATGCGTCGGTGAAGATGTGGCCACCGTTGGCGGGCAGAGCCGCGATAGCCTCAGAGCGGGACATACCAGAGTCAACGAGCTTCTGGAAGATGTCGGCGTTCTCGAGGTTGTTGGTGGTAGCGATGGTGGAGGACACGGAACCAACGACGGTGGCGCCGTGAACGCCGAACCACCACAGAAGCGGGATCAGGGTCTCGAAGACGATGACGCCCACGAGGGAGTCGCCGAAGCCCTGGAGCGGGGTCTGCAGCCACTTGTAGATGAGCTCAATCGGGGTGACGTGAGCAACGGCATCGCAGATCCCGTAGACGATGGTAGCGCCGGTGATCATGACAGCAGCAGGAATGAGGCCGGTGAATGCAGCGGCAACGCCATCAGGCACGCCGTCCGGCATCTTGATGCGGATGTCCTTCTTGATGAACCAGCTGTAGACGAGACCGGTGACGAGGCCGGCGATGATGGCGCCGATCATGCCCTGGCCAGCCAGCCAAGTCTTGTTGAGGCCGGAGACGGTGGCACCACCAGCGGCAGCAGCGGCAGCAGCGGTATCAACAGTGCCGAGGCCCTCCTCGAAGGAGCCGGTGACGCCCACGTAATCGGGGATGAGGATCAGGAAGACGGCCATGGAGATGATGCCAGCGGAGAACGGCTCGAGGCCCTCGTTCTTAGCCCACTGATACGCAACGCCGATGGCGGCCACGAGACCGGTCATCTGGAACGTGGAGGTGTAGCCATGGGCGAGATAGGGAACCGCGCCCGTGGAAGTGACGAAGTTTGCAAGGGACTCAACGGGGAGCTGGAACAGAAGCAGGTACACAGCACCGACGATGATCAGCGGCATGGAGTAAACCAGGCCGTCCTTAATGGCACGAATGCCACGGGTGTTCACGAACTTCATGACTGCGGGGAGAATTGTATTCTGGAAAAACTCCTGCATGAGGTGACACCTTCCTTTCTTTTACCTTTCCTTCCCTTTTCCTAACGCGCAAAAGTGCAACTGACTGCCCCCCGTAGCTATGGGGCAGCCAAGTGATGCCAAGATTGGGATTTTAGCCGATGAGCTTCTTGGCGAAGGCCAGGACGTTCTTGCCGTTGACCATGCCGTAGTCGGCCATGGGGATGACGTCGCAGGGCACGCCCTTGTCGGCGCACTTCTTCTGGATCTGGGCCTTCATGTAGCCGACCTGGGGGCCGAGGAGGGCGCAGTCGACGCCGTCGAGGTGCTGGTCGACCTCGCCCACGGGGTAGGCGACGATGTCGACCTCGGTGCCCTCGGCAGCCGCGGCCTCCTCCATCTTGCGGACGAGCAGCGAGGTGGACATGCCGGCGGCGCAGAACAGACGGATGGTGAGCATGTTTGGTTCCTTTCTCTCCTACTGACGGGATGTCCCGCTCAGATAAAAATTAGGCATGTCTTTTTTTAGCTTGGAACATGCCCATCACACAATTTACATTTATTTGGAGATTTTGCAAGCACTTTTTTGGCATTCCCGCCCTGTTTTTTGCCTTCGCCTCTTTCGCGAGCGTTCTACCTGCGGTTCTTTTCTGATTGTTCCGCAAATTCTTTTTCGAGAAGGCTTGTCTTTTCTGTTTATATGACATGTCTTTCCACTTATAAGACATGTCCATTCACCGAGCTCAGCATACCTACTTCCGATCTAGGCCATCTCTTTTTCTCCCGTTTTGCTCCGTCGGTCGTATCATTGCCTTGTCGCCAGGCAATTTGGAAGAAGCGCACCATGCAGAAGTTTCAAGCCATCGTATTGGACATACGACAGAAGATCACCTCGGGTGAGCTTTCCCAGGGAGACCGTCTTCCCACCACCAAGGAACTCTGCGACCAATACGGCGTGAGCAAGATCACAGTCAAGCGCGCCATGGATGACCTGGTGACCATGGGGCTTGTAGCGCGGCGGCGCGGTTCGGGCACCTACGTCAAGGGCATCGAGGGCACGCACACGCTTACGGGCGTCGGAAACAGGTCTCACCAGATGCGCGGGCTTGTCGCCGACGGCGAGATCGCAAGCCTGCAGGTCGCAAGCGACGTCCACGAGTTCACGGTCGTCAACCCTCCCACAGACATCGCAAAGCTCCTCAACATGGAGGATGACGAGTTTGCCTACTTTGTCTGCCGCACGCGCTACATGGGTGGCGAGCCGTACAGCGTCGAGCACACCTACATGCCTCTCAAGGTCGTTCCTGACCTGCGCGAAAAGCATGTAGAGGGCTCCATCTACCGCTACATAGAAAACGACCTTGGGCTCAAGATTGCCAGTGCGCACCGCGTCGTGTGCGCCGTGCATCCCTCAGCCGACGTGGCAAAGTGGCTGGAGATTGACACCCACACCCCCATCATCTCGGTGCGGCAGGTGGGATACCTTGATGACGGCACCCCCTTTGAGGTCTCGGTGGCGGAGCATGCTCCGGGATACGAGTTCTTCTCGGTGAGCACGAAATAGCGCATCTCACAAAGCTAGTACATTTGTTCGTCCTTGTGCTACCATGTTGCCAGGAGGTATGCCATGGACGTCTTTGACCGCTACGCGCCATTTGTACAGGACTTCATATACGAACACGGCTGGGAGTCGCTCCGCGGCGTGCAGGTTGCCGCTGCCGACGCGATCTTCAACACCGATGACAACGTCCTGCTCACCGCAAGCACCGCGTCCGGCAAGACCGAGGCCGCGTTCTTTCCCATCCTGACCGAGTTCTGGGAGAATCCGCCCGCAACGGTGGGAGCCATCTACATCGGCCCGCTCAAGGCGCTCATCAACGACCAGTTCCTTCGTTTGGACGACCTCTGTGCCGAGGCGGGCATCAACGTGTGGCGCTGGCACGGCGACGTTTCGCAGTCGCACAAGAATCGCCTGCTCAAACATCCGTCTGGCATTCTGCAGATCACGCCCGAGTCGCTCGAGGCGCTGCTTCTGCACAAGCATTCGGCCATCGCCTCGCTCTTTGGAGACCTGCGCTACGTGGTCATCGACGAGGTGCACTCGCTTTTGCGCGGCGACCGCGGAGGCCAGTGCCTCGCATGCATCGAGAGGCTGAGCCGCCTTGCGGGCGTGAGGCCGCGACGCATTGGCCTTTCGGCCACCATTGGTGACCCCGAGGCGTGTGGGCGCTATCTGTCCGCTGGCACGGGCCGCGGATGCATCATTCCGCGGGTAGAGGCCACGGGGCAGACCTGGCGCGTGTCGATGGAGCACTTCTACGTGACGGGGCCGCAGGCGCCCGACCGCATGGATGGCAATGATCCGCAGGTAGGGCTGGCACTTCCCCAGGATGACGTTTCTTACGAGCCACCGGAACAAGTCGCAGGTCAGGTGCCCATTCCGCCCCGTGAGGACCTTCCGGAAGAGGCCTCGGTCGCCACATTGGCAAAACCGGACCCAGAAATGGCCTCTGACCAGGCACCCGTTTGGGCTGACCCGGGCGTGGGCCACATCTTTGAGCATACGCGCGGACGCAAGTGCCTGGTGTTCTGCAACTCTCGCGAGGAGGCGGAGGACGTTACCACGACGCTCAGGCAGTACTGCGAGGCGCAGCACGAGCCCGACCGCTTCCTCATCCACCATGGCAACCTCTCGCAGTCCATCCGCGAGGGCGCGGAGGACCTCATGCGCGACGAGACGGTCCCCTTCACCACGGTGACGACCGCCACGCTCGAGCTGGGCATTGACATCGGCCGCCTTGAGCGGGCGTTTCAGATCGACGCGCCGTTCACCGTGTCGAGCTTCCTGCAGCGCATGGGACGCACGGGGCGCCGTGGGCAGCCGCCCGAGATGTGGTTTGTCGTGCGCGAGGAGCAGCCCGAGGCACGCGCGCTCCTGCCCGAGACGATCCCCTGGAAGCTCCTGCAGGGCATTGCGCTCGTGCAGCTGTACCTGGAGGAGCGCTGGGTGGAGCCGCCCAGCCTGGACGGGCTCCCCTATTCGCTCCTGTACCACCAGACCATGGCCACACTCGCCAGCTGCGGCGAGCTGACGCCACCGGCCCTGGCCGAACGCGTGCTCACCCTGACGCCGTTCCACCGCGTGAGCACCGACGACTTCCGCTGCCTCCTGCGCTGGCTCGTGGAGAAGGACCACATTCAGGTGACCGAGGGCGGAGGCCTCATCGTGGGCCTTGCCGGCGAGCGCGTGACCAACAACTTCAAGTTCTATGCCGTGTTTGCCGAGAACGTCGAGTACACCGTGCGCAGCGAGAGCCAGGAGCTCGGCACCATCGTGCAGCCGCCACCCGTGGGCGAGCGCATTGCCATTGCCGGGCACGTGTGGGTGGTCGAGGAGATAGACCACAAGCGGCATCTCATCGAGGCCACGCAGGTCAAGGGAAAGGTGCCCGCGTACTTTGGCGAGGTCGCAGGCGACGTGAACACGCGCGTGCTGGAGCGCATGCGCGACGTGCTGCGCGAGGACCGCATGTATCCGTACCTCATGGACAACGCCACGGCACGGCTGACGCAGGCTCGTCACGTGGCGGCAAACGCCCACGTGACGGACGAGCCCCTCGTCTGCCTGGGCGGCAACATGTGGTGCCTCTTCCCCTGGCTGGGAAGCTACGCGTTTCTGGCGCTGGAGCGCTTCTTGAAGATCCGCTGCGCCGATGCGCTCGGGCTGAAGGGCCTGGATTCGTCGCGGCCATACTTCATGCAGTTCAAGATGACGGCAGACGCTGACGAGTTCTTCCGCGTGGTGAAGGAGCAGGCAGAGCTGCCGCTCGACCCTATGGAGCTGGTGTATCCGGGCGAGGTGCCCTACTTTGACAAGTACGACGAGTTCGTGCCGCCAGAGCTCATTCGCAAGGGCTTTGCCTATGGCGTGCTCGACGTCGAGGGCATGCTCGACCGCGTGCGCTCGTGGTGACCCGCGGGGCTCCCACCCCTGTGACTCACTCCTAGTAATATACTAGGAGTGATGTGAGGAGGCAGCCATGGGCAGGAGCGTGCTCATCAAGGACACCACGCGCGAAGAGCGCATGCAGATCGTGGCAAAGGGCCTCGACTGGTGCGGCGATTCCAGCTGCGACCTTTGCAGTGGCTGCACGCTGGGCGTGGGCGCGCTCGAGGCGATGTACCAGCCCTACATTGACGGCAAGCTCGAGCTGGCCGAGGTCAACATGCTACACGCCGCCACCAAGTACACGCATGGCTGATACGAAAGGGTCCCACCCTTTCGTATCATCTCTTCTCGTAGGCTACACATCCCTCGCGTATACTTTTACAGATTGTGACAAACAACCTGCAGGAGGGACATATGGCGGAGAAGAAGCGGCCCGAAGACACGCGCGTGCTCGTCACGGGCGGCTGCGGGTTCATCGGCAGCCACACGGTGGTCGACCTGCTCGAGCACGGCTACGAGGTGGTCGTGGTGGACGACCTGTCCAACGCGAGCGAGAGGGTGCTCGACCGCATTGACACCATCGTGGGCGACGAGGCCAGCGAGCGCCTCTCCTTCTACCGCGCCGACGTCAGCGACCGCGACGCGCTCGACTGCATCTTCGACGACAACGACGTGGATGCCGTCATCCACTTTGCGGGCTACAAGGCCGTGGGCGAGAGCGTGAGCAAGCCCATCGAGTACTACTCCAACAACATCGGAAGCACGCTCACGCTGGTCGACGTGATGCGCGACCACGGCTGCAAGTCGATCATCTTCTCCTCCAGCGCCACCGTCTACGGCGACCCGGACGAGCTGCCGCTCACCGAGGAGAGCCCCAAGAAGCCCGCCACCAACCCCTACGGCTGGACCAAGTGGATGATCGAGGAGATCCTGCGGTCGCTCGTCGCGGCCGACCCGGAGTGGGACGTGGTGCTGCTGCGCTACTTCAACCCCATCGGCGCGCATCCCAGCGGGCTCATGGGCGAGGACCCCAAGGGCATCCCCAACAACCTCCTGCCCTACGTGGCGCAGGTCGCCGTGGGCCGGCGCGACGCCGTCCACGTCTTCGGCAACGACTACGACACGCCCGACGGCACCGGCGTGCGCGACTACATCCACGTGATGGACCTGGCGCGCGGCCACGTGGCGGCCCTGGCCTGGATGGGCGGCAGGACCGGCTGCGAGGTCTTCAACCTGGGAACCGGACGCGGGACGAGCGTGCTGGAGATCATCGACGCCTTCTCCGCCGCCTGCGGCCGCTACCTCCCCTACGTGATCGAGCCGCGCCGCGCGGGCGACGTGACCGCCAACTGGGCCGACTGCACCAAGGCCCGCGAGGTGCTCGGCTGGGAGGCCCGCTACGACATCGCCGACATGTGCCGCGACAGCTGGAACTGGCAGTCGCACAACCCCAACGGTTACGAGGGCTAGCATGATTCAATATGGCGGCGAGCTCTTTGCCAGCTACCTCAAGAGTAGGCGTCCACAGGTAGAGGACTTCTTGGCGCGCTTCACGCCGCGTCCCGAGGATTCCACGGTACATGCGGCGGGAGACCTCTCCCGCTACCTGTACGAGCCCCTCGCCCGCTTTACGGCGGGCGGAGGCAAGCGCACGAGGCCCGTGCTCTGCCTTCTGGGCGCCCAGGCCGTGGGCGTCGACCCCATCTGCGCCCTTTCGACCGCGGCGGCCATCGAGTACTTCCAGAGCGCGGCGCTCATTCACGACGACATTGCCGACAAGAGCGAGCTGCGCCGCGGCGAGCCGTGCCTGCACATCAGCGACGGCACGGGCATCGCCATCAACGCGGGCGACCTTGCCTTGGTCAACGTCTATGCGGGACTGCTCGTTGACGGGTCGCTCGACAACGAGACCTGCCTGCGCATCCTGTGCGAGCTGACCTACATGGAGCAGCGCACGCTCGAGGGTCAGGCCCTTGACCTGGGCTGGGTCCGCGACGGGCGCTGGGACGTCAGCGTCGAGGACTACCTCTTCATGGCAACGCACAAGACGGCCTACTACTCTGCCGCGACGCCCCTGGCATGCGGCGTCATCTGTGCGGGAGGTACGGACGAGCAGGTGGACGCGCTGTTCTCGTTTGGCCTTGACGCGGGCCTGGCGTTCCAGCTGCAGGACGACCTGCTCAACGTGGTGGGAGATCCCGCCGAGCAGGGCAAGGACTTCCGCTCCGACATCACCGAGGGCAAGCGCACCATGATTGCCGTCTGGGCGCTCGAGCACCTGGAGGGGGCGGACCGCGAGGAGCTGCGCACGCTGCTTTCCGCACACACCACCGACCCCGCAGACCTCGCACGTGCCGTGGAGCTCATGGAGCAGGCAGGCGCGATCGACCACGTGCGAGCCTATGCCCACGAGCTGGTTGAGCGTGCGCGTGGCCACCTTGACGGGGTGGAACTTGACGAGGAGGCCCGCAAGGTCCTCCTTTCGATGGCAACCTTCTTCATCGAGCGGCTCGGCTGAGTCGCTTCTGAACCAGGGAGAGGCACATGGACCCAATTCGAGAGGGCGCGACGGGACTGGCCGTCGAGGACATCCAGGAGCGCCTGGGAAAGCTTGGCTACGCCATTGACGCGGCGGAGCTGGAGGCACAGCTGTTTGGCAGCTCCACGGCATCTGCCGTGGCAAAGTTCCGCCTGGACCACGGCATCGTGCTGGGAACCGAGGTAGACACCACCACGTGGGCCGAGCTCGTGGACGAGGGCTACGTGATGGGCGACCGCACGCTGTACCTGCGCCTTCCCAACTTCCACGGCGGTGACGTGCGCTTCTTGCAGAACTGCCTGAACATCTTGGGCTTCTCGTGCGGCGAGCCGGACGGCTACTACGGCGTGCACACCGAGGCCGCCGTGAAGCAGTTTCAGGAGAGCCAGGGCATCCTGGCCGACGGCATGGCGTTTCCCGACACCTTTGACGCCATTGACCGCCTGCGCCACGTGTGGAACGGCAAGCCGGCCACGGGACCGCATCCCATGGGCGGCATGGGATTTGCCCGCGCCGCGAGCGTGCTCGAGAACGTGCAGCTCTCCATCACGGCGGAGGACCCCATATCGCGCAACATCGCGGGACGCATCTGGAACCTGGCCTCGGCGACCACGGACAAGAGCGGCCTTGAGCTCATCGAGGACACGCGCCACATGCGCTCGAACGACCAGGCGCTCTTCGTGCTGTCCACCACTCCCCTGCCGGGCCGCAGCACCAGCGTGCCGAACGTGGTCATCGAGGACTTTGCCACGCTTCCGCTGAGGCTCCGTGCGGCCGTGGAGAGCGTGCATGGCAGCGTCCCCGTGGTTCGTCTTGAGCTGCCGTTTGGCCTGGACTACGACGGATCCTTCACCACGGGCGACGCGCAGACCCTTGCCGTCATCGTGCTGGACGCCATCTGCACCGCCTACGACGAGTAGGTAAACCGAACCGATACGAAGGGGTCCCACCCCTACGTATCACTGATACGTAGGGGTGGGACCCCTTCGTATCTGGCTACATGATGCCCGTCTCTTCCATCTTCTCTTCTATCCACTCGTTCACGGGAACGAGCGGCTTGCGCAGCACGAGGCCCAGCAGCAGCGCGGGCACGAGGAACAGCGCAAGCGTGCCTATCGAGGTGGTCCAGTCGTTGCCGTAGGTGCCAAACATGGCCGCGCGGAAGGCGTTCTCGGAGTGCACGAAGGGCAGGAACGGGTAGAGCTTCTGGAAGAGCGGCGGCAGCATCTGCACCGGGAAGGTGCCGCCCGAACCCGCGACCTGCAGGACCATGATGAGCACGCCGATAGCCTTGCCCACGTCGCCAAACGACGTGGAGAGCGAGTAGATGATGTTGATGAACACCGCAGAGGCGATCCATCCCGTGAGCAGGAAGAGGAGCGGGTTGACACACTGCACCTTGAGGAAGAACAGGTCGCCCAGCAGAAGGATCGTGGACTGGCAGGCACCTATCATGAGGAAGAACAGGAGTCGCCCGAAATAGACATGGCGCGGCTCGGCGCCGGTCTCTTCGCGCGCCTGCTCGGAGATACCCGCGTAGAGCAGGATGCCCATCAGGGTGCCGCCCACCCACAGCGCCATCGTGGTGTAGAACGGCGTCATCGCCGAGCCGTTGTTCTCCACAGGGAAGAACGGCTCGCGATCGAGCTCGACCGGCGCGGTGATGAAGTCAACCAGAAGCGACGGGTCGGTTCCCAGGATGCTGCGGATCATGTCGAGGTTGCTCGACGAGGCCGACGCCTCCAGGTTGTCACGCAGGGTGCGCAGGCCCTTGGCCGTGTCGTTGAGCTTGGTTGAGGTCTTGTCCAGGGACTCCTCAAGGCTCTTCAGGCCGTTCGTCGCGTCATCGAGGATCGGCGAGAGGTTGTTGACCTTGGTCTTGAGGTCAGACGAGATGCCAGAGGCCTGGTTTGCCACCTCGTCGATGGAGCTGGCCACCTCGTTCAGCGTGAGGCTCACGCTGCCCTCGTAGCTCGAGCGCACGTTCTCGATGCCCGCACGCGCCTCCTCAGCGAGGGCGGCGAGCTCATTCTTGCTCGTTGCAGCGTTGGCCTGTGCGCTCTGAAGGTCAGCGAGCGTCTGTGTGCAGGTATTTCTGAGGGTTCTAATGCGCTCGATAGCCGTGGCAATACGTTTCCTGTAGTCGGACAGGTCAATCATGACTTGTCCCTTAATATCTACACCGCCCTCTTCGATGGAGATGGAAAGGGAGTTGACATAATCTATGAGCGCAGCAGCACTAGCATCAATTTCTTCTAGTTTGGCAATTAGTTCGTCAGCCCCAGAGACCACCCTACCCAGCGCGTCAGCAAGGTTTCCCGTCTTGCCGTCAGCAGCGGCAAACGCCTCGTCCAGTGCAGCCCTGAGGTCTGCCACGGCGTTGCTGCCGCCGTCGATGGCGGCAGAGGTGCCCTGCTTGGCCGTGCCTACCGCCTCGTCAAACTGACGCACGCCCGTCGCGGCCTCGCTCAGCATGTCCGAGACCTCGAGCGAGGCGGAGTTTGTGCCCAGAACCTGCTTTGAGGACTCCATGACGCCCATGATCGAAGTCACGACCTGCTTGTAGGCGTTGATGTCCTCCGACGAGCGATCCAGAACGCGCAGGGCGTCATCGAGCGAGATGTTGAGGTTGGAGGCGAGCGCGAGCATGCTGTCGTCGTCCAGCATGCCCGAAAGCTGCTCGAAGAGGTCTGCGGCAGCGTCGGCCACCGCCTCGGTGAAGCCCTCGTTCACCATGTTCTGCACCGAGCCCGACACCTTGCCCGTCACGATGGAGGCGATAGCGTTGCGCTTCTCGTTTACATAGAAGTCGATGTCGGGGTGCGTGGGGCTGGGAGAAAAGACGCTGAGCAAGTTCTGGGTGAAGTCCTCGGGGATCACCACGGCTGCGTAGTACTCGCCCGAGCGGACGCCCTCGAGGGCCTTGTCCTCGGTGGTGACCACGTAGTTGACCTTGTCGCTGCCCGAAAGCGAGGAGACCACGCGCTCGCCCACGTTCACGTGGACGGGCAGCAGCGTGCCCGAGAGGCCCTCGTCGGAGTTTGCGAGCGCGACCTGGACCTGGCCGGTGTTGCCGTAGGGGTCCCAGCCGCCCGCGATGTTGAACCAGGCATACAGCGAAGGCATGACCGCAAGGCCCATGATGATGAGCAGGGCCACCGTGTTACGGCTCACGTTGCGGAGGTCCCGCATGAAGATGTTCCAAATGCGCCTCACTGCTCATCACCTCCTTCCGTAGCGTCCGCATCCAAGGCTTCGGTCTCCTGGACGTCCGCGTCTGCGTCCGCGACCATGTCTGCGTCCGCGACCACACCTGCATCCGCGACCACATCTGCGTCCGCGTCCACATCCTCGCCCTTCGGCTCGGACGGCTCCTCGCCGGAGGCCTCTCGCATGGGGATGGGAATGAACTTGGGGGCATCCGCGACGACCGTCTCGAGCCTCTCGTGCACCCTCTCGATGAGACCCGACTCCTGGCGCTGGGCCCTTCTCTCGATGATCGCGTCGACGGGGGCGTAGGGCATGACCTCGTCACGCAGGGTATCCACAAGCACGTCGGTGAGCTCGTCCTCCGACAGGTCCGTGAGGGCGCGCCTGGTCTGGATGCGGTCGTGGAAGTACTCGATGACGATGTTGTATGCGTAGATGAGCACGAGCGAGATGACCCAGCAGGCAATGAGCTGCAGCTTGGCATTGGTGACAAGCAGCAGGACGAAGAGCGTGATAGGCACCACAAAGAGCGCGACGATGCCGTAGCGCTTGAGTGCCGGATAGGCCTTCTCGAACGCGGCGCTGCGCTTGTCAAACTCCGCACGGTACTCCTCGGGAGCACGCATGGCCTTGATCACGGTGGCTAGGCGGTAGCGGTTGCCCTCGATGGCCACCGGCTCGCTCACCATGAGGTGATCGGTCTCGCGCAGGCGCTTGTCAAAGAGCGCGTTGATGTTCACGAGGTGCCCGCGCGCGGTGACACCCACCAGGATGGAGGGAACCACGAACAGGAGCAGCATCGTCAGGTCGTGGGCGAGGTTGTTGCCGTAGAGACCGGCCACGGCCTCGCGCAGCGCATTGTTGGAATAGGTGAAGGGCAGCCACGGATTGATGGCCTGGAAGAAGGAGGGCATCATCTCGATGGGATACATGCCTGCCGAGCCCGGCACCTGCAGGATGATGAGCGTGAAGGCGAGCGCCTTTCCCAGGTGCTTGAAGGCGACCGACAGGGCAAAGATCACGTTGACGAAGGCAAACGACGCCACGATGGCGGACAGGTAGAATGCCCAGGGGTGGGCACACTGTATGCCGATGATCATGTTGCCAGTGCAGCAGACGACGGCCTGCAGGGCGCCCAGCAGCACAAAGAGCAGCCAGCGGCCAAAGTATGCCTGCCAGGGACGCACGCGGCCCAGGCCGTCCTCGTCCACCTCGAGCTTGAAGATGGCGACAAGCGCGATGCCGCCGACCCAGAGGGCCACGCTCGTGAAGAACGGGGCGACGCCGCTGGCGTAGTTCTCGACCGGGAACAGGCGGTTCTTGTTGATTCCCACGGGGGACGCCAGGAATTCCTTCACGCCCTCGGGGTTCGCGTCGGTGAGGCTCTTCATGAGGGCCCACGCGTCCGACGCCTGGATGGTCGTGAGCTCGCCCGACAGGCCCTCCACGTCCTTTGCGAGGTCGGTAAGCGATGACCTCGTTCCGCCCAGCGCGCTCGCGGTCGTGGACATGGTGTTGGCAAGGTCGCGCGTCACCTGCACGGCCTCCCCGACAAGCGGGTCGACCGAGCGCGAGGAGGTCTCGAGTTGCTGGCCCACGCGCACGAAGGTGTCGATGGCACTGCTGATCTGCGACAGGCTGGTGCCGATGGCGCCCGTCTGCGCGCCGGAAAGGGCGGTGGCCGCCGCCTGTGCGCGTGCGTTGATGGTGTCGGAGAGGGCCGTGACCTCGGACGTCACCGCCTCGAGCTCCGCAGACAGGGCGCGCAGCTCGTCGAGCTTGGCCTGCTGTGAGTCGGAGAGCTGCACCACGAGGGTGAGCTCGTTCTCAAGCTGTCGCTGGAGGTCGGCACGCATCGTTATCGCCGATTCGTCCGTGGGGTTGATGCGCGCCACGAACTCGATGGCATCAGAGATGCTCGCCTTGAGGCCCTCACTGTCCGTCAGGTCGTTCTCGAGCGCGACGATGGCAGCCTTGATCTGCGACTGGGCCGAAGACACGTCGCCCGCGAGCGCTGACACGTCGGCGCTCGCCCTCGAGGACACCGTGGATATGCCGCCCGAGGCGTTGCCGAGCGCCGTGTTGATGTCCGTCATGAGCTGGTTGGCGTTCGTGCGCACCCGCGCGACCTCGTCGAGGGACGACTTCAGCCTGTTGGCCAGCCTCTCCCCCTCGCCCTGCAGCGTGGTCAGGTCATCTGCGGCGCTCATGAGAGCAGACTGCGCGCTCGTGAGGGAGTCCGAGACGCTCCCCAGCTGCGTGTCAACGTCCTTCAGCGCCGTCTGCACGTCGCCCAGCGCCGTGACGGCCCTTCCCACGGCCGTGTGGGAGTCGTCCACCATGGTGGTCAGGGCGTCACCGAGCTTTTCCGTGATCACCTCTCCGGCCGTGGCGGTGAACTTGCCCTTGATCTGCGTCTCGATGGTGGTGGCGCCCGTGTCCGTCACCTTGGGCGCGATGGCGTTCACCTTCTCGTTGACGTAGTACTTGAGCTGGGCCTTGTCGGTCCGGCCGTCCAGGATGCCCGTGAGGTTTGTTGTGAAGTCCTCCGGGATGACGATGGCCGCGTAATATGTGCCAGCCTGGACGCCCTCCAGGGCCTCCTCCTCGTCCATGAACTGCCAACCGATGGCATCGTTTTCCTTGAGGGCCTCCACCATGAGGTCGCCGGCGCATATCTCGCCCTGCTCCTCCAGCGTCACGGGGCGGTCTTCGTTCACCACCGCGACGGGCATGCCGCTCGTGTTGGAATACGGATCCCAGTTTGCGAGGATGTTGATCCACGCATACAGGCACGGGACGATGCAGATTCCCAGCGTTATGGCTAAGGCAATGGGATTGCGCAGGATCTTTCGCAGGTCACGTTTGAAGATGGCAAAAGAGGTTCCCAAGGTAGCTCCCTCGTCTGATTGTTCACACGAGCAGATATACTAACATTAATTGGGGGCATCTACCTTGCCCTATGCGGTTTATCCGACCATCTGGAGGGAACGATGACAAAAAGGCGCTGCCTTGCTGGCGTGCTCGTCCTTTCTCTTGTCGCGATGCTTGTACTGCCGGGCTGCGGAGCGCTGGGAGAGCCGGCATCGACCGAGTCCCTGCTCGTACGCTATGCCGCTCACAAGGACAGCCAGAACTGCCACGCGACGGCCGAGGCGAACCTCACCCTTTCGCTTGTGGGGTACCGCGTGGCCATTCCCGTGACGGCAGACGTGGACATCGTGGACAGGGCGCTGCACGGCACGGTACACGCCGACCTTTCAAAGCTTGGGGTCAACGACTACGACGCCGAGGTATATGCGCAGGTGCTGGATAACGTCGTCAAGGTGCACGTTGGTGCCCACGTGAAGGATTCCGTGGTCTGGAAGGACTTCAACGCCGGGGTCACGGGCTCGGTAGACGCACTTGGCGTGACCAGCCTTCTTTCGGGGGCCGAGTTCAACAGGATTGCCCTGGAGTCCGACGATGCCGTGTGCTACGAGCTGGACGTGCCCACGACGACCATCCTAGACACGGCGCTCAGCATCGTGAACGTGGCGGATCTTCCCGACGAATTTGACGCGGACCTTCTGCGCGATGCCCTTGCGGGCGACAAGGTCAAGACGTACTTCACCAAGGACTGCCTCATTCACTCGGTCGCGACCGTTTCCATGGGGACGTATTCGGGCGAGATGTCCAAGGGCATTCCCGTGTCCATCAAGGCCGACGGCAAGGCGACACTTGGCCAGTATGGCGAGATCGACCCCGCGTCGGTCCTGGTGCCCGACAACGTGAGCGGCAAGTCGACCCACACCACCCTGCACGAGAAGGACCCGTTTGGCATTCTTGCCGTGGTGGGCGAGGACAACCCACTGGCCCAGCGCGTCAATGGGTAGGGCCGACGCGCAAGCCGAGGTACCGACAAAGAAGCAGGCCAGACGTGTACGTGCGTCTGGCCTGCTTGTGTTTGTGGCTGGGGTAGAAGGATTCGAACCCTCATTAACGGCACCAAAAACCGCTGTCCTAACCCTTGGACGATACCCCAAAGTAACGTCATTCTAGCAGATGGTTGGAGGGGCTGGCTGTGTTTCCTTCGCGCTCATCGCTTCGCGGAAATCGCGCTACGGAAACACAGCCAGCCAACCACAGCTGAATGGACTCCCGGCCCCAGTTTCGCGAAATCGCTCACAGGAAACCCGAAAGGCCTATCGGCCGATAGATTCCTCCCGGCCCCGGACTTCGGGGCCCCGGGCGCTTCGCGAAATCGCGTGACCGGAAGGATGGGACCATAGGGGCTGTGCCCAAGCCTCTGACGGAATGGCCCACGATTTGTGGGTCGATCCGTCTGGCACAACGACAAAATGGTGTTCCGCCGTCGGAACGACCCACGATCTATGGGTTGTTCCGTCAACAGGGTCGCTACATGAATGACGGGCCGGGAACGTTTGCTCCTGGCCCGTCATTCTCTACACAATTGATGCGCGGCGCGCAGCGCTTACATCTCGGAGGCGCCGCCAAAGACGAGGGTGACCGGCGTGTTCTGGTACACGGCGGCGATGGCCTCGGCAAACTCGTCCGCGACAGAGATCATCTTGATCTTGGAGCCCGGCTTGTTGGCGACGGCGCACGGGATGGCGTCGGTCACCACGCACTCCACGATGGGTGCGCTTTCCAGGCGCTCGATGGCAGCGCCCGAGAAGATGCCGTGCGTGGAGCTGACGTAGATGTCGCCCGCGCCCATCTCCTTGAGCTTCTTGATGGAGCCCACCAGGGTGCCCGCCGTGTCGATCATGTCGTCGTTGATGATGCAGGTCTTGCCCACAATGTTGCCGATGACGCCCATGACCTCGGCCGCGTTGTGCTTGGGGCGGCTCTTGTGGGCGATGGCCATCTCGCAGCCAAGGTAGTCGGCCAGCTTCTTGGCGACCTTGGCGCGGCCCATGTCGGGAGAGACGACCACGGTGTTGTCCCAGTCGAAGTCCTTGGCGGCAAAGTAGTCGCCAAAGTTGTAGAGGGCCGTGAGGTGCGACACGGGGATGTCAAAGAAGCCCTGGATCTGGTTGGAGTGCAGGTCGAGCGTGATGATGCGGTCGACGCCCGCAGCCTCGAGCAGGTTGGCGATGAGGCGCGCGGTGATGGGCTCGCGCGAGGCGGCCTTGCGGTCCTGGCGCGCGTAGGCGTAGTGGGTGATGACGGCCGTGACGCTCGCCGCGCTCGCGCGCTTGGCGGCGTCGGTGATGATGAGCAGCTCCATCAGCAGGTCGTTGACGTTCTCGCCCGCGATGCACTGGATGATGAACACCTCGTCGCCACGGACCGACTCGTCAAAGCGGGCGTAGGTCTCGCCATTGGCGAACTTCTCGAGCTTGAGGCCCGAGAGCTTCAGGTTGAGCTTGTCTGCGATGTGCTTGGCGAGCACCGGGTTGCCCGTGCCCGTGTACACCTTGATTTCCTTATACACGTTGAGTGGTTTGCTCAGGTCAAAGATAACCTCGTCCGCCATCGTGTTTCTCTCTTTCTGCAGTCTCTCTTCTCGGCCAGTCGCTTCTAACGGTTCTTGATGCAGGCGCCATCCTCGACCGACTCGTCGGTCAGGCAGACGTTGGGTCCAATGACGCAGTCGCTGCCGATGGTGGTCTTGCCCCAGAGCATGGTCAGGGGCAGAAGCTCGGTGTCTTGTCCGACCGTGACCTCGGGGCCGACCCACACCTGATCGGGGTCGAGCATGGTCACGCCGCTCGCCATGAGGCTCTCGTTGATGCGGCGCTGCATGATCTTGGTGACCTGTGCAAGCTGCACGCGTGAGTTGACGCCCAGGAGCTCGGAGTCGTCCTCGGCAAGCAGCGCAGAGACCGGCTCGCCCATCTCGCGGTAGATGCCCACCATGTCGGTGAGGTAATACTCGCCCTGGGCGTTGTTGTTGCCGATCTTGTCGATGTTCTCAGAAAGGCGACGCCCGCAGAAGCAGTAGATGCCGGAGTTGCACTCGGTGAGGGTTGCCTGCTCCTCGGGCGTGCAGTCCTTGTGCTCGATGATGGCCATCACGTTGCCCTCGGCGTCGCGCTTGATGCGGCCATAGCCGGTGGGGTCGGCGGGACTCATGGTGAGCACAGTGCAGGCAAAGTGGCCCGCCTTGGTGTGTTCGACCAGGTTGGCGATGGTCTCCGCGCGCATGAGCGGCGTGTCGCCGTAAAGCACGACCGTGGGACCCTGGAAGGCACCGATGGCGTCGCGCACGACGCGCATGGCGTGGCCCGTTCCCAGGCGCTCGGTCTGCTCGACAAATTCGACGTCCGTATCGCCGTCAAAGACGGCGCGCACCTCGTCTGCGTGGTTTCCCACCACGACGATGATGCGGTCGGCCCCCGCCTCGCGGGCAGCATGCACGGGCCACCAGACGAGCGGGCGGTCCAACAGCTTATGCGCTACCTTGGGATGACGGGACTTCATACGCGTTCCCTCACCGGCGGCAAGGACGATCGCGGTCAAAGGCATGAGTGGCCTCCAAGCTTGAGAATGGTCCCAAATGTGATGCATTGCATCCAATTGCTTCCATAATAGCGTACGCTCGCCGTCAAAATACTACCGTTCACGCTCGGCAAAGATTGTACACAGGACCTCATCTCCACTCGGAGGTGACTGGTGCGGAGATGGGTACTTTGCCAATCGTCCTTTGGAAGCGTTTTCGAAAAGCCCAACAGGCAAAACGTATAAGAAACGCTTCCAAAGGACGATTGGCAAAATAGCACAGGGCCTGACATCGGTGACTCAAAGGGGTGGGACCCCTGTGAGTCACCTCCCGCTCTCTACTTATTCCTTTACAGAAACAATATTCGTACTTATGGAATTGTATTGGCATAATTGAATCTCATAAGATGGTCTCAACAAAAGGGAGCGACACCGGGTCGCCCCAAACGAAGGGAAGTAGCGGAATCGCGCATCGACCGCCAATTCCGGAAGGTGGGAACCATGAAATACGAAACCCTATGCAACCAGATCATCGAGGGAGTAGGTGGCAAGGACAACGTCATCGACGTGAGCCACTGCATAACGCGCCTGCGCTTTCACCTGAAGGACGAGTCCAAGGCCAACACCGAGGCTCTCAAGGCCACCAAGGGCGTCATCGACATCATCCAGGCAGCCGGCCAGTACCAGGTCGTCGTCGGGCCGCAGGTCGAGGGCATCTACAACGACCTCCTGCAGATCGGCGGGTTTGCCGCCCAGGCCGCCCTCGACATCAACGAGGACGCCGCCCTCACCGACGAGAAGAAGGACCCCTTCTCCAAGCTGCTCGACCTCATCTCCTCGATCTTCCAGCCTGTGCTGGGCGTCCTTATGGCTGGCGGCTTCATCGTCTCGATCCTCTCGCTCATCTGCGCCTTCGCCCCCGAGTTCAAGGGAACCACGACCTACACCGTCCTGTATGCTTGCGGCTATGCGGCCTTCCAGTTCTTCCCCATCATCGTCGCCTGGTCCGCAGGCCAGAAGTTTGGTCTGAAGCCCGTCCTGTCGATGGCCATCGGCGGCATCCTCATCTACCCCGACCTGATCACGCTCGTCAGCGGCGACCCGACCGGAGTCCTCTTCGAGGGCAACAAGCTGCTGCAGGCCAACGTCTACGGTGACGTCTTTGGCATTCCCCTGGTCCTGCTCAACTACTACCTCCAGGTCCTGCCCTCGATCCCCATCATCTGGTTTGCCTCCAAGGTGCACAAGTTCTTTGAGGGTTGCCTCCCCGAGCTCATCCGTGGCATCTTTGCCAACGTCTTCACCCTGGTCCTCTCCGGTCTCGCCGGCCTGCTGATCATCGACCCCGTCACCACCATCCTGGCCAACGCTGTCGCCGTGGGCATCCAGTCCTTCCTCGCCATCTCCCCCATCCTTGCCGGCTTCATCGTGGGCACCTTCTGGAGCCTGCTGGTCATGTTTGGCCTGCACTGGGGCATCATCCCCCTGTGGTTCACCGAGATGGCCGCTGTCGGCTACTCCACCCTTAACCCGCTCAACTTTGCTGGCTGCGGCGCAATCATGGGTGCCTGCCTGGGCATGGTCCTGAAGACCAAGGACAAGGAGCTCAACACCTCCCTCAACATCCCGGCCCTCATCTCCTCCTTCTTCGGCGTCGCCGAGCCTGCCCTCTACGGCATCCTGATCCCCCGCAAGAAGCTCATGTGGGCGACCTTCATCGCCTCCGGCATCGGTGGAGCCATCGCAGGTGGTGCTGGTGCCAAGTGGTACAACCCCGGCGCCAACGGCTGGCTCGGTCTCCCCTGCTACATCGGCCCCAACGGCATCGACGCCGGCTTCATTGGCCTGGCCGTGGGCGGACTCATCGCAACCGCAGTCGCCTTTGCCGCCGTGTTCGTCCTGGGCACCAAGTCTGACGCGGAGGTCGCAGCCGAGAAGGCCGCCGCATAAGCAACGCAGAGCGACAGCCGCAACTTGCCTTCCTTTCCTTGTGACGCCCCGGACCACCGGGGCGTCGCTCGTTGTTTGACCGGAACGTACAATTGGAATCACCCTTTTGAAAGGAGTCACCATGGACACCGCTCTTCCTCCGTACGTCCCTCCCATCGATGTCGCGCTCGATGACTTCCCGCGCAACGAGGCGCTGCCTGCGGGCTGCGTCGAGCTCGGCGGCCTTGTCGATGACGACAGCTATCAGGCGGAGTGTCGCGAGCTCACCTATGTGACGCGCGTCCTGGCAGACGGCTCACCCTGCCCACGGAAGCTGTACGCGCTCATCCCGTCGAGCAAAGACCCCATCAAGGCGAGCTACGGAGCGGACGGATTCCCCTGCGTCGTGTTTGTTCAGGGCTCCGCTTGGCACGCGCAGCACCTTTACGCCCACTTTTCCGACCACGTGCGCCTGTGCAGCCATGGCTTCATCGTCGTGTGCGTGCAGTACCGCGAAAGCGACCTCGCACCGTTTCCCGCGCAGATGCAGGATGCCAAGACTGCCGTGCGCTTTGTGCGGGCTCACGCCCAGGAGCTGCATGTGGATCCCACGCGCATGGCCCTGTGGGGCGACTCTTCAGGGGCCCACACGGCGCTTTTGGCAGCCTTTACCGCAGGTATGGACAACCTCACCATCACCGCAGAGGACAGGCTCATCGAGCTTGACACACCCGACTGCGGGGAGGAGAGCGCAGAGGTGACGTGCGTGGTTGACTGGTATGGGCCCACGGCACTTGAGCTCATGAACACCGTGCCGTCATGCCAGGACCACAACGGGCCTGGCTCGCCCGAGGGGATGGTGCTGGGAGGCGTGACGGTCCGCGAACACCTTGAGCTTGCGGCCGCGGCGAGCCCGCTGAGCTACATTCCTCCCGTTGGCGAGCGCGCGCTGCCACCCGTGCTCATCATGCACGGAGGACGCGACCAACTCGTGAACTTTGACCAGTCGGTGCGGCTGTACGAGGCGCTGCGCACCGCAGGGCAGGACGTGACGTTCTACAAGCTGCCCGACGCCCATCACGGGTCCAACGGCTTTCGGTGCGCAGGGGCACTCGACGTGGTCGAGAGCTTCTTGCACAAGCATCTGGCCTGAGAGGCCTAACGCGCGCTTCGTGTGTGTGAGGCGCCTTCGGCAAACCACGTCACGGCAAACACGACGAGCGCACCAAACACGGTGGAGACCAAACGGAACACGGCGTACCACATGCGGTTGGTGCCCGTAAGCGTGCACGCGACGAGCAAATAGGTTATGCCGCCAATGCGCGCGTTGAAGGCAGGCGCTCCGGCCAGGCGGCAGGCACAAAGCGTCACGACCAGGCCGACGGCCACAAGGGGCACAAAGATCCACACGTTGGAGCCCAGCGCAAGGTCGAACGCCACCGCACCCACGCCCACCGCGCCACCGACAGCCGTCACGAGCACGCGCGTGACGCCGGCCTTCTTGCTAGCCTCAAGGCCATCTTGGCAGCAGAGCAGGCACGATATGCAGGCCGTCATCTTTTGGATGATGTCGAGATGCGCTTCGCCCACGGAAAACTTGATCCCCAGCTCGGAGAGAAGCGTCGCCACGGCGCAGCAGATGAGCACGCAGATACCCATGCGCGCATCGAGGGCGTTCGGCTTCCAGGAGGGATTATCGGCAGCTTGATTCATGGCAAGGCTCCCTAAGCAACAAAAAGGGGCTGGGTCACACCCAGCCCCTACAGGTTATAGAAGTGTCGCTGCTTAGCACGCGAGCAATTCGCTTGCGTGGACGAGTTTCTCGGTGAGAATCTCGGGGTCTCCCTTGGGAACCATGGACTTCTGCGTCTCGAAGGAAAGGCCGTACTCCTCCTCGGGAAGCCAATACTCCAGGTAGCCGTTGGTGTAGCCAAAGACCAGCCCCTCAACCGGGCAGGCAGCCTTCATGCGCTTGCCCAGCTTGCCGCCAAACTCGCAGGGCGAGACAAACAGGTGCAGGCCGCCCAGGCTGATCACGCTGCAGAGCGCCACCTCGTGGCCCTTCTCGTTGTGCACGATGTGGTGGACCGTCTGGACCTCGATGGCGTCCAGGGTGACCTCGGTCTCCACGGGAATGGCGGCGATCTGGGGCGCGATGCCCGAGGAGATGCGCTCGGCCTCCTCCACGCCGCGGCCCTGGCGGGTGTTGCGGTTTGAGCAGTCGCCCGCCGCGCCCACGATCATGGCCGGGAAGAAGCCAAAGTACGGCTCGAGCTTCTTGCTGGTCATGCCCGCGAACTCGGAGTTCATGCGCGTCTCGTCCGGACCGCAGGTCGCGCTGTGGCACGCCCAGTTGACAAGGCCGGCAAACGGCTCGCCCGTCGCGGCGTCGCAGAACTTGACGACGATGACCTCCTGGTCGGCGGGCTCGTTGGTGATGCGGTTGTTGTACCAGCCAAGGATGTCCTGCTTGCCCAGACGGCACGTGGCGGATCGCGCGTTGTCGCGCGCCTCCTCAAAGGCGCTCGCCACGGTCTCGAGGTACCAGTCGTAATAGGCCTGGTCAAACTTGCCCGTCCACCAGGTGCGATGATAGGCGACCACCGTCGTGTGGTTGTGCGTGGCGCACAACAGCACGCAGTCGCGGTCGATGCCGTAGCGGTCGTGCAGCAAGGTCTTGGCGTCCTCGGCGGTGCCTTCGTCTATCTCCATGAAGTCGCAGGAAAAGACGAAGAGCTCGCGGCCGTCCTGCTCAAAGTAGAGCGCGTTGCCAAAGACGTCGTCGTAGATGCCCGTGGCCGGATGCAGGCGGTTTTCGAGGTTGCGGTAGCCGATGAGGTAGACCTCGTCGGTCTGAGGGGTGAGGCAGCGGCGCGCTGATCCAACGTTCATGATTGCTCCTTCAGGGTATTGAGAATGGCATCGGCCAGGACCTCGTCCGCCCCGCGGGCAAAGGACGAGTTCATGGCCTCGTACGTGATGCGGTCGTAGGCTTCTGCGCTGGGCAGGTACTTCTGGGCACCGTTGACCATGGTGACGAGCTCGAGGTGCCCCTCGCCCGCGGCACGCAGCCGTGCGCCAAAGGCACTGTCGACCTCGGGCTGCAGACCGGCCACGGTCAGGCCACCCAGGCGTGCCACCGAAAGCACCGTGTCTTCGGTGCCTTGGGGCTCAAACGTGTAGCTGCGCGTGGGCGCGAGGCTGTGGAAGTCCGCACGGCGCTGCGCGGGGCACGTCACGACCACGCGCGCAAGCTCGAGCTCGTCCGCCTGCAGCGGCTGTGCGCTCGCCAGGGCATCCACGACGCTCTGTGCCAGCAGGTTTCCCAACGCCGGCAGGGCATCCAGGCCCTTCTCGCGCGGGGTCTGGTCACCCGCGGCACCGGTCAGGAAGATGGCAACGCCGCCAAGGCGCTCCTCAAGGATCCTGGCTGCACAGCCTGCCAGGTCAGCGCTCACCAGCGCGTTGCCCTGGCCATCGCGATGGCCCTGGGTCACGGACGACTGCACGTCAGCCACGAAGAGCGTGGCTATGCACACCCCGTCACGGGAGGACGCGACACGCAGCACGCGCACCGAATGGTCGGAGAAGCCCTGGGGGTCAATGCCCAGCCACCAGCCATTTTCCGTCAGCACGTCGCGGTTTGCGTTGACGTCGCAGCGGCCGCGCGCCGTCTCGAGGCACGCAGGCTGCAGCGTCGCCACAGCCTGACCGCACGCCTCCTCGACCGCAGCAACTAGGCGCTCCGCAAGCAGCACGTTGCGCGCGCGCTCGGCGTCGCTTGCCAGGTGCTCCGGAGTGCGCACGTGCGGCACGCTGAAGCTGTGCGTGACGGTGACCCAGACCTGGTCCTCGGCGCAGTCAACGATGCGCGCCGCAGCACCGCGCAGGGCGGCGTCATCGCGCATTGAGGTGGCGTCGACCGAAAGCAGGCAACAGCGCGTGTCGTCAGGGTTCTGCAAGACGACCGAGCGCATGTGCAGCGGATCGAGCTCGAGGTCAAAGCCATCAAAGGGCAAGACCCCGTCAAGGTTGATACGTGCTTTTCCCGCTCCTGCAAGCATGGCTCCTCTTTCTGCCTCTTGGCTTACGCGATATGGTAGAGCGAACGGGCGGTGCCACCAAGGACGAGTTCCTCATCCTCTTGGGAAAGGCCGAGGTCTCGCACGAACGCCGGCCCGTCGAGCAGCCACTCGCGACGCACCGGATAGCTCGTGCCAAAGATCACGTGGTCGGCACCGAGCACTTCGATGGCGCACTTGAGCTGCGTCGCACCCCACGGCTGCGCGTGGCTCATCTCAAAGAAGATGTGGTCGTGCAGGCGCTGGGCGAGCTCGCCGTTGTCGGTCTGGAAGCGCTGGACCGCGTCGGCGCGCTTGGAAGGCTTGGGCAGCAGCATCTCGGAGACGGCAAAGAAGCCCCCGCCCAGCATGGAGTGCACCATCCTGATGTGGGGATAGCGCACGAAGAAGTCGCTGAAGAGCTCGCGGCCGACGGCGGTGACCTGGTCCTGGCAGCGGCCGTAGCTGCGGCGGAGGTTGTTGTAGTCCACGATGGAGGCGCAATCCACCGGCACGGGCACGTGATGGGCGTACACCGTGGCGCCGTGCGCGTCGAGGCACGCAAAGAGCGGCGCAAAGGCGGGGTCGTCCAGGTACTTGTTTCCGTAATGGCTGCACAGCTGCACGCCGGCAAAGCCCAGCTCGTTCATGCAGCGATCGATCTCGGCCGCGCATTCGGGCGTGAAGTCGAGCGCGGGAATCACGGCAAGCGGAACCATGCGCCCGTTTGAGCGCCGGGCGTAGTCAGCCATGCCGTCGTTGAAGAACTTGCAGGTCTCGAGGCTCATCCACTCGTTGGCACCCGGAACCTTGAGCACGGCCACGTCCACGCCCGCCTCGTCCATGTCGGCAAGCATGCGCTCGAGCACGTAGTCGCCCTGAGCATAGTTGAGCGCCTCGTAGCCCGCGGGCTTCTCGACAATCACCTGTCGAACGCCGTCCGCCTCCTTGAGGTAGGCGCGGGTGTTCTCGTCCTGCGGAGCCTCCGCGACAAAGCGCTTGAGCACCTCTTTGTTCGTGAACAGGCTCTCGGGAACCCAATACATGTTTGCGTCGATGACCATGGCGGCCTCCAAGTCTTAGTCGTCTTACTAAGTCCATGGTAGAAGGCCACTTATTCCCAAACAATTCTAGTTGTTGCTTGGCTTATTCCATAAAGACATTAATCTAGGCGCCCTGTGACAACGTTGCGTAATCAACGAAGGCACGCGCCTCGGGAGTCAGCTCTCGGTCACGCAGGCGATAGATCATGACCTTGGTCTCGATGGTCCGCTCCAGATCGACGATGCTCACGCCCGTGCGCGCGAGGTAGGCAGCGGGGGTGCGCATGAGCAGCGACACGCCCATGCCGCGCGACACGAGGTCGATGATGTTCTCGGCGCGCGTGCCGCGATACCGCACCTCGGGCACGAAGCCCTCTGTGGCACAGGCGTCCATGATGAGGGCGTCCATGACGGTGCCGCTGGGAAGCAGCAGGAACTCGTCGTTTGCCAGCTCGGACAGCTTCACGCTCTGACGCGCCGCCAATGGATGTCCCGAGGGCAGCACCGCTGCCAGGCGATCCTTCGCAAACTCGGCAGTGGCAAACTCCTCGTCGCCATCGTCAAGGTGCGCGGACCCATCCCATTCGCGAATGAAGGCCAGGTCAAGCTGGCGAGCACGCAGCATTCCCTTGAGCTTGTCGGCATCCCCCTCCGCAATGCGCAGGCGGACGTTGCGGTGGTCGCGCTCGAAGCCGTGCAGGAGGGCGGTAATTCCGTAAGGCACCATGATCGGGATCGACCCGATATCGATGATGCGCCGCTCGTTGTCCGCCGCGTCGGCCAGCGCCACCTCGGCATCGTGTGCCGTCGAGGCCAGCTTGCGCGCAAAGGGAAGAAAGATGCGCCCCTGTTCGGTAAGCTGCACGCGGCGCGTCGTGCGGTTGAAGAGCTCCACTCCCAGCTCGCGCTCGAGCGCCTTGATGTGCTTGGAGAGCGATGACTGAGAGATGAAGAGCTGGTCTGCGGCCTGCAGATAGTTGCAGGTCTGGGCGAGCACGGCAAACTCTCGGCAGCGTTGGGTGTCCATGGGATTCCTCTCTTTTGTTTCTCTATCAGAATAGGTTCTTTTCTTGCTTGGTTAAAGGACGAATAAGTGAGTCTCCGACGAGTGGTCTGACTCACAAGGGGTGGGACCCTTGCGAGTCAGTACCCTGGTCATCCCCGCTTCCGTCGTCGGTACTACCCACAATCTATGGGTTGTTCCGCTTGGCAAGGAGTTGAGAGTATTCCCCGCTGTCGGAAAGACCCATGATTCGTGGGTCTTTCCGAACGCTACACGGCAAATATGAACTGTGGACATCGGGACGACCCACGATCTGTGGGCAGTTCCGTCCGACGCGGACGCACGCCGCCTGCCGGCATCCTCTTGACTTGGCCACCGCCACAACAGAGACTAGGTCCACGCACGTCTTTGCGGACAGGTTCCGCGCACCCCCATCAACATAGCTTCGACCTTGAGAGGTGGCACCATGCCCATCTTGCTCAGCCATAACTCGTCTCTCGAACGACTTCGCTCCGTTCCACCGCAGGTAGACAAAGCGACCATCATGAAGGAGCCGCTCCCGCTGCCGCAATTTGCATACGTGGGAAGCTCACCAACGGAGCTGGACCTACGTTCGCTGGGGCTGCTTCAGCGGCCCGTACACCTATTGGTTCCACCAACAAGGCATGGTCACTTTCACGCGTCGCTGCGGACTCACTGTTGCTCGCTTGGCGCGCTGGGCCCATACCTCACAAAGCAAATCAGGGATGATGTGTATTGCTGCGGACCCGAGCTTGCCTTCATTCAGATGGCAGGAGAAACCTCGCTCATTGGCGCTGTGGTGCTGGGACACGAGCTCTGCGGAACGTATTCCCCCTTTGCGCAGATGATATCCGGCTTCTACGAACGGCCTGCTCTGACAAGCGTCGACAGGCTACGCGCCGCCACCGACGCTGTCTCCGGGATGCGAGGCGTCAAGGCGGCACGCAAGGCGCTGCGCTGGATAAGGGACGGGAGCGCAAGCCCCATGGAGACGGTCGTGTCGTGCATGCTAAGCCTGCCCACCGCGGTGGGTGGATATGGCATGGTGTTGCCCAAGCTCAACCATGAGGTAACGCTCGACGCAAATGAGGCGCGCATCGCGGGGACGAGCAAACCGCGCATTGACACCGCCTATACAGAGGTGCTTGTGGGCGTGGAGTTTGACGGAAAGGACTATCACCGTGATGCGGAGGCTGATCGCAAGCGCCGGGAGGCCCTCGCTCACAAGGGCTGGACCATCTACGCGCTCAACGTCGACGAGCTCACCACGTTTTCCAAGCTCAAGGAGAAGGTGGCACTCCTAGATACGGTTCCGCGGCAGCCAGGAGAGACGAAGCCAGGCGACGAGGATGCGAAGAGCCTCCTCAAGAGGCTGCTTGCAGCCACGCGCTGTGGCGTAGGAACGAACGCAGCCCTCTTTGGGACGAACGTGCCACTCAATCTGGTCAAGGTTCACCTGTGAGTGTTTATGGCGAACGAAACAACCCATGATTCGTGGGTCGTTCCGCACTCTGTGTGGCTGATTTGCGCTTTCCGCGTCGGAACCACCCATAATCCATGGGTAGTTCCGTTCAGCAAGGAGCTGAGGGAACTCCCCGCCGTCGGATTAACCCATGAATCGTGGGTCGTTCCGCGTCACCGCCCCGATCTCTTGAGAAAACGTGGAGCCACACCCTGCACGTGCTAGACTCTTTCCTTGCGTGTAGCCCCCGTCCGCAACCGCGGAGAGGCACAACCGATAAGAGCGAGACGCGCGGTCCCAAGCCAGGGGCCGCGCGTTTTTGTGTGAAAGGAGCCTGTCGTGACCACCACGAACCAACCCCACGAGCTGACCACACCCAAGTCAAAGATGCAGGGACTCTTTTACGGCCTCTGCATGTGCGTCTTCATGAGTCTGGGCATGGAGCTGTACAACAACGCCGTCAAGATGGGATACGGACTCATGCCGGGAGGGCTCTCCAACATGACCTGGGAGGTCGTCCCCGCCGCCCTTTCCGAGCTGTGGTTCATCATCCCTGTGGTGTTCGTGCTGTCCAACACCTACGGCAACCGTCTGGGCGCACGAATCGCAGGCGGCCTCATCGATCCCAGGCGAGACAGCGCGCTGTGGCGCTCGTGCGTGGTCATCGCCTGCACCACGCTCGTGATGTGCCCCTCCATGAGCCTGTTTGCCAGTGCGCTCTTCAATGTGGCACTCGCAGGGCGCCCGCTGGCCGAGCTGCCCATCATCTGGATCGGCACGGTCTTCAAGAACTTCCCGATGGCCCTGCTTTGGAACCTCTTTGCCGCAAGCCCGCTGAGCCGCCTGTGCCTGCGCGGGGCAGTAGAGCTCAGGCAATCCCTGGCACAGCGAAAGGCCGCACTCGCGGCGTCGAATTGACGCTTGGCCTGCGGGTCATCCCGTCTTGATTGGGCCTGGCAGGAGGTCCTGGTGACTCACAAGGGTCCCACCCCTTTGAGTCAAAATGACTCAAAGGGGTGGGACCCTTGTGAGTCAGCCACTGCCCGCGGCAAACAAAAGGGGTGGGACCGTCGTGGTCCCACCCCTTCGTGTTGCCCTTACGGAAAGGTCCTAGGCCTTACGCCTTGGGATAGCGCTCGCGAGCGACGTAGCTCGTGTGCAGGGCCTGGTGAGCCTTGCCCTTGCCGTAACCCTCGGTGTACCACTCCTCGTAGAGCTTCTTGATGGAGGGGTTCTCGTGGGACATGCGCAGCTCCATGGCAGCATCGGCGTCATAGAGGGCCTTGGCACGGACGGCCTTGAGGTCGACGGTGTCGCGCACCCACTGCGGCTGGATGGGCTGGCCGCCGCCGTTGACGCAGCCGCCCGGGCAGCCCATGATCTCGATGAAGCCCCAGCCCTCGGGGTTGCCCTCGGCGAGCTTGGACATGACGTACTGGGCACCCTGGCCGCTGGAGGCGACGCAGAGCTTGAGGTCGGTGCCACCCACGTTGACGGTGGCCTCCTTGACCATCTCGGTGCCGCGGACCGCGGTGAGCTCGATGGGCTCGGTGGCGCCGTTGACCCACGCGTTGGCGGTACGGACGGCAGCCTCCATGACGCCGCCGGTGGCACCGAAGATCACGGCTGCGCCGGTGTCGTCGCCCAGAGGATCGTCGAAGTCCTCGTCCGGGAGCATGTCAAACTTGAGGCCGGTCTTCTTGATGAGGTAGCCAAGCTCGCGCGTGGTGATGGAGATGTCCAGGTCGGGCATGCCCTCGCCAGCGGCGGACTGGTCGTCGCGGCCGATCTCGAACTTCTTGGCCGTGCAGGGCATGACGGAGACGGACACGATGTCCTTGGGGTCGATGCCCATCTTCTCGGCAAAGTAGGTCTTGGTGACCGCACCCTGCATCTGCTGCGGGGACTTGCACGTGGAGAGGTGCGGGAGCAGATCGGGATAGTAGTACTCGCAGAACTTGACCCAGCCGGGGCTGCAGGAGGTGATCATGGGCAGGACGCCGCCGTTCTTGATGCGGTCGACCAGCTCGTTGGCCTCCTCGACGATGGTGAGGTCGGCGCCGAAGTCGGTGTCGAAGACCTTGTCGAAGCCCAGGCGACGCAGCGCCGCAACCATCTTGCCCTCGACGTTGGTGCCAGGCGCCATGCCAAAGCACTCGCCAAGCTGGGCACGGACGGACGGGGCGGTCTGGACCACGACGTACTTGGACGGATCGGCGATGGCCTCCATGACCTTGTCGGTGTCGTCCTTGACGGTAAGGGCACCGGTGGGGCACACGACGGTGCACTGACCGCAGGAGATGCACGGAACGTCGCGCAGCAGGCGGTTGAACGGCGAGCCGACGTTGGTGTCGATGCCGCGGTCGTTGGCGCCGATGACGCCCACGAACTGCTCGTTGCAGGCCGCGATGCAGCGACGGCACAGGATGCACTTGTTGTTGTCGCGCACGAGGTGTGCCACGGACGTGTCGATCTCGTAGACAGGCTTGAAGCCCTCGAAGGCGTCCTCGTCCACGCCGTACTCCAGGCAGAGCTTCTGCAGCTCGCAGTCAGTGGAGCGCGGGCAGGAGAGGCACTTCTTGTCGTGGGTGGAGAGGATCAGCTCGAGCGTGGTCTTGCGGAACTTGCGGACCTTCTCGGAGTTGGTCTGGATCTCCATGCCCTCGGCCACGGGATACACGCAGGCCGTGACGAGACCCCTCGTCATGGTTGCCTCGACGATACAGATGCGGCAGGCGCCGATCTCGTTCTTTTCCTTCATGTAGCACAGCGTCGGAATCTCGACGCCAGCCTTGCGAGCAGCCTCAAGGATCGTTGAGCCCTCGGGCACGCTCACGGCAATGCCGTTAACTTTAACGTTGACCATATCTGGGCCCCTTCTACTGCTTGCTGATAGCCTTGAACTTGCAGTTGCTCATGCAGGCACCGCACTTGATGCACTTGTCCGCATCGATGCTGTAGGACGGACGCTTGTGGCTGGGTGCCACGTAGTCCGTGACCGTGATGGCATTGACGGGGCAGTTGCGTGCGCACAGGCCACAACCGATGCACGTGTCCTTGTCGATCGTAAAGGTGAGAAGGTCCTTGCAGACGCCCGCGGGGCACTTCTTGTCCTGGACGTGCGCGATGTACTCGTCACGGAAGAACTTGAGGGTCGCGAGCACCGGGTTGGGCGCCGTCTGGCCCAGGCCGCACAGCGAGTTGGTCTTGACGTAGTTGCAGAGCTCCTCGATGCGGTCGATGTCCTCCATCGTGCCCTTGCCCTGGGTGATCTTCTCGAGCAGCTCGAGGATCCTCTTGGTGCCGACGCGGCACGGGGTGCACTTGCCGCAGGACTCGTCAACGGTGAACTCGAGGAAGAACTTGGCCATGTCGACCATGCAGGTGTCCTGGTCCATGACGATGAGGCCGCCAGAGCCCATCATGCAGCCGATGGCGGTGAGGTTGTCGTAGTCGACCTCGGTGTCAATCAGGCTTGCGGGGATGCAGCCGCCGGACGGGCCACCGGTCTGGGCAGCCTTGAACTTCTTGCCGTTGGGGATGCCGCCGCCGATGTCGTAGATGATGTGCTTGAGGGTGGTGCCCATGGGGATCTCGACCAGACCGGTGTGGTTGATCTTGCCGCCCAGGGCGAAGACCTTGGTGCCCTTGGAGCGCTCGGTGCCCATGGAGGCAAACCAGTCAGCGCCGCGCAGGATAATCTGCGGGATGTTGGCGAAGGTCTCGACGTTGTTCTCGACCGTGGGCTTGCCAAAGAGACCCTTGACCGCGGGGAACGGCGGACGGGGACGAGGCTCGCCGCGGTTGCCCTCGATGGAGGTCATGAGGGCCGTCTCCTCGCCGCACACGAAGGCGCCGGCGCCGAGGCGGATCTCGATGTCGAAGTCAAAGCCGGAGTCAAAGATGTTCTCGCCCAGAAGGCCGTACTCGCGGGCCTGCTCGATGGCGATCGAGAGGCGCTTGACAGCGATGGGGTACTCGGCACGCACGTAGACGTAGCCCTTGGAGCAGCCGCAGGCGTAGCCGCAGATGGCCATGGCCTCAATGACGCTGTGCGGGTCGCCCTCAAGGACGGAGCGGTCCATGAATGCACCGGGGTCACCCTCGTCGGCGTTGCAGACGACGTACTTGACGTCGGCCTTGTTGGGGGCGCACAGCGACCACTTGCGGCCCGTGGGGAAGCCGCCGCCACCACGGCCGCGCAGGCCGGAGTCGGAGACGACCTGGATGACCTCTTCGGGGGTCATCTCGGTGAGCGCCTTGCCCAGTGCCGCATAGCCGTCCATGGCAATGTACTCGTCGATGTCCTCGGGGTTGATGACACCACAGTTGCGCAGCACGACGCGGTTCTGGGTCTTGTAGAACGAAGTATCGGACAGGGCGATGTTGCCAAACTCGTCGGCCTTGGCCTTGCCGTGGTCGTCGTAGACCAGACGCTGCACCGGACGGCCCTTGAGCAGGTGCTCGCTGACGATCTCCTCGACGTCGTCGACGGTGACGCGGCTATAGAAGGTGCCGTCGGGGTAGACGATGACGACGGGGCCGAGCTCGCACAGGCCAAAGCAGCCGGTGCGCACGAGCTTGATCTCGTCCTGAAGCTGGTTCTTGGCGATCTCGGCCTCGAACCTATCCTGGATTTGCTGGCTTCCCGAGGAGGTGCAACCGGTACCGCCACAGATTAGGACTTGTGAACGAATCACAATAAACCTCCAAACTTACGCAACGGTGCCAATCGTGTACTCAGAAACGACCTCGCCACCCTTGAGATGCTTCTCGATGACCTCCTGGGCCTTCTCGGGAGTCATCTTCACGTAGGTGACCTTCTCCTTGCCGGCCTCGAAGACCTCGACGACGGGCTCGTACTGGCAGATGCCGATGCAGCCCGTCTGCGTCACGGTCACGTTGCCCTCAAGGCCTTCCTTGTTGACGCCCTCGACGAAGGCGTTCAGGACGGGACGGGCGCCGGCCGCGATGCCACAGGTGGCCATACCCACGACCACGCGGATGCCCTCCATCCCGTCGCGCAGGACAACCCTGTCCTTCATCCGATTCTTTATTGCCTGCAACTCAGCCAATGACTTCATACTCAATCCTCTCCACTCAAACCGTCACTTGAGACAGTGCCTCATACTGTTCTTGCAGATTTCCCCCAATCCATTGCATAACATCATAGCTGTTCAGCGGCACATCCTCTAGCACCTCCCGGAGCTCACGGGTGTCGAGCTCCACGACGCCACCATCTGTTTGGTGGCGAAAGAGGAAGTCCGTGTCAGGGTGCCCCTGAATCAGCGTCAATACCGAAGCGCTCACGTCGCCGAGGGGCGTGAAGTCGATGTGGTCGGTATGGAACGTCGCCGTGACGTGCGTCCCATGCCCGACGGGATCGGCCTCCTGCGTGACGGAGCTGATGGTGAGGCTGCCGCCCGTCTGCTCGCACGCGAGCTTGAGCAGCGGGATGCCCATCCCCACCTTCCTGGTCGTGCGCGTCGTGTAGAAGGGGTCGACCACGCTTCGCACGACGTCCTCGCTCATGCCGCAGCCGTCGTCGACGATCTCCAGCTTGAGCACGTTGTCATGCTCCGTCAGCAGGATCTGCGTCAGCGTCGCCCCCGCCTTTACGGAGTTCTCGGCGACATCGAGGATGTTCAGTGAAAGCTCTTTCATCTTCTCCCCAACACTAGCTCAGTCTCAGGTCTTCGAACACTCTCTTGCGCAGCGCGGCGCCAAAGAGGTCGTCTTCGAACTCAAAGTAGTCGTTCTCCTCGCCATCCCGGAGCTGGTCCAGGTAATGGGCGTCGGAGCTGAACAGGAGCCGGATGTTCTCGAGGCCGTACGTGCTCACGTACTCGTCCCGGTTCTCTCGGTCGTGCAGCTCTGCCAGGTGGAACCCCACATAGTGCGGGAAGTCACCCAGAATCTCGATGGCCCCGTTTGCCGGGCGGTCGATGTGCGCCGGATAGCAGATGCCGTCGTAGCGCGCCGCCAGCACGGGCGCCTCGTCCAGAGCGATGGTGGTCGCGTTGATGAGCAGGTCCTCCTCGCGCCCCACCACGTTGTCGTCCTCGTCCATGATCAGCTGCTCGCCAAAGATGTCCTCGCGGTTCTTGACGCGCACGCGCCTCGTGTCCACCTCGTCGTTGAAGGCCAACGCTGCCTCGAGCGTCTCGAACAGACACACTGCGTGGATGTCCTCCGACGTGGTGAGCTCCATCCCCGCGATGGGCACGATGCCATACCTCTCGGCTGCCGCAAAGAATGCCGGGCAGTTGCGCGAGGTGTTGTGGTCGGTCAGCGCCATGATGCGGACCCCGTTGAGAAACGCCATGCCCGCCAGGTTGTTGGGCGTGTTGTCGGCGTCTCCGCACGGGGAAAGGCAGGAGTGCACGTGGAGGTCGTAGTGGTATCTGCTCATGGTGGCCACTGCCTCAGGAGACGAGTCCGGCGAGCACGAGAGCGGTCTCGTAGATGGGCTGGCTGCTGCTCAGGATGTTGATCTCCTTCTCTTGGGCAGTCTGGACCAGGTCTTCGGGCATCTCCACGCCCTCGGCCAGGATCACGCACGACGTGTCGGCAAGGCTCGCCACGGCGATCACGTTCACGTTGGTCATGATGGTGATCCACGCGTTGTCCATCTGCGCGCGGCCCATGACCCAGCTCAGCAGGTCCCCGATGTACACGCCGTCGATCTCGCGCTCGCCATCGGGCAGCGACACGGCCTGGAACCCGTGCGCAAGCAGCTCACTGACCTTCAACCTCATCACCTCGCTTTTCAAGAATCTTGCAATCCTCAAGCGTTGCGTGGCCCTTGACGATGTCTTCCGTCAGGGCACGGCAGTTGGGAGCGCCGCACGCGCCGCAGTCGATGCCCGGGAGGATGCCCCTCAGCTTCTGGATGTCTGCCATCATGCGCATGGACTCGGCCATGTTGTGTGACAGCACCGTCATGGGCTCGTACTCCGGAAGGTCGTTGAACAGGTAGAGCTCGGGGATGTACTCCTGCTCGTCGAGCGAGAGGAAGTTCTTTGAGACGGGAAGGTAGCGCCTGAGCGACTGCAGCCTCGTCTTTGCGATGTAGGGATTCTGGACCGTCAGCACGCCGCCCACGCAGCCAGCCGTGCAGGCGTCCAGCTCGATGAACTTGACCGGCGGGATGTTGCCGTTCTCGATCTGCTCCAGCACGTTGATGACGTTCTCGATGCCGTCTGCGGCAAGGTACTCGTCGTTGAAGAGGGCCGTGGCCTCGCCACCAGACGTGGCCCAGCCGATGCCCACCATGCCGGATTCCGTCATCATTTCGACTTCGCCGTCGCGCGTCATCTTGCTGATGAGGCTGAAGTACACGTCGCTCATGGAAATGACCACGTCGACGCCGCTCTTGTAGTCCGCAAAGCCGTTCTTGACGTAGCTGGCCTTTGCGGGGCACGGCGAGATGAAGCACACGCCAATCTCGTCGTCCGCAAGCTCGGGATGCTGCTCCTTTGCACGCTGGCGCGCCAGGGCGGCGGCGACCTCCATGGGCGGAAGCATGTGCATGACGTTGTCGTTGAGCGAGGGGAAGCGCAGCGCGATGAGGCGCACGACCACCGGGCACGCAGAGCTGATGACCGGAAGCTTGATGCCCTCCGTCTTCAGGTACTGCCTAGTGTAGGCGCTCACGAGCTCTGCCGCCTTCGAGACCTCGAAGACGTCGTCAAAGCCGATCCTCTTCAGGCCGTCCAGCACGAAGTCCACGTCGTCCAGGTTGTCAAACTGGCCGTAGAGCGAAGGTGCCGGCAGCGCGATCTTGTAGCGGAAGCGCTCCATGTCCTCGAGCTTGCCCACGACGGCCCTCTTGGCCTTGTTGGCGCACACGCGGATGCACTCGCCGCAGTCAATGCAGCGAGCGTCGTTGATCTGGGCATGCCCGTCACAGATGCGAATGGCCTCTGTGGGGCATCTCCTCAAACAGGTTGTGCATCCCGTGCACTTGGTGACGTCCAGACGCACCGAGTGCTCATATGTGCTGCTTGCCATCAGGCCTCCGACCAGAACGGGTGGCTAGAGGTAGACGTACATGGTGATCGTGGTGCCAACGCCGACCATGGTGTCGATTTCCAACGAGTCGGTGTAACGCTTCATGTTGGGCAGGCCCATTCCTGCGCCAAAGCCCAACGAGCGGATGCTGTCCGTCGCGGTGGAGAAGCCCTCCTGCATCGCCTGCTCGACGTTGGGGATGCCGGGGCCCTTGTCCGCCAGGATGATCTCTATGTACTGCTCGGTCACGATGACGTCGGCGGTCCCGCCGTTGGCGTGGATCACCATGTTGATCTCTCCCTCGTACATGGCGATGGAGACGCGGCGAATGATGTCCGACGACAGGCCGAGCTGACGTAGGTTCTTCTTGACCTGCGTGGACGCCTGGCCGGCGGAGGTGAAGTTCTCGCCGTCTACGTCAAAGTGAAAGATGAGGGGCTCAGACATGGGCAGCCGTCCCTATGAGTCCGTTTGAATACAGGGTGCCGCAGGCGTTGTACATGCGCATGTCGGACGCCATGACGACGATGCCGTCATCCTCCGCCATGGAAATCATGGCCTCGGTCGGCCTCTTGGAGCGGACGAAGACGATGCACACCATGTCCATCATCTCCGCCGTCCTGATGACCTGCGGGTTGGTGAGACCCGTAAGCAGCACGGCCTGATCCTTCACGTACATGAGAACGTCGCTCATCATGTCGCTTCCGCATGCGGAATAGACATCGTTGTCGAGATTCTCCTCACAGCACAGAACCTCTGCGTCCAGAAGGTCCCTGATCTCCGAGATTTTCATATTCCTCGTCCCTTACGCGTTGCGCGCGATCCTTGTTCGACGGTTAGCCAGCGTACTTGGCCAGGATCTTGTCCACATCATCGGGAACGAGACGGCCGTAGACCTCTTCGTTGACGGTCAGGACGGGAGCCAGGCCACATGCGCCGATGCAGCGGCAGGCCTCGAGCGAGAACTTCTCGTCTGCGGTGCACTCGCCCACGTCGATGCCCAGCTTCTCCTTGAGCTTCTCGAGCACGTCGCCGGAGCCCTTGACGTAGCACGCGGTGCCGAGGCAGACGGAGATGTTGTACTTGCCCTTGGGCGAGAGCGCGAACTGGGCGTAGAACGTGGCGACGCCGTAGACCTTCTCCAGCGGCACGCCCATGCCGTCAGCGATCATCTCCTGCACCTCGATGGGCAGGTAGCCGTAGATGTCCTGTGCCTTCTGCATGACCACCATGACGTTGCTCTTGTCATGGCAGTTCTCCGCAATCACTGCCTTGAGCTGTTCTTCCTGCTCTTTTGTTCCTTTGAACGGCAGATTGCTAATCTTTTTTTGCATACAATCAAACCCCCCTTTTGACGAGAATTGACGCAAAAACCCTATCCTAAGATGATAACAGATTGGTAATAGATGGTGCCTTTGCACAATCATGCACAGTGGCACCTGTCGGTGGTATGTGCACGCGGAACACCCAACGGCATTGCCCGTTCCGCCCGGGCGGAACGGGCAATGCCGTTGGGTGTTCCGCAGGCTCCGTGTGATGCGCTCAGGAGAGGGGGAGGCCGTCGCGCAGGCAGGACTCCACGACGTCGGCCGCGAGGTGCGCGGTGACGTCGAACTCTTCCGCAAAGGAGCCCTTGAGCTGCCGGAGCGCCCAGTCCGCAACGGACATCTTTCCGGGCGGGCGGCCGATGCCAAAGCGCACGCGGCCAAAGTCGCGCGTGCCGAGCTTGTCGGCAATGGAGCGCAGGCCGTTGTGGGCGTTGAGGCCACCGGACCACTTGGCGCGCACCTCTCCCGCGGGGAGGTCGACCTCATCGTGAACGACCAGCAACTCAGCGGGGGTGATGCGCTCTGCTCGCATGAGCTTTGAGAGGGGTCCTCCCGAGGTGTTCATGAAGCTTTGCGGCTTGGCGAGCAGGACCTGGCGCTGCGTGCCGTCCGCCGCGCTCACGCTGACGGTGGCCACGAGGCTGCCTGCCTGCTCCTTCCAGTACCGCACGCCGTAGCGCTCGGCCAGGACGTCGACCGTGGCAAAGCCTGCGCTGTGGCGCGTCTGGGCGTATTCCGCACCTGGGTTGCCCAGGCCGCAGACGAGGCGGATGGGCATGGGCTTGGCTGCCTTGGGCATGGGGCTCCTTTCATGCGATACGTAGGGGTCCCACCCTTTCGTATCGGCCGATACGAAAGGGTGGGACCCCTACGTATCGGTTACGTTAGCGGTTGGCCTTGAGCGTGGCGAAGACCTTGGTGTTGTGGCGCTTCACAAACGAGATGAAGCGGCCCTCGCGATAGGCAATGCCCACGTTCTGCGCCTTGATGGGGGCGATCATCACCTTCATCATGCGCGTGCGCGGCACCGCGAGGTCGGCGGCACGGCGGGCGTTCTCGCTCGTGATCATCTCTTTGATGAGGACGCGCTTCTCGCGACCGGTCAGCTCGCACTGGGGGTTGCACACGTTTTCTATGCAGCCGATCAGGCGCTCGATGTAGCGGCGCTGGATCATCTCGACGCTGTCGGGGTCGTCGGAAAGGCCCCAGTGCTCGTACAGGTCGAGCATCCAGGCGTGCTCCTCTTCGCGCTTCTCGTACATGTCCGGGCGCCAACGGGCGGTCTCGGACTCCGCGCGCTGACGGATAAAGTGGTAGTACGGCGTCTCGGTGATGCCCACGCGCTCCACGTCGCGGATGTAGTCGAGCACGTAGGGGAAGTCGTCCCAGAACGTGGGGCGGAAGCGCAGGTTGAGCCGCTCGATGCGCTCGCGCAGGAAGAGCTTGTTCCACGGCGAGTAGAACTGGTTCTTGTCAAAGAGCTGCCAGGCACAGGCGCGGAACTCCTGCTGCGATTCGAAGATGCGGCTGGGGCAGCCCTTGACCTCGGTGTAGCAGTCGTTGTCCTTGCCGTAGTAGGTGTCGATGAAAAACGCCGAGATGGCAAGCTCCAAGTTGTGCTCGTCGGCCATCTTGGCCATGTCGTGCAGCATGTTGGGCTCGATCCAGTCGTCGGCATCCATGAACATGACGTACGTGCCGCGTGCCCGGTCGAGGGCGTAGTTGCGTGCTGCCGGAGCGCCGCCGTTGGGCGTGTGGAAGACGTTGATGCGGATGTCGCGCTCTGCCATGGAGTCGAGAATCTGGCCCGTGCGGTCCGTCGAGCCGTCGTCAACGACGAGCAGCTCAAAGTCGTCAAGCGACTGGCGCTGCAGGCTCTGCACGGCGCGGCGCACGTAGGCGTCGACGTTGTACGCCGGCATGATGACCGAGACTTTTGGAACCTTGGGCGTCACGCGTTGCTACTCCTTGGCTGTGTGTACGCGCGGGGCACCTGCCACCACGCACCCATGTTTGGCATTATGCCTTTATCGCCCGCCGAAGGAGGTGTGTCGATAGAAACCTCCGGTCAAATTCGCCAGATTCACAAAGACGAGCGGTCGCGCGGCGCCGATGGGCGGCTACCGCACAAAAGGGTGGGACCCCTGCGTGCGGTACCGCACGAAGGGGTCCCACCCTTTTGTGCTGTTGGGGCGTTATGCCGGCCAGACGAAGATGCCGAGCTGGATCGGCAGCTCCTGACGGTCGATGGTGACGACCTCGGAGCCGTCCTCCAGGTTTTCCACATTGGTCGGGGCGTCTACCTGCGGAATGTTCTCGATGCCAATGGCCTGGAGCGTCTCGGCAAAGCGGACGAGCTCGCCCGTGCTGAAGTCGGAGGCGATGGTGTCAAAGTCGTTGGTCTGCTTGGAGAGCAGCGCCTTGAGGGTGGGCCCCTCGAAGGTGCCCAGCTGCGACCAGATGCGATCGGTGGCCACGATCACGTGGCTCACGTGCACGTTTGCCGCATCGGTAAAGGGCGCGAGGGCCATCGAGGCGCCCGCCAGGCCATGCTCCTCAAAGACCCTCGAGAGGAACGTAGTGCTCTCGCCAACCGTGAGCTTGGTGTTGATGGGGATGTTGGCGATGACGGCCGTGTTCGCGTCGACGTCGCGCACCAAGATCTGGGCGGCCTGGACCTGCGGCGTATCGGCGTGGATGTCGTCGACGATAAAGAAGAGCACGTTGGAGTGGTCGTTTTCCGACCACTCGCGGCCACCTGACGGCGCCGAGACCTCGGCCTGCTCATAGAGCGCATCGTAGAGCGCGTTGTCGTTGAGGTAGTTCATCTGGTTGGCCTTGTGCCAGCACCGGGCGCAGATGATGAGCGTCGCCACGGCAACGACGCCAATGACGACCAGCGAGACCATGTTGCGCAATGCGCTCGGGGTCGGTACGTCAATCCGCTCGAAGCGCTCTCGTTGCCTGAACATGGCTTCCTCCTTGCATGGCTGTGACTTGCGGCGCAGGGGCGACCGACGGTGATGCGAACCCGACGGCCACGTGTCGCACTAGAAGATGATACCTAATGCGCCCACAAGAAGACCAGCGAGGACGCCCACAACGTAGATGAATGCCGCAATCTCCGCATTCTGCTGCTGGTCCGCATTGGTGCGGAAGAGCACCAGCAGGCCCACACCGCCCGAGACGAGCAGCCCGGCGATCATGGCGCCCGAGCTGAGCGCGCCCGACAGGTAGAGCTCCGTGATGGCGACGGACGCCCCGCAGTTGGGGATGAGGCCGACGAGTCCTGCGAGGAAGGTCGCACGAACAGGGTGAATTCCCAGGAAGGATGCGAGGGCCTCCTCCCCCACCACCTCTATGAGCAGGCCAAACGCGCAGGAGATGACAAAGATGGTGAGGGTGACCTCGACGGTGTGGACAAGCGCGCTGCGCACGATGTGCCACCAGCGGGGATGGTCGTCATGCTCGTGGTCGTGGTGGTGGTCGTGGCCGTGTGCGTGGTGGTGCTCGTGGCCGTGCACGACCGCTTCAAGCTCCGGGACAGTCTCGCAGTGGCAGTGGGCGCGCTCGCAGAGCTCGCGGATGTGGGGGTGGCCGTCACCCGTGCGGTGAAGTGCGCGCAGCGTGGCGTCGAGGACCAAGCCCACGACCATGCCCACGACCACCTTGAAACCGATAACCGCAAGCAGGCGACTGACCGGCTCTTGATGCGCGACAAAGACGGGAATCATCTCGTCCGACGTGGAGAGCAGCACGGCAACGAGGGTTCCCACGGTAACGACGCGCCCTGCGTAGAGCGTTGCCGCCATGGCGGAGAAGCCGCACTGGGGAAGGGCGCCCAAAAGCGCGCCCACGACGGGACCGCTCTTGTCTGCACGCGCGATGATGGCCTCGGCGCGGCCAGCCGTGCTGTGCTCGAGCGCCTCCATGGCAAGGTAGGTCAGGAAAAGGAACGGCACGAGCTGCGCCGTGTCCTTCAGACCGTCTTTGAGCACGTCTATGAGCAAGTCCATACTCGGACCCTTCGATTCAAATCGTCCTTTGGAAGCCTTTCTTTCGCAAAACCCCAGTTGGCTGAGAGACTAAGGCTTCGAAAGGACGATTGGCAACATACGAAGCGCGCCATCGGGATAGTCGACGCGCTCAAGAGTGAGCCCACAGGCCGGCGCGGTGGGTCCTGCGGCCGCCCGATCGCACGCGGCCAGGGCCTCGGCCACCCATGAGGGGTCGCGGCGACCGCTTCCGACCTCCACGAGCGTGCCCGTGATGGCGCGCACCATGTTGTGCAGGAAGGCGTTGCCCTCGACATCGATGGCGACGTACTCCTCCCCCACCTCAGTGACATGGCTGACCTGCAGCTTGTTGACGCAACGGCAGGTGGAGCGGCCGTCAGCCAAGATGCTTTCCGCCGACGAGGTCTTGCAGAAGCTGCGGAAGTCATGCTCGCCCAGCAGGCAGGCCGCCGCGGCGTTCATGGCGTCGACGTCCAGGTCCTGGGGAGCGCGCAGCCACCAGGCGTGGTCCCAGCCAAAGACGGGCTGCGTGTTGCCGCAGGCAATGCGATAGCGGTAGGCACGTGCTCTGGCGTCAAAGCGGGCAGAAAAGCCGGGGTCAGCCTGGTAGAGGCCACGGATGGAGATGTCTTCGGGCGTGATGGCCGCAAGGGAGCGGTGCAGGTGCGAAAGATGCGCCTCGAGCTCGTCGCACGTGACAGGAACGCTCACGTACTGCGCAAGCGCATGCACGCCGGCGTCGGTTCGGCCGGCGCAGGAGAGCTCGCAGGGGCGACGGAAGAGCGTCTCGAGGGCATAGCGCAGCTCGCCTGCCACGGTGCGCTGGCCCTCCTGCTCGGCGTAGCCCGCAAAGCCGGCGCCTCGATATCCAACCTTGACGACAAGCGTCGTATCCATGCCCTCACCTCCTATCGCTGCCTCTGACTCAAAGGGGTGGGACCCTTGTGAGTCAAACTTGAGAAAAGGGCCCCGGTTGCCCAGGGCCCTTGACAATGCGATTGCGGAAGCCGACTACTCGGCGTCCTCCTCGACCTTGGTGACCTCGGCCACGGGAGCCGCGGCGGCCTTGGCCTTGACGGGCTCGGTCACGAGCTCGATGATGACGACCTCAGCGGCGTCGCCCTTGCGGGGGCCGAGCTTCATGATGCGGGTGTAGCCGCCGTTGCGGTCGGCCCACATGCCCTGGGCAGCCTTGTCAAAGATCTCGCCGACGATCTGGGCGTCGCCAACCTTGGCGATGGCCAGACGACGGGCAGCGAGGTCGCCGCGCTTGGCCCAGGTGATGACCTTGTCCACGTCGGGACGGATGGCCTTGGCGCGCTGCTCGAGCGTCTTGATGCGGTCATTGGCGAGAAGGGCCTTGAGCAGGCTCTTCTTCATTGCCTTGGTGTGAGAGGCGTCGGTGCCGAGCTTCATGCCCCTCTTCTTGTTGTGCCTCATGGTCTATCTCCTTGTGTGCGCGAGCCTAGGCCTTAAGCCCGAGGCCCATGGCCTCAAGCTTGTCCTTGACTTCCTCGATGGACTTCACGCCGAAGTTGCGGATGTTGAGCAGGTCGTTCTCGGAGAACTCCACGAGCTGGCGCACGGAGTGGATGCCGGCGCGCTTGAGGCAGTTGTAGGAGCGGACGGAAAGGTCCAGGTCCTCGATCTGCTTGTCAAGCTCGGTGTTGTCCTCCTCGACGCCCGTGGCGAAGATCGAAGGCTCGTCGTCGGCCTCCTCCTCTTCGGCCAGCGTCATGAAGGCGCTCATGTGCTGGTTGATGATGTTGGCAGCCTCAACCACCGCCTCGCGCGGGGTGACGGAGCCATCGGTCTCGACCTCGAGGACGAGACGGTCATAGTTGGTGTGCTGACCCACGCGGCAGGGCTCGACGGCCTTGGCGCAGCGACGCACGGGCGAGTAGAGGGAGTCGACGTGGATGATCCCGATGGGGTCGTCGTCGCGCTCGTTGTCGTCGCCAGAGACGTAGCCGCGACCGGTGCCGATGCGCATCTGCATGGAGAGGTGAGCGCCCTCGCCCAGGGTGCAGATGTGATGCTCGGGGTTGACGAGCTCGAACTCCGCGGGAATCTTGAAGTCGCCACCGGTGACCTCACAGGGGCCCTCGACGTTGATCGAGGCGGTTGCCTCGTCGCCGGTGCCCATGGAGCGCAGAACCAGGCCCTTGACGTTCAGGACGATGTCGGTGACATCCTCAAAGACGCCAGGGACGGTGGTGAACTCGTGCTGGACGCCATCAATCTGGATGGCCTCCACGGCAGCTCCGCCCAGGGAGGAAAGCAGCACGCGACGCAGCGAGTTGCCCAGCGTGTCGCCATAGCCGCGCTCGAGCGGCTCGGCGGTCACGCGCGCCAGGGTCTCGTTGACCTCTTCTACCGACACCTGCGGCCGGATGAATTCTGACATGGTACCTCCTACCGTTCCCAGGATTGATTACTTCGAGTAGAGCTCGACGATGAGCTGAGCGTCGATGTCAAGGTCAATCTGGTCACGGGTGGGGAGCTGCAGGACGGTGCCCTGGAGCTTCTCGATGTCAACCTCAAGCCAGCCAGGGACGGCCATGCTCTCGGAGGAGATCAGGGCCTCCTTGATGGGGAGCAGCTCCTTGGCCTTGGGGGCCACGGCGATGACGTCGCCAGCCTTGACGCGGTACGAGGGGATGTCGAGACGCTTGCCGTTGACGGTGATGTGGCCGTGACGGACGGTCTGACGAGCCTCCTTGCGGGTGCGCGCAAAGCCCAGACGGAACACGACGTTGTCAAGGCGGCTCTCGAGGATGGACATCAGGTTGTCACCAGTAATGCCCTCGATCTTGAGTGCCTTGTCGTAATAGCTGCGGAACTGCTTCTCGAGCACGCCGTAGATGAACTTGGCCTTCTGCTTCTCGCGAAGCTGGATGCCGTACTCGCTCTGCTGACGACGACGCTGCTTGGGCTGACGGTTGGACTTCTTGTTGATGCCCATGACCACCGGGTCGATGTCAAGCTGACGGCAGCGCTTGAGGACAGGGGTCCTATCAATTGCCATTGCTACTGTCCTTCCTTACTACACGCGACGACGCTTGCACGGACGGCAACCGTTGTGCGGAATGGGGGTCTTGTCCTGGATGCCCGAGACCTCGAGGCCGGCGGCCTGGAGGGAACGGATGGCCGTCTCGCGACCAGAGCCGGGGCCCTTCACGAAGACGGCGACCCTGCGCAGGCCATGCTCCATGGCGGCCTTGGCGGCCGTCTCGGCGGCAAGCTGGGCCGCGAACGGGGTGGACTTACGGGAGCCCTTGAAGCCGACGGTGCCGCCGGACTGCCAAGAGATCACGTTGCCCTGGGGGTCGGTGATCGAGACGATCGTGTTGTTGAACGTGCTCTTGATGTGGGCCTGGCCCACAGCGATGTTCTTGCGGTCGGCGCGGCGAATGCGAACGACCTTCTGCTGCTTCTTAGCCATCGTCTACTCCCTAGCCCCTCTTCTTTGCACCGATCTGACGCTTCTTGCCCTTGCGGGTGCGAGCGTTGGTGTGGGTGCGCTGACCACGGACAGGGAGGCCCTTGCGATGACGGAGGCCGCGGTAGCAGCCGATCTCCATCAGGCGGGCAACGTTCTGACGCACCTCGCGGCGAAGGTCGCCCTCGGTGGTGTAGTTTGCGTCGATGTAGTCACGGATCTTGGTCACCTCGTCCTCGGTGAGATCCTTGACGCGGGTGTCGGGGTTGATGCCGACCTCAGCGCAGATCTTGGTTGCGCGGGTCTGGCCGATTCCGTAGAGATATGTAAGTCCGACCTCAACGCGCTTGTCGCGCGGCAGGTCGACACCGTTAATACGGGCCAACGTGGTGCTCCTCTCTTAGCCTTGACGCTGCTTGTGGCGCGGGTTTTCGCAGATGACGTAAACCTTGCCATGGCGACGGATGACTTTGCACTTGTCGCACATCTTCTTGACCGAAGGACGTACCTTCATCTGTCTTTCCTTCCGTAGTGCGGATACGTACTGGTGGTGCCGGTGGTGCGCCAGGTGGAGCTGACACACGCTATCTACTCGCCCAGCCGCAGGCGTGAATATCCAAGGCTGGAAACCGCCTGACCTGGTACCAGTGGCCAGACAGCGCCATCTTTACTTGTAGCGATAGGTGATGCGGCCTCGCGTGAGGTCGTAGGGAGAAATCTCCACGACGACGCGGTCGCCCGGGAGAATCCTGATGTAGTTCATACGGATCTTGCCCGAGATGGTGCAGAGAATGGTCTTGCCGTTCTCGAGCTCAACGTTGAACATGGCATTGGGCAACGGCTCTACGACCGTGCCTTCAAGCTCTATTGCGTCTTGCTTGCTCACCCGTTCCTACCTTCTACTCGCTTTTGACAGCGACCGAATATTGTATCTAAAACAACACGATTCGTCCACAAGTGCGTCGCATGTCTCCACAAGTGCACCGTATGTCCACAGATGCGCCTTGTTGGTGCGGGCACCATGCCCCTGGCCCCATGCGTAACCAGCGTATTTCCAACGCATGATAAATCACTCGGCAGCTTTGACGGACGCATCGCAAGTCGCGTAACGTAGTTCTACCTGCACTTGTACCAACTCTTTAGGGGGAAGGAGTGTACATGCGTACGTTGGCACCAGTCGACCTATCGCTGATCGAGCCCACGCTCGACACCTATGCCGATACTCCCGGCAGCCTCATCACCATCTTGCAGGAGACGCAGGAGATCTACGGCTACCTGCCCATGGACGTGATGGAGCACATTGCGGAGCGCACCGGGACGCCCATCGCCACCATCGTGGGCGTCGCCACCTTCTATGCCCAGTTCAGGCTCGAACCGGTGGGCAAGCACCTGATCATGCTCTGCCAGGGCACGGCCTGCCACGTGAACGGCTCGGAGCTCATCTCGGCCGCCATCAGCGACGAGCTGGGCATCGAGGACGGCCAGACCACCGAAGACGGGCTGTTCTCGCTCAAGCACGTTGCCTGCCTGGGCTGCTGTTCGCTGTCGCCCGTCATGATGATCAACGGCAACACCTACGGCAGCCTCACGCCCGACAAGGCCCGCAAGATCCTGCGCGAGCTCGCGGCCGAGGACGCGAAAGGAGGCGAGGCCTGATGCGGATCATCATCGGAGAGGGCAGCTGCGGACTGGCCGCAGGAGCCGGATCGGTGCACACTGCCCTTGAGGCGCTCCTGGAAAAAGACAACCCGCGCGGCGTGGAGCTGGGCATCACGGGCTGCATCGGCATGTGCTTCCTGGAGCCCATCGTGGATGTGTACGAGGACGACGGCACCTTGCACCGCCTGGTCAGGGTCCAGGCAAAGGACGCCCAGGCCATCTATGGCGCGGCCATGAGCGGCGACCTTTCGCTGGTGGAAAAGCTCCGCATCACGGAAGATGACGAGCGCTTCCTGTCCCAGCAGACGCGCGTGGCCCTGCGCCACTGCGGCGTCATCGACCCGGAGAGCATCGACGACTACCTTGCCCACGATGGCTACCAGGCCATCACCAAGATCCTGACCACCGGCATGAGCCAGGAGGACGTCATCCAGCAGATCGACGTCGCGGGGCTGCGCGGCCGCGGCGGCGCGGGCTTCTCCACGGCGTTCAAGTGGCGCGCCGCGCGCGACGCAAAGGCCGACGAGACCGGCCAGGAGTACCTCATCTGCAACGCCGACGAGGGCGATCCGGGCGCGTTCATGGACCGCGCCGTCATCGAGGGCGACCCGCACAGCCTCATCGAGGGCATGCTCATCGGCGCCTACAGCATCGGCGCGAGCGAGGCCATCGTGTACGTGCGTGCGGAGTACCCGCTCGCCATCACGCGCCTGCGCAAGGCCATCGCTGACGCCACCGAGCGCGGCTACCTGGGCGAGCACATCTGTGGCAGCGACTTCTCGTGCACGCTGCGCATCAAGGCCGGCGCCGGCGCGTTTGTGTGTGGCGAGGAGACGGCGCTCATTGAGTCGCTGGAGGGCAAGCGTGGCATGCCGCGCCTCAAGCCGCCCTTCCCCGCCCAGGCGGGCTACTGGCTCAAGCCGTCCAACATCAACAACGTGGAGACCTACGCCAACGTGGCGTGGATCATCAACCACGGCGGTGCGGCCTTCTCGGCCATGGGCACCGAGAACTCCAAGGGCACCAAGGTCTTTGCCCTCTCCGGCAAGATCGCGCGCGGCGGCCTGGTGGAGGTGCCCATGGGCACCACGCTGCGCCAGGTGATCTTTGACATCGGCGGCGGCATCCGCGGCGGCAAGGAGTTCAAGGCCGTGCAGCTGGGCGGGCCTTCCGGCGGCTGCGTGCCCGCGAGCAAGCTCGACACCGTGATCGACTACAACGAGCTGGCCGCCACCGGCGCCATCATGGGCTCGGGCGGCATGGTCGTCATGGACGAAACCACCTGCATGGTGAGCATGGCCCGCTTCTTCCTGGACTTCACCGCCAAGGAGAGCTGCGGCAAGTGCGTCCACTGCCGCCTGGGCACCAAGCGCATGCTCGAGATCCTCGACCGCATCGTGGCCGGCAAGGGCGAGGACGGAGACATCGAGAAGCTCGAGGACCTGTGCTACGCCATCAAGGACGGCGCGCTCTGCGGCCTGGGCCAGACGGCGCCCAACCCGGTGCTCACCACCATCCGCTACTTCCGCGACGAGCTCGAGGCGCACATCGACGAGCATCGCTGCCCCGCGGGCGAGTGCCGCGAGCTCATCTCCTACTCCATCGACAAGACCAAATGCGTGGGCTGCACCGCCTGCGCACGGCAGTGTCCCGTGGGCGCCATCTCAGGCGAGCGCAAGCAGCCGCACGAGATCGACCCGAGCTTGTGCATCAAGTGTGGCAACTGCAAGACCGCCTGCCGCTTTGGCGCGGTTCAGGTCGCTTAGGAGAGGGGGAGAAACCATGTCCATCACATACACCATTGACGGCGTGCAGGTTGTGGCGGAACCCACCGACACCATCCTCACGTCGGCAACGAGGGCAGGGGTCGAGATTCCCACCCTCTGCTTTGACAAGCGCACCGCCATCTATGGCGCCTGCGGCCTCTGCCTGGTCGAGGTCGAGGGCGTGCCCAAGCTGCTGCGCGCCTGCTCGGCACGTCCGCAGGAGGGCTATGTGGTCCACCTGTACAGCCCGCGCGTGGACCGTGCCCGCAAGACGGCCCTGGAGCTTCTGCTTTCGGACCACACCGGCGACTGCCGTGGGCCCTGCAAGCTCAACTGCCCCGCGATGACCGACTGCCAGAAGTACGTGGGCGAGATTCGCGAGGGCCGCTACAAGGACGCCGTGTCCACCATCTACGAGGCCTTCCCGCTGCCCGCCTCCATCGGCCGCGTGTGCCCGCACCCCTGCGAGGACGCCTGCCGCCGCAAGATGGTGGAGGAGCCCATCTCCATCGCGTTCTTGAAGGCCTTCGCGGCCGACAAGATCGAGGCCGACGGCGACCCCTACGAGGTGCAGTGCGAGCCCGACACCGGCAAGCGCGTCGCCATCGTGGGCGGTGGTCCCGCGGGACTGACGGCCGCCTACTTCCTGCGCCGCTACGGCCATGCGGTGACCATCTATGACAAGCAGCCCAAGCTGGGCGGCATGCTGCGCTACGGCATCCCCGAGTACCGCCTGCCCAAGGCCGTGCTCGACCGCGAGATCCAGATCATCCTGGACGCGGGCGTCGAGGTGCACACCGGCGTGCAGCTGGGGCGTGACGTCACCTTTGACGAGCTGCGCGAGGGCTACGACGCCGTGCTGCTGGCCCTGGGTGCCTGGAAGTCCCTGCCCATGCGCGTGCCGGGCGAGGACCTGGACGGCGTCTACGGCGGCATCGACTTTTTGGAGCGCCTGGGCCTGGGCGAGCGCCCCGAGCTGGGTGAGCGCGTGGCCGTGTGTGGCGGCGGCAACACCGCCATGGACTGCTGCCGCACCGCCGTGCGCCTGGGGGCCAAGGAAGTCTACGTGGTGTACCGCCGCACCCGCAACGAGATGCCCGCGGCCGACATCGAGATTGAGGAGGCCGAGGAGGAGGGCGTGACCTTCAAGTTCCTCACCAACCCCATCGAGTTCTACGGCCAGGACGGCCACGTGGCCGGCATGAAGCTGCAGGTCATGGAGCTGGGCGAGCCCGACGCATCCGGACGCCGCCGCCCCGTGCCCGTCGAGGGCGCGACCGAGGACATCGCCATCGACAACGTGCTCATGGCGATCGGCCAGGGCGCCGACTGTGAGGGCGTCGACGCCGACCTGCTCACCCAGCGCGGCACCATCGCCTGCGACGAGATGACCTTCCGCACGAGCATCGACAACGTGTTTGCCGCCGGCGACGTGACCAACCGCGGCGCGGGCATCGCCATCCAGGCCATCGCCGAGGCCCAGAAGGCGGCCCTGTGCATCAACAACTACCTCGAGGGCGACGAGGTGCGCGCCTGCGTGCCGTACTTCGTGAAGCAGGAGAAGACGCCCGAGGACTTCGAGGACGAGCCCAAGCAGAAGCGCGAGAAGATGCCGGGCCTGACGCCTGAGCAGCGCCGCAACAACTTCGAGCCCATCTACTTCGGCTTCACCGAGGAGCAGGCGCGTCGCGAGGCGTCGAGGTGCCTGGAGTGCGGCTGCCACGATTACTACGACTGCCGCCTCATCCGCTACGCCAACGCGTTTGAGCTCGACCCCGAGCGCTTTGCGGGAGAGATGCATCACCGCGCCGAGGTTCCCGTGGCCACCGAGGTCATCGTCCACAACCCCGACAAGTGCGTGCTGTGCGGCCTGTGCTACCGCATCTGCGACCAGGAGGTGGGAAAGACCTTCCTGGGCCTGTACAACCGCGGATTCTCCACCGTGGTGAACCCCATGGTGCCCGACGAGGCGCGCGCCTTCTGCGCGAGCTGCCTCAAGTGCGTGGAGGCCTGCCCCACTGGCGCCATGCAGAGCATGCCCGCCGTGGAGCGCGTGACGCAGATCCTGTAACAGCTACGCTCGTTGCCTCAACGTTTGCGTAGCTGACTCAAAGGGGTCCCACCCTTGTGAGTCAATTTGACTCACAAGGGTGGGACCCCTTTGAGTCAGCCGGCGATGGTGGCTTCGGTGGGGGTGTTGTCGGGGCCAAGGTAGACGATGATCGTGTGGCCGGCAAACATGTCGCCGTCATCAAAGGAGAAGTCCGCCGATCCGTCGGGGTCGATGCCAAGGGAGGCGATGGTCATGCGCTGCTTGAACTCGTCTCGGGTCAGGTCCTCCTCACACCAGTCGGCTGCGTTTTCCAGCAGCTCGTCTGCCGCGTAGTCGCGCACGAGGCGGTCGACACGCGTGAGGTCTTGGCACAGCTCCTCCAAGCGCTTGAGCGGGGTGGTCGCGTCGGTCTCCCCCGCCTCCACGTTGATCAGCACGTCACAGGGTTCGCCCAGGTAGTCGATGGTGCCCTCGTACCAGTCGTAGTGACGGTCGAGCGTGAAGCTGCCAAGCGGGCTCTCTATGACCACGGGCTTCTCGTACTCCTCGATAAGCGCGTCAAAGCGCACGTCGCGGACCTTGCCCACCACCTTGACCAGCATGAGCTTGTCGCTGCTGGACGTGCTTTTGCGGACGCGCACGTGGTAGACGGACAGCCGCTCAAAGGTGGTCTTGAGATGAGATCCGCTGGCCTTCTCCATCCAGACGAGCGTGCCCGCGCAGGGCTGCGGGTCATCGTCCGCCGACACCGCCTCCGCCAGGTAGCGCACGCCCGCCCGGCGGTAGTCATAGACGTTTGCCCAGCCAAAAGCGCCGTCCTCAATGAGGAGCCAGCGGTCCTCCTCGGCATTGCCGAATTCCTGCTCAAACTGGAGGTACGGGTCAAGGCGCGGCTCGCGGACATCGCCTTCGAGGAGCTTTTCGAGGTAATAGCTGCGGCTTTGCGCATCGGAGCCGTCCCGCGGCGGCCTCACGAGCACACGATACAGATGGCCTTCCTTGAACGCATACCCATATGGGTGCCCAAACCGCTTCTTGGGCGTCACCCATTCCAGCCAGTTAAAGAGCCCCTTCCCAATGAGCTCTCCCGTTTGCACGTCTATCGCCTGGTCAAAGCGGGCGCGCGCATGCGCCATCCCCTCCTCCTCCGGAAAAGGTCCCGACTTCTTTGACCAGCACCAGCTGATGCGCACCACCAGCTCGAGCGTCTCGTCGGCAAATTGGTCCACAATCCCCTCCCCCAAATACACAGCCCAAAGGCTCGTGCGGGGGCTTTGCCCCAGTACGAGCACCTCACATCCCGAACGAGCCCCAAGCCAACCTCTCGTCGTCAGCGGTCGAGAAGCAAACGGCCTCTGCAGAGAAAAGGAGCTCGCCTAACCCTCTGAGCGATTTCGCGCAGCGCATGAGCGAAGAGGGTTAGGCGAGCTCCTTAGCTCTCAACCTGCAGGGCCTTACTTCTCTCCCCCCTGCATGGTGCACCAGGGACCCTGGTCGTCGGCTGTCAGGATGACGGGGCCGTCGGCCGTGATGGCGATGGTGTTCTCGTAGTGCGCCGCGGGAAGCCCGTCATCGGTGACGACGGTCCAGCCGTTGGCCAACACGTGGTTGGTGTAGGTGCCCAGCGTGATCATGGGCTCGATGGCGATGATCATGCCCACCTGCAGCTTGACGCCGCGGCCACGTTTGCCGTAGTTGGGCACGTTGGGATCCTCGTGCATGACGCGGCCGACGCCGTGGCCCACGTATTCGCGCACCACGCCGTAGCCGTTGCTCTCGGCCAGGCTCTGCACGGCAAAGCCGATGTCGCCCAGGTGGTTGCCAGGCTTTGCCTGCTCGATGCCCGCCTTCAGACAGTCGCGCGTGACCTCGCAGAGGCCCTGGACCTCGGTCGAGGGCGTGCCCACGTAGAAGGTCCAGGCATTGTCGCCCACCCAGCCGTTGACCGTGGCGCCCGTGTCGATGGAGATGATGTCTCCCTCGTTCAGGAAGGTCGTGGGGCTGGGAATGCCGTGCACGATGGCCTCGTTGGGGCTCGCGCAGATACTTCCGGGGAAGCCGCCGTAGCCCTTGAATGCCGGGACGCCACCGTGCAGGCGGATGAAGCCTTCGACGGCGCGGTCGATCTCCATGGTGGAGACGCCGGGCTTGACCAGCGACCCGGCAAGGCGCAGCGCCGCCTTGGAGAGCGAGCCGGCAGCCTTGTATTCCTCGATTTCCTCTGGGGACTTGATGTGAATCATGGTAGTGCGCTTCCTTTGCTGTGAAGAACCGATGGGGTGCGCCACAAGTCCCCCGGCTTGCCGCGCATAGGTGCGCCCCGACGAGCGGGGCGCGTTCCTCTCGCTTCTGTGGTCTTTAGAGACCGAGCTCCTTCTTGACGTCCTCGTAGACATCGTCCACGGGGCGGTCGCCGTCGACCTTGATCAGGATGCCCTTGCCGCCGTAGTACTCGATGAGCGGCTCGGTCTGCGCCTGGTAGGTGTCGAGGCGCTTCTGGATGGTCTCGGGCTTGTCGTCATCGCGCTGGTACATCTCGCCGCCGCAGCGCGGGCAGACGGAGACCTCCGGGCCGGCGGTGTAGCCACAGGCACGGCAGGTGCGACGGGAGCTGAGGCGCTTGACGATGACGTCAAAGGCAACGTCGACGAGCAGGGCGCCGTCGAGGGCGATGCCCATCTCGGCGAGCTCGGCGTCGAGGACCGTGGCCTGCGCGGTGTTGCGCGGGAAGCCGTCAAGGATGAAGCCGATCTTGGCGTCGTCCTCGGCAAGGCGCTCCTTGACCAGGCCGATGACCAGGTCGTCGGGAACCAGCTTGCCGGCGTCCATGTACTCCTTGGCCTTGATGCCCAGCTCGGTCTGGGCCTTGACGGCCGCACGGAGCAGGTCGCCGGTGGAGATGTGCGCCACGTGGAAGTCTTCGACGAGCTTCTGGGCCTGCGTGCCCTTGCCAGCACCGGGTGCGCCAAGCAAAACGATGTTCATGTGGATGCCTTTCTCGTTCGTCTCTCTATGTACGGACACTTTAAGGATACTCGCTTGCGCGGTCGTCGTGCCAGTGTTTGGGAAATTGGCGCAACCAACATCGGTGAGGGGTGGGGTATTTTGCCAATCGTCCTTTGGAGACGTTACGTTTACGTTTTCCCAGTTGGCAAATCAAGAAACGCTTCCAAAGGACGATTGGCATTGCCGTTCCGCCGCTGACTCACAGGGGTCCCACCCTTTTGAGTCATTTTGACTCAAAAGGGTGGGACCCCTGTGAGTCAGCGCACGCAAAAAGGGCGCCCCGAAGGACGCCCCTTGCTGCTTGATGTCGCGCATTCTGCAAACTACTTGAAGAAGCCCTCGTAGTTGTGCATCTTGAGCTGGCTTTCCAGCGAGGCGATGGTGTCCATGGCGGTTCCGACCATGATCAGGATCGACGTGCCGCCAAATGCCTGGATAAGCGGGTTGGCGGTAAAGTAGAAGATGATCGACGGGATCACGGCGAGCGCAGCCATGAAGCAAGCGCCCGGAAGCGTGATGTGGTCGAGCGTGGACTTGATGTAGGCAGCCGTCGCGGAGCCCGGACGGACGCCCGGGATGAAGCCGCCTGCCTTGCGGAGCTGGTCGGCCGTCTCTTCGGGGTTGAACACCATGGAGGTGTAGAAGTACGCGAAGAAGACGATCAGGAAGACCGACAGCACCCAGTTGAGCCAACCGGTGGAGATGGCATTGGCAAAGTTCTGCATCCAGCGCACATTGGGGAAGAAGACCGCCAGCTGCGCGGGGAGATACAGGATCGCCGAGGCGAAGATGATAGGCACGACGCCCGCCGTGTTCACCTTGATGGGCAGGTAGGTGGACTGGCCACCCATCATCCTGCGGCCGATCACGCGCTTGGCGTACTGCACCGGGATGCGGCGCTGGCCACGCTCGATGTAGACGATCAGCGGGATGATTGCAAAGATCACCACGATCGTGACGAGCGTCAGGATCATGCCGGTGTTGGACGAGCGCAGAGAAGAGATGAGCGCCGTCGGCAGGCCGGCCATGATGTTGGTGAAGATGATGAGCGACATGCCGTTGCCAATGCCGCGCTGCGTCATGACCTCGCCCAGCCACATGATGATCATGGCGCCGACGAGCATGGTGCCAACGATGATGCAGTACTGGAGCCACGTGGGAACAGGCGACTGCGAGAAGTCGATGCCGTAGCTCAGGAAGAGGAACAGGTAGCCGATGGCGTTGATCAGCGCGAGGCCCACCGTGAGGTAGCGGGTGTACTGCGTGATCTTGCGCTGGCCGGCCTCGCCCTCCTTGGCGAGCTCGCCAAGGGAGGGGATGACCGTCTGCATCATCTGCATGATGATCTGCGAGGTGATGTAGGGCATGATGCCCAGGCTGAACACCGAGATGCGCGAAAGGGCGCCGCCCGAGAAGAGGTTCAGCACGGCAAGGGCACCGCTACCTGCGGCGGCGTTGCTGTACGCCTCGAGCATGGCCCTGAAGGGCACGCCCGGGACGGGCAGATACGCACCAAAGCGGTAGAGGAGGAGAATCGCCACGGTGAAGAGGATCTTCTTCCTCAGCTCAGGAATGCGGAATGCGTTTGCGAATCCCTTTAGCACGCCTGCTCGACCTTTCCTCCGGCCGCCTCGATCTTAGCCTGTGCGGAGGCGGAGACCTTGTCCACCTTGACCGTGAGCTTCTTGGTGAGCTCGCCGTCGCCGAGGACCTTGACAGGGATGAACTCGTGCTTGATGACGCCCTTGGCAACGAGAGCCTCGGCATCGACGGTGTCGCCGTCCTCGAAGAGGCCCTCGAGGCGGGCAACGTTCACGGGAGCGTACTCGACGCGGCCGTGGTTGATGAAGCCGGGGAGCTTAGGCAGGCGCATGGCGAGCGGCTGCTGGCCGCCCTCGAAGCCCTTGCCCTTGCCGCCGCCGGAGCGGGAGAGCTGGCCGTTCATACCACGGCCAGAGAAGGTGCCGTGGCCAGAAGAGTTGCCACGGCCGACGCGCTTGCGGTTCTTGGTCGAACCAGCCGCGGGAGTGAGATCATTGAGCTGCATCTGGTGACTCCTAGTTCTCTTCGACCTCGACAAGGTGCTTGACCTTGAAGATCATTCCACGGATGGACGGGTTATCGGGCTGCTCCACGGTGTCGCCGATCTTGCGGAGGCCCAGGGCGCGGCAGGTCAGGGTCTGGTCCTTCTTGACCGACGCGACGGCGCTGCGCACGAGCTTGATCTTGAGCTTATCTGCCATGGCGATTAAGCCTCCTTCCCGACGAACATCTCCTTGACGGTCAGGCCACGGCGCTCGGCAGTCTCAGCGGGGCTGGAGAGCTGCTGCAGGCCGTCGGCGGCCGCCTTGATGATGTTCAGGGCGTTGTTGGTGCCCAGGGACTTGGAGAGCACGTTGGTGATACCGGCGAGCTCGAAGAGCGGGCGGACAGGGCCGCCGGCGATGACGCCGGTACCCTCGATAGCCGGCTTGATCAGCACGCGACCGGCGCCATAGTGGCCCTCGACGTCGTGCGGAATGGTGCCGTGCTCGGTGACGGGCACATGGAACATGTTCTTCTTTGCGTCCTCGACGCCCTTCTGGATGGCCAGGGGCACCTCGGCGGACTTGCCCATGCCGATGCCCACGTTGCCCTTGCCGTCACCCACGACGACCAGAGCGAGCAGGGACATGCGGCGACCGCCCTTGACGGTCTTGGACACGCGGTGAATATAGACGACGCGCTCCTGGAGGTCGGTTTCCTCCTTGCGCTGCTGCTTGCGATCACGAGGCATGAAAACCCCTCCTTAGAACTTGAGGCCCGCGTTGCGGGCGCCGTCTGCCAGAGCCTTGACGCGGCCATGATAGATGCGGCCGCCACGGTCGAAGGTGACCTCGGTCACGCCGGCCTCGATGGCACGCTTGCCGATGAGCTCGCCCACGAACTCGGCGGCCTCCTTGTTGGAGCCAATCTTGCCAGTCGCGCGGAACTCGGCATCGAGCGTGGAGGCGCTGCAGATGGTCTTGCTGTCAGCGTCATCGATGAGCTGGGCGTAGATGTGGGCGTTGGTGCGGTGCACGGCGAGGCGCGGACGCTCGGCGGTGCCGAAGATCTTGGCGCGCACGCGACGCTGGCGGCGCTTCAGACCTGCCCTCTTGGCCTGGTACTTGTTCATTGCTTCTTTCTCCTTAGAGACACGCCATCACCTGACGGGGTGATGGTCTTTTATGGCCTAGCTTACTTGGCAGCCTTGCCGAGCTTCCTGCGGATGTGCTCGCCAACGTAGTGGATGCCCTTGCCCTTGTACGGCTCGGGAGGACGCTTGGCGCGGATCTCGGCCGCAACCTGGCCGACCTGCTCCTTGGAGATGCCCTTCACGTTGATGTGCGTGTTGTCGGGAACCTCGAAGGAAATGCCGGCGGGCGCGGGGTAGTTGATGAGGTGCGAGTAGCCGAGCGAGAGCTCGAGGTCGGTGCCCTTGAGCGTGGCACGGTAGCCGACGCCGGTCATCTCGAGCTTCTTCTCGAATCCCTCAGAGACGCCCACGACCATGTTGTGGATGAGGGTGCGGGTCAGGCCCTGCTGGGCGTTGGCGGCCTTGTAGGCCTTGGTCTGCTTGAAGTCCTCATGGGAGAGGTCTTTGGTCTCAGGGGTGCGCGGGATCTTGACGATGATCTCCTCACCCTCCTGGACGATCTCCAGAAGGTCAGAGAAGGTGCGCTCGAGCTCACCCTTGGGGCCCTTGACGGTCACGTGTGTTCCGTCGACTGTCACAGTGACTCCAGCCGGAATCTGGACAGGCTGCTTGCCAATACGAGACATTGTCTCCTCCTATCTAAATTCCGCGGACGTTACCAGATGTAGCAGATGACCTCGCCGCCGATGCCCAGCTTGCGAGCATCGCGGTCGCACATCATGCCCTTGGAGGTGGAGATGACGGCGGTACCGAGGCCGTTGATGACGCGCGGCATCTTGTCGGCGGTGGTGTAGATGCGCAGGCCGCACTTGGAGATGCGGCGGATGCCCTTGATCACCTTGGCGCGCTTGGGGCCATACTTGAGGGTGATGTGCAGGGTCTTCTGGGGCTTGGTGTCCTCGACCTCATAGCCCGCGATGTAGCCCTCTTCGCAGATGACGCGGGCCACCTCGACGAGCACCTTGCTCGAAGGCATGGAAACCTCGGGCTTGCCCGCAGAGTTGGCGTTGCGGATGCGCGTCAGCATGTCTGCGATGGGATCGGTAATCTTCATTGATCCTTTTCTCCTTCGTTCGTGATGAAACTCGCGTACGGTTCGTCCCCGCCCGTGGCGGCGACGCCTCTACGCCAGACGCCCCGGCTTACCAGCTTGCCTTGGTGACGCCAGGAAGCTCGCCCCTGCTGGCCAGCTCGCGGAAGCACACACGGCACAGACCGAACTTGCGATAGACGGAGTGGGGACGCCCACAGCGCTGGCAACGGTTCTGGGTGCGCGTGCTGAACTTCGGCTCGCGGTTAGCCTTGACGATCATCGATGTCTTAGCCACAGATCCTCCTTCTTTGGTGAGCCCTTGGCCGGATTGCCTTGGGCAGACCTTCCTACTATTTGACCTACTCAGCCTTGAACGGGAAGTGGAACGCCTTGAGGAGCGCACGACCCTCTTCGTCGGTCTGAGCGGTGGTCACGATGGTGATGTCCATGCCGCGCGTGTGGTCGATCTTGTCGTAGTCAATCTCGGGGAAGATGAGCTGCTCAGTCACGCCCATGGAGAAGTTTCCATGGCCGTCGAAGCTCTTGGCCGAGATGCCGCGGAAGTCGCGGATGCGCGGGATGGCGATGGCGATGAGGCGGTCCAGGAACTCCCACATGCGGTCGCCGCGGAGGGTGACCTTGGCGCCGATGGCCATGCCGGCGCGCAGGCGGAAGGACGCGATGGACTTGCGGGCGTGGGTGATGAGCGGCTGCTGGCCGGTGATGGCACGCAGGTCGGCGACGGCGCCGTCGATGGCCTTGGCGTCGGTAGCGGCCTCGCCAACACCCATGTTGACGACGATCTTCTCGATCTTGGGGATCTCCATCACGTTCTTGTAGCCGAACTCCTTCATGAGCTCGTCACGGACCGTCTCGAGGTAAGCCTGCTTGAGACGAGGAACGTACTTCTCTTCTGCCATGTTTCCTCCTTAGATCTTGGTGGTTTACGTGCGGGGATGTTGCCTCGCACCACCCAGGTTGGCGGCCTGGGAGCCATGTCTTGCGTGCTCTAGACAGCATTGTCCCTGCCTAAAGACGCAAGAAAACATGATACGACATACGGGGGTGGAATGCTAGTTCATGTAATATCCACACATTTGGTGGGGGGCGGCGGCTAGAGCCTTGCCGAATGGGCCGTTCCGTGGGTGGGAAAGGGCCCATCGGGCTGGAACGGAGCTGGATGAGACAGTGACTTACACGATCAAAAAGGCCCATCGGGCAGGGTTGGCTGGCGGAACGGGCAATGCCGTTGCCCGTTCCGGTGACTTGCAAGGGCCCCGCCCCTTTGAGTCAATTTGACTCAAAGGGACGGGGCCCTTGCAAGTCACCCCTGGCGGGATGCTGCTAGTCCTTCTTGGAACGCGCCTTCATGATGATTCCGGCAATCACCACAACGGCACCGCCCGCACCCAGGGCGTACACCATCGTGGGATCAAACACGTCGCTCGTCTGCGGGAGCTTACGCTTGACCTCACGCTTGACGTGATTCTCCTTCTCCTGCACCATCGTCGCGTCGTCATACAGGTTGATGACAAACGCCTGCTCCTGCCCCGAGCCCGCCACGGCGGAGAACTCCACGTTGTCGTGGTCGTTCAGGATTTCGCCCGTGGTGTTGAACTCCTCGGAATGCAGGATAAAGCGCGTGTCGGGCGCAACCTCGTAGCCCTCTGGCGCGGACACCTCACGAAGGATGTAGACCTTCTCGATGTCCAAGATCTTGGAGAGCTCGTGCTGCGAGCCGTCGGTCGTCCACTCGGCGACCACGGCACCCGTCTCCTCATCGATGATCTGCATCTTGGCGCCAACCACCGCGTCGCGCGAGCCCGTCTCCAGCTTGTTGACGTCCAGACGCGTCACGTTGTCTGCCACGGGGTTGGTCTGCGGATCGTACTCAAGCTCCGTCACGGCCAGGGCCCGACCCGGGGCGGCCACGAGGGCCGCCAGGGTCAGCGCTAGTACCATACTCTTCAGCGACTTCATGTTCCTACCCAGCTTCATGTTCATCACTCCATTCATCCAGATAGGGACCATTAGCGGTGCGGGGTTACGTCGGGGCAGGCTGACTTGAATTCGGCGCTGCCTTCGTAGGCCAGGTGGAAGGTCACGTCTGCGCCTTCACCCGCCTTGATCAGCGTGAAGTAGTCCGTACGATACGGGTCGATCAGGTGGCCAGCAGGTGCGGGCTCCTCCTCCAGGAGGTAGTAGGCCACACCCTCGACCATCGGCAGGTCGTACCACAGGTAGCCGTCAGCGTTGGACTCGAGCTTGGCGCCCGCCGCGTCGGCCTGGTTGCGACCGAGGCCCAGGTACACGTCGTTGCCGTTGGGGTTGACCATCCACAGGCCGTAGTGCGCGCCCGGCAGACCCTCGCCAGCGTATGCCTTGCCGTTGGCGTCAAACTCGCGCGTACCCTTGTAGGCCTTGACGATGATCGTATCGTACTGGTTGACGAAGGTCGGGTACTCGCCCTTGGACGGGTCGCAGGTCACGGCCTTGCCGGAGTCGTCGGTGTAGCTATACGTCGCCTTCGCGGTCAGGGTGCCGTCAGCGCTCTTTGTGACCTTGACGGTCAGCTTGGCCTCGATCTCGGAGTACTTGATGGCGGAGGATCCACCGTCGACCTCGGTGATGGTGTAGGTGAACTCGCCCTCGTCGGTGTACTTGATGGCCTCGAAGCTCACGTTGCCGTCAGCGTCGTTGGTGGCGTCATCGATCACGGTACCCTCGGCGTTACGGAGCTCGAAGGTGAACTCGCCACCAGAGAGGACGCCGTTCTCCATTACCTTGCGGACCTCGGGCATGAAGTAGGTGACCTGGGCGACGCCGTTGACGTTGGCCAGTGCCGTGCGGCGCATGCCAAGCAGCATGTTGCCGTTGTTGTAGAGCACCGGATGATCTTCGCCCTTGTAGACCTTGTCCAGCTTGGTGCCACCCTGAATGACCTGGTAGGAAACCTCAGTCGTGGCGTTGTCGGCGGTCGTGCCCTTGACCTCAACCTTCATCAGGATCTTCGCCGGGTCGCAGGTGACATCCGTACCGGACGGAAGCTCCTGAATGATGTAGTAGTACGTGCCAGGCTTAACGTAGCTAAACTTCGCAGGCAGCTCGATCGGAGTCGAAGTGCTCTTGACGGTGCCCGTGAAGTCAAAGTAGAAGCTATCGCTATCACCGGCATCCTTGATCTTTCCGTCCTCACCCGCCTTGCGCTCAATCAGATCTGCAGAGCGGTCGCTACCATCGGCGTTGGCGGCACGCAGCTGGAAGTTGAAGGTCTTTTCCTCGGCCCCACCATAGTAGTTCTTAATGAACTCACCGGTTGCGGTGGCCTCGAAGTAGGTGTTGGCGAAGTCGCCGACCTGGACGATGCCGTTCTCATCAGGCTTGACCTCGTCGCCGTCCACGGTGACTACGGAGCTGATGGTTCCGTTGCCGTTGTCGGTTAGGACGACCGTGACCTTGTGCTCAGCGTTGCTGTAAGTGACGCCGCGGAGCTGGTCTTCCGGCTCGGGGATGACCTCCTTGACCGTGTAATTCAGGGTCTTCTTGGTGCCATTGTCAAGGTCAGCGAGGGTGTACTCGATAGCGTCGAAGGTGACGGTGCCGTCGGCAGCGTTGGTGATCTTGTTTTCGCCGACCTTAGCGCCAGACTCGTTGCGCAGCTCGAACTCGAACTCGCCCGCCTCAAGCTCACGGCCGGTCAGCTTCTTGGTGGCGCCAAACTGGACGGAGCCCTTAGCAGCGTAGGTGTTGGTGAAGGCTACGCCTGCAAACTCAGGTTTGCCGTCGTACTTCACGTCGAGAGTACCGTCGCCGTTGTCCGTAACCGTGATCTTAACGTTCTTGGTCTGCTTCTGGTAGGTGATGCCAGCCTTAGTGAACTCCGCAGCGGTGTCTCCGCCTTCGTCTACAACCTCTTTGTACGTCTTGCCGTCTGCGTTGGTCGCATCGTCGGGAACAACCTCAGAGATCGTGTAATTGAACTCGTCGCACTTCTTGCCATCGGAGTTCGTCTTCTTCAGGTCCTCAAGGTTGTAGATGATGGAACTGAAGGTCACGTTGCCGTCTGCGTCGTTCTTTGCGGTCGTACTACCGCCTTCGATCTTCGGACCTATCAGGGAGAACTCGAAGGCGTTGGCCTTGGGGGTCTTGTCATTCAGAGTCTTAGTCGCGGACAACTGGGCGGTGGCCGTAGCAGCGTAGGTGTTGGTGAACGCAGCACCATTCGGAGTGCCCTCTACCGTGCCGCCCTCGTACTCCACTTTGAGAGTGCCGTCGCCTTTGTCCGTTACCGTGACCGTAATGGTGGTCGGGTTCTCAGTGTAGGAGATGCCGTCCTTGGTGAATACGGCCTTGGTATCGCCCTGATCGGCCGCAACCTCAGCGTACGTCTTGCCATCGGCGTTGGTAGCATCGTTGGGCACGACCTCCTTGATGGTATAGACAAAGTTCTTAGAGTCCTTGCCCTCGAGATCGGCTAGCGTGTACGCAATGGGTTCGAAGGTTGCCTGATCAACCTTGGCGCCGTTACCGTTTGATACCTCCTGCAGGACATTGCCTTCGGAGTCAATCAGTCTAAAGCTGAAGTCATCCTTATCGAAGTTGCGCGGTGCTCCAGCGGCCTCAAACGTCTTCTTGGCGAAGAAGTAAGCCTCGCCTGCCGCCTCGTAGGTGTTCACGAAGTCGAGGGCCGTGGCCTGCGCGGACGGGGTGGCCGTCAGGGTTCCGGTGGCCGCGTTGTAGGTGACATCGACGGAGACGACGTAGGTGCGGGTGTCGCTCTTGAGGCCGTCCTTGTTGACCGCGGTCTCGGTGACCTTGTACCAGTCTCTTGGTGGCGTTGTGGACGTAGTCGATCTTGTCGAAGGACCACGCGACCTTGTCCCCGGCCTTGGCGGTCGATGAGCTCACGGTCTTGGTGCGGGTCGCGCCGCCGGCCTTGGCGGTCTTGCCGCCCTCGTCGGTGACCTCGGTGAGGGTGAACTCGAAGGAGTCG
>Ga0256405_10000682_pt1 | contig 107546 bp, 109 predicted proteins | sample RumenRJG_02DNA_FD_189096 | JGI IMG/M metagenome (GOLD analysis project Ga0256405, IMG submission 189096) | Bovine rumen microbial communities from Lethbridge, Alberta, Canada - RJG_02 | ecosystem: Host-associated > Mammals > Digestive system > Stomach > Rumen | place: Canada: Alberta...
TATTTTGCGGAAAGCGAAAGCGGATCAGATTCCATCCATTTCATCGAATTCGAAGCAGCGTAACCTCTCTCCGCGGGTATCCAAAGTTGTTCGTGATTTTGGGAGAGGCTTTGTTGAGCAGACACTACATAGGCTAGTTTCTCGTCTTCTGCCAGCGGATTCAATACTTCATCAATATCCGGTTCCTGTGGAATATTGTGAAATCGCCTCGTAGTAATGAGCAGCGCATCCCATCCTGTTTTGGCAACAATTTCAATGCGCCCCTCATCAACTAATTCCCTACAAGAGTCCTTAAAATACCCAGCCACCCTGCCTTTGTACTCAGGATATCTGCTCCAGATTTCATCTATGAGTTTATGTATCTCAACGGGATGATCAGATTCAGCAAGCAGCAAATCTACTCGATCTTTTACCTCTGCCCTAAGTCTGTTCCGATCGTTGTTATCCCTTTCGAGTTCATTCTTAAATGCTGAAAGGTATTTTTTCAAAGCCGCAGCATAGGTGTTAGCGGAAGCATCCTTACACTCTTTTTTAATAATTGCATCCATTCTCTTTCGAGCGTCAGCAAATTCAGATAGCCTTTCGCTATATTCGCTCACTGAAGCTTCTAGAGCTTCAATCTCCATGCGCAGCTGCTTTTTCTTTCCAAAAGCTAAAGCTCCTAATTTTGATAGCTCACCTTGACGCTTAGACATCTCAGCATTACATCTAATTATCTCTTCTTCGAACTCTTCCTTCCAAGAAGCAAGCCGTTGATCACGTGCAGCCTCCAGTTTGATTCTAAACCGCACCTTCAATTCTTCAACATGAGATACCTCGGCTTCATATGCTTTTTTCTGGGAGATAATTGTTTCCTTTACCTGATATGAGTTCCAAGAAAGAACTTTGCTATGCGCAACGTGGTTTCGATTCTCAATGAAGTTATGTGTGGCCGATTTAAACGCCTCCGGATCTGGTATTTGTCTTTAGCAGATCCTAACCACTTTCATTTTTATTAGTTTATTCCAAGCATTTTCCTAAGTGCTTCTCCAACCTGGCTCCAATTATCAATCCATACTAACCTAACACCCAAATGAGCTACACTTTCCTCAATCCAGATTTTTTCTACTGTCGTACCTGGCTTTTTATTAATCCAATAATGCTCTGTTGAATTATCAGTCTTAATACCGTTTGTTTTAAACTCCTGCATTTTATTATTATGAATCCATCCTAGCCAACGTCTCATATTTGGATCCGTTAACGATACTCCCACAAAGACCATTCTACTGTTCATACAGTTTTCTATGAACTGAATCGCTTGCCATGAAATAGGAGAATTGGCTAACCTCAAATAACTATCTTCTAAAAAAACCAACTTTTCGTCAGCTCGCATCCCCTTTTTCTGTTTCACTCCATTTATTGGTAATACTCCATGACAATGAACATAAGGTATCCGATAATTAGATGTGCTACATATACCATTAACAATTCTATCAAACTTATCTTTATTGTTGTCTCTTGGTGCTGAATTCCAATAATAGTAATTCAATAACGCCAGAAAAATCGCTTCTCCATTAAAGCTCAGTATGGTCTTTGGTTCCACCTTATTAACAATAGAAGACACAACCACTTGGGCTAAATAATTAGCAGATAAATCCTTCATATAAGTGTCTACTATTCTTGCAAAAATTGTCCACTCTTCCTTTTTTATATGATCTAATCCTTTTCCTTCATGAATCTTCACAAAGGCTTTCCAATCATCTGTAGATAACACATTCTTAATTGGCGCATACAATTCCTCCGATATCATTTTCCGAAATTCATCATCATCTACACTTATGTGATTCCTTACTGCTTGAATCATTGCATCAGCAGTAAAACCATGTTTCTTGTATAATTCGATATCTATGTTATCTGATGCACAATGGGCACTAATTATATTCTGTGCTAAAGAATACCAATCTGGTAAAAGTGGCAGGTTTATGCCTGCACCGACACACAATGACCACGAATCTATATTCTTCAAGACTTCTTGCATCGTTCTGATATCTAAACCTTTCTTCGCCATCTGTAATCCCTCTTCGTATTATATTCATTCCCATGTGATGAACTTCATACAGAATCCGTAGATTTTCCAAAGCCCATCTAACTTGCAAATCCTCTGCTTTACTTATACTTCATGCCATAGAAGAATATTCAGCCAGTTGTTCTTAATCCCCAAGCTGCTTTTATCTGCATAGCATATCATCCAGCGTACAAACTTACACAGTGTCAGAGTCTGTATCGAAAAGGGCTGATTGCAGCGCGAATATTGGAACCTTACACTTGCGGCATCTCTATAAGTACTCTGCATAGAACAAAAAAACCTCTTTGCTCATTATTATACCCTCATCTGCACGCAATGTCATTGCATACTGCAAGCGTAAGATTACGCTTTGCAATCATCTCTATACCTCTCCCCCATCTTCCATTGTGCAACACTCCCTTCTCAAATAGTGGGCCTCCCCACTATCCGGCCCCTTGTGCTTTTGCACGAGGGGCTGGCTTTCCTCAATCGCAGATGTCACTTAAAATGACTTTCAAAAGCACTTCCCACGGCCATCTCTCACATTTTTTCGATTTTTCCGCCCGTTTCCTTGCCTCCCCTCTTGCTTTCTTCCCTTTTACCTGCTATTATTTTGATGTTTTATTAGTTTTGATTGTTTATTCTGTTATGTCACTTTAAGTGACATATTTGCCCGGGTTGTTTCTGGGTTTGTGTTTTGGATTGCTTGGAGGGTTTTATGAAGAGATTATCTATGCAGCTGTTGACTGATACGGTGGTTTCCCGGCGGAAGGCGTTGAAGATCACGCAGGCGCAGCTTGCGAAGTTGACGGGGATTCACAGGGGGCTTCTTTCACGGCTGGAGTCTAAGGATTTCACGCCTTCTATTGATCAGCTTCAGGCGCTTGGGGAGGCGCTGAATATCGATGTGACGGAGCTGTTTGTTGAGGGGTCGAGTGCCTCTGCTGCCGAGATCACGCGTTCCTATAAGATCGCGGTTGCCGGCACAGGTTATGTCGGTCTGTCGCTGGCGGTGCTGCTGTCGCAGCATAATGATGTGACGGCGGTGGATATCGTGCCGGAGAAGGTTGAGAAGCTGAATCAGTATATCAGCCCGATCCAGGATGAGTATATCGAGAAGTACCTGACGGAGGCTAAGGGTGGAAAACGGGAGCTGCATTTGCACGCTTCTACAGACGGAGCGGCTGCATATGCGGAGGCGGACTTTGTTATTATTGCAGCGCCGACCAATTATGATCCGAAGACAAATTATTTTGACTGCTCGGCGGTTGAGTCGGTGATCAGGCTGGTGCTGGATGCTTCGAAGGACAGGGATGTAAAACCGACGATCGTTATCAAGTCTACGATCCCGGTTGGTTATACCAGGCAGGTCAGGGAAATGCTCCAGGCCGACAATATCATATTCAGTCCGGAGTTTCTGAGGGAGTCGAAAGCGCTTTATGACAATCTGTATCCGAGCCGCATCATCGTCGGATGTGAGGATTCTATGAAAGAGCAGGCTGAGACATTTGCCGCGCTTCTGCAGCAGGGTGCGATCAAGGAGAATGTGGAGACTCTGATCGTGGGGACCACGGAGGCGGAGGCTACCAAGCTCTTCGTTAATACCTACCTGGCACTGCGTGTTTCTTATTTCAATGAGCTCGATACCTATGCGGAGGTGAAGGGGCTGGATACGGCTTCGATCATCAAGGGTGTTTGCCTGGATCCCAGGGTCGGTGATTATTATAACAACCCGTCATTTGGATACGGCGGCTACTGCCTGCCCAAGGATACCAAGCAGCTGCTGGCTAATTACAGGGATGTACCGGAGAATCTGATAGAAGCGATCGTGGAAAGCAACCGGACGAGGAAGGACTTCATCGCAGACCGGGTGCTGGAGATCGCAGGTACATACGGCAACAGTGAGTCCTACTCTTCTGCGAAGGAGTCAAAGCAGAAGGATGTTGTGGTCGGTGTCTATCGCCTGACCATGAAGTCGAATTCGGATAACTTCAGACAGTCTTCAATCCAGGGTATCATGAAGAGGATCAAGGCCAAGGGTGCCACTGTCGTAGTCTATGAACCAACTCTTGAGAATGGCTCTACGTTCTTTGGCAGCAAGGTTGTCAACGATGTTAAGAAGTTCAAGAAGATGTGCGGCTGCATCATCGCAAATCGTTATGACCCAATCCTGGATGATGTGGAAGATAAGGTCTATACGCGCGATCTGTTCCGGAGGGATTAATCATGAGCAAAGTACATATCGAACTAAATGGTAAGACGATCCTGGTTACCGGATCTCCCGGATTCATTGGAGCGAATCTGGTGCTCCGTCTCCTGACGGAAATGAGCTCCGGTACTGTGATCAGTCTCGACAATATGAATGACTACTATGATCCGGCGCTGAAAGAATATCGCCTTGAACTGATCAAAGAAGCAGCGAAGGAATCTCCTGTGAAGCATGTCTTCATCCGCGGCTCTATCGCAGACAAGGTACTGGTGGATCAGATCTTTACCGATTACAAGCCTGCTGTAGTAGTGAACCTGGCAGCCCAGGCAGGCGTTCGTTATTCCATCGATCATCCGGATGTCTATATCGAGAGCAACCTGATCGGCTTCTACAATATCCTGGAAGCCTGCAGGCACAATCCGGTCGAGCATCTGGTGTATGCCTCCAGTTCCTCAGTCTACGGCGGAAATAAAAAAGTGCCCTTCTCGGTCGATGATAAAGTGGACAATCCTGTCTCACTCTATGCCGCTACCAAGAAGAGCAATGAACTGCTGGCGCACAGCTACAGCAAATTATATAACATTCCATCCACAGGCCTTCGGTTCTTCACTGTCTACGGACCCGCCGGTCGTCCGGATATGTTCTACTATTCCGCAACCCAGAAGCTGGTTGCCGGAAAGACCATCCAGATCTTCAACTACGGCAACTGCAAGAGAGACTTTACCTATGTGGATGACATCGTAGAAGGAATCGTCCGCGTCATGCAGGGTGCCCCGGAGAAAATGAACGGCGAAGACGATCTCCCGCTGCCGCCCTACGCTGTGTACAACATCGGCGGCGGTACCCCGGAGAATCTCCTGGACTATATCTCCACGCTCCAGGAAGAGCTGGTCCGAGCCAAAGTTCTGCCAGAAGATTACGACTTCGAAGGACACCGTGAACTCGTCGGCATGCAGCCCGGAGATGTGCCAATCACCTATGCCGACAGTACAGGCCTGGAAAATGACTACGGATTCACGCCGACCATCGGCATCCGGGAGGGGCTCAGGAGGTTTGCTGAGTGGTATAAGGAATATTACAAATAAAACCTGTGGGTAGGAATTTATTGAATGATTCCTACCCACTTTTGTTATTCAGTCACATTGATCCTTTTCTACTGCTCTTTGTTTACAAATTGTTCATCTTATCACAAAATTCTGCATCCCCATCTATCTTAAAGACGTTCCAAGTTGGTCAGATGGGGTGACTACAATATGTAGTGGCTGTAATCCGAAATACGGTTTTTAACTACTATATATGGTATTTACGGCATTTTCGGGAGTCCCGAAGGGTGAGGTTCATTTTTGAGGGGACGGGGGTCTGCCCCGAAGGGAGAGGTTCATTTTTTCCGAAGGGTGATGTTCAGATTTGAAAAATAGACTCTTCCGAAGGGTGATGTTCAAAACATATAAAAAGCCCACCAGGTCGGCTTCCTCGTAATGAGTTTTCATTACTTGGAATCACTCCGGCCATGTATTCCAGAAAATTCTTCGCGTTAATATAACAGCTCGGATCTTTCACCTTTCTTCCATCTGATGCCTGCCTGTATTCAATCCGGAATCCGCCGTCTTCTCGTAGCCGTAAAGCCTGCACCAGCGTGTCACGCCGTCTTCAAAACGCTTCCGGATCCCCCATGAGGTGTTCTCGGAAATCGACCTGCTCTCCTCCTGCGCAAAGGCCGCGAGGACGGTCAGAAGCATCTCCGAGAATGCCGTGCGCGTATCGATGTTGTTGCTCTCGAATACGATGTTGACGCCCAGATTATTGAGGTGGCGCACAAAGGTCAGGCACTCTAAGGTGTTTCTGGCAAAGCGGCTGATCGACTTTGTTAAGATGAGGTCGATCTTTCCTTCCTCGCACACCCTCATCATCGCCTGGAACTGCGGACGCTTGGCCGCGCTCGTTCCCGTGATGCCCTCATCGGCAAAAATGCCTGCCATCTCCCACTCAGGATTCGCCCCGATCAGTTCTGTGTAATGCTTGACCTGCCCCTCGAAGCTGGTCTTCTGGTCTTCCGTATCGGTGGATACCCGGCAGTAGGCAGCCACACGGAGCTTTCCGGTCTGTTCTTTATTCGTTTTCCTTATCGGTTCCAGGATAATCTTCTGAACTTCCATGTTGTTCTCCTTTCCGCGCCAATGCAGGTTATCCTCCGGCGCTGTCCTATATTCCCGTAAAAACTGGTGAATAGCAAGTCAATTGTGCGTAAAACAGGCGCTTTCCGGCCGTATAAATCGTAGAAAGATCCGGCCTGTTTCAGCCGGATATCTGGCAGGTGCAGACAAAGAAACAGCCCTCCGAGCCAACCCGGAGAGCCGTACAGCATTTTCGCATTTCTGCATCCCCTTCTATCTTAAAGACGTTCCAAGTTGGTCAGTGGGGATAACCCCAATATGTTGATTTCAAGATTTGCAAACTACTATATATAGTGGTTTCGGTTGGTTCGGGGTGGTAAGTAGGGATAATGTTCATTTTTGAGATGGGGCTGATACCCCAGTAGGGATAATGTTCATTTTTGAGAATCGCCCGGATCAGGGCGGTCAGATGGGAATTTGAAGTAGGGATAATGTTCAAAACATAGTAGGGATAATGTTCAGATTTTATGTAGGTAGGGATAATGTTCAAAATGAAAAGCCCACCAGGTCGGCTTCCTCGTTACGATGTGATATCGTTTCTTGGAAACAAACCCGGTGGGCTGCATCTTTTTTATTCAGTTCTTCAGTGCCTCGTCATAAGGCGAAAATTTTATGACTTCTCTTCTACATCTTCATCAACCGGCTTCCCGGTCTTCTTGTACTTCCAGCCTTCGGAATCCATATACCGTTCCTCGCCGAGGACGTATTCATGATGGAAGTATTTCACGATGTCCAGATCCAAGGCTTCAAGCACCCGGCAGGCCACATCGAATGACGCCGTCCGGAGGTTCCGCTCCCCGCCTTCAAACTTCTGATAGTGCTGGATCAGAATCCCCGCCTTATCTGCCACCTGCTGCTGTGTGAGTCCGCAGGTTACGCGCCTCTCTTTAAGAAGACCGTCCTTCTTATCCTGTGTATGTACCACTCTGAACCCATTCATATTCATTGCGCATATCTCCTTTACATCCAGTTGTGTGTAGGCTCATTATACACACAGGTGGGTGTAATGTCAATATGCTATCTAGTAGTCTTCCGTTTCGTATTTCGAAGCAGCTCCCGCGGAACAACGCGAGTCCCATCCTCGGAAGATGAGAGATTGGAGTCACCCTCCTGCCTGCTCATACGATGCCTCGCCTGATCGACCGTGTAAACGCGGGCATTGCTCTTTGCCTTGGATTCTTCCTCAGCGAGTTTTGCAACCATCTTGATCGTCTCCATCATACATCCTCCTTGAAATGTGATTTTTATGAACCAATCGGGTTCAGTTTTGATTCTCTAGTTTATATTCTCCACTGACCTCTCGGCGGAAACATCAGTGAATATAACCGCTCCCATCCCCTGCTCCCCAGGATGTTTTCGCCTTCAAAGTAGACAACCACAGATCGAGCTTCAATTTCCCTGGTGATCTCTAAAGCCTTATCCATGTCATGGCTGATATGGTTAATAGACCGGATCACAACCAGATCAATATCTCCGCAATCGTCCAGCAGTTTGTCCAGAGCCGTGTGATCTTCCCACCCCTCGTCAGAATAGACACCTTTGAGAATCCAGTTGTACCTCTTGGCTCTTTCCTGATACTCCCGCACTATCAACTGGCAGGAAGCTATCTGCTCGAAGGGCTGTGGGGAAGATCGGCGGTAGACAGCTACACGTAAGCCATCGGTAGCGAAGACTGGCGGATCGATCACCATTTCCTTGTACTTATCCCTGATCCTCTGCTTACGTTCCTCTCGCGTCATTTCCTCGCCTCTTTCACTCTGCCTTCATGTACTTCCAACGCCTGTCGCAGATCGAAGAAAACCTTGCGGCTGTCCGGAGACGGCTTCACACCCGGCACCCGGTATGTCAGTTTCTTTTTCCAGCCGCAACTCTGAAAGACGAACCGGACCAGGTCCTTACTCTTGATGTCGTAGTGGTCACGACTCAGCTTGTCCGGGAGCCTGTTCGCGCCACCGTCATCGATTCCACACGGCTCGATCCCAAAGACCAGATCTTCTGGGCTGAACATGAAGTGGAAGAACTCCGGATAGCCCATCGCCTTCAGTGTCGTTTTGAAGATTGTGATCCTGCCGGAATCTACGTTGAAGGATATGCCGGGAACTGAATAATCCCATACGATATAGTCATCCACTGTGGTCACCTCCGTTCTGGGGCAGCATAGGGCGCATTACTCCCCTGGTGTTACTCATCAGGCTGCTCGGGATCAGGTTGTGTGGGAACATCTGACTGTGGCCGCTGACCGGCTTCCTTCTTCTCTCGCACTCCCGTCAGCATCGCGATCTCCACAAAGCCGTCCATTTCCTTGACCTCGGTCTCCTTCTTGTACTGCTCCATCGGCACACCGAAGGTGTTAGCGATATCGTCCGAGTAATATCCTTTTCTGGTATCGACCTTAACGACCTCGCCGTTCTCGTCCACAGGTTCCTCTCCCTTCTTCGGCTTCTCGTTAAATACCTGCGGTACATTGAAGTCGAACACAAAGTAGAGCTTTCCGTCATAAGGAATCAGATATCCGAGGAACTTGTAACGGCACTTCTTGTCCCAGCCGAAATGATCGTAGAGGGAATTCGTGAAATCAGGGCAGCGCATCCTGCGACTCTTGCGCTTATCCTGCTTTGCCACGCACCAACGGAGAGCGTGCTTGTCGTTCTGGTCGCAGCCGGTCACAGAAAAAAGTCCGACTTCCTCATCAAACTGCAGCCTGACCCAGACCACGCCATCCAATTCCCTGAGACACGCGGCATTGAAGGATATGTTGCCGTCCCTGATCGTAACGGCAGGATCGCGCGGGCTTGGGAACAGCTCTTTCCGGATCACCTTCATCCTGTCAGGATTGAACATGCCCATCAGTTCCTGCCGGCGTGCTTCTCTGGCAGAAGAATCCTGCTCCAGATCCTTATTCTCGTTGATCTCGTTCATCTGATCCTCGTTCATGCCGTCTTCTTCCACCCTTCCATAATTGTCTCCGCTTCCTTCATCAGGCCCGCCAGCTTGTCAGCTGTGAAGGTATTCATCTCTTCCAGTTCTGTCGCCGGGCGCAGTACATCCCAGTCGCCTGCATAATGCTGCTGCACCAGAACTGATGCACGGCCATAACTGCTGACCGGCACTCCGAATGAAGATGTCCAGGACTCAGGATATACACGCACCGTCTCCTGGATAACGATCTCTTCCGTAGCATCCTCTTCATCCGTTTCCTCTACTTCCGACTTATCCGGAACGACGACCTGCTCCACGACCTTTGTGATCACAGGCTCATCCAGTTCAAATACCAAGAGTTTCTGATCGTCCTGGTTTATGAACTGTCCCCGGAACCGGTACTTGCCCTCGTCCTCCCAGCTCATGAGATCAAAGAGCGTCTTGGACAACCCCCTGCATCCGAGCGTGCTGACCACCCAGCGTTCCTCCCGGAGCTTTCCCCAGTGGATGGCATTCGGATTGCTCTCATCGCATGGACGGATAGCGATGGTATTTGTGACCGTGTTCAGCAGGAGCTCCACATATTCCACATCTTCAAACTTTTTCAGGCAGGCTGTGTTAAACCGCAGCTTGCCGTTTTGTATCGTCATCGTCAGCTGCTCCCTTGACGGAAAATAGTCTGCCCGGACCACTTTATAACCACCCATGAAAAGCTGTGGTCCCTTGGCGGTCACCTTGATCTCCGGGATCTCCACGCTCTCACATGCCGCCTGGTAGTCCTCAACGGAGAAGCCGCTCCAACTCTTGTCCATAGGAACGAAACCGGAAAGGATACCACCATCGATCACACTGAGCACCGGCAGCGGACGACTCTTGGAAGCATACTGCCGGGAGGACTTTAGCAGATTCGCAGCATTATATACATCCCGGGTCACGATACCTTCGTGGTGATCGCGTTGAATATACTGCTTCCGATTCTGCTTATTCTTAACTGACTTGTGCGTTTTGAAGTCAGGGGTATAGGTTTTACGCGAGCGGACATCGCCACAGTGTCGCTCATTCTCTATCACGCCATCGATGGAGCCCGGATTCCAGACTCCGTTACCAAGTTTGGTAGTCCTTCCATACTCGGTCAGTAATTCAGCGATCTCGGTCGGAGACCATCCGTTGATGTACAGGTAAAAGATTACTTTGACCGTCTCGGCTTCATCTGGGTTTATAACCAGTTCCCCATCCTCGTCCAGATCGTATCCCAGTAATTTCGGAGTCAGGAAGATGCCCTTCGAAAATCGCCGCTCGATGGACCAGTTCATGATGAACGACTTAGACCGCGACTCCTCTTCCGCTACCGTGGCAAGGATGGTCAGGACAAGGGCACCGGTGGTATCCAGCGTGTACAGATTGTTCTCATCGAAATGTACACCCACGCCCAAGTTCTTCAGCTCATCGATCACGGACAGACAGTCGACAACGTTCCTCGCGAATCTCGCGATTGATTTCGCAAGTATGTGTTGTATCTTACCGGCTCTGGCGTCCTCGATCATCTGGAGCATGCCCTTCCGATGTGTCAGACTCGTACCCGAGATACCCTCGTCGCTATAGATGCCGACAAACTCCCAGTTCGGATTTGCCTTGATCCGTTCGGTGAAGTCATTGACCTGCAGCTCATACGATGAGGTCTGCTCGTCGTTTTCCGTGGACACACGAACATACGCAGCGACCTTCAGTGGCCGCTGTTCCAAGGCAATCTCGTCGGTCGCAATAGCCGGTATGACTTCCAGCTCAGAAGGATCGACGCCCTTATATCTGGTTCTGATTTTCTGTTTGCTGTCACCCGCTGCTTTTTCACTGGCGATCATTTGTGTCTCACATCCTTTTTAACCTTCAAGTTCGCCTTCTTCGGGCATCATCCAGTACCACTTCCGCATTTTTCTGAATGGCTTAATACCAAGGGCAACCTTGGCATCGTTCATGGTCTTATCTCCGATCCGATATTCAGCCATCAGATTCTTGATCTCTGTGGACTCAACAGGACCATTCTCCAAAGCCCTGGTAATGAGAATAGCTGCCAGCTCATGCTTGTTCTTCGGCAGATCGGGAACCGGCTCTGAAGGAGCAGTTGGCTGTATGGATCTCTCAAAACCCAGCCATCGGAAACCAGTCTCTGGACGAATCTCAAAAGAGAAGTCCGGGCCTTTGGGAGCCGCGCTGCTCTTAATGTGATGAACGATACGGATGTGTTCATCTTCCTTTGACCGCTCCACCTGTAGTACGCTCCTCGCGGACGCAACCAGGTCGATACTTCCAAGTCCCCGGTATAAATCCTTCTGTCCCCCGCTCTTATTCATGTGCCCGATAACCACAATCGCGCATTCATACATGGAAGCCCATATCCCTGTGCGTTTCATCAATCTCCGGGCTTTTGATGCACTCATCAAATCGGAGTCGTTTTCAACATAAGCCTGGATCGGATCGATAACCACAAGACGAGGGTTGAAAGTTATGATGGCTTCCCTCAGCCTCTCATCATCAATAGTCAGACCGCTGTAGATCTCTTCATTGATGAAAGCGATGTTCCGGCAGTTTGCGCCGTTAGCTTCCAACCTGGGTTTGATCGTATCTCCCGCATCATCTTCCGAACACTGATAGATGATCTTCTGTGGTACTCCGAGTGCCGTTCCGTCTGGCATTGCCCCGCCTCTTGACAGTTCCGCCACAATGTTCATCATCATGGTCGACTTTCCGTCATTGGGATCGCCCTGCAATAGAGTAACCTTCCCTATGGGGATATATGGACGCCACAGCCACTGAACCGGCTTTGACTGGATGTCACTGTAAAGCGTCAGCAGCTTTGACTCCACCTTCTTGACACCTTCCCTCCCGAAACTCACAGGCACAGTAAACACAAGCTTCTTTTTTCTAAGAATATTATACAGTACCAACGCCGATCTCAGTTTAACCCATTAGTTATAATTGAGCGCGCAACTTAAACTGTCAGTTTAAAAAAACGGCTCAGATCGCCATTCTCTCACCCGCAAAAGAAACCACCATCTTAAAAAGGCAAAAAACTCCGTTGCTATGTAAAATTCCTGACGGTAATATGCTGATGCCTACTGTGGGCCATTCGGAAAGGAGCGCAAAAAGAAATGGCCATAGACAGCGAAAGCATAGGACGAAACATCAAGTTTTACAGGAATCAAAAGGGTATTTCGCAAGAAGAATTGGGCAAAGCCGTATATGTCTCAAATATCCACATCAGTTATCTCGAAGCTGGCACAAAGGTGCCAAGCCTAGAACTACTGATCTTAATCGCTAACGTACTCGACGTTTCCGCTGACGATCTCCTTGTAGATAACCTTACAAGAACCAGTTCCGTAGTTGGGAAAGAACTTCATGCCATCTTACAGGACTGTCACCCAGCTAAGAAGGAGATGCTCATCAAGACTCTGAAGTTTATGAAGGAGCTCTGGACGGAGTACAAAATCTGACAACATAACAAAAAATCTGCCCGCGTAGGCGGCAGCAGCATCCTTGATTTTTTCTTGGGTGCTTCTGTCCTCTACACGGGCAGATACTTTTTCGTATGTACTTTACGCCACGGTCAACCAGCAGTCTGTGATGAATTCAGCCATTTCCACAGACATGGAGGCTACATATTCTTTGCCATCCAGTACCGGAAGCAGGTCATCCCGCATGAACTCGATTGTCCGTTCCAGCAGATTCTCTCCCGGCTGTGCCTGCCACTCCATCGCAGAGATTGTGGCTGCTGTTCTCGCGTCATCGATCAGCGCCGCAAAAGCATCCCTGTCGATCCCACTCCACTGTTCCGTTGCCAGTTTCCGCCCTTTGACCGTCCCACCGCGAAGTCCCCTCATTTCCGGGCTGACAATCCGCTCAAGTTCCTCTGGCACAACCTCGACCTTCATGCTCTGCAGATATGCCTTGATCATCGCAGCCACAGTCAAGTCTGTTATATTAAAGCCGTACTTATCTGCGTAAACGTCGCGCAGAATCCCTGTATTCATCTCCATGTACAAAACCTCCCCTGATGTATGTCTGTCACATTACCTGGCTTCCTTGTTTCTCAAGTTACCTCGGGGTTTCGTACATTGCAAGATTCACTTGAATCCAGAAGATGGGGGTTCCCGTTAAATCAGACACTTGTATCATTCACAAACCCAGCAATCAGGTCGAACTTCTTCTTTGACCAGTCTAAGCCACTTTGCAATATGCTTTTTCCCAGCCAGATATTCCGGATCTATACATCCACAATTAATACTCTGGCCTGTCCTCTCATGTTTTCTCCATTCGTCGGCATAATAGCAAAAATCGTCTACAGCCACTTCGTCAAATCCAGTATATGCAATATTACGGCCCAGATACATTAGACACATCAGGTCATATCGCTTATGTTCAGAGAACTCATTGATAATCATTTTAATAGTTGCGTATGGCTCGCCGGGATCTAGTTCCAGTTCCGGATCAAAACGTGAATCTCCCAAATAAATCAAATCATCGATTTCTTCCGGTGTGATCTCAAATCTGTTTATTCTGCGTATCGCTTTTTGACGTAATTGGTATTTACCCATATACGTTCCTCCAAAACCATGGCATATCTTCCGGGAAAGTATCGTGAAAGACCTTCACATATGCTTTTACTTGTAGTATTCCGCGTACCACTCAGCAAAATGTCTGAGACCTTCTCTTATCCCAATCTCAGGTCTGAAGCCATAGTCGCGCTCCAAAGCGGCGCTGTCAGCGTAGGTCACAGGGACATCGCCGGCCTGCATTCCGACCAGTTCCCGGTGTCCCTCGAAGTCATAATCGGCAGGAAGAACTCCGGCTCTGACCAGTTCCTCCTGGAGCGTGCTGATATAGTCCAGAAGGTTCTCCGGCTGACCGCCGCCGATGTTGTACACAGCGTAAGGCGGGATCGGCAGACCGTCCTCTCCGTTCTTCTTTTCCGGCGCACCCTGCATCACGCGGTAAACACCCTCTACGATATCGTCGATATAGGTGAAGTCCCGGCGCATATCGCCGTAGTTGAAGATCTGGATGGTCTTCCCTGCGACCAGTTTCTGTGTGGCGCTGTAGTAGAACATATCCGGACGACCAGCGGGGCCATAGACCGTGAAGAAGCGGAGCCCCGTGGACGGGATATTGTAGAGCTTGGAATAGGCGTGTGCCAAAAGCTCATCGGATTTTTTTGTGGCCGCATAGAGGCTCACAGGGTTATCCACTTTGTCATCTGTGCTGAACGGCACCTTCTTGTTTCCGCCGTAAACGGAAGAACTGGATGCATAGACCAGGTGTTCCACCGGGTTATGACGGCAGGCTTCCAGCAGATTGTAGAAGCCGATGATATTGCTCTCGATATACACATCCGGGTGGTCGATGGAATATCGGACGCCGGCCTGTGCTGCAAGGTTCACCACGATATCGAAGTGGTAGGTAGCGAACAGGTCATCGACCAGAGCCTTGTCTCCGATGGAACCGCGGATGAACACATGCTTGACTGAAGATTCCTCCGCTGCCTTCTCCACAAGGCCGAGACGGTATTCCTTCAGAGCCGGATCGTAGTAGTCATTCATATTGTCAAGGCTTACAACTGTGCCGCCGCTCATTTCTTTCAGCAGACGGATCACGAGGTTGGCCCCGATGAATCCAGGTGAACCGGTCACCAGGATGGTTTTGTTGTCCAAATCTATGTGCTGCATTTAATCTCTCCTGAACAGGTCACGGGTATAGACCTTCTCTTCCACATCGCCGAGCACGTCCTGATCAAAGCGGTTTGCAATGATGACGTCGCTTTCCGCCTTGAATTTATCCAGGTCGTTTACAACCTTGGAACGGAAGAACTCGCTGCCATCATCCAGTGTCGGCTCGTATATGATGATCGGGATGCCCTTTGCCTTGATACGCTTCATGACGCCCTGGATTGCAGAGGCGCGGAAGTTGTCGCTGTTGCTCTTCATGGTCAGACGGTACACGCCGACAGTCTTCGGATTCTTCGCAATGATCTGATCAGCGATGAAGTCCTTACGAACAGTATTGCTGTGGACAACCGCTTCAATCATGGTCTGCGGTACATCCTTATAGTTTGCTAACAGCTGCTTAGTATCTTTCGGCAGGCAGTATCCACCATAGCCGAAGGATGGGTTATTGTAGTGGCCGCCGATACGCGGGTCCATGCAAACACCGTCGATGATCATCTGTGTGTCCAGTCCTTTGGTCTGAGCATAGGTGTCGAGCTCGTTGAAATAGGAAACACGGACTGCCAGATAGGTATTGGCAAACAGCTTGATTGCCTCAGCCTCGGTCAGATGGGCAAGTAGAACGGGGATGTTCTGCGGAGCCTGTCCAGCTCTCTGCTCTTCCACTCTTGCACCTTCCAGCAGAAGGTTGGCGAACATCTGCCCCTGCTCCTTCTGGTCATCGTCGCAACCGACAACGATGCGGCTCGGATGCAGGTTATCATACAAAGCCTTGGACTCGCGGAGGAACTCCGGGCTGAAGATAATGTTCTTGATACCGTACTTCTCGCGGACGGATTCTGTATAGCCAACCGGGATGGTGGACTTGATAACCATGAGGACATTCGGATTGACCTTCAGAGTCCACTCGATGGCGTCCTCAACAGCGGAGGTATCAAAGAAATGGTTCACATCATCGTAGTTGGTCGGTGTAGCGATGATAACCAGATCAGCGGAACCATAGGCAGCGGCCTTATCCGTTGTCGTGTGGAGGTTGAGTGTTCTGCTACCTTCCCTGGCTTCCTTGAAGAACCTCTCAATCTCATCATCCTGAATCGGGCTGATGAACTTGTTGAGTTTCTCAGCCTTTGCTTCTGTAGTGGTAATAGCTGTAACTTCGTGTTTCTGGGAGAGCAGGACGGCAAGGCTCAGTCCAACGTATCCTACTCCTGCAACTGTGATCTTCATGTACTATATTCTCCTCTTCTCTTTTAATCGCGCCTGAACAGGTCACGGGTATATACTTTTTCTTCCACATCATCGAGCGCCGGGTCATAGCGGTTGGCGATGATGCATCCACACATCTTCTTAAACTTCTTCAGATCGTTGATCACAACGGAACCGAAGAAGGTGCTTCCATCTTCCAGCGTCGGCTCGTAGATCACCACGGTCGCGCCCTTGGCCTTGATCCGCTTCATGACTCCCTGGATGGAGGACTGACGGAAGTTATCGGAATTGGACTTCATGGTCAGGCGGTACACACCGACAACGACTTCCTTCTGTTCCTTCTCCCTCGCCGCCGAGTAGGATTCGCTGTTGCCGTAGGTTCCGGCGATCTCCAACACACGATCCGCAATAAAGTCCTTACGGGTACGGTTCGATTCCACGATAGCTTCGATCAGATTCTCCGGCACATCCCGGTAATTTGCCAATAACTGCTTCGTATCCTTCGGCAAACAGTATCCGCCATATCCGAAGGACGGATTGTTGTAATAGTCGCCCACACGGGGATCTAGGCACACGCCCTGGATGATCGGCGCGGTCTTCAGATGCTTCACCTCGGCATAGGTATCCAGCTCATTGAAGTAGCTGACGCGGAGTGCGAGGTAGGTGTTCACAAACAGCTTGGTCGCCTCCGCTTCCGTGGTTTCCATGAACAGCACCGGGACGGATGTCTTGATGGCTCCCTGCTGCAGGAGAGCCGCAAACTCCTCCGCCGCTTTCATGTTCGCCTCGTCACTTCCAACAATGATCCGGCTCGGATACAGGTTATCGTAAAGAGCCTTGGATTCCCGCAGGAACTCCGGGCTGAAGATGATATTGTCCATCCCAATTTTCTCGCGGACGTGGACGGTGTATCCAACCGGGATCGTGGACTTGATCACGATGGTCGGCTTGACCTCCCGGTCAGCAGTTGCTTCTTTAATCAGCCCCAGCACTGCCTCGACCGCAGAGCAATCAAAGAAGTTGGTTTTCACATCGTAGTTGGTCGGAGCCGCGATAATGATGAAGTCTGCTGTAGAATAAGCTGCCGCCGCATCTGTGGTAGCCGTAAGACTCAGTCCCCGCTCCTCATGCTCCGTCATGTACTTCTCAATATATTCATCCTGGATCGGACTCTTCCAGGCGTTGATTTTGTTTACCTTGGCTTCCACGATGTCCACAGCGGTCACGTCATTGTGCTGGGACAGCAGAACTGCAAGGGAAAGGCCGACGTAGCCTGTTCCGGCCACAGCAATCTTTTTCCGCTCGACAGGCTTGATTTCTGCTTCATCATCCACAATGACATCGGCCGGCTGGAAACCAAGAACAGCACAGAGGCTAAGAAGCTGGTCTACAGACGGGCTATAGTCCTGCGCTTCAAGTCGTGACAGAATGGAACGGTTTATATTCGCCTTCTGGGAAAGCGCGGTCTGGGATAGTTTCAGTACCTTCCTCCGGCTGACCACGATATCCGAGAGGAGTTTTAGTGATAAATGCTTCATGTTTGATTTCTCCTGTTGCTATTAGCGTCAATAAGTTTTCGTCAGCAACATGAATATAATAACAGGAGAACATGAGAAAAGCAAGAGAATGTTGTTAGATTAGCGATTAAATGTGGGTTATTTACGCTCTGAAATGACATTTTTGACGCTGTTAGCGTCATTGTTGCAAAAGAAGCTGGTGTTAATAGCAACAAAAAGCCCACTAAGCCGTTTCCGAAGAGTCTCGGTAGTTGCTTAGTGGGCTGTCTGATATCTGCTCATGATGCCTTTGCCATCTTCACGATCTCCACGCCGTCCTCTGAAACCAGCACCCGCTCGATCTCGGTAAGCTTCTCCTCCGCTACCTGCTCCCATCCCATCTGGACACAGATGGCTGCAATCAGGTCGGTCTCGCGGATCGTGCGGCAGGTGCAACCGTTCCCCTTCCTGCCCTTATGCCGCTCCCGGCAGGTCCATGCCTTGTAGCTTGACCCGTCGTAGGCTTTCAGTGTCCTTCTGGTCATCGGCGCTCCGCACTCGTCGCAGAAGATCAGGCCATATAGAAAGTGCGGTTGACCTCCTCTGTGACCGACCGCACTCTCGATTTCCTTTTTCTGTTTTATCTTCTCCTGTACAGCATCCCACATGACCGGTTCCACGATAGCCTCATGATCCCCTTCCAGGTAGTAGCTCTCGTAGTGTGCCCGCTTGTCCGGCTTCTTCGTCAGAAAGTCTTTCGGCGGCTGCTTCTGCAGGAGCTTATCGCCCCGGTAAGTTTCATTTTTCAAAATGTAGAGGATGTCGTTGTGAGAGATCAGCGTTCCCTTCCTCGTCCGAACACCGTAGTCCGCAAGGAGCCTGCGGATGGCTTCGATGTTCTTCCCTTCCAGATACATGGTGTAGATCAGGCGGACGGCATCCGCATCCTGATTCGGCACCAGCTTCCCATCCACGGAATCGTAGCCGAGAATGCGGTTGTTGCCAAGGTTATACTCACCGCGCTTGAACCGCTCTCTGTAAGCCCAGCGGACGTTTTCGGAAATGGAGCGGCTCTCGTCCTGCGCTATGGCCGACAGAAAGGAAAGCATCATAGAGCAGGACGGGCTTGCAGTGTCCAGGTTCTCCTTCTCGAATCTGACGTCCACACCGTTACCGTGGAGCAGCTTCACGTACTTTTGGCAATCGACGATGTTCCGGGAGAAGCGGCTGATACTTTTACAGAGGATGTAGTCCACCTTGCCGTCCAAAGCATCCCGGATGAGCTTTTGAAAACCGGCCCTGTTCTCGGCTTTCGTTCCGGATTTCTCATCGGAATAGATCCCGGCAAACTCCCACTCATCGTTGGCCTCGATGAAAGCCTTGTAGTAGCTGACCTGCGTTTCAAAGCTGTCCTCCTGCTCTTCCAGCAGGGTGGACACACGGCAGTAAGCCGCGACCCGTTTCTTGTGCAGATCTCTCTTCCTTGGTATCCTTGTGAATTTCATGCCGTCTCAACCTCCTCCGTCTCTTTTTCTGCTTCCTTCTGGCGCTCAAGGTAACTGTTGTACAGGCCCGCGATCATAGGCGGATGCTCCCGGTCGGCATCCACACCGGACATGACCGTGGTGATCAGGCCGCATTTCCAGAACACCTTCATGGTGCGGTCATCGGTGACGTTCTCGCCAAGGGCCGCAAGCCTGCGGTACTCCCTCTCCGTCCTGCTGTGCGCACCGAATTCAATGTGGTCGATCAGGTCATCCACCCACCAGAAGTCCACACGCTTCATGACCGGGTATTCCTTCTTAACCTCCAGCGCCAGCTTTGCGGCATCACCAAACCGCGGGCTTTTTACCTTCTCCGCGATCTTGTTCGCGTCCAGCTTCTTATAGGCTTCCAGAAGCGCCGGTTCCACCAGATAGGACCGGATAATGAAACCGTGGCATGCGTCCTCGCCCTGTTCACAGCACCAGCCGGCGCTGTGCTTTACCTGGACCGGCATGGCTCTCTGGTAAAGGACGGAACCGCAGTAAGGGCAGCGGAGCTTGTCGCCGAGCGGGTACTGATTGCAGGGTCCGGTGTCATGTTCCTTCCTGTGACCGTTCACCCTGCGCATCCCCATGATCTTCATGCAGCGGTCATACTGCTTTCTCGGTACAATGGGGAGATGGTGGTTCTCGATGTAGAAGCTCGGGACCTCGGTGCTATCGTTCCTGATAGACTTATGGCTCAAATGGTCTTCCGTCAGGAACTTCTGGAGAATGATGTCTCCGGTATAGCGTTCATTGATCAGCAGGGTGTGGATCGCGGAATTCGTCCATTTCGGCTCCCCGGTCGGGCTTTTGATGCCATGTGCCGTCAGGTACTTGCGGATGTTCTGGATGCTCTCGCCGTGCTCGTAGAGATCGTAGATCTTCTGCACCACCGCCGCCTGTTCCGGTACGATCTGGTATTCCCCGTTTGCCGTCTTCTCATAGCCGTAAAGCCTGCTCCATCTGGTAACGCCGTCTTCAAACCGCTTCCGTATTCCCCAGGAGGTGTTTTCGGAAATCGACCTGCTCTCCTCCTGCGCAAAGGCCGCAAGGACAGTCAGAAGCATCTCCGAAAATGCCGTGCGCGTATCGATGTTGTTGCTCTCAAACACGATGTGGACACCCAGGTTGTTGAGGTGTCTCACAAAAGTCAGGCACTCTAAGGTGTTTCTGGCAAAGCGACTGATCGACTTTGTTAAGATGAGGTCGATCTTTCCTTCCTCACACACCCTCATCATCGCCTGGAACTGCGGCCGTTTGGCTGCGCTCGTTCCCGTGATGCCCTCGTCGGCGAAGATGCCTGCCATTTCCCATTCCGGATTACCTTCGATCAGTTCCGTATAGTGCTTGACCTGTCCCTCGAAGCTGGTCCTCTGGTCTTCTGTATCGGTGGAAACCCGGCAGTAGGCAGCCACACGGAGCTTGCCGGTCTGTTCCCTGACCGTTTTTCTGATCGGTTCAAGTTTGATCTTCTGAACTTCCATATGCTGTTCTCCTTTCTGCGCCGCTGTAAGTTATCCCCCGGCGCTGTCCTATATTCCCGTAAAAGCTCGTGCATAGCAAGTCAATTGTGCGTAAAACAGACGCTTTCGGGCCGTATAAATCGTAGAATAATCCGGCCTGTTTCAATCGGATATCTGGTAGGTGTAGACAAAGAAAGGCCCCCTGAGCGCTTATCTCAGAGAGCCTGATGAACTTCATTCTTCGCCTTGCTTTTTCCTCACTTCCTCCGCCAGTTCCGGATACCTGTCCGGGTAGCGCAGGAGGTAGCCGTCCCACAAGATGGCCTTGTGCCTCGGATCATGGGAATCCCTGGTCACCCCGGAGGGTATGGTCGTTTTCAGGCCGCACCGCCACTTGATCGTGATCGTCCGGTCGTCCAGGATGCGCCTCTGGCCTTCCTCCAGCAGGTTCAGGTCGGAAGCCGTGTAGCTGTGCTGCCCAAACTCGATCTTAGCCACATACTCGTCCAGCCACCAGTATTCGATGGAATCAAAGGTTGGATGCTCCGCTTTCGCCACAAGAAGTTTCTCTGCCTCTTTTGCCCATTTGCGATATTTTGATGTCAGCAGCTTATCCACCGCTGTCAGGTCAAGATTGTTCCAGGCATCCAGCACCATCTTCCTGACCGGAACCGACATGATCACAAAGCCCCTGCAGGCTCCTTCCCCCTCACAGAGGAAGTGGCTGTCGCAGTTCTGGATCGGGAGCCGTCTGTGCCGCAGGACATGACCGCAGTAAGGGCAGCGCAGGTAGTCTCCGAAGGGATAAGTGGATGGCGTGGACTTCTTCTTCAGTTCCAGGATAACGTTGCACCGCTCGAACTGTTTTCTGGACACGATAGGCTCGTGATGGTCCTTCAGCATTTTGCCGGGAAGCAGTCCGTCATTCCGGTAGCAGCGGTATTCCAGATAGCTCTTCTTGTAGAACTTCTGCGTCCGCAAATCGCCGGCATATTTTTCATTCATGATCATGTAATGAATGCGGGATTCATCCCACACCTTTTTCTCCCCGTTTGGCATCGGGTACCCTTTTTCCTTCAGTGTCCGGGTGATCTCTGGCACGGAGGTCCCATGCTCGTAAAGGTCAAAGATGAGCTTCACTACCTCCGCTTCCTCGGGCACGATCTCGTAACTCTCGGTCTCCTCATTCTTCCGATAGCCGTATACCGGGATCAGAAGGGCATGACCTTTCTGCAGCCGTTTCCGTTTGCCCCATTTGACGTTTTCCGAATGGGAGTGGCTTTCCTCCTGCGCAAAGGCGGCAAGCACGGTCAGCAGCATTTCCGAATACTCATTGTCGGTGTCGATGCCTTCCTTCTCAAAGATCAGGCGGATACCAAGTTCACGTAACCATTACGTTTCTCCTTCCGCGTTTTCCGTTATGCCGCCAAGCATCGCCATCAATTCAAGATGCACCGGCTCGTTTACCGTAAATGCTCCGCTTGTGCCGGGGTTAACCAAAGCCTGCGTATCGATCCTTCCGATCATCTCCGCAAGTTCGCCGTGGATGACTTCTTCCACTTCGATCTCGCCCATGAAGCCTTCCTCAAGCTGACGTACACGGTTTTCCAGTGAAGCAAGCTGACGCATGAGTATGGTCAGGTCGGATTCCTCCGAGACCTCGCATTTCAGGGCGATCCTTACCTCGTGGACACCCTCATCCCCGCGCTGTATCTCAAACGGCGTGGAAACAGTGAGCGTCGTATTCCCGGCCATCCGCCAGTCCCGGCAGGAATAAATCAGCCTGTCATCCAGATACACATTGGCCGTCACGACAGAAGGCTCGTCCAGCGTGTAGGTTCCCGTCCAGATGATCTCTCCCCTCGACTTATCCGTCTGGATCTCAAACTGTGTGGCTGTGACCACGGCTTCTTCCGTGACCGCCATATCCGCCGCGCTGTAGGCATCCGACATCCAGAAGGTGGATGTGCCCTCGATGCCCTCGTTCTGGGCAAGCAGTCCTTCGATATCCTTGGTGTAGCGGCTCTTTGCCTGATTGAGTCTCGGGTTTTCTCCCACGCATTTGATGTGGCTCTTCCCATTGATGCGGTAAACGATCTCTGTGATGCAGGCGATCTCGCCCGTTGCCTGTCCTCCGGAGAGGCTTAGGACATCCATCGGATCAAGGGACGGATCACCCGGAATATCCGCCTCAAACGGCGTATAGGTGGTCGCTGCAAGGTTATTGATGATAGCCTGGAGGACTCTGCTCCGCTCTGCTGTTGCAGCAATCTGGGTAAACGGATTTGTGCCGATGTTATAGATCAGCCCATCGTCCGGCTCCACGTTATAGTATTCCGTCAGCCCTCCGGCCCGGTAGGTGGCATAGAGGCCTGTATATTTCGTGATGTAGTCCGCGATCTTAGACGAATACCGCCACGATGCAGGGATATCCATCACTGGTGTGTTGGTAAACGGGATCACGGTAAGCGCGCCGGACCGGTCGATCTGGCACACACCGCAGAGCACGGTCGCCACATGCGCGATCAGGTCACGCCAGGTCTTATCCTCGTCCAGGTTGGTCCAGGACAGGTTCCTTGTTCCGTTCGGCATGGCGGCCACAGCTTCCTCTGTCACGCCAAGCGGCACACTGCAGGCTTCGCAGGCATATTTCAGCCACTCATAAGGCGTCCGCACCGTCCCGCTGTTTTTCATGTTCTTATCGAACTTCAGCATGTAGTCGTAGGCTTTCAGTTGCAGAACAGTCAGCGTCCTGGTTGCCTCAGAGACTACGAACTTCCCCATGGGGATCGTCTCCGACTCGCCCCTGTCATTCCACCTTTTTGTTCGCATCGCGCCCCAGGTAAACGGGCGCAGATCGCTCCATACCCGCTTCACACTGTGGCGGCATACAAAGGACAGGTCGATCACCGCGTCGTACATGCTGTAGCGGTCTACGTCCAGGAACAGCGAAATATCCAGCTCCGCCGCATAAACGGAGCCAAGCTCCAGGGACGTGCTGCCCGCGCAGGAGCGGGTAAGCGTCCCGCTCCCCTTTACGATGTCTTTTGTCGTGAAGTGGTAGACCTTTCCGTTGGTGGTCGTGATCGTACCCTGCCACTCGAATTTCCTTGTCTGTCTGCGGATGGCCCTCTTATACTCTTGTGATACCTCATACATCGTTCAAGTCCTCCAGAGAAAAAGAGACCGTCCACAGGCTGCCGCCGCTCGTATCATGCTCCAGGGAGACCTTGAAACCGTCAATATACATGGTCCCGGAAGACAGCTCCCCCGTTTCCGGATCGAGCCACTCCACGTTCACATACGGCTCCTTCTTCATCTTCCTGAGCCGCTTAAGCCAAGCGGCAGACACGGGCAGCGATACGGAGATGGACGGGACGCCCTCCCGGATCACATCACGGATGGTCGTTCCCGCCTCCGTTACCCCGCCGCTGTCCGCTACCACATCGCTGTAGTCGATGGAATAATCATCCTTCTGGACCGGGAGGGCAAAGCCGTTGATCTTTAGATAGGTTTGAAATGTCATGCCCTTCCTCCTGACCGCAGCGCCCTCCGCTGCTCTGCCGAAACGATCATTTCATCAATAAGGTTGCCTCCGATATACACTGGGATTGTGATATCCCCGCTGTCTGCCATCGGCATGTTGTTATTCACCGCTGTCTGGATCATGTCCATGAGGGACGAGACACCGACCACCGCTTCCGGCCCGGCTTCCCCGCCGCCCAGCAGATGATTTCCGGATCTTCCGAAGATCGTCGGACTGTTTAAGATCATGCCGTTATTCATGGCCTTCCTGTACCAGTCCACACTGATGTGCGGGATGGAAGGCGGATTCAGGCTGAAGGAGCCCGAAATGGAAAAATGCGGCAGCTTGATGTGCGGCAGACTCCAGCTGAAATTGAAGATCCCCTTCAGCTTGTTCACGATTCCCTGCACAAAGGACCACACTCCGTTGAACACGGATGTGAAGGTGGATTTGATCCCGTTTAAGATGCTGCTCACCGTGGATTTCACCGCATTCAATCCGGAGGATACCGCCGTCTTGATGGAATTCACCACGGTAGTAATGGTTGTCTTGATCCCGTTCCAAACTGTGGACGCCGCCGTCTTAACCGCATTGAAGACAGTGGTGGTGACGGATTTGATTCCGTTCCAGGCAGTGGTCACCGCCGTCTTAATCCCGTTTACCACAGTCGTGATGGTAGTTTTAATGCCGTTCCATACCGTAGAAGCCGTTGTTTTCACAGCATTGAAAGCAGTAGTGGTCGCCGTTTTAATGGCTTCCCAGGCAGTGCTTACCGCCGTCTTGATCCCGTTGATAATCGGGTCGAGCGCTGTCTTGATCGCCGTCCAAACCGTGGTTACCACCGTCTTGACCGCTTCAAAGATGGTGGAAGTTACAGTCTTCACCGTGTTCCAGGCATTGGTGATTCCGGTCTTGATGGCCTCCACTGCCGTGGTCACGACACTCTTGATCGCTTCCCATGCCGTGGTGATGATCTCCTTGCAGTTTTCCCAGATGAACTGGAAAGGCAGAGTGATGATCGTCAGCGCCGTGGAGAAGAACTCACCGATTGCCATGATCGCTACCTGCACCACGTTTTTAATGGTCTCCCATGCCGTGGATACGATCTCCTTCATGCCGTCCCATATTCCGGAGAAAAAGGTTTTTACACCTTCCCACAGCCCTTTGAAGAATTCCACAAAGGTATTGAAAGCCTCCGGTACGGTCTGGGTAAAGAAAGTGGCAATCGCCTGTACGACAGTCTGCACCGCCGTTTTGATCGCTTCCCACAGGTTGATCCAGAACTGCCGGAATTCCTCCGATGTGTTCCAGAAATAAATAAAAGCCGCAACAGCGGCGGCAATGGCGGCAACGATCAGTGTGATTGGATTGGCGATAATGACGCCCCAGAGCGCCTGCAGGCCTCCCATGAGTTTGCTGCCGATGCCCATAATGGATGACACCCCATTTACGATCTTCGGAGCCCAGGTCATGATCGTTCCCACCGAAGTGAGCAGTTTCCCAATAATGACAAGCAGCGGTCCAATGGCCGCCACAACAAGACCGATCTTTACGATGATCTGCTGTTGTGCCGGGGTCAACGCGTTGAATTTGTCTACAAGGTTCTGAATGAAAGTCGCCACTTTCAAAATGGTCGGGGCCAGTGCCTCGCCGATGGAGGTCACCAGGACGTCGATAGAGCTTTTCAGCTTTTCCAGTGAGCCGCCGAATCCGCTCATCATGGCTTCCGCCATTTCATCCGTGGTGCCGGCGCAGTTCCGAAGGGATGTATCCAGTTCTCCCACATCCTCCGGAGCCGTATTGATCAAAGCCAGCCACGGAGCCATCTGGTTTTTACCGAAGATGGCCGATGCCGCCGCGATCTGCTCCGACTCGGAGAGCTTTCCGAAAGCGTCATGCAGTTCCTTCTGGATCTGAATGGAGCTTTTCATCGTGCCGTCCGAGTTGGTCACAGAGATGCCCAGCTTGTCCATCATCTCCGCACCTTCCTTGGCGGGAGACACAAGCCTTGCCAGTCCTGTTTTCAGGGAATTGGCGGCCTTGTCCGCGTCGATACCGTTATTGGCCATGATGCCCATGTAGAGGGCAGCATCATTGACCGAGTAGCCTGCCGAAGAAAAGATCGGGGCAGCCACGGACATGGCATGGGACAGGCTGTCCACATCCAGGGCGGAATTGTTGCAGGCCGCCGCGAATACGTCAGCATAATGCCCTGCGTCCTCAAAGCTTCCGTGGAAGCCGTTGATGGTTGCGACCAGTCCTCCGGATACCGTGTCCAGGTTACCGCCCTCACCGGCTGCCAGATTCATGGCAGGCGCAAGAGCCGCTGCAGCCTGTTCCGCGTCAAGGCCGGCACGGGCGAAGTTCAGGGTCGCAGTGGCGGCGTCCTTCATCCCGAAGGTGGAATTGGCAGCCGCGTCCTTCATGGCTTTGTTCAGAAGCTGTGCCTGCTCCTCCGTGTTACCCATGGTCTTGTTGGTGAGCTGCATGGTCTTATCGACCTCGGCAAAGCTCGCCACACCCGCAGCGCCCACAGCGGCAAGGGGAAGTGTGACATGCGTTGTCAGAGTCTTGCCCGCGCTCTCCATCTTGCTGCCGAGTTCCTTCATCTTCTCCCCGGCTGCCGCCACCTGTTGTGCCTGCACGGAACCGAAGTTCTTATACTCCTGCTCCAGGCCTTTCAGCTTCTGCTCAGTCTCAGCGATCTCCCTCTGCAGGGCATCGTACTGCTCTTTGGAGATCGTGCCGTCTTTGAGCGCCTGGTCTGCCTGCCTGGAGGCTTCCTTCAGCGTATCCAGCTTCTGCTTTGTCGCCTGTATCTCCTGCTGCAGAGTCTTATACTTCTGGGACAGCAGATTGGTATTGCCGGGGTCCATCTTGAGGAGCTTGTTAACATCCTTCAGCTTGGATTCCGTATTACGGATCTCGGAGTTGACACTCTTGAGGCTGGCTTCGAGCTTAGTGCTGTCGCCGTTTAGTTCGATTGTAATTCCTTTTATTCGTCCGCCTGCCAAGGCTGTCTCCTCCTTTCAAAAGTTGCCGGGAAAAGGTTAAAATAAATCGAAATCGCGCTGCGTTGCCACCTGCGCATAGTTCTCATTATCATTGTCGCTCTCGATATACATGTCATTGACGAGCCCCACCGTGAGCAGGTCGAGATCCCGGATGGAGATCCCAAGCTGCACACAGCGGAGCAGGAAGAGCGGAGTCGTCATCTGCCGGTCGATGTTATGCCGTTTTTTTTAGCTTCTGACTGGGTCTCCAGGTTCACGCCCCACAGGGAGATGATCTCCGGGAGTACCTGGTAGATGGAAAAGACGCTGAATTCCTCCAGCCACTCCTCCGCAGTATCCGGGATGGAAGGATCGGCGTGTTTCGCCATCAGGTAGGCGATGTTCTCAAACGCCTCCAGCGAACACATGGTAAGGCCGCTGTCCTCCTCGCTGTTTTCCTTCAGCTCCTTATCCAGCTTGATCAGGTCCTTGAAGATGTCCCTTCCGTATCTCACACGGTAAATGCGCGGGATTGCGGCAGAGGCTTTGAATGCCACCTGCTTCCCGTCGATCTCGATCACTTTTGTCATGCTCATAGGTTATCCTCCTCTTCCTTAGCCGTTCGCGGGTTCCCCAGCCGGGAGTTCTACCGGCAGATACACCGCGCTGTACCAGTTCTGATAAACGCTGTCCGTGGTATCGTCCCCTGTCTTCGCCTTCACGCAGCCGTTTGCCATCGGGGTCGCCTTGACCGACAGTGTCTCGGTCTGGACTTCGACCTCTTCCTCGTTGGTCTTGGATTCCACGCTTGGGCGGCTGGCAGCACACTTGTAGAGGACGTGGCGGATCTTGCGGATGTCGCCGTCGAACTCGAAAAGAAGCGCAAAGTTGACCGTCTCCGTGTTGGCGTTCTCGATCAGGACGCCGTTGGCATCCAGCTGCTCACCCAGGACATCGGTGCGAAAAGACTCCGGCACCATGGCCAGTTCCAGGTCGCCCTCGTAGCCCATGTTGTTGCCGATGGTGTAGTAGGCATAACCGTCCGCATAAAAGTTCGTCGGCTCGCCGTTGGCGTCAAGCGCCAGGGATACCGCGCCGGGCATCGGCACAGGCGTCCCGAAAGAGAATGTCCCGTCATCCGCGACGGTCAGGATCGCGTAGTGGACATTGCAGATATTGAATTTGACCTTATTCTTTTTCTTCGGCATTGCTATCCTCCGTTTCAAATTGGTAGAGGACTTCATAGAGTTTTTCTTCCTCTATCCAGACCTCCGATTTCTGATAAAAAATGCCGTGCCTGTCCAGCACGGTCTCCAGCCTCTCTTCCAGTTCCGGGTCTTTGAGGTCGGTATACAGCTCCACGTTGACGTTCCGGATCTTCAGATAGACCCTGCCGTCCGCGGAGAAATTGTCCGATCCCGGAAACAGGAAACAGATAAACGGAGGATCGGGTGATTCGCCCTCCGCAAAGTGGTCATAGGCGATGGGAAGATTGGTCTCCTCCAGCATCTCCACGATCTCGTTGTGTGTCATTTCAGTGCCCTCTCTATCCTTTCTTCCAGTTCCCGGATACCCGTCTCCTCTGCCGGCCCGATATGGGGGATCGCACGGACCCTGCCGCCGCCCCGTTTCGCATGGCCGTTTTCAAGAAGATGCGTCAGCTGATAGCGGTTCTTTGAATGGACAACCACATCCAGGGAGTTGGATGTCTCTTTCACTTTCTTCACCGCCCAGCTCTTTGCATAGCGGCCGGATTTCTTCGGGGCAGTCTGCGAGATCTGCTGTTTTACGGTTTTTCCCGTGTTCTGGATCTCCTTCTTCATCACATCGACCGCCAGGTCTTTGTATTCCTCAAGTCCCTTCATGACCTCGGATGCCAGCTGGTCAGGTCTTATCGTCGTTCCCATAGGCTCACCTCTCTGAAAGCTCCGCGTGGAACTTCCGGCTGTTGCGTTTGAATCCCATCTCGTCAATGGACAGGATGTTGTAAATCCGTCCGCCCAGAAGGATACGGTAGCCTTTAGAATTGACCACGGCGATCTCGGAGCACCAGCGCACCGTGATGTCCAGCCGGTCGGCTTCCGCCGTATGACCGGCAGATTCTTCTTCCTTTGTGGAAAGGCCACTGGTCACAGCAGTCGCCCAGCAAGAGAAATGGTCTGTCCAGACCGCTTTGTGATTGCCGTATTTGTCCACCACGGTCTCATTCTTCTGGATGGTGATCCGTACTCGTAATGCTCCGATATCCATCACACCACCCCTTCCCGGATGCCAAACAGAAGCGACCGCAGAGTCAGTGTCAGAGCATGGTGGTCAGCTTCCTCACGATGCTCATACAGATAGCCGAGGGCATAGAATATAGCCACACGCAGTGTCTCCCGGATATCGGTCATCTGTGCCCTGCTGTAGTATTTGGAGCAGCATTTATCCGAATCGATATCTTCCCACTGTTCATCGGTCAGCCTTGCCACATCCCGGCAGAGGTTCCCTGCGGCAGAAAGCAGGCTGCCAATGAGCGCATCTTCATCGGAGGTATCCACACGCAGGTATTCTTTTGCCTCATCCAAAGTGATAAATGTCATGGCAGCCTCCTCTCCGGTCAGTTCTCCTCGGGTGCGGCAATGATGATGGTGATCACTGCCTCCGGATATCCTTCCGCATCAAGCGTGATCTCCTTCGGAGTATCCACGACTTCATCGGCACGGATATACAACACGAACTCGCCGGGCTGATCCAGACCGACGGACTCTGCCTCGGCTGCATCCGCATCGATCAGCGGGGAACCGTTATACTTCGCCAGTGTCACGGAAGAAAGGCCGGTACCGATGCCAAGGCCGATCCACTTGTGGGTACCCTGCCCCGGAGCGGAACTTTCGGATTCCTCAAGGTCGTCCACATTGGCAGTGATGGTTATCACAGCGTCGACCAGTGCCACAGACGCCTTTGCGTTGTTGGCAGCCGCCACAGCATCGGTCAGGTTCGGCGCGAGACGGACAGACAAGTTCCAGGCATCCGCTTCCATGAGCCCTGCTTCCTTCAGCTTCACCAGAAGCGCGTCGAAGTCGTTCTTGAGGCCTGCCACAGCGGTCGCAGAACTGGCAGACTGGTTCTCTGCCTTGCCGCTCTGACTGCCGCCGCCAGGGAAGTTCTTCACCTCTGCTCCCTGCTCAAATTCCAGGGTGCCTCCGATCACGGTACGGTCGCCGCCGTCGGTGTTATAGTTCTTTGTCAGATGCATATGCTTTTCTCCTCTCGAAAACGGGGAGGACGAGACGGGGAACTTCCCTCATCCCGCCCTCCCGGTGGTCAGTTACGATCAGCCGTTGGCCTGCTCGTCCGAATCAGGAGTCGGAGCCGGGGCCGGCTTGATGCCGGCCATCTTCAGCACCTTCACGGACTCCGGAAGGATCAGACGGCCGTCCACACGCTGGGTGGTCAGGAAGCCCACCTGGTCGGTGCGAGCATACAGCTCGTTCAGACGGCGGAAGGTGCGGTTCTGACGGTCAGCGACCCAGTAGTTCTTCAGGTCACCGAACAGGAGCACACGCTCGCCGGCAGACATGGTCGGCATGAAGGTGGAAGTGCGGATCGGACGGCCAAGGATGGTGTCCGGCTTTGCGGTATCCAGGCCCGGCTTCCAGATATAGTTGCCGTTGCCGTCCTTCAGCTTCATGAGCTGCAGGAGCAGGGTCTCGTTGCAGACGAACTGGGCGTTCCTGCGGTACGGGCTCTTGAGGCTGTAGTAGAGATCGAAGATCTCATCGAAGGTCACCACATGCTCGGAAGCCGCGGTCACGCCCAGCTCTGCGCCGCCGGTCTCAGCCAGGATGCCCAGGGGCTTCTTGTCACCGTCGCCAGTGAAGAAGGCACGCTCCTCGGCATTGCCCATCGCAACACCGAAACGGGTGGCGATATAGCTGGCAAGGTCGAAGGCGGAGTCATGCAGGAGCTCGTTGGAGATCTTGATCATGGTGCCCAGCTTGTAAGCGGACAGCGTGGTCTGACCGAACCTGGTATCGGTCTCCGGGATCTCCTCGCCCTCATCGATCCACTGTGCCTCCATGGTGTCGTTGGCGATAGGGATCTTGCGCGTACCGGAATTGGTGCGGATGACGGTCGCAAGCTGGCGGAAGATGTTGTTCTCCTCCAGCGCCTGGATCAGGCGGTGTTCAAACTCGTCAGGCACGGTATAGCCGCCCTCGGTGTCCTCGCCGATATTCAGCGCGTTGCGGACAGCGAACTGGTCGCCCTGGTTACGGATCATATTCCAGAAGGCGTCCCTGTACTCGTCGGAAGCGGTACCCTCTGCCTTCGGGGTCTGATGCGCAGTCGGCATGCCCTTCACGGGCTTGCTGGTCGGAGCGGACAGCGCAGCGTCAAACGCCTCCTGCTGCTCCAGGCGTTCGATCTCAGCGCCGAGGGCCTGTACATCCGCAGCCATCTTGTTGTACTGTTCCACAGCGGAAGCCTCGACCAGACCGTTCTCGCCGCGATGCTCTTCCAAGAAGTTCTTCGTCTGCTCCCAGAGATTGGCACGCTTGTTGCGAAGCTCAAGAATCTTACTCATGAATTACCTCTTTCTCCGGAGATACGCTCCGGTCGTTGTTTTTGTTTTGGGTATAAGAAAAGCCGGGGCAGCTCATTTCAGCCACTCCAGCTTGTCTTTCAGGATCTCATACGGCATCGCGCCGTCTTTGGTTTTGCCGTCCATGCCGATCACGGGCATCTCCGGCTCTGTGTCGGCAGGATCGTTATCTCCGGCAGGAATATCCGGCTCCGCAGGGTTCTCAGTCAGATCCGGTTCATCGGTATCTGCTACCCCTTCGACGGGTTCCTGTGTTTCAGGACCGGCCTCCTGCTCCGGCTGACCACCAGCATCCGCATCCTCCGCACCGAGGCGGTTAAGGATGGTCTCTCCCATGAGGCGGGAGGAATACTGCCACATAGCTTCAGCCAGTTTGAACGGCTTTTTCTTTTCGCCGCCTTCTTTGCCTTCATCTCCGTCTTCCTCCGTATCGGGATCATTGTCCTCATCCGGCTCGTCCGGATCTTCCTCCGGCTCCGGCTTCTTTGCCTCAAAGAGAATCTCGTCCGCAAAGCCCAGCTCCACCGCTTTCTTGGCATTGAGCCAGGTCTCATCGCTCATGAGCTTGGAGATGCGGTTCCTGGAAAGCCCGGTCTTGAAGGCGTAAGCATTGATGATGCTCTCCTTGACCTCGTTCAGCGTGGTGATGGCCTTCTCCATATCACGGGCATTGCCCATGGCAATGGTGGAAGGATCATGCACCATCAGCATCCCGGTCGGGGAGATCTGGACAAGGTTCCCGGCCATCGCTACCACGGACGCAGCAGAAGCCGCGATGGATGCGATGCGCACGGTCACGCTGCCCGGATAGTCGCGGAGCATGGTGTAGATCTCCGCAGCGGCGAACACGTTACCGCCAGGGCTGTTGACCCAAAGGGTGATGTCGCCCTCCTCCGCATACAGGTCATCCCTGAATGCCTTCGGTGTTATCTCATCACCCCAGAAGGATTCTGAGTCGATGGGTCCCTCCAGGCGGAGCACCCTGCCGCCGCTGTCATCATGAATCCAGTTCCAAAATTTCTTCATTTCTTCGGATTACCTCCTCTTCTCTGCGCTTTGCGCTGCGCATGGCGCTCTGCATGGTTTTTGCTTTCAGACGCTTCCTCCTCTCCTTCCCCGGTCTGCGGTTCCTCCGGATGTGTCTCGTCCGGCTCTTCGGCCTGCTGTTTCTCCTGCTCTGCCACCTGATTGGCTCCGTAGGCGCTTCCTGCGTCTTTTAATTTGGTGTAGCTGCCGTTCAGGTAGTAGTCGTCCCCGCCTTCGTCGGCAGGGATCAGGTCCATGTTTTCAAGCCTTCTGATATCGTTGGGAGACAGGAAACCATTCGCAAAGCCCACCGCGTAACCATCCATGCGGCTCTTGTAGTCGCCGCGCATCAGGCCGTCCACATTGAACTTCGGGAAATACTTCTCTTGCTCCTCTTCGATCAGCACATCCTTGATGATGGCCTGTTCGATCCGGACGAGCCAGGGCATGATGGTGTGCATCACAAAATCGATGCTCTGGTGCTCAATGTTGTTGAAGGTCGCCCGTTTGAGATCCTGCACCATATGGGGAGGAACTCGGAAGATCCGGCAGATCTCCTCCACACCAAATTCCCTGGTGGATAGGAACTGCGAATCCTCCGGGGGAAGCGAGATCGGTTTGTAGGCCATGCCCTCTTCGAGCACAGCCACCTTGTGGGCGTTTCCGGCACCGCCGTAGGCGTTCATCCAGTTATCCCGTATCTTCTGCGGGTCTTTCAACACGCCCGGATGCTCCAGGACACCGGCAGGCTGCGCACCGTTCTTAAAGAAAGCACTGCCATATTTCTCCACAGCCAGCGTCGTGCCGAGCGCGTTCTTCATCATGGCGATTGGCGAAAATCCTACCAGACCATTGAAGCCCAGACCGGGGATGTGGAGGATCTCGTCTCTCTGGAAGATGATGTCCTTATTGGTCTCGCCCGGAACTTCATCCGTATAGGCATGGTAGGTATAAAACAGGTCGCCGTTCTCTGCCCTGTCAATCTCCACGTTCTCAGGAAGCAGTGGGTATAGCCCTAGGATGCCGTTCTTGCCGTCCCGCACGATCTGTGCGTAGGCGTTTCCCCATAAGAGCAGGTGCATCATCATGGCTTCCCGAAAGGAGAAGCTGGTCATCTCCGGATTGGCCTGCCGGTACAGGATCTTATACAGCGGATGCTCTGTCGCCCTTTCCTTCCCTGCTCCCGTGTCGGTGAACCTGTAAAGGTGCAGCGGCAGGCTTGCCACAGTTTCCGCCAGAAGTCTCACACAGGCATATACCGTGGAGATCTGCAAGGCAGATTTCTCATTCACCAGTTCCCCGCTGTTTGTCATGCCGAAAACAAAAATACCGCCCGAGTCCCGGACGTTATCTTCGATCTGTGGAAGCTCCGTGTCGGGAGCATCCCTCGGTTTTGTGAAGCCGAACCATTCTCTCCAGCTCATCTACTCCTCCTTCAGTTTTTCCAATTCCCGGCTGCATGCCGCAAGACACACCCGGAAGATATTATCCCGATCCTCTTTGTTCAGGATGTCGTTTTTTACAAGCTCCGTAATCCGCTCAATGAGATCACGTTTTTCAGCCATTGTCAGCTCCAATGGATTCTCCTCCTCAAAAGACCCAGAGCGGATGATCCGGGTCGTCATATACACTGCCCTGCTGTTCACGGCGGATCGCCCGATCCAGTCCCATGATCCAGGCAACGATGCCGTCAATCTTCTCCGTAGACTTCTTCTTGCTGGGCTTGATGTTCTCCGCAGCATCAATCTCTGCTACCACGTTTCCCGCCATCCATCTGAGGACCGGATTGCCACCATGGATGATCTTGCCTTCCAGTAGCAACTTGTATAGTTCCTTCATGCCGGGACTCATATCTTTGAAGCCCATGCCGATTGGAACCATCGTAAAACCGTCTCCCTCAAGGTCGGTGATCAGCTGCGTCGCGTTCCAGCGGTCCACCCCTATCTCCTTGATATTGAAAACGGTATGCAGGTCGTTGATAGTCTTGCGGACAAAGTTATAATCGACCACGTTGCCCTCAGTCACATGAAACAGTCCCTGCTTCTCCCAAACATCATAGGGAACATGATCCCTCCGAACTCTCAGCTGCAGAGTTTCTCTCGGCAGCCAGAAGTGCGGCACCACGATGTATTTCTCCGTTTCATTTCTCGGAGGGAATACCATCACAAAGGCAGTGATGTCGCTTGTACTGGAAAGGTCCAGTCCGCAGTAGCACTCCCTGCCTTTCAGGGCATCGAGGTCAATCGGGATATTCCCTTTGTCGTAGATGTGTTCCGGTATCCAGGCGACTGCACTTCCGACCCACTGGTCGAGCCGGAGCTGGCGGAAGACGTTCTCTTCTGCCGGATTGGTCAGTGCCTCTCTGTGGGCATCGCGCACACGGTCGATCTGGATGGTATATCCCAGGGAGGGATTTGCCTTGTACCAGGCTTTCTCACTATTCCAGTCCTCTCCGTCCTCCAGACCGTAAATGACCGGATAGAAGGACGGATCAATGCGCTTGCCCTCCAGGATGTCCTTTGCCTTGGTATGGTACTCATAACAGATGCTGTTGCGGTCAGTACCAGCCGTGGTGATCAGAAAGTAAAGCGGCTGTGTTCTGGCATCGCCGGAGCCCTTAGTCAGCACGTCCACAAGGCTGCGGTTGGGCTGCGCGTGAAGCTCATCCAGCACAAGCCCGGATACGTTTAGGCCGTGTTTTGTCCCGACCTCAGCCGAAAGCACCTGGTAGAAACCGACGTTGGAGTAGTTCACCAGTCGCTTTGTCGCCGCCATGATCTTGGAGCGTTTCAGAAGCGCCGGGGTCATCTCCACCATCCGTTTTGCCACATCGAACACGATGGAAGCCTGCTGCCGGTCCGCAGCCGCGCCGTAGACCTCTGCAGACGGTTCTCCGTCAGCGTACAAAAGATACAGCGCCACCGCAGCGGCAAGCTCGCTCTTTCCGTTCTTCTTGGGGATCTCCACATAGGCCGTGCGGAACTGCCGGGTGCCGTCCTCCTTCACGATCCCGAACACATCCCGTATGATCTGTTCCTGCCAGGGAAGCAGCCAGAACGGTTTCCCGCTCCACCTGCCCTTGGTGTGGCAAAGGTTTTCGATAAATCGGACCGCCCGGTCTGCTTTGCCCTCGTCATAGTGGGATTCCGGGAGCATGAACCGGGATGGCTTGTAGTCCTTCAGTTTCGGGTAGTTCTTCGGTCTCTCCTTCGCCATCAGTTCCCTCCCAGCAGATCTTCCATGTCATCCAGCGGCACGTTTTTCAGATCCGCGCCGGCCGTGATCCTGCTTCTGGCAGAAGGCGTCAGGCCGAACTGCTCCGCGATCTTATTCATGATCTTGAGGTACGTCTGGGCAATGGATACCTGCGGGACCTGCTGCCAGTAGCCGGACGGCGTCTTCACGATGGTTCCATGCTGTGTGATGAATTCCTCAGCTTCTTTCCACCGGGCATACGCCTGGCAGTAGGAAGCGAAAGCCGCCTGGTCCACCTCGGTCAGTACACCGATCTGCTCCAGCTGCTTGGAAAGCCTGTGCCATTCCTTTTTTGCCTCCGGCTCCAGCCACTTCGGACAGGGAGGCGCTTTTCGTACCGGCTGCGGCTCCGCACTGTTCAGCGGCCGCTTGCCTGGATTGCCTTCCAGTTCCTTGATCGCAGTCGGTGTCGGTTTTCTTCCTCTCGTAGCCATGTTGGAAAATCAAACCTCCTTCCTCGAAAACGGGTATAAGAAAAGAGCCTGCGGATAATCCGTAGACTCTCGGTAATCTTTATGTTGGTGGTTTCATTCGTTAGGGGTCTTCACATGACCACCGTGCGGGTTCCCCACGCCCCTTGCGGTTCAGGGTGTTCCGATGCCGCCAATTATATCCCCAGTTCATGTTTTGGTGAAGCGGTTCCGGCTCCGCTATGTATCTTAGATCTGGGAAAGCGCCCAAGCAATGGCGTGCCCTGCGTCGATGTGCTCCACTTCGCTGACTGCCATCAGCCCGATGGTGCCTTCGCAGGAAAGGTCGTCGTCCAAGTGCTCGTAAATAGCACCGTAGAAACAGGGTTTTCCTTTGCCGTTGTAATAATACCCGGCCAGGAGCACCTTGTCCCCAAAATCCAAAACCTTGCTCCAGCGGCATTCCAGGTCCTCGCTTGTGGTCGGGTTCGGCAATCTGTATTTTTTCATTCCTTCGTTGATCGTCATGGTCTTTTCCTCCCGCTATTTGTTTTCCCTTTCGGTAGTGACATGTTCGCTCTATACGAAGGATATATCAAGTGAATTATCACATATTTACCGCCATAATATGCACAAATCTACTGCACTGAATCTGACCGATTTTTCTAATGAATCCGATACTCCTCATTGTCAAAGAGAGTCTTCATCTTTTCCACCGGCCGCCTCCAATCTGCGGGATCTTCACGGCCACCCATTCTGTCAGAGGGAGTTTTTCTATGATCCCTGCATCTTCCAATGCCTCCTTCATCCCGTCCTCGTCACAGATGATGATGTCAGCCCACCGGCTGAGTGCATGTCTGGCTTTCAGTCCAAACATCACCTGACCGCAGCGCGGGCATCTGGCATCCTCCTCCGGTTGATGCTTTCCGTACCAGTCCAGGGTGACCTTCGCCTCAGCCTCAGTTGCGATCTTATGGCAGCGGTCAGCACCATAGACCACCGAGAGGCTCCCGCCCTCGTCCCAGTCACACAGAACGCTTCCGGTATCATCAACTCCCGTTACGGTTCCCTGGCTTCCGATCCTCGGTGCCTGGACATCGTCCATCTGATCGATCACCACTCGGCAGCCGACCGGATAGGTCCTGCGGATACGTTCTACTGTCTCTCTGTTTGGAAAATTCATCGTCTCACGCTCCTTTTCTTTTATGGGCTTCTTGCCCACAGCTTTATTCGCTCCGAAAAGAGTGGATAGCCACGGGGGATACCCTTCTACGACCAAGAACCGGCTCTGTGGCCGGCTTGGTTGCAGGAGGCTGTCTCCTGTTTAATCGTTGGCGTCTTCCGCTGCCAGCTTTTCGGCTTTCTTACGCTCCCGACGTGCCTTCTCAGCGATGCGGTTCTTTTCGCGGCGCTCCGCCAGTTTGTCCGGGTGGGCTGCATAGTATTCTTTCTGGTAGGCCATGATCTTCTTTGACCGTTCCTCTTTCGTCATCGGCGGCTTCTTTTCCTTTGGAGGTTGTTCCGCCTTTTTCTTTTCATACCACCGCTTATTCTGCTCTGCCTTTCTCTGCCGATACTCCTTGGCGTAGTCGCTCTCAACCAGGATGCGAATGATGTTGCCCCGGCAATCCTCACTCTCGCCGATGCAGACAAGGTTTTTCAGGTTGTAATCCCGCCAAATGCGGATCAAGCGCTTACGGATGGCTCCACCGAAGTAAGTGCTGAATTTACCGCCCTTAAAGTTCCCCCGGCTGATGATTTCCCAGGCTACAATGTTTCCCTCCTGTAGGAAGTCCTCCGTGCTGTAGGTATCCATCTTGCCGCGGTACATCTCCGCCTCATGAAGAGTAATCGGGGCAAGGTTGCGGAAGAGCTGTTCATATGCTTCTTCCTCGCCGTGTATGATCAGCTCAACCAGTTCCTCGTTGGTGTAATCGGTATATCTCTTCATTGCTATATCCTCCCTGTAATCGCTTGGTGTGTTTCCTTTTGGGTGTGTACATATATCACTCAGAAGGGCAGATATAGCAAGTCAATTCGGAGATATATATCCAACAATTATCCTGCCTGAAAAGCGGCCGGAAATTGGTACATTTACACCGTATCCCTCTCTTTGGAAGCGGCCTTTGCAGCCCGTAGTGCATCGCGCTTTACCTGCTGCCTGGCCTTCCATTTTTCCTCATCCGCAGGAGTCCGGAAAGCAGAATGGCCGGTTAGATTCTTCATGAGAATTTTGCGCTCCGCCTTGTATTCCGGACCGTTCATTCCCATCCTGACCAGCCAAACCCGGAGGGAGTATTTTTCGTTGCTGTCGTCCGTTTCCTTGGCCTGCACACGCTTCTGGGTCTGGGTCGTCTTGTTCATAGCTGCCGCCAGCTTTGTAAAGGTCTGCAGGTGTTCTGCGTCCCTTACATCCTTAAAACCATCGAAGGTCACTTTCTCTTCATCGAAGGAAATGCCTTGCAGCGCATCCTCTCTGCCACCCCATTCCTGGACAAAGGCAATCAGGTCTTCTGTTCTTAAGAAAGTATGCCGGTCGAGGATGTCGTCCACCAGTTCCTTATCCACATGGAAGGTGCCGCCAGTCGCTTTGGAAATGAGCGGTCCTCGCGTGTGGATCATGCAGATCAGGTTGATCAGGGAAGCTGCTGTGTGTCTAGAAAGCGGGAAGCTGATCCTCGCATCCATCGGAAAGCCCATCGGCTCCTCCGCGTCCCTGATACCGAGGCTGGCTGCCGATTCTTCTTCGGCTTCCAGTTCATACTCTGCATCCGGGATCGGGTCGGCATCCGTAGTATCCGTTTCCACAATGCCCGCCTCTTCTGTCTGTGCGGTCATCTCCGCGAATATGTCCGTTTCCGGTTGCCAGACTTCCTGCTCTTCCTGTGGCTGCGCAGGTGTTTCCGCTTCTTCCCAGTCATCCTCACCCCACTCCTCCGTTCCGAGATCGGGCTGAAGGATCTCGGCGGGTTCAGTCCCTGGCTGAGTCGGGCTTACCGGATGCGTTTCCTCGATGCAGGCTCCGATCATGTTCTCGGAGATGAGCGTTTCCAAAACGCTCTCGTCAGCGCCTTCCTCCACGGTCAGGCAACCGTCTTTCTCGACGATGAATGGGCCAACCTCGTAAGCGCAGCGGGGAACCCTGGTGTAGCGTGCATCCAGTCCGGTCAGCTCACTCAGGCGGGCAACCAGGACTTTGCGGTCTTCGATGTTCTTTTCGTATTTCTTCATGGCATTTCGCTCCTTTTCTGAATAATTCCCGCGTCCCTCGCGGTAGTGTATTCATCGCTCTACTGCCCTGAAAATGCAAGTATAATAATCGATAAATCCGGCTCTTTTTCAGAGTTCTACGTTATCGACAAAGGACGCGGAAATACATCGGGTAGATGTGACAGTCAGGAGCGTTTGCGGCTTTCCCGCCAACTGCGAAGGTACTCAATTTGGTCACGGTCTTCGCGTTCTCTCTCTTCCAGATCCTCGTCATCAGTAACTGCACCAATCACGAAGCCAGAGAAAAAACTGATAAGAAGTACCGTAATTACGGTAATCACATAATGCATCCATATCCTCCCCAATTATCGGCTCAGCTGTCCCACTCCTTCTTTTGTCTCGGCATCCCACACGATTTCTTTTCTGGACACTTTCCAGATATGCAGCCGGGGCCGGCATTTCCGAACAGTTCAGGAGCAGTCTGCTTACAAAGCTTCAGCATCTCATCCGCCATCTTCCGTATCTCCCATTGTGCCCGGTTGCAGCACCGCAGGGAAAAGAAATGGCGCAGCTCCCTCGCGTTCATTGTCATGATCAGAGCAGTCGGTACAGCCTGCGGTGTGACATATCTGGCATCCTCTGCTGGAATGCCTGCATCTACCATTCGCTGGTAGAGATTCATGACATCTTCCAAGAGGCTTCCTGCTTCCATGTAGAAATCAGAATTCCGGATGCTCTCAGGTATAATAAGATCCACACCCCTGATCCTGACATACCGCTGTGACTGGACGGAAAAGCTCGCCAGCCTGTGCCGGGTCAACTGCGCAAGTGCCGCTCGGCTTAAGTCCTCCACACGAAAGGTAAACACAGCGTGTTCCAGGACGGATTCATGCCCGGAAGCAAGGGACTGCTGCAGGGAATGGTATCCGTTTTTGGAATTGGTACACACGGCGGCGGCATCACAACAGATACCGGAAGCTGTCGGAGTATAGGCGATCAGTTCAGCCTTCATCACTCACCCTCCACTTCTTCCGGCTCGAAGGTCGCCACTTCATCAAAGCGGAGCTTTTGCCCGTCACGGATCACAAACACGTCATCGTATTTGCCGTCGTTGTGGGCAATCGCTCTTTTCACAATGCAGTCTACGAACTTCGGGTCAAGCTCAATGCCACGGCAGATTCGGTCAGTCTCCATGCATGCGATCAGCGTGCTCCCGCTTCCAAGGAAGGGATCGAGTACGATTCCGTTGGTCATGGTGCTGTTCTTGATCGGATAGGCCATGAGCGTCACAGGCTTTGTGGTCGGATGGTCCGGACTGCTCTTCGGCTTGTCGTACTCCCAGACCGTGACCTGCTTGCGGTCGGCATACCACTGATGCTTCCCGCCCTTCTTCCACCCGAACAGGCAGGGCTCGTGAATCCACTGATAAGGGCTTCTGCCCAGCACCAACGCATTCTTCTTCCAGATGCAGCATCCGGAAAGGTAGAAGCCCGCGTCCTCATAGGCTTTGCGGAAGATCAGGCCCTTGGTGTCTGCATGCCAGACGTAGATACTGCCGTCGTCAGCGAGGTTTGCCTGCATACAGCGGAATGCGGACAGCAGGAAATCATAGAACTCTGCATCAGGCAGATTGTCGTTCTGGATCTTTCCTGCTGTTTCTTCCACATCCACGCCGTAAGGAGGGTCTGTCAGTACAAGGTTTGCCTTCTGTCCGTCCATCAGACGGGTATAGATTTCTTCGCCGGTGCTGTCGCCGCAGATAACTCTGTGCTTTCCGATCAGCCACATGTCACCCAGCTTGGAGAAGACCGGCTGCTTCAGCTCTGCGTCGATATCGAAATTATCTTCCTTGACCTGCTTGTCATGGACCTTGTTAAAGAGCTGCCCGATCTCAGGCGGGTCAAAGCCGGTCTTACCCAGATCAAAGTTGCTGTTTCCTATATCTTCCAACAGTTTAACCAGAAGGTCATCGTCCCAGGCACCGGTGATCTTGTTGAGCGCAATGTTCAGGGCCTTTTCCCTGACCTTGTCGACATCCACTACCGCACATGGAACCTCAGAGTATCCCAGGTCCATCGCCACTGTCAGGCGCTGATGACCGCCGATGATCGTCATGTCGGAATTGACTACCAGAGGATCGGCAAAGCCGAACTCCTCGATACTATCCTGGATCTTCTTGTATTCTTTGTCGCCCTTCTTGAGCTTCTTGCGCGGATTATATTCAGCCGGTTTCAACACGGAAATCGGCAGTACTTTCAGCTCTGCTGTTTTCTTCAATTCGCACCTCCATAAAATCGTAGGACCTCGCAAAACGGAATGAAGAGCTCGCCCAGGATGAATCCCAGTTCAAGCGCTCCACTCGTTTCCATGTATTCTTCTGTCAGATCGCACCACTCGGCATCCTCGCCGTTAATGGAGGTGAGCACTTTATCCTCTCCATAGTCGATGGCGTGAACGAGGACTGCTCCGGTATTACAGATCGTATACACGCCAATGACCGCAGATAGGTCAATCATTCTCTGATCCGTCATAGACTTCTCCATTCCGCAGTTGGATGATCCGCTGGTTCCGGCTTCCCCGGAAGGCAAGCGAGACATCCTTTTCTGCTTCGATAAAAGGGCCGTCCACCACCACGTCCACCAGGTCTAACATTGACGAGGTAGACACACTTTCCAGACGGTATCCTGTGTAGAGCCAAACATCTTTATCAGGCAGCGCCACTCTCACCCTTTTCAGGAAAGGCAGGAGTACATCCTGGTTCTCCGGCTCCATAGGATCGCCGCCGAGAATGGAAAGGCCCTGAATCCACGAAGGACGCAGGGCTTCCAGAATCTCTTCTTCAGTATCTTCGGTGAACGGATCGCCGTAATCAAAGTCCCAGGTTTCCGGCTGAAAGCATCCTGGGCAGTGGTTCCTGCACCCGGACACAAACAGCGACACCCGGACCCCTGGACCGTTTGCAATGTCGTTTTTGATGATTCCGCCGTAGTTCATGAACACCTCCCGTCATCTGGTAGATAGGTGCATCACACGGTCTGCGATCTCAGCCGTCCTGCCCTGGTTGAAATACTGTGTACCCAGGTAGCCGCAGACACGGCGGCAGACGTTCATCCGCTTCTGGTCACGATTGCCGCAGTTCGGGCATTCCCAGACCAGCTTGCCGTCCTCTTCCACGATCCGGATCTCACCGTCAAATCCACAGACCTGGCAGTAGTCGGATTTCGTATTCAGTTCGGCATACATGATGTTGTCGTAGATGAACCGCATAACAGCCAGAACCGCAGGGATGTTGTTCTGCAGGTTCGGCACCTCGATATAGCTGATCGCTCCGCCGGGAGAAAGCGCCTGGAACTCCGCCTCGAAGCCCAGCTTCTTGAAAGCGTCAATCGGCTCGGCCACATGGACGTGATAGGAATTCGTGATGTAGTTCTTATCCGTCACATGCTCGATCTTCCCGAACCGGCGCTGGAGGCACTGAGCGAACTTATAGGTCACGCTCTCCATTGGGGTCCCGTAGAGGCTGTAGCTGATATTCTCTGCTTCCCGCCACTGTGCCGTCTTCCTGTTCAGGAATTTCATAACCTCGATGCCGAAGTCATGACCGGCTGGATCGGTGTGAGAGACTCCCTTCATGCGGTACACACACTCAGAGAGCCCGGCATAACCGAGGCTGATGGTTGAGTAGTTGTCGTACAGCAGGCGGTCGATCTTCTCTCCCTTCGCAAGGCGGCTGATTGCACCGTACTGCCAGAGGATCGGAGCAACGTCTGAAGGTGTGCCCAGCAGGGTCTTGTGCCGGATCATCAGCGCCTTGAAGCAAAGCTCGCACCGCTCGTTCAGCAGATGCCAGAACTTCGTCTCATCTCCCTCGGCGCTGCAGGCCACATCCACCAGATTGATAGTGACCGCTCCCTGATTAAAGCGGCCGTAGTATTTATGACTGCCGTCCGGGTTCATGCCCTCGGTATCCGGAGTGAGGAACGCCCGGCATCCCATACAGGTGTATACATCCCCGTTCTTCAGCTGCCGCATGACCTTGGCACTGATGTAGTCGGGAACCATTCTTTTCGCAGTACACTCGGCGGCCATAACTGTCAGATACCAGTACGGCGCGTCCTCGGTCATGTTGTCCTCGTCAAGGACGTAGATCAGTTTCGGGAATGCGGGAGACACCCACACCCCGACCTCATTCTTTATGCCCTCGTGCCGCTGGCGGAGCGTTTCCGCGATGATCAGTGCCAGGTCATCCCTGGTCTGCCCTGCGGGAACCTCGTCCAGGTACATGAACACGGAGACAAAAGGTGTCTGTCCGTTGGTGGTCAGGAGCGTCTGTATTTGATACTGAATCGTCTGAACACCACGCTCCACTTCCTTCTTCACGCGCATTTCCGCCATGCGGCTGACCTCGGCCTCAGTGTACTCCCTGCCAATGGCGTCAAGCTCCTCCCGGATCTCCCGCTTATACTTCTGGCGGGACACATCCACAAATGGAGCCAGGTGAGCCAGGCTGATCGTCTGACCGCCGTAGGTGTTGGAGGCCACCTGCGCGATGATCTGCGTTGCGATGTTGCAGGCGGTCGAAAAGCTGTGCGGCTTCTCGATCAGGGTGTCCGTGATCACGGTGCCGTTCTGGAGCATGTCCTCAAGGTTCACCAACTCGCAGTTTGAAATCGGACCGGAGACATAGCCCATGTCATGGATGTGGATGATGCCCTCGTCGTGAGCGCGGATCACATCCTCCGGGAAAATGTATCTCCGGCAGATATCCTCGGAGACCTCCGAGGCGAGGTAGTCCCTCATAGTAGAATTCAGGATCGGGTCCTTATTGGCGTTCTCTTGTTTTGCCAGCTCGTTATCATGACGCAGGAGCGACAGGATCTTCGCGTCCGTGCTGTTCTGCTTCCGCAGAAGCTCATGACGTAAGCGATAATCGCTATAGTGCCGGGCAAGCCTGTACGCCTCGGCCTGATCCAGTTCATCGATCACCATGTCCTGGATCTCTTCGACGCTGACACTGCGGCCTGCTGCCTCGATCCTTTTCTCGATCCTGCCAACAATAAAACCGACCATCGTATCTGACAGCCGATCCTCTTCCGCCACCTCGCCGTTTGCGGCTTCAATTGCCTTCTGTATTTTCATATAGTCGTATGGAACTTCGCTTCCATCCCGTTTGATGATCTTCAACTCATGTCCTCCCTCATTCTCTCCTCGGCTTCCTTCAACAGTTCCTCGCATGATTTCCCTCCATGCTCCCGGCACTGTCTGTCCAGGCATTTGAAAACCTCGTTCTGCTCTTCTGCGCTCAGGTCGATGGTGTACAGTTCCTCGTTATCTTCAGAGTCGGAATTGACCACGACAAACTCGATGCAGCTGTCCATGTGATTATCTGCAAAACCGTTCAGGCCGACATAGAAGTCGTACCAGCCGTCGTTGTCGCAGGTATCGTCCGTGAACTCACCCATCGGATACATGGGCTTAAACCCTGCTTCCTTCCGGATACGGTCTGCAATTTGCGTCAGACCGTTTGTCGCAATCAACTGGAATCCCACGGTTGAGAACCGGCAGGGATAATCCAGATAGCATTGGTCATCGCCGTACATGATCTCCGATCCGAAGTCGATGAAGATTTCGTCCTTCACAAAGCCTTCTGTCAGCGTCATAGTCTCAACTCCTGCCTTCTGCATTTCCTATCCACCATGAGCTGTATCTCATGGTCGGAGATCCCGTAGATTTCCTGCATCTGCTTCATGCAGATAAGAACATCAGAAATCTCCTCGACAAGGTTGTATCTCGCCGCGCCGTCGTCCTTCCCGGCATTGGCAGCCCTGCGCATCTTGGAAACAGCCTGGATCAGCTCCGCGCATTCCTCCATGTGTACCATCGCCTGTGCGTCAGCGCCGTACCGGGCGATGACCTTTGCTTGCTGCGGAACGTTAATCCACATCGCTGCCTCCCTTCTTCTGCTTTCCCAGAAATGTGATGTATCGGTTGATGTACCAGATCGCTTTGCGGAGATCCTCCTCCGTCTTCGCCGGGTCCTTGCGTCCGGCTCTTGCGATGTATTTCACGGCATTGCCGAGATGGTACGGCAAGAGCAGTCCTTCTTGTGCGAATATTCGGACAAGAGGGATTATCCGCATAGTTTTTTTATTGCGAACGATTAAAAAGAACCCCGTGATCTCACGGAGTTCTAATGACTTGTTTAGGTGTTTTATGCGCATAAAATTTCATCCTACAAAAGACCGCACAGTCTTGCAGCTTCTTCTTCAGCATCAAGGCTCCATTCTCGGTCAACTTTGGGAACCCCAGGAGCGTTTTCCATTGCCTCCCTGAGCATTTCAATGGATTCTTTTGCATAGTGCTTTTTGGTGGTCTCAATACTTTTATGCCCTGCTGTTCTGGCAATCAGTTCGATATCTACGCCCTTCTGATACAGTTCAGTAAACCTTGACCGACGAAAGCAAACAGCACCCGCTATACAAATGATTCCTGTCATGATCCAGTCAAGCATCGCTCCCTCCAGTTTCTATCTCATCAGCTTCAGCTTGTTTTGCGCGGCACCATGCTGTCCTGCATTTCCCAGAGCAGAACTTTCTCTTCCGTCCCCGATCCGGCTGCTTAAGCTCTGTGCCGCAATATAAGCAGTGTCCGGTCTTCTCGCACCAGATCACATAGTTCAGTCGGACAAGGTTTCCATCCCCGCCAAGGCCGTGGGTCTTACAGTAAAGCTGCACCTGATTTCTTCTCAGATGAAGGTCTCTGGCGATTGCTTTGTATCCGATTCCCTGTAGGCGCATGGCGCGGATCAGTTCTTTCTGTACATCGGTCATTCGCGCATCTCCTTCTGCCATGCCCACACGGGCATCACTGTAACGATGGAAATATGTAAAAACGCCCGAGCTACTACATGTTTTCGCCTTGAAAACAGTGTGGTCTCGTGCGTTTTTGTAACGAAATGCAGCACCCGTAAGTACCTACGTCGGTCCTCGCTCGGGAAGCCGCAGATCCGCTGAATCACAAGGATTTATCAGCGTTTCAGAAGGTCTGCGTAGCTGCCTGATTCAGCCCGTCTGCGGCCGCTCCCAGATGGGGGCCCCTGCAATTTCGCGTTTTTTAACGCGAGAGGGGGCGGCGGTCTGTGGGAGACTTCAGCGTAGAGAAGTGACCCAGGGCCCCGGGGCCGCTCTCCGCCGCCTGCCCCGCTCACTTCTTCATTACGAGTACGACGATGGCTGCGATGAAGACTGCGACACTGAAGGTCAGCCACAGAGGACTGAGTACCCAGAGCCAGCTCCAGGTGATGACGCCGGTCAGCTTCAGTGCGATGAACAGCAGGGTCAGCGCCTCGAAGAAGCCGAGCCCCACGGTCTTGATCTCTTTCTTCTCGTTCATGTACCTCTTCCTTTCTCTCAGTAGTGGTAGGTCGGTGTGTTATCGTTCGCCCTGGTCTTCATGCTGTGGTGACGGTGGCAGAGTGCCTGCCAGTTGCTCCTGTCCCAGAACAACTTCAGATCACCTCGATGCGGTACGATGTGATCCACATCGGTGGTCTTGACGTACCGGCCTTCCTTCATGCACTCCACACACAGTGGGTGCGCTTCCAGGTACTGCTTCCTTGCTTTCTGCCATGCCCTTCCGTAACCGCGGGATTCGGCGCTGCGCACTTCCTCCGGGTGCATCGGCTTGTGGGCATCGCAGTATTTCGTGCCGTATGGCACAAGCGCCGCACAGCCGGGATGCCGGCATGGTGTGTTTGGTCGTGATGGCATATCGTGTTCTCCTATCGGGAGGGGAGTTGCATTTTCCCAGGTCAGGGCTGAATAACAACTCCCCTCATATACTGTCCGCTGAGAGGCCGATAAATAACTATCCCCTCAAAACTTTTTTATATTTTTTCAGGATTCCCACGGAAGGCCGGCTTTTCCGAAGTGGCCGTATGCGGAAACGCGGTTATAATCCACATCGAGCAGACCGAGGCTCTGGATGATGCCCTTCGGCGTCAGGTCGTAGTTCTCTCGCACAAAGGCTTCCAGAAACGCCTTATCCTGATGCTCCGTACCGAAGGTCTCAATATAGACGCTCACAGGCTCGGCCACACCGATGGCATAGGCGATCTGGACTTCGCATTTATCCGCATATCCGGCTCTCACGATATCCACCGCGATCTTGCGCGCCATATACGCACCGGAACGGTCCACCTTGGACGGATCCTTACCGCTCATCGCGCCACCGCCGATATGGGCGACTCCGCCGTAGGTATCACAGGCGAGTTTCCTTCCGGTCACGCCGCAATCGGCAAAACTGCCGCCGATCACAAAACGGCCGGTCGGATTGACCAGTTTTTCAAAATCCGTGTTCAACCCGTTTTCACAAGCGGCCAGAACCATGATGCCCTCGATGATATGGCGGAAATCTGCGGGATCCACATCGGGGCTGTGCTGAACCGAGCAGAGGAAAGTCGTGATCTTCCCGCTATCGTAGTCGAAGCTGACCTGGGCTTTCGCATCGGCGCGGAACATGCGGCTCGGATGCGCTTTCAGGATTTCGAGAAATCTGGTCGCCACCACGAACGGGATCGGCAAAAGCTCCGCCGTTTCATTCGTCGCATAGCCCATCATCATGCCCTGGTCTCCTGCTCCGCCTTTATCGACTCCCATTGCGATATCCGGGCTCTGCTCCTTCACCAGAATGCCGATGTCGGGACCGAGGAAGAAGGAATCCCTGAAATCGACCGATTTCCCATAGTCCAGCTTCTGCATTCCGATTCTCTCGAAGACCTGGTAAACCAGCGCCTTGTAATCCGGCTTGTGCTTGCTGGTCAGTTCGCCCGCGATGATGATGTGATTGTCCTTGATCAGGACCTCAATCGCCACGCGGCTGTTCTTGTCGTGCTGCAGGCAGTCGGTCACAATCGCATCCGCGATCTGATCACAGATCTTATCCGGATGGCCATTGCTGACCTGCTCACAGGTGATAATTCTGCTCATATGCTTTTCCTTTCTGCCGGTTCCTTCCGGCTCTCAAATAGTTCTTGATTTCGTTCAATGCCTCCCGGCCAATGTCGATCACCGAGAGATCCGGTCTGTGCGTCCAGACGATGGACACAAAAACAACTGCTGTAAGGATCAGCGGCAGGAAAACGATTACTACCGCCGCGGTTATCAAAACTCCCATGTTGCCTCCTCTCACCTGACCACCCTTTGTCCTTGCCACCTTTGTCCCTTGGCGCTCCGCCGCCATACCCACACAGATGGCCAGAGCAATACTCGGTCACATTTCAGCCGTCCACGATGCCAGCGGCCTCAAAGACCTATATTTCCTATCTTTTCTTCTTCTTTTCTTCTTTTGTCGCAAGATGTCGCAAGTAAAAACATTAATACATATAAAGAAACATAATATTAATAACCACCGTAAAAACCTGCGACAACCTGCGACAGCGCCATTTCAGGACAGACTTAGCCACCAGAAAAGAATTGAAAATGCATAGAATTTGCCTCTTCAAACGCATTCTGGTGGCTACGCGCAGGTCAGCTGAACGCAGCCTTCTCTTCCTCTGCTTCGCCGTTTTCCGTCTCCAGGAACCTGCAGCCAATGAGCATGGTTGTCTGACTTCCGCTGCCGTCATTCGGTCTCTTTCTCTGGATCGGGAAGAAACGCTGAATGGCGTTATTGAAGTTGGTGCTGTTTTCCTTCCTGTAGCCGTACTTGTCGCACCACTCCCCGTAGAGCTTGTAGGCGGCCGATGTGCGCACCTCGTAGGCTTCGCCCTCTTCCAGCCACGCATCCACGAACTGGCCGATACGGTCAGACTCCTCCTGATACTCCTTGGTGGCAAGTTTCACGGCTTCAGGGTCAGCCAAGTCGGACACCTTAAACTGCCGATATCCCTCATAGCACCAGTTGAAGATGGCGGAGAGGTTGGCGGGCTCGGCAAAGAAGTTCTTCAGCCCCTTATCCTGCTCATGCTCCTCAAAGTGACGCTTGAACGGTATCAGCTTCAGACGGTTCGAGTAGAACAGCGTCATATCGGACACGGACGGCTTATAGTTGGTGTTGATAAAGATCTTGAAGTTGGGTTTGAAGTCAAAGCTGTTCTCGTGGAGGAACCGGGCGTTCAGGGTGTCGTTGCCGGTCATCCTTTTGACCAGAGCCGCATTGAAAGTAATCTTCTTTTCCGGCTCCGAGATGTTCACAAAACGCACGCCGGCAAGCCGGGCAATCTCCTCGGACGGTCCTGATGCGTTGGTATTGCCAAACTTCGTAGACAGCATTTCCGGATTCGACGTTTTCCCGTAGTCTCCCATGATGCGAAGGAAGGTCTCCATGGTCGTGCCCTTACCGTTGCGGCTCGTCGCGCCGTAGAGGATGAAAAGACATTCGAGGCTCGTATCCCCGGTCAGTGCGTAGCCCAGCGACTTCTGAAGGTAGGCCGCCAGATCTTCATCACCGCACATGACCTCTGTAATGAACTGTGTCCAGCGAGGACACGATGCATCCGGGTCATAGGAAATCCCAGACATGAGCGTCAGGAAGTCAGCCGGATCATGCGGACGGAACTCTCCCGTTGTCAGGTTCAGCGTCCCATTCTGGCAGTTGAACAGATCGGTGTTACGGTCAAAGATAGAGTGAGGCACGGGATACACAGACTTGGCATCCTCAATCATCGTCCTGCGGTTCTTTCGCATCTGGAGCTTCTGCACCCGCTTGATATAGCGATTCCTGGTATCCTCGTCCTTAATCTGGAGAGCGAAGGTATAGAGGCGGTCAGCAAGGCGCTTGGCAAGCTCGGCCACAGCCAGGGCATTCTCATCCGGCTGCCAGACCTTTCCGTCAAAGACATACCAGATTCCGCGCTCACGGTCGAAGCGGGCGATGGGCTTGAAGTAATCCGCGAAGGCGTAGCCGATGCCGATCTCGTCCCTCTGATAGCGAGGGTTCGTGTGCGGCTGCATCTCCTCCAATGTCAGTGTGACCTTGGACAAATCAGGCTCGAAAGAAGGCAGAGTATCCTCTTCGTCCAGATCATCAAAGTCCGTCTCCGCTGAATCCTTGTCCCGGATCGGTGTGTAGATGGTATCGTTGGTCGATACGGCATTGCGGATAGTGATCTGGCCGTAGGTGGCATCACCCGTCTGCCTGTCCCACTTATCCCTGCACAGCTTGGATGTGCGGAAGATGCGGTCGATCTGCTCCTCCACGTTCCCACACCAGAAGGCAAGGATGGAAACCAGAGCCATATCCGCATCCGACTGGCTGTCGTATCCTTCTTCCCACCTGCCCTCCATCAGGGCTTTAAACTTGTCACCCGATTCAGACTTGGAAGCGTGGGATATCACCTGCTCATCGGTCAGATAGGAACAGGGCTCCACGGTACGATTTGACACCTTCGCTTTCCGCTTCATGAATGTGTCCAGAAGGTTCTGCAGGGCCTCATCGTTGCGGGAAACAGAACCGGCGCGATAGGTGTCGCCAGTAACTGTGACAAAGCGGTTCGTGGTGCCGGGCAGATAAACCTCCAAACCATGCTGACGGTTGTTGATGTAGTAGACGGTCTTGTCGTAAGCGAAGTCGGGGGACAGTCTGAAGAATCCGCGAAGTCCGGATCCGGACGGCGATTTCTCAAAGTAGGCATCAGGCAGGAATGCCAGGATGCTCGCCGCCACATCGTTGAGACTTCCGTCCTCACGGATGCAGTGGTCGATGTCGATTGCGCCGATACCCTCGGATACGCGATAGCCGATTCCGTCCCAGCCGCCCATGGCGTAGGCTTTCATAGCCGTTCCGAAGTCGGAGAAAGTGGAAGCGTCATTGGTCTTCGCCAGCTGTCCCATCCTCGGATTGTAGGGAACTTTGGTCGGCTTCCCCTTTCGTTTCTCCAGCTTCCACACGCAGAAGGAAGCATTGTTCTTCAGCTCCTGCGGAATGTTTACAAAGTTCACTTTTGCGCTCATTTCGCTGCGCTCCTTTCATCGTAGTGCTGTGTCAGAGGGATCAGGCCGAGCTGGACGGATACAGCGTGATCGACATCTGCGATCAGGTTTTTCTCATTGATCCTGCCCACATAGTTCCTCAGCTGATCCTTGCTGATGGTCGTGATCTGCTCCGCCAGAATCATGGAATTGTCCATCGTCTGATGCCTGTCCGCGATAGCGTCCGGATCCAGCTCCGTGTGGCACGGCAGATCCGGCTTCTTCAGCTGCCTCGTCATCGGCAGGACGTTCAGCGTCTCCGCATAGGTGTTGCCGACATCATTCGACACGATCAGCACCGGGCGACAGCCACCCTGCACAGAAGTTCCTGCATGCGGCTCAAGGTCTGCAAACCAGATATCGCCGCGCTGTGGCATGCGGTTCGTGTTCCGGTAGCGTCTCACGGGTGCATAGGTTGCTGCCGGCGCGATATACTTCCACGGATTGAAACCGAGCCGTGAACGGTATTCTGTTCTCTTTCGTTTATTCTTGCGTCCCAAGTTGTTCTTCACCTCCTCGATAATATGTAAAGGCCGGGGATGTTCTGCCCCAGCCTGCTTCAGTTCAATCTCGCCTTCACTGCGGCGATCAGTTTTTCCTGCGTCACGTCCTTGGCTTCCAGCGCAGCAAGCACGTCCTCGTCCACCGTATCTTTCGTCACGATATGATGGATCGTTACGGTGCTGCTCTGTCCCTGCCGCCAGAGCCGGGCATTCGTCTGCTGATACAATTCGAGGCTCCACGTTAAGCCGAACCAGATCAGGATGTGACCGCCCTCCTGGATGTTGAGTCCGTGTCCGGCTCCAGCCGGATGGATCAGGGCAACGGGGATCTTCCCTTCATTCCAATCCCTGATATCCTCGCTCTCCCGGATGTCCCTGGGATCGTATCCGGCTTCGATCAAATGCTCCAGAATACGCTGGCGGTCATGCTTGAACCAGTAGGCAATCAGCACGGGCTGACCGTTCGCCGCCTCGATCAGATCATCCAGGCAGTCTAACTTCCTGCTGTGGATGGTTCTGGTTTCTCCGTACTCGTCATACACAGCGCCGTTGCTCATCTGCAGGAGCTTGTTCGACAGCGCGGCGGCATTCCTGGCATCGATGTCCCCGTCCTCCAGTGGAATGATGAGATCTTGTTTCAGCTGGTCATAGAGCTTCCGCTCCAGCTTTGACATCTCCACCTCATGCCGCACATAGACACACTCCGGCATATCCAGATAATCCAGTGCCTTCATGGAAATCGTGATGTCGCTGATGCGCTCATATATCTTTTCTTCCGCTCCCGGACGAGGAATGTAACTGAAAACCACGCCGGTCTGCGGATTCATGGCTCCGGCTTTAAAATAGGCATCACGGTATCTGCCGATGAAACGACCAAGCCGCTCACCGTCGTCCAGGATGCCGATCTCCGCCCAGAGATCCATCAGCCCGTTGGAAGTCGGTGTGCCGGTCAAGCCGACCCATCGTTTGACGAACGGTCTGATCTTCCGCAGCCACTTAAATCGCTGCGCCTGGTGGTTTTTGAAAGATGACAATTCGTCGATGACCACGCAGTCGAAATCCCAGCGCAGCCCGTTGGACTCATAATATTCGACCAGCCATTTGACGTTTTCCCGGTTGACCACATAGATCATGGCTCCGTGGTTCAGCGCCGCCGTCCGCTCCTTCACGTTGCCGACGATGACTGAGACATCCAGGTCATGCAGATGATCCCACTTCTCGACCTCGGCGGGCCAAGTATCCCGCGCAACCCGAAGGGGCGCTATCACCAGAACTTTTGAAACGGACATACTGTCCAGCATCAGATCCCGGAGCGCCGTCAATGTCGTCACTGTTTTCCCTAAGCCCATGTCCAGGAACAATGCCGAGACAGGGTGTGTTTTGATGTAATCGATACAGTATCGCTGATACTCATGCGGTATAAACTTCAACAGCTCCCACCTCCATCAGCATCCAAGGATTCCGAAGGATACCCTCGTCCTTCCCGGCAGGTGGATCGGCGCGACTTCTGCATATGGGCAGTTACGACTGCACCGTGACATATCGTGGAACAGACCGCAGTACGGTATCCCGTTCCGGATCACACAGTGGCGGCATCTGGGATAAAAAGGCGGGAACAAGACCATGCTCCTCGGTCTCTCCTGTACTCCTGTGTTCATCATTGACTCCTTCCCGGACTACTCGTCTGAGTCAGACGGATCGTCCAAAGCATAGAAGCCCGCCAGCTCGGACGGGTCTTCTGGTTCAAAGTTATCTCCATAATCGTCAAGGTCATCCAAGCTTCCCTGATCGGACGGAAGTATGGCTATCTCCAGCTCAGGCACTTCCGCGCCGATGCCTTCCGGGAACGGCTCGCCAGGAATCCAGTCGAGAATAGCCTGGATGCACGGTTTGATCTGGCTCAGCCTGTCGATGCAGAGAACCGGGAAGCCGAGTTTCATCAGCTGATACCTTCGCTTCCTTTGAAGCGGTCGCAGCATCTTTCCGGGCGCTTTCAGTTCCACAAACACCGTCTTGGCAGGGAAGAAAAGAATAAGCCGATCAGGAAGACCGTTTGTGGTCTGGCTGGTCAGCTTGTAGGCGACTCCGCCCGCCTTCCGGACGGCCTTGACAAATTCATTCTCTACGACGTACTCTCTCATCGTCTGGGGCCTCCGTATCTCTCTTCCCAATTGTCACAGGAGTCCCTGCCGTCATAAGCGAGGTCATAGTAATCATCCGCTATCGTGCATTGGTGTTCCCTGAAATAGCGGCAGTTGTGACAGCAGGGCTCCCTCTCATACGTCACGCTCTCCCAGTATTCTGGGTAGGTCTCTATGTCGCTCATGCGTTGATCTCCTTCCACTGTGCCTCCGGCATGGTAGCCACCTGCCAGCCGATGCCCTCCAACGCAGTAGCCCGGTCGTAGGACTCTACATCCTGCGAAGCGCGTGTGATGGCATTGGAAAGGCCATAGAGGGAGAGATCGCCACCCTGAATCAGATAGTTCAGAATGTTGTCCTGCTCTGGCTGATTAAGAGCGTAGGTCTTGCCGGTCAACTCGATCACATCCTGCACCCTGCCTGTGATACGAGCGTGTGTGGCATCCTGCAGGCGTCCGACGATCTGTGCGAAACGAGCCTCCTCAATAGCGGCCATTGTGGTGTCCTTCAATTTGAGGATAAAAGCCCTGTCCTCCGCCTCCAAAGTGGCATCCGAATAGACTGCGAAGCTATCCTCCAGCGCCTTCGCCTGCCTGCCGACGTGGGCTTTCCGCTCGCCGAAATCGTTACATACCATACCGTTCGAGCAAACCAGCCGATATACGAGAGGCTGAACGGACACAGCGCCGAGTCCGACCTCGGAATTGCTGATTACCACTCCGGCCTGCACATAGTCTCCGGGAACAACGGCCATCTCCAGTCGATGGTTTACGATCTTAATCGCCAGACGCGATTCGGTCACTTCGCAGCTGACCACTTCCATCTCCTCGCGCCCTGCGAAAAGCGGAAGCACCGCTGTTGCAACCTCAAGATTGTCGATGCGGCGGTAGCGGTCGGAGAGCAGCGCCCTCGCAACCCTGCCGCTGCCGTAATCCATGGAGCGGATCATATAGGACTGATCACGGTCTCCAAACCATGCGTTGACGTTCTCGGCCAGAAGCTCCGGCTTCTGAAGGCGCATCATGTCGTAATACTTCGCCGGGATGTTCAGCGCCGAGCCGACCTGTCTGTGGAACAGATCCGTTGTGCCAAAGATCTCCTGCTCCCCTGTGTTCAGATGGGTGATGCCGAAGGTGCTGCCATCGGGTTCAAGTTTGAATGACTGCGCCGGACCGATGAAGTCCTGTTTCGCTGCGTTCTGCCGCTGAAGTTCCGTAAGTACTGCGGGTAAAGTTCTGCCCTGTTTCATTGTGTATGTCCTCCATTTCTGTGATTGAAAATATGTAACCGGAGCCATTTCTGACCCCGGTCAAAGTACGGTTTTATAATGAATGTGCGGTTTTGAATGTCCTGCTTTCGGCTCTCAATGTCCGCTTTTTCAGCCTAATCCTTGAAATAATGAAACCCCTGGTATCCTGCGGAAGCCAAGGGAAGTCCGTCTGCCCACGCAGGATTCTTGTTCATGATGGCGCAGACCTCGTCCACGGTGATGGAACTGGCCGGCACTTCCAGAATGACTTCATCATGGACGTGGCCGACGATGGCAAGTCCGGCCTGCTCAATGCGCCACATGGCTTCCGCCAGGAGATCCCGCGCCGTTGCCTGTGTGATGTTCTCCACGAGCTTGCCGGAGTACGTTTCACCCCGCGCCCACTTATTCGCTGCGTTAAGTCCCTCATAGGTGACCGCCATGCGCCCGAACCGGTTAGGCTGAAGCCTCGGTTTGATGTAGGCGAGCTTTCGCCCGGAGGGAAGCACGATCCAGAGTGTGTTTGCGTAGAACTGGAAACCGACCCTGCCGACCTGACGGTCGGTGTGATCCTTGATGGTATCCACAGCTGCCCGTTCTACATCCCACCAGAACTGCACGATTTTCTGATTAGCCGTCCGCCAGGATTCAATAATGTCGGGAAGCTCGGACTCTTTCAGCCCCATGTCCAAAGCACCCATCGAGATCAAAGCCCCTGCTGCCCCGCCGTATCCACAGGCGAGCTCGGCGACCTTGCCCTTCTGCCGCAGTTCCCCGTTGATGCCGTGCTTCACGACAGGCACACCGAACATCTGTGATGCCGATGCGCAATAGATATCCTCACCGCGTTTGAAAGCATCCAGCCGCCAGTTCTCCCCGGCAAGCCACGCAAGCACTCTCGCTTCGATGGCGCTGAAATCAACTATCGTAAAAATGCATCCCGGCTTGGCGATCAGCATCGTGCGGATTAGCTGTGACAGGATATCAGGTGTGTTCCCGTAGATGGATTCCACCATGTCGAAGCAACCCATCTTCACCAGGGCCCGTGCTTCATCGAGAGTGGAGATATGGTTCTGCGGAAGGTTCTGTAACTGTATCCCGCGTCCTGCCCATCGCTGTGTGCGGTTTGCGCCGCTGAACTGGAACAGCCCATGCGCCCTGCCATCTTTGCAGATGTATCTGTCTGCCGCCTGATACTTCTTGACAGATGACTTCGCCATCTGTAATCTCAGCTTCAGCATATCCAAGGCTTCCTGATCCAGACCGTTTTTGTCGATTTCTTTGATCATGGCGGCCACATCTTTTTTACCGAGGGAGTCGATGGCAATGCCCCGCTCCTCCAGCCAGCCCTTAAGCTGGGATACGGAATTCGGATTCTCTAATCCGGTCAGCTCGTATGCTTTCCGGCTCATCTCCTCCGACAGCATCAGGTCGCAGGTGATAGCCTGCTCGACCAGGGTTCTGTCGATCAGGACACCCCGATCATTGATGCGCTGATCCATGTGGTAGAAGTCCCACTCGGAATCTTTCAGCGGAAGCGTCTCCAGCTTGTGTCGGATATCCCGCTCTGTGCGTACATCCTGCTTGCAGTAGGATTTGAACCGCTCCCAGTCCTCCGGTGCATGCTCCGGCAGATTCCGTGTCCTGCCGCCGTTGCTCTTGGTCGGCCTGCAGGGAACGGAGAAATACTTGATCAGCCGCTCGCCGGCGTCATCCTTCTGCTCCCCGGTCTTCAGCACCTCCGCCGCCGTTTTCAGCTTCAGCGGAAGTGACAGGCTTGCCGCCCACACCATGGAGCATTGCCAGGAATCGGGGGATAACCGGGTACCGAAGAATTGACTGAGACAGGTGCGCTCGAACTGTGCATTCCAGGCAGCCTTGATGATGGTCGGGTCGTGAACAGCGTTAACAACCTCCTGCGGCAGTTCCTCGCCGCAGGCCAGATCCACCACATGGGCGTCCTCATCATCAAAAGCGTATGCGAAAAGCAGGATATGAAAGTCACCTTCAACGTAGCGATAAACCCCGCATTGGGCGAGGTCTACATCTGAGTACGTTTCCAGGTCGATGCTAAGTACACGTCTTTTCTCATTCAAAAGATCACCATCCTCTCTGTGTGTTATCATCATCTGCCTGCGCCTTAAAAGAGCCTCCAAAACTGATGCTCTGGGGGCTCTTGTAAAGCGCAGACAGGAGAGAGCCGAAACCCTCTCCCATCCGCTGAAAGCGAGGAAACTCTTTGTCTTACTTCAGATAATCGGGAACGTCATCGCCGAACACATCGGTGCCGTCATCCTCGCCTTCGATCTCATCGAAATCGGAAGCAGCGGATGCCTTACCCGCCAGGCGCTCGCCGTCCTTCACCTTCTGGATGTTACCCAGGCCGGCCGCCACGCCCCTGTTGCCGGAAGCCGCGAAGCCGTAGAAGTTGACGGACACATTGCAGTAGTCGCCGGAGCCGCATTCCATAGGATCCAGAATCGGCTGAACCTTGCGGTCAACAATCTGCGGAGCGTCCTTCGATGTGGCGTTCAGGAACATGTGTCCTGCGTAGTTCTCGTCCTCCGGACGGTCGATGTCGCCGTCACGCAGAGGAAGTTTCAGATTAGGCGGGATCTTGCCGCCCCACTTCTTGCCCTTGGCGTCCTCCTTGGCGGCTTCGACAGCCTTATGGATCTTGGTCAGCGTGGCCTTGTCTTCCTTGGGGATCAGACAGGACACCGAATACTTCTCTTCGCCGCCGTTGATGCTCTTCGCCTCCCAGATGTTTGCGAAGCTGATGCGGCAGGGGATGACCACCTTGGTCGGGGATGTAGTCTTATTTGCCATATACTTTTTTTACCTCCATAAAAATAGCGCCGGGTCTACCGGCGCGGATTACAAGATATCTCGCAGCCCTATTTGTCATTCCCCATCAGTCAGGACTGCGAATTCCTGATCGGGATTGCTGTTCAGGTCAACAGGCGGTCTCGGATCGTCCTCCGGGACAAGCGTCAGCTTCCCAGGCGGCTTGGCGACATACTCGCCGAGCAGTTCTGCAAACCGCTTCTTACCCATCATTTTTTCAAACTCGGTCAGAGTGATGAGCTGCCGTTTGTAGAGGTCGGTGTAGCCGTTTGCCACCGCCGTGTCCACCACAGCCTTCGTGTCCGTGAACACACGCTTGCTCCTGCCTTCGACCACCTTGTAGCCGGGAATCGGGACACCATGGTTGATTGCCTCCGCTGATACGAATGCGAACACGGACTCTATCCATGAACTGATCCTGTTCAGCGTCGGCAGGATTCCCGCCAGCTCGTCCACCGGGATCAGCCCCGGCTGTTTGAAAACTGCTGTGTCTGTGTCGGGATTGTAGGGAGCCGTCATGTCCGTTTCCTCTGTATCGTCTGTAAACGCGCCTGCGTCGAGATCCAAAAATTCTTCTCGGCAAAGCGCCAGTGCTTCATCCGCGCAGGCGCGGCATACAGGCTTGGCTCGGCAGAACCGGCACCAGTCTCCCGGATGCTGTTCTCCCTTTCCTTCGTAGGCCATCTTCGCTATCGGTCTGATGCTCTCGCCCCATTCCTCCAGCTCTTTCCGGCTGCATTCGAAGGTGCTGATGTTCTCAAGGCGTGGCTGGATGATGCTCATACGGACAGTCTCGATCTCATAAATGTAGCCATAAGCGGCCAGGCCTCCGAGTGCGTATAGCATCATCTGGCTGTTGTGGTCTGCATCCACAAACACGCCCTGCCCCGTCTTAAAATCACAGACATGGAGCAGCCCCTTTCCCTGATCGTCCTTCCCGACGATCAGCATGTCAGCCGTACCAAAACCGGAAGGAGCGATGTGGCTGTAATCCACCCGCTCCTCCACTAAAACCAGGGGTTCGCATCCATTACACTTCATCTCCTCGATGATGGTAATGACGAACTCCGCATACACATCGGTGATCGCGTCGATCTCCTCCGTGTAAAACTCCTCAGATTGAGGACGCTTCACTCTCTCGTGCAGATACTTCCTGACCTTATACTCGCACACCTCATGGGCAAATGTACCCTCGGCAGCGTAGACGGAGCTTTCATTGGGAAAGCCCTCTTGCAGCCGGACTGATGGCGGGCAATGAAGCCATTGCTTTGAACTGGATGCGCTTAACAGCGCGTGTACATCCGGCATAGGCAGACCTCCCAATCAAAGCTGGGAGAGGTCGGTCAGGAATGCCTCGTATTTTTCAGTGGGCAGTTCGCTCACTTTCGTTACGCCATAGGTTTTCAGAATCGCCCCGATCTTTTCATTATTGGTACGATCCTTCTTGAGCTTCTGGACAATGATCTTGGTGATATCGTCCTGTGTGATGGACGGAGCGGTCTGTTCTTTCTCCGATTCCGCTTTTACATCACCAGCCGGATCAGCCACAGCAGCATCGTCAGCGATACCAGCATCATCCACAGTTCCGGCTCCGGTCTCTTCCACAGCATCAGTTTCTCCCTTCCCGGCCTTTTCGCCGTCTTCCATCTTACAGGCGGTCATGATGTCCCTCGCTGTGCCGGCGTCCAGCGCCTCCAGCATCGACATCACCCCGGCGAAGACCAGACCGATGCCATCGGTCATCTTGCTCCACCTGACCGTGACTTCCTTCTTTACCTCTTCGTTGGCGAATGTCGCATTAGTCTCCGTCATAGATCAATCCCTCCTCTTCATCATCATTCGGGTTCCAGACATCCTCTTCGTAGCCGGGATCCTGCTGGCGAGCCTTCCATCCGAAGAACTCATCCAGCATGTGCCCTTCCATCGGCAGGCAGGGAATGTGGTGGCGGACCGGGATCCCCAGTTCCTCCGCCACAGCAATCTCCCTCTTCATGCCCTCGGTGATCCTGTTTCCGATGACCCAGAGTTCATCACAGCCAGACAGCCAATCAAGACCGAACTGGATGCCCGCCTCACGTTCCCCCGGCACATCCTCGGAAAGGAATTCCGGGAAGAACAGGTGAGGAGCCAGAGGCATGTAGCCACGGCTGACAGCGTATCCGCAGGCAAGCCTCGCAAGCTGCCGGTTGTGGCGAAGGTCTTCTGCCTTCTGCCTGGCCGTAGCGCCCCTGGGTCTGAACGGCGAGCAGATAAACGCCTTCCTGTGTTTCTGAGTGTGGACTTTCTTCATGTACAGTTCCTTTCTTCGGGTCTTTCCCGATAACGAGCGGACGGCCACAGCCCATGTGAGCCGCAGCCGTCCGTATGTCAGATTATGGAGGATTAACAAGTCCTCTCATATACTGTCCGCAGAGAGGCTGTTTAATAACTATCCCCTGTAGTTTTTTTTCACTTTTTTTGTCGCCCCATCAAGATGATGCTTAACACCAACCTGCGTGATGCCCATAAGATCAGCGATTTCGTACTGGTTATACCCATAGTGGAAATACAGGATGAACACCTGACGCTGCTTCTCGGTCATGCTGTCCAGCGCCTCCTGCCGCGTCTCCTTGCGGATGTAAATGGTCTCCGGATCTTCGCCGATCTGATCCTCGCGCCAGGTATACTCATTCCGATAGGAGTCTTCCACAGCTTCCTCGGCATCGCCGTCCTTGTCGCCATTGTCGTCGGCGTTATAGTCCTTGGTCCCCTTGCGCCCACCCTGGCGCCGGTTCATGCTGTTCTGCTCCACCCTGTGATCCCCGACCAGCGTCAGCGCAAGCACCCATGGCTGGGATTCCAGGAAGCCCTCCGGCAGGTCGATGTGCTCCTTGATCTCGCCGCCTTTCTCGCTCTCCTTCATCTTATCGAAGTAGTAGGTGAAGGAAACGCAGGAGGGGATCCACACGACCGTGCGGCCGGATCCGTTGTCGTAAACCCCATAGCCGTTCGAGTAGACCAGAATGCCGTCACTCTCCGCAATCGGCTCTCCGGCTTCCTCCCGGAGCTTCCTTGAGGTCGGAGTCTTCGCTGCCCTGGTCACGGGGCCGAGGAGGTCGATCAGCTCGCCCAACGTCGTGTTCTCGGTGATGATGTTGCCATTGATAGTTCTGTTGTTTTCCATGTTCGCGTCCTTTCTGCAGGACGCACTCCCGGCTGACAGATGCTCTCGGACCCATCACCGGCATCACCCATGGAAAAGGGCGCACAGGCAGAAGGTGTCCTGACGCTCCATCCCCAGCTTCTCAACCACAAACTCGTGTGATCTCTAATCTGGATCTGAACCGTCTGAACATCTGTCCGCCAGTGTGCACCCTGACTTTCAAATGGTTTTTTGTATTGTGATCGCGGCTCTCACCGCGCAGTCACCGTGATTACTGATTGTTGCTGTAGTACTTCTTGACTTTTTCCAGAGCTGCCCTCAGATGCTTGCTCACAACCTGCTGTGCGGCTCCGATCATCTTCCCGATCTCCTGCTGTGTGTATCCGCGCCTGTACAGGACGAGCACCCGCCGCTGTTTCTCGGTCATCAGTTCTAGAACTTCCTCCATCTCCATCCGATGGATCAGTGCATCCTCAAAGCTGTAATGCCCGCCATTCATCCAGTTCTTATCGTCCGGGATCTCCGAATGCTTGCTGATCCAACCCCGCTCCCGGTCATCCTCGTTCTTTTGCAGCTGGTCATCGACCGCCATCATCAGGCGCAGCGGCCAGGGCTGGTCGAGGAAGAACTCCTCCTGGAAGTAATGCTGCAGATCGTCCCCGCCATATTGGAAAGCAGTCTTCTCTCCGTTGTCCACGAGATATCTGTAGTCTCTGCACTCATCGACTCTCACACCGACTGTCCGCCGTCCCGACCTGCCGATGGCAAAGCCGCAGGGATAAACAGCAATCTGGTAATCAGAAGACTCATACACAGCGATAGGCGCGCCGGAGGATCGGATGAACTTCGCTGTGGGGATGCGGTCGTAGGCTTCTGTGGAGGGGAGCTGGGACTTCAGCTCTCGCAGCGTTATGTACTCGCCCATCACTGCACCTCCCCGGCTTCCAGCGCCTTCTGCACGGCCTGAATCGCTTTCGTCAGCCTCAGATACGACTGCTCCGGCGTGCAGAAATCCATCCCAGCGATAGCCTTGAGCGGGATGCCCCAGTGGTAGAACATGATGACCGTGTTCTTCTGCTCTACCGGCAGGGCGCGGACGGCCATCTCGACCACATCGTTCTTCTCATACGGCGTCCCGATGTGCCGCGCCGTCTGGATCAGCCCCAGCCAGGGGAGCTTCTTCGCCGCTTCCGGCAGCCGGTCGAGGTAGTCCAGCACCCAGAAGGTCTTGCCGCCGACCTCGGCGTAGCCGTTGTTGTAAATGGACACTCCGTCCGCTTCGATGATCAGTTCTGCCGACCTCGCCAGGTAACTTGCTGTCGGCGCGCGGCCGGCCTTCTTCGCTCCGGCAAAAGTGGCTGCGAGTTCCTCCATGGCGCTGTGGTTGGTGATGAGATTGGTATTCATGATTCCGTCCTTTCCGCAGAGCCTCCCCCGGCTGACAGATGTTCCCGGATCCTTGCAGTCATCACCCCACAGAAAAAGGCGCACAGGCAGAAGGTGTCCTGACCCTCCAGTTCCGCTCGGATCACCACATCATGTGTGGCTTCCTCTTCGGAGCTGAAATGTCTGAACATCTGTCCGCCAGTGTGCACCCTGACTTTCAAATGATATTTATTGCTGTCCGGGAAAGCGCCGGACGCGCCGCTCAGTATTTAGCCGTGTGCTGCTTCTTTTGACCGCCTCCAACCCGGTCAATCTGCCTCGCCAGCCTATTGTGTTCAAAAAGCAACGCATCCTGCTTTTTGGTTCGCAAATCCTCCACAAAAAATTTACATTCCTGCATTTGAAATTCTGGATTTTGCCATCTGAATGTGTTATAATTTCCTGTGTTCGGCTGACGATGTATAGTATAAATCTGGTCAGCTTTTTTTGTCGGCGGCGCTCGGCAGCGTTCGGCGGCGTTCGGCAAAAATGCAATTTTTCAGAAGGGAGTGCGCGCCAACATGGAGTTTAAAGACTTCGCCGACATCCTGAAAACGCATATAAACGTGGATGCCGACGATGACGAATTCTTTATGGAGATATTCGACAACTATCTGCGCGAACCCACCGACGAGGAATTGCAGAAGCTGGAGGATGCAGCTAAGAAAAAAGAAAAGAAAACGAAAAAACATGTGGAGCCGGAACCCTGGAATCCCTTTGACGGCATTGGCAAAGACGCCCAGGAGCGTTTGTTCCGCGGGCAGCGTCCGTTCCAGGTTCCCAAGCTGAAGAAAGCATATGGGAGGCGTGACGATAACCGCTTCGCCGCATATATCAATGGCCAGAGCAAGATGGTTGTGGCGCATATCGAAGAGGACTTCCTGCGCCTGATACCCGACTTCATCGATGACCAGAATATCGGGTATGCATGTCAGGACTGGCTGACACAGTTCATCCAGCGCGAGATTGACCGTGACCGTAATGCGCAGCCGGAGCCGCCAGCAAACCGCATGACGGTGCAGCAGTTCCACGCATCGTTCTATGTGGACTGGATTGAAGGCAAGATCCATTATGGCAATGAATCAATTACGATCCCGCCGGAGCTGATCCCGCCAGAAGAAATCGCGGATGAAGAAGATCTCTATGTCGGTGCCCTGCTTGATGCATACGCACAGGCTGCAGGTGACGCGCCCGTTACGCGGGAGGATGTCCATCTACTGAAAAAGACCTACCGGGAGAACTTTTCCCAGCAGCGCATCAACTACTATGCCGCCGTCAGAATCACCCGCATCATCCGGGAATGCTTCATCGATGACAAGGAGGAGCTTGACCGCTGGCTGAACGAATCCTCGGATTATATCAGCATTACCCGGTGTGACGATTATGACGATGGATACCAACGGCTGAAAGCGGTACTTAAGAAGGTGGTCGATTGCAGGACAACCTCCGCTGTGGATCAATGCGGAAGGCTGATCGGACCGAAGGAACGCCAGGGCGTCTGCCATCTGCTGGTAAACAACGAAGCGTTTGTGTGGGTAAATGAAGATGATGAATAGCGCGTTTAATTCCAACACAGAAATCGCCCTGCGGATTCTTCTCTCCCTCTACGCAAGCGAGGAGAGCCTATCCGTGGACGAGCTGGTGATTCTCGATTTTGTAACGGTATACGCTAAGGATTTCGGGATCACGACATATAATCTCCACGGCGACAACAAGAGCAAGGAATCGGAATTCGCCGCCCGCCGCCAGCAGGTAAAGGAAGCGATCCGGTTTCTGGTAACGCAGGACTATGTTGATGTCGAAGAAGCTAATAACGGATTCCTCTTCAGCATCAACGCTAACGGCACTGCCCTCTGTGATTCTATGGAGAGTACATACGCTGCGGATTACACTGCCGCCGCTATCAAAGCCGCTGAATACGCGAAAACCCACGGCCTTGAAACAGTTCTCTCCGATATCAACCGGAAGGCTCTGGACTTCCACAAGGAAGGTAAAAAGTAAATGGATTTTTTTATCAAGCAGATAACAGCACATGCTTTCCAGCCGGAACGGGAAGATTCATCTGTGGTCTTCAGCCCTGGCGTGAATATGATCGTCGGAGCCTCCGATACAGGCAAATCGGCTGTGCTCCGCTGCATAAAATTCATGTTCGGTGGGGAGAAGCCTTTTGATCCAAAGGCGAAGGGCTTTAACAAGATCACCATGGTTCTTGGAACCATGAAAGGCGAGATTACGCTCACCCGCTATATCGGCCGCAATCGCATCAGCGTTGAAAGCGATATCCCCGGCGTGATGACCGGCGAGTTTGGTGCTGATTACGATGATAAGAACGAGAATGCGCCGCCATCCATCTCCCGTTTCTGGTTTTCCATGTACGGAATCCCAGGCGATCCGATGATCATGTGGCGCAAAGTTGGTGACCGCAAACATCTCACCATGAAAACGATCCTGCCCTCGTTTTATCTGAACGAAGGCGATATCGATAACGCGACCTCGGTTATCCTCCCGGAGCGTGAGACGGCGCAGGTGCTATTCCTGTCTGCGCTGCTCTACTTCCTGAACGGGGAGGAATACTCGGAACAGAAAATCTATGATACCGACGCTATTTCAAAAGCGAAACGCGCCGCTGTTGAGCAGTTTGCCAATGACCGTATCGCCGCCCTCACGAGGCAGCGCGAAGATACGGAAAAAGAACTGAAGAAATTTGACGGCATCAACGTGGAGGCGGAACTGCAGCAGTCCATTTCCCGGCTTGCCGAGACCGAAGATTCCCTAGATGAAGCCTTCAGAAAGCAACAGGCTCTCAGTGAAGAACTGTCGCGTTATAATGATGAAGAAGCAGAGCTGACGCTTGTCCTCTCCCGCAACCGGGAACTTGCCACACAGTATCGGTCGGACATCGACCGTCTGATCTTCCTGACCGAAGGGGACAGGCTGCTGAACAATAATGAAGCCACCACCTCCTGCCCGTTCTGTCGTAGTAGGATCGATCCTATTACTCGGCCATCTTACATGGCATCCAACCGCGCCGAGCTTGCCCGCATCACACGGCAGGCCGAAGGACTGTCCGAAAGTGAACAGGACGTTGTGGAGCGGCTGAATTATATCCGTGGACAGATCACCTCCGCGGAGAAGGAGATCAACCAGCTCCAAACCATGATCACGCGACAGCTCAGTCCTCTTGCCGATCAGCTACGCAAGGATATCGCTGTGTACAGGCACTACATTCAGACCAAGAACACCTACGATCTGTATCAGCAGGTTTCCAAGGATGTGCAGAAAACGCTGGATGCGCCGGAGTATCAGGTCAAGGCGCCGGAAACTGTGTTCAAGCCCAGGGATCATTTTCCTCTTGGCTTTGTCGCCGACATGGGCGCTATCGCTACAGAAATCCTGACGGAAGCAAACTACCGGAACCTTAATGTGGTAGAATTCCTGATCCAGCCCTTCGATCTCCAGATCAATGGCGTAACGAAACAGGAAGAACATGGCAAAGGCTATAACTCTTTCATAAACACAGTAATGGGACTGACGATGCGCCGGTACTACATCGACCACGCGGAGTACAACCCCGGTCTGTTTATCGTCGATACGCCCTTCCACGGTTTTGACGAAGGGAAGGTCATCAAGGAAGCCAGCATGGTACATGGCCTGTTCAACTATCTGATCGGTCAAAACGGAACCGGCCAGATCATCGTCGTGGAAAACGACAAAAGCGTCCCGGAGGATATCGACTTTGAGGCGCTTGGCGTGAATGTGATTGATTTTCACAAGGATAATTACAAAAGCCGATTTACAAACAACCGCTACGGTTTTCTGATTGGAGTGACAGGGAAGTAAAAGACGGGCTATCACAGCCGAAGGAACTGAATACAACTGTGCGATCACAGATGTGCGATCACAGATGTGCGATCACAGATGGAGACAAGAGAGGCAACAAATGCAAATCAGTTATAAGAAGCTTTGGAAGCTTTTGATAGACAGGAATATGAACCGAAAGGATCTGCGCGCAAAGACCGGGATCAGCTCCGCCTGCATTGCAAAGATGGGAAAAGGCGAGAACATCTCCACCGACATCATCATCCGCATCTGCTCTGCGCTGGATTGCGACATTTCGGATATCCTGGAACTTGTGGATGAGAACGATGTGCCCGTTGTACCTCTTGCGCAGCGGAAAGCGCGGACGTAGAGTTGAACACAGTGGCGTAACGAAAAAGCCCCCAGCACCGTATCCTGACAGGATAACAGCACTGGGGGCCGATATGAATTCTTTAAGATGGACAACTGGACAAGTGGACAGCGATTTTGGGGAAGGAGCAGCATATGCCGTTCAGAATTGATACACAGACAAAGGGAATCTATATTGTTTCCGAGGACTCCATCTCCCACCACTTCTTCAGCATCGACGAGACCTCTCCCGGCCTGCTCGTGAAGAAGCATTATACAGAGATCGAGCGGGCGCTGTATTCCGCCTGGTTCCTCCGGGAAGGGAAATGCTACGAGTCGATAGCTGCATACATGCATGACGAAAAAGACCTGGAAGACGCGCCGCATCTGGAGAAGGTAGTCGCGGCGATAGAAAAACAGGTGGACTTATTCACAGAGGGTGAATACGGGAAGTATGTGGCTGGCCATGAGGCGCAGGACTGGAAATTGATAGGTGACAACCGCTACTGGCGGGAAGTCCAGGATGTATGGGTGGAGATCGATGCGCTGAAGGAAGGCCGATATTACGAAAACGAGATACACCACCATCCCGGCATCCCCAGGATTGAGACTGTGGGGAAGCGGCTGGTGGATAAGATCATGGATCTGGTCTGGCGCATGGACAATGACGCGCCGGGCAAGCAGGAAGAATTGGTAGAGGCGTTCTACCGGGTGAATGAGGATAAGGCAGATATGGAGAAATGAAAAAAGCCAGGGAAAGCAGTGCAGTTCAAAACCACACTACCGCCCCCGGCTTCTATAATTCCTACTCCGCCTTTATCACTCCAAACCGAATAAACATCACATAGAGATAAGATGCCGCACCAGGGACTTTCAGCTTTTTCGGTCCGGATACAAATCCACTTCTCTCCTGTTCCTCCAGTGCGTTCTTCAGCGCCAGTTCAACTGTACTCCTGCTTATGCTCTTTTCGTGGCCGGCTATAATCATCTCGTTCCCGAAACCAGGAATCGATTCACCCTCGTAATGTCGTCCGCTGCTACTGCTCTCTTCGCTCACGGTATATTTGAATTTTGTCGCACCTGTGTGATCCTTGCCGCGACCTGCTGTGGCGAAGGGATAGTGCTGGAATGCAATCACTGTCTTCCACAGCGCCAACGGCTGCTCATCTGTACCGACGCTCTTCCAAAGTTCCTCACAAGCCTTCTTCCTTGCCCGGTATCTCGCTCCCTGTTCAGAATAAAGCGTTGGATCGGGCAGGTTGTATGCGCCTTTTTTATAGGGGAGATAAGAATAGACGGAGGCTTTGCCTAGCCCCGTTGTCTGCATGGTTTCCGTTATTGTGTGTCCCTGGCTTTCAAGCTCCTGAACCTGGCGTGAGGTTGTAGTTGAATATATGCCGGCTGTAATCAACAGCTTTCTGACACGGAGAATCGTCGTCTCCATCTCCTCTGCCACGGAGACAATGGTTGGCGCATCTTCCGGACGATCAATCCGATCATCGTAAGGAACTTCAAAGAGCGCCGCTGCGGTTGCAATCAAATCCGCTATTTCCGCTTCCCGGTCATATCCCGGTTTCTTCTTTGGTCTTGCCATATTAACTTTCACCTCGTTTCCTTGTCATTCTAATTGTAAGAACCATCTTTGTTAATTATTTTCTTGTTAATCTAATATGTTTTCTTGTCATTCTAATTCGATCGTTCAAAAGAAAAGCCGGGATCAGACCGGCTCTCCCCTCATTTCGGCTCCCAAGGTGTATATTCCTTGCCTTCGAGAATATCTGTAATACGTTCACATGCATGTCCATCGCCATAAGGATTGCAAGCTCCAGACATCTTTTCGTATTCTTCTTTATTCTCCAGCAACAGTTTAAACGTCTCATAGATCACTTCCTCATTCGTACCTACCAGCTTCAGAGTCCCGGCATCCACACCTTCTGGACGCTCTGTTGTATCTCTCATGACAAGCACCGGCACGCCATAGGAAGGGCACTCTTCCTGGATTCCACCAGAGTCAGTTAAGCAGAGAAAGCTGCGGGCTTCAAAGTTGTGGCAATCGAACACTTCAATCGGCTCGATGATGTGGATTCGGTCACACCCGCCTAATTCCGCTTCAGCAGCTTCTCGTACTACAGGATTCATGTGAATCGGATAGACAGCACGGCAGTCGGGGTGTTCATCAAGCACACGACGAATCGCCCGGAACATATGATGCATCGGCTCACCGAGGTTTTCTCTACGGTGAGCTGTGATGAAGATAAGCTTATTATCCCCGACCCAATCAAGCTCAGGGTGGGTGTAGTCTTCTTTGACCGTATGCTGCATCGCGTCGATAACTGTATTGCCGGTCACATAGATATTCTCAGCTTTCCGGCCTTCATTGAGAAGATTTTGTCTTGCCAACGGCGTCGGCGCAAAGTTGAACTGGGAAACGATGGACACAGCCTCGCGGTTAAACTCTTCTGGATAAGGGCTGTAGATGTTATAAGTCCGCAAACCAGCCTCGACATGGCCGACCGGGATTTGCAGATAGAAGCAAGCCAAAGCGGTCACAAATGTTGTGGAGGTGTCCCCGTGGACGAGAACCACATCAGGCTTTTCCTTCTCCAGCACCTCTTTAATCCCGTTCAGGACACCTGTGGTGATGTCAAACAGTGTCTGCCGGTCTTTCATGATGTTGAGGTCATAATCCGGCACAACGCCGAAGGTGGTAAGAACCTGGTCGAGCATCTGCCTGTGCTGCGCCGTGACGCAAACGACTACTTGCAATCCCTCTCTCTTCTTCATCTCCAGAACGAGAGGACAGATCTTGATTGCCTCTGGCCTAGTCCCGAATACGCACATTACTTTTTTCTTTGCCATATGACATACTCCTTGTTGCGGCTGTTAGCCGAAATCCGGCTTAATGCCGGGAGTTGTTTTGTTGATTTGATTTCGCCCCCTGTGTTAGCGACCGAAGGGAGCGGAAACAAGAGCCTGGTTTCCTATCGCCAGGAAGGTCGGCACAGGGTGAGATTAAGGGATCCAGTAGAAAGAGGAACGGTTTGATGCTCTACCATCCTCTGCGGCTGCGCCGATGAACACACTACCCTACTACTTTTGAAACCTCAATACATTTAGCCTTGGCAGCAGGCTCAAGAACGGCTATATATTCGTTCTTCATTTTCCTTGCGAATTCTTCAACTTCCACCCATTTACTCGTAGGTGTGATATGCTGATTCACCAACCTGTGCATTGCCTTCCAAAAACCCTCACTTCTGACAAGTCGGGACATAACATCTACAATTCCTGGCAGATCAATCATACCCTCGGGAAGATCATCCTTTCGATAGAACTCTATTTCATCGCTATATTCATCTGGATTTTTCAGTACTTTCCAGAAATGAGCATTTGCCATTTTGTCAAACATAAGCAGCTCATATAGTAACGTATCATAGAGTTCATCGGTATCACCATCATTCTTCGGCTCCCACTCGATGAGCTTTTCATGCGCCATGATAGCATATATAAACTTGTCCATGCTTTCAGACTTAACCATCTGTGAAAGCGTATTCAGATCAAGGACAAGGCCATAAGCAAGTCTCTTTGCATCTTCCGTTCTCAGCATTCCCTTATGGGCGACTTCATTTCGGAGAAGCGGGATATCAAACGCAAAATACGGATACATGCGAAGAAAGTTATACTCGTTCGTCTCTAATGTCTTTTGTGCCTTTTCGACCAGTGTTCCCTGGTTCTCGGATTCTCCAAATCGAATCTGGCAATAATCATCAAATAGTCCTTCAATCTGAATGAGTCCTAATGTAATGAAGGATTGGTACTTGCCTTCAGAGAAGAGACTATTCAATGTCTCGAATATTTCCTGTCTCTTGTGCAGATTATAGTCATTAGTTACCCGCTCTAACACATTCTGCATGACCCGATCTGTCTCAACATACTGATCCATTTTGCTCCAGAATTGTTCTGGTGAATCTGAATAGAGCTTTAGTAGCCTCCGCTCCTCGCCAACGAACTGCTCTAACTGATATTTCTCCCGTACATACTGGTTAAGCTTGACAATAATACCAAACGGATAATCTATCGAGTAGTAGTCCCTATGCCACGCATACTTATATCGATTGTTATAGAATAGATCCGAAAGCCCTTCTCTCTCGCATTCCCGGTTTAGGGTGTCATAACTGTGTTCAAAAAGAAAAGATCGGATTCCGTTAGCTATAAAGCTATTGATCTCTCTCAGTGCCTTTTTGTTCAGGTCACAGAAGAAACTGAGTTCTCTGCGCTCAAATTCGGCCTTGTTGCTTTTAACATTTTGAAGTGCAGCATGTTTGGCTTTGTAGTCAGCAAGCCGATCCTCAATTTCTTTGATATCCTTATAGAGATGGCTCATTAGATGAACAAAGTTCTTATAGAAGATTTCGGGCTTTTCGATCCCGCTCTTCTCCAGACCTAATGTCGAGAAGACATAATCTTCAATGCTGATGTAATCCACATCATGCTTTTCCGGGAACAATGCAGACAACAATCCTGCTTTTTCCTTCAGTTCATCAATGTCCATTATCATGTCCTCTCGTCAAAGTCCCTCTTAAACCGGATTAATGCTGGATCGTCAAATAGGTCAAGAGCACCATCAGTTCCCTGCTTCACGAGGTTTCGGCATATCCCCATCCGATGAACCATTGGCCCAACTGTGGTTAATGACTGATTCAAATATGTCATCAAGTCTTCTACTGAAATAGGAATCTTATACCCTTTATTGCAGCTCGCAAGAATTACTCCCTCATCTCGGAGCGGAGCTATCACACGCCGAAACAACGTATTCCTTGTTACTCTGATCTGTACATTCTCTCGCAAATGCTGTATCAACTCATCCGAATACACATAAGCCGTCGGACTAATTTGAAGAACATACATTTTCAAGTAGCGAAGGACAGATACTTGCATCTTCCGATCGTCAGTTTCCTCATCCTCATACTTTGATATAAAAGCCTGAGATGATTAACTGCCAAGGAGAAAACCTTCTCATCGTATTGGCAATCTTCCGGTTTAAGTTTGCCCCAGTAAGGCTCATGCTCTGGTGGAAAATGTTCAGTAGCAGTAATCTTCCCCCGCAGCATCTCCAAATAATTAGTGCAGTTAGGGTCAAGTAAACTCTTTGTGATCGAACCGACGATGAAATCTGCAAGTTGAACAAGCACTTGATCCTTGCTATTCACCAGATCAAAATCGTACTGATTAAAAAGGTTGTAATTCGGTCGGTGTGCCTCTACATACTTTTTGAAAGATTTCTGAAATTCAGGCCATCCCATTTCATCCTGAATAATTTTCAGTCGGGGATAGGCTTGATACAGTAGATTGTACAGATGCTGATCCAAGTATTTGATGAACACTGGTCTATACTCGGTAATTGGTGAACCCTTAATAAACTTCTCTTTATCGGCTATGAAAAGCACAATCCTGAAGTCTATCGAGAGAAGCTGGGACATGATTCTGGATCTTTTGTTGTCAGTCACTCTACTTGATTTTAGTTCAGTTCCAGCGAAGCCATTTGTCCGCTTGACTTCCTCAAAATCCCTGCGCAGCTTATCCAATTTATCGTTTTCAACAATAACAGCGCACAGAAGGTAATACTTTGACGTCCCTTCTTTGTCAAAATCAAAGCCGAAGCTACCACACTCATCGACGTACGCAACACGCCCAGGTTGCTCATTAACATATTGTTGAAATGTCACATCGTCAAGAGTCATCTGGTAGTTTTCTGCCATCTATCGTTTTCCTTTCTCTCGTACAGCTTTCGTCAGCAGTCTGAGCAGAGCCGCCCTGCGCCTTCGACGAAGTAGCGCTGTGCTGTTACTGGTGTGGATTGAACGTATGGAGTTGAAATGTTGCAACGGACACAAAGTTCTTTTTTTCATGTCCGCCTCTTTCTGACTATACTGAAATGTTTCCTCTCCATGTGAGAATCGTTGATTGCATCTCTGTGTACTTGCCAATGCTAACTTCATATCAATCATTATGTTACTGCTTAATTCTTTTTCCAGTAGCTATTGCTATCAGATTAAAAATGGATGGGGATATTTGGTGCACCTTAAACATGGCATTCCTTCTCCAAGATGCATTTTTCGCAAAAGTGCTACAATCCCTAAGAGCTTTTTGGCATCTCGTGGAAAGGTCACTCTTCATACCAAATGTCGCCAAATATGACACTGCCAGTTTTGCCTCTTCGCCTTTGTATTCATATCCCCATTCTTTTAGATCATCTATGCGTCTGAAATTACAATAGAAATAGTCTTCCATCATCTTTCTTGTTCTGTTGCTCGTAATGCTCCCTTTTCGTGAAAGCCGATAATGGTATAAGTTTTCATTAAGAAACCATATTTTGTTCGCTTTATGGACAATTCGATGTGTAATCGCGTCATCTTCAAACAATCTACCCACAGGATAGTCTATTCCATTAAACAATTCTCTTTTATATAGTTTATTCCAAGCATATGCCCTTGTCTGATTCCAACAACGAATTAGTGCGTCCTCTTTTGTAGTATTGCCTTGAATAATGGGTTGAACATGTCTTTCTTTATGTGTCTCACTGAATTCTGTATATCCAAATACAATAAGGTCAGATTCTGTCTCTTTAGCAACCTTGTATGGTTTTTCACAAAAATCACGTTCAACCCAATCATCACTATCAACGAACATGACATATTCACCATGGGCTAAAGATATACCATCATTTCTCGCAGCGGCAAGACCAGCATTTTCTTTATGGGTGACTTTAAAACGAGAGTCAGTCTCAGCATATTTGTCGCAAATTGCGCCTGATCCATCAGACGATCCATCATCTATTATTATCACTTCTATAGAAAACAAACTCTGCCTCTGTATACTGACCAAACACTGCTCTAAATATAACTTCGTATTATATACAGGAACAATGACTGAAATAGCCGGCACAGCCTTATTGTTATTATCTATACACATTTCCAATGTCCTTCAAACAGCTTAGTAGATCTGGTCTGCCCACCCTGATAGAATTTCTATGAGAACACTTTCTATTTCGAATAACTTGCCTCCGTGGGTATCTGCAAAGCGCTAATCGGAGAGAATGTCGAGAAATAAATTGACTCTCATATTATCACAGATTAACAAATGTATGTAACCAAATAGAAGGAAACTAATGTATGTTAACGATCTGCTCGATATTTATTCTATGTGATATAGGAGCCTTAAACTCTTCAAGCATGTTGCCAATACCCAAAGCGCAAATGATTTGTTCATCTTTGTCAATATTCAGCTCTGAAGTAACTTTGTCCCATTGCTTAGACTGCAAAAGAGGTCTTTGAACAAAACAGCATCCTATATTTTTAGCTTCCAATGTCATAGTTAAATACCCAGCAAAAACCGAAGCAGAAACAATATATTGAAATTCCTCATTAACTCGATAAGCACTAATTTTTCCTGTCACCAAGATCATTTTTTGTATTTCGTTTGCAAAACCTCCAATACCATCAAACCATCCGTCAAAGACTCTCATATTCTCCTTTGAGACTATATGCACTCGGAATCCCTGTCGATTGCATGCGCTGGGACAATATCGAGCAAGATCTATAGCTTCAAGTAATAATTTATCATCAATCGGTGTTAAGTCAAATTCACGTATACTGTGGCGATTTTTTATTAAATCTGTTATTAGTGAATCCCTTTCTTTTGAATATCCTTTGTTTTTTACTGTGATATACCCACCAGCAACTTCCATTTTAGTTGTTTCTCTCTCAAGTAAATCTAAATATATTTGCCTGACTTTTTCAACCTTTTCATTATCAAGATGATTATCAGTATGGTATTCTATGTATGCGCGTAATGCCCCAATGAACATACAAACTTCTTCAAAGTGTACTTTATGTTCAATTAAAGTTTTTGCATATTCGTATGCCTCTAGAATTTTAGGAACTCCAAAGAAAGGTCTTACTTCTCTTAAAGATAGACCTTTCTCGATTGAATGAACATTTCTTACCAGTTCGCTTGCATATCTTTCATCCAAGAACTCAGAATTAGTTTGAATATTATATATATGCATATACTTATTCATAACAATATATGCTTGTTTCATTTTGTCTACAATTGACATAGAATTATGCCTCCAAACTATTCTTTAAAAAGTTGATTGATTTATGCCTTTCTTGTAAGACCTTTTTATATACAATATCGTAATCAATATTTTCAATAATCTCTGTTTTAAGACATTCCTTAAATTCTCTACTCTGCAATTCGAAGCTCTTTAGAAGATCATGTACTTTCTGAGAGTCTCTTGCTAAACTAATGAAATGCTTCCTAAATATAATAGAAAAAGCACAACCATGAAATGTGTTCGTAATTATATATGAAGCATTATTGAAAAATTCCAAGAAATCACCAGGATTGTATGTAGTATTTATATCGGCCCATTTTCTAAATGTCCCATATGAAATTATCTTTTTACCTGTTGATTTTTTTAGATCAACTATTTCATCCCTCATGCCATCAGATATATCTCCAAAGAAATAGATTAATATATAATCTCTATGGTCTATGTTTACTTCACACTTTTTGTAATCTATTTCATCCAGCAAAAGTGTTGGATCTAATACTATTTGAGATTTACTTCCAGTAATACTATCTGCTATTTCTTGAGTTACCCTATCCCTTGTAGATATAAAATCAATCGCCTTGATGTAATTACAAATCTCTTTATTTCCCAAAAGCGTTTGTGATGTAGTATTGCCTACAGAAATCGCATATGTTATTTTTTTACCATTGAATATTCCTCCAGTGTAAACTTGGAGACGATCCAAAAAATATTTTTCAGAAAAATTCCATAATGTGTCGCTGCCAATAATTATACAGTCTACCTCAGGCAATTTGCTCTCATTAATTATGTCAAAGTCTTGATGTGCTTTTTCAAAATCATCGTATGTTTGTAAACATTTAAATGCCCATCTAAATCTAAATCTAAGAAGAGACATAAAAAAATACTTGAAAGAATTACTACGAACATGAGATGAATTTTTACTATCCCTTATAAGAAATGATACACTGTGACCTAGATCCTCTATGACCTGCTTTAAAGCGTATGCTTGATAAAAACTCCCACAGTTTTCACTATTATATACAGTAACAATGCAAACGTTCATTTCTCCACCTCTATGTTTTACACAAATACAGATTTAATTTTCCTTATCAGTTGTCTTGTTTGTCGATAGTAGAATATTATAGAAAACACTGCGATAACACAGAAATGTAGAATGGCAGTGATTACGGCTCTGATTCCCCAAGAAATATAACTATTCACAACCGGCATAAATCTCATTTTTTCTAACACAAAAACGAGGAAATAGGTTACTCCAATTTCTATCAAGCTGATACACAGCAATTTTACGAAAACGATAATATTCCTGTTCAAAATATTTCGAGAACTATACGTCGCGTATTGAATTGTTCGAAATACATAAGCAAACAGAGTTCCAATCGTTACACCGATCAAGCCATATTCAATAACTAATACAACTGAAATTATTATATTCATCAGGGCCTCAAATATCGCTCCATTTCTTGTTTGTTTAAAATGACCTGCTGCATTTGTTATCATCTGATAAGGCAATCTAATACAATAAAACAATTGATTTAGGCACATTAAGAATCCAAAAATAACTCTACTATAGTTTACATCGCTTACCCCTTTCGTATACACAGACACAAATGGTTCGATTAATATCATGGCGCAACCAAAGGCAAATGTGGCTACTGAGAATACAAGTTGTTCATATAATCTAAAATTTGTCTGCAGAGCTTCATTTTCTTTTTTTGCTAAAATATTCCCAAAGGCAGCATCAATCCCATTAGTAACTGTTTGAACAAGATTAGTTAGTTTTCCTGCAATCATGTAGTATACGGTATATACAGATACTTCTTTTAAGTTGCTAAATAGTGTAAGTACAACAATATCCGTATTATTGGTAACAAAGGTTGCAACTTGTTGAGCAAATGCGTCCCATCGTTGACTTATAGCATCATTGTTTGCAGGAACTGAGGAATCCAATTTGTATGTCTTCTTAGCATATAAATACAAGACTAAGGGATTAAGAGTGAAAACTATTGCGCTACCAAGTTTTACTATGTGTATTCCGGCACCTGCATTAATAAGTATTACAGCAACTATTGTGTTTAAAATTGTTGAAGCGATAGATATTAACGTATATATGAAATTCTTTTGATCTGCTTCAATTAATATTTGATATGTGATTCCAAAATAGTTCTGTGCAAAAACATTTATACCAAGAATTAGAACCAAAGAGAATGAGAAGAACCAATCGAATTCATCCGAAACAGCAAAAGGATATATACACGCAAATACGAAAAGTCCTCCAGCAAATATCAGCGAGATCCGTCGCATAAACTTCTGTGTTGCATTAATAATGCCATTAATTTGGTCATTATCACCTGTTGCAAGTGGTTTATAGAGTGAGGCTCTCGTAACACTCCCTACACCAGCTCTAAGAAGGACTATGCACTCTATAAACTGTGAGATAGATGACGTAATCCCGTTATACTCAGAGCCGAATGTGGTAAGAATTAGACGTGGCAGAATAAAACCACATATAAGCGATACAAATTGGCTCACTAAAGCAATAAAGGAGTTTCTAAATGCTTTTTTTGTTCTTGATTTTGTATGCTTCATCCCATCATCCCTAAAGTTGTTCTTTAATACAATAACAATGAAATATCATGGTACATTTATGTGTTCTCCAAATATTGCATCCCACTCTTTGGGTTTAAAATAATCGAATCCACTCGCATCGAAGAATGTCAGCTCTCCAAAGTATATCTTTCCATTTACTACAAAGAAGTCTACGCGAAGATGATGTGTTCCCTTTGCAAGAATTTCCGCTAGCTCAAAGAGTTTTCTATAATCGACACCTTGCGGCAACTTTCCATCGTTTTTTGCGCCATTCATAACTAAGTCTAAATGGTTTAATGAAGTATCATAAAAATCCTTCCTTATATAATCCTTACCTTTGAATCTATCGCTAATTATCATTAAATAGTGGGATTTCCCTTCGAATGTATATATCTTATAATCGAATAATTCTCCAGAATCATCTTCTATATACTTCTCTGCAATTATGCAAGGTCTAATATCTTTATATGGCCACTCCCTCGTTGCCCAAAACAAGTTTCTTTTTAAACCACGATTCAATTTTCTTGCTGCTTTATTCTTGTCAAATGCTTTTTTGTCTTTACAAATCACAACGCTTCCGCTATCGTGATTACATTTCAAAACAAACTGTTCCGGAAGTTCATCAAAATCTATTTCATCAAATGAATCCCACTTACCTAATGTTGGAATAATATATTGCTCACCAATAATTCCAGCTACGTATTCTTTTACCAGATATTTGTCAACCCATATGGTATATTCCGGTCTCCTATCATAGATTTTAAGCCATTGCATTTTTTCATTGTATGTTTTTGGCTTTTCCAAATTGAGCTTCTCTCCAAAATGGAGATAATATAATATCTTTAAAAATCTTGAATCAGGAATAGCACGAAACTTTCCACTCATAAGAATTGTTAGCATGAATTGTCGTGGATTTGAAGTCAACAAGTTCACAGCTGTTCTAATTTTACTCATGTTCTCACCTGATAATCCTCAACATGTTCTTCTCTTAGATCGTAAACATTATAATATGATATGGAGATATAAGCAGTTAGCACACCATATATATACATTAATGGTAATTCATAAATAATTATTTGAGTAAATGACAGAAACAAGAGTGCGAGGAAAATTATTAACATATATAAATGTTCCGTGTGCTGGAGTCTTTCATTTTTCCATCCTCTATAAAGCAACTTTCTATAACCAGAGAGTGCGCGAATTATTGGAACTAAAAAGATAAGCGTTCCTATAATACCGCAGCAAGAAAGAAGTTCAATGTACAAGTTGTGAGCATAAGTATAATAAGAATTATAATAACGAAAATTATTATATCCTACGCCAAGCAGAAAATGTGTTGAGAATACATTGAATCCTTCTTTTATTAAATCTATTCTTTCTTCGGTGCTTCCTCCATCATTCGCGTTAAGCCTTCCAAATCTAAACATTAAGTATTCTACAGACGTGGATTCCTCTTTAACAAACCATTTGTATGCCAAATAGGCAATAAGAATTAAAAACGTGAAGATTAGTATTCTTGATACTGCGTTTTTATTTCCAAATGCCTGCTTATAGCAAAATACAAGCCAAAGCAGAATGAGTACGGCTCCAGTGATAATTGATTTTTTTGATACAGTTCTTACTACTACAAATGCAAGCAGTAGCAAAATCGCGACAATAGGAATTATTCTATCAATTGTCTTTTCTTCATGTATAAACCTGAATAGTAAAAATGCCATTCCAAATACACAAATAACTCCTATTGTATTTGAGTTTAAATTCTCGGAAAAGCTAATTCTTAGTTGATTCCTTCCAAAAAACATGGAAACAGCTGCCATTACAACTGATAGGATTATAAATGCTGTAATAGCGAAATTTATGCTTCTATCCTCTTCAGTGTATCGATGTATCAAGTAAAAGACAGCAGTATACTCCAAAAATACAAGAATATACGTATAGGCTTTCGCTCGATCAACCGCAACAATAGTACTGCTTGCAAAACAAAACACCGCAAATGCTACTAACCATAAATATGTTCTTCCTTTTAGCAGTAACTTATCACTGGCAATCTGAAAGAATAGTGCTAATAAGATCAAAACATATCCAATAACTACATTATTGTAAAAATATGTAAACACTTGCACGAATAGCAGAAACGCCAAGAAAAAGAACCTACTTATCTGAGTATAATTAATTTTTCCTTTCATGATTAGCTCCTAGCCCCTACTATTCCTATAACACAAGAAGTTCATATTTTTTCACCTATAAACTGTATGATACTATTTACTCTTTGTTCAATTGTGAATTTGCGGGCTTTTGACAATGATGCCTCGCTCATTGATCTTCTTACTTCAATATCTTTATGAAGCGTATAAATCGCATTACTTATTTCATCAACACTATTCGGATCAATCCGAATCGAATTGCTGTTGTCCAAGATGTCATCATTGAAACTCAGATTTGAAGAAATAATAGGTAAGCCACAAGCCATAGCCTCTACAATAGCATTACAGCATCCCTCTGCCTGAGTGGGGAGGACGAACATGTCTGAGGCATTCAGATATGTAACAATGTCCTCATGCGGCAGTCTTCCAGCAAAAAGTATCTGGTCTGATTCCGGCTTTTGATCTCCTGCTCCAACTAGAATAAGTTTCAACTCAGGGATTTTCCGTGCAGCTTCAACAAGTCTTAATACTCCTTTACGCTCAATAAACGCACCAACAAAAGACGCAATTAAACAATTTGGATCTATTCCTAGCTTTTTTCTAGCTTCTTCTTGGGGCATATTGTAAAATTCATTACTGTCTATACCATTTGGAAGCACCACAACACGTGGATTATCCTTTAGCAATCCCATGTTTTGACATTCGGTTTTATTCTTTGTTGAAACACAGATTACTCCGTTAATTCGGGGCAACAACTTATCTACTATCTCTTTACTGTATCGTTGATACACCCATATTTCACTCTCACCACACGCTACATATACAGGTTTACCTTTACAAACTTTTGCCGCAGTCATACCACATTCCCAAAAATGACCGTAGAAAACATCCGGATTTAGATTGTATTTTCTTATCGCTTTTCTTACAGCATTATCGGTAAGAATGGAACTAATAGCTGTCCCTTTTAATTTGGTTAAAGAAAAGGTCATTGCTTTGGGCTGAATGACTTTAACCTTGTTTCCTTGCTCTGTAGTATCATACCAGAGCAATGGCCTTTTTCTTTTTCTCCCAAGTATGATATTAGTCTTGCTTTGCGGTGCTATTACAGTGCATTCAATTCCATTGTCCGCAAACCCATGTGCGACTGGTCTTATGAAAGCATATTCAGGATTGTCTTTTGTCGGGTAGCCGTTGGCAATAATGCATATGCTTTTCATCTAGTGTCCTCCATTATAAGAAATAGGTTCCTTCTTGTTTACAAATATTATGGCAGTCCAAGACGGCTTTCTCTGCCAGCTTATCCATGTTCTCCTTGATTTCGTTGTGTTTGACCATGATAACTACCAGGTCTACGCTATCTAGAAACTCATCCAAATCATGATACTGGTTCTTTACAAGGTCACTCTCAATCCATGGATCATACACTTTCAACGGCTGTCCAAGATGCTTCCTCTGCGCCTCCAGAAGCTGGAGCGTAGGACTATCACGGTAGTCATCGACATTCTCTTTAAACGTCAAGCCATATAGACCGACTCTTCCAACATCCGTGATCCCCTTCTCTTCCATGATCTCGTAGATTCGCTCAAGCACATACTCCGGCATGGATGCATTCACCTTAAGGCTCTCTCCAATGACATGCGTCAGGCTCGGATAGTCACCCACTAGGAACCAAGGATCGACCGGGATGCAGTGTCCACCAACACCGGGGCCTGGGTTAAGGATATTCACACGCGGATGCATGTTGCAAATCTTGATGACCTCATAAACATCCATGCCATCGTGACGGCAGATCTTAGCAAGTTCGTTAGCAAAAGCAATATTCACACAACGGAATGTGTTCTCCACTACCTTGGTCATCTCTGCGGTCTTGATATCGGTAACAACGATCTGTCCACCGCAGAACGAGGCGTACAGTTCCTTTACCTTCTCACCGATGGCCGGATCATCAGCACCGATTGTCCTGTCATTATGGAGTAGTTCGTACACCATATTTCCTGGAATGATCCGCTCTGGAGCATGAACAAGGTGGATGTCTTCCCCAATCTTGAAGCCTTTGGCCTCGACATACGGTCTTACATATCTATCAATGCTTCCCGGACTGATAGTACTTTCCACCACGACTATTGCTCCTTTCGGCGCAACCTTCAGAACATCTCCGATGGCAGCATTCACATAGCTCATGTCCACCTTCTTGGTGAATTCGTCATATGGAGTCTGGACAGAGACGATATACACGTCTGCGACCTGATATTCAGTTGTGAACTGGATGCCACCAGCCAACGCAGCCTGGAAGAGTTCGTCTAGCCCCTTCTCTTTAAAGGTTGTCTTGCCGCTCTTCAGCATATCCACCTTTCCTTGGCTGTGGTTTGTTCCAACCACTTCTACGCCATGGGATGCCATCATAAGGGCAGTCGGAAGTCCGATGTACCCAAGACCGATCACGTTAACCATTGATGCACTCCTTTGAATAGTCAGATTTACCCGGTTGGCAGGTCACGCCGCGCGGGTCTTTAAGTTGTGACCCGCCAACCAGGATCAACGCTGAGTATTGTTGGGGTAGTGCGCTACTCTCCCTTTAACCCGGAGAGCACTGGGGTTTAGATATGATACACGCCCGGCAGCTTGCAGATGTTATGGCAATCCAGAACGACCTTACCTGCCAGCTTGTCCATGTTTTCTTTGATCTCGTTGTGCTTGACCATGATGACCACAAAGTCAACGGAGGAGAGGAAAGTATTAAGGTCATGATACTGATTCGCCACTACATCCTTCTCAATGAAGGGATCGTAGACTTTCAGACCGGTCGCAAGGTGGCGCTCCTGGCTCTCCAACAGCTGGAGGGTCGGACTTTCTCTCATATCGTCCACGTTTTCCTTATAAGTCAAACCATAGAGGCCCACACGGGTGATATCTGTCATGCCCTTTTCCTTCATGATTTCGTAGATACGATTCAGCACGAAGTCCGGCATGCCGTCATTGGTCTTCATGGACTCGTCGATCACCTTTGCGAGGGACGGATAGTCACCTACCAGGAACCAGGGGTCAACAGAGATGCAATGACCACCGACACCGGGACCAGGCTGCAGGATATTGACACGAGGATGCATGTTGCAGATCTTGATGATTTCATATACATCCATGTTGTCATGACGGCAGATCTTCGCCAGTTCATTGGCAAAAGCAATGTTCACGGCGCGGAAGGTGTTCTCCACAACCTTGGTCATCTCCGCCGTCTTGATGTCCGTTACCACAATCTCGCCCTGACAGAAGGAAGCGTAGAGCTTTGCCACTTCTTCACCAATGGCTTTGTCGTCAGCACCAATAGTACGGTTATTGTGAAGCAGCTCATACACCATGTTGCCGGGGATAATACGTTCCGGAGCGTGGACGAGGTTGATGTCAGATCTCTCCTCTGCTACGAGCACAGGCCTTACGCTCTTCTCGATAGTGCCAGGGGATACGGTAGATTCGATTACGAGCGTGGCACCCTTAGGAGCAACCTTCAGCACGTCTTTAACGGCAGCCACAACATAGCAGGCATCAACCTTTTTACTGAACTTATCGTATGGAGTCGGAACAGATACGATATAAGTATCCGTTACCTGATACTCCGTGGTGAACTTAATACCAGCCTTCAGAGCATCCTGGAACAGCTCATCAAGGCCATCTTCTTTGAATGTTGTGTGACCGGCATTCAAGGTTGCGACAAGTTCTTTGTTATAGTCTGTGCCGATTATTTCGACTCCATGGGAGGCCATCATCAGAGCAGTGGGTAGCCCAATGTAGCCGAGTCCGATTACGTTTACCATGTTTCCATTCTCCTTACTCTTTCCTTGCGAATTTATTACTGTTTTATAATCTCCAGAACCTCATTCCAGACGCTTTCAACTCGTCCATACGATAAAGGCTCTTGACATCTATAAGTACCTTTTCTTCGTCTATCAGATCTTCTCTGAAAAATCGCTTTAATTGAAGCATAGATAGTGATCTGAATTCTGTGTGTCCGACAGCTACAATGATACAGTCCGCATCTTCTACACCCTCGAACGGTATCAAATCAATACCATACTCATGCTTTGCAATTTGTGGGTCTGCCCAAGGGTCAGTAACCAGTGGGACAATCTCATATTCTTCAAGCCTTTTGATGATGTCATATACCTTGCTATTTCGAGTGTCAGGGCAGTTTTCCTTGAAGGTAATACCGAGGATGATCACTCTTGCTTTCTTAGGTGCAAGTCCCGCCTCAATCATCTGCTTTATGGCAGCATCCGCAACAAAAGCCCCCATACTATCATTGACTTTTCGACCATTGAGAATAATCTGACTGTGATAACCCATTTTCTCAGCCACATTTGTCAGATAATATGGATCAACGCCGATGCAATGGCCACCGACCAAGCCGGGTCTGAAGCCAAGTGCATTCCATTTGGTGTTCATCCCTGCTAATACTTCATCAGTGTCAATATGAAGTCGATCGCAGATCATAGCAATTTCGTTCATGAAAGCGATATTGATATCGCGCTGGCTGTTTTCGATAACCTTAACCGCTTCTGCCGTTTTGATATTAGAAACGCAAAATGTTCCAGCTTCAATAACAATGTCATAGACTTTTTGAATGACATCTGCCGATTCCGCGTCCATTCCAGAAACAATCTTCCTAATTGTAGTTAGTGTGTGAACACGGTCGCCTGGATTAATCCGTTCCGGAGAATAACCAATTTTCCAGTCAACACCGCACTTGAGCCCGCTTTCATTCTCAATAATCGGTACACAAATATCTTCAGTTACGCCAGGATAAACAGTAGACTCATAGACAACAATCGTACCAGGTACGATATTCCTGCCAACAATTCTTGAGGCGTTCTCTACCGGTTCCAAGTCTGGATTGTTGTCATCTTTCACAGGCGTCGGAACAGCGACAATAATGATCTTGGCTTCAGCAAGTCTTTTTTCGTCACTTGTAAAATCTACTGTTGTTTTACTGATGACATCATTTCCTACTTCATTCGTCGGGTCAATCCCGCTCTTGTACTGTTGAATACGACGCTCGTTATGATTGAATCCTATGACTTTGACATGCTTAGCGAACTCAACTGCGATAGGCATTCCAACATAACCGAGTCCCACAAGTGCTAATTTCTCATCTCCTCTAATCAATCGGTCATAAAGGTTCGAGTAGACAGGGGTATCCATTTGTATAATTTCCTTTCATTCATAGAATATTACTGTTCTTCACAGCTATGCTATGGGGAAAGGGTCTTGCTATACGGTCCCATACCGTCAGTTATTACAATCTCCAGAATCTCATTCCGGAGGCTTTCAATTCATCCATTCGATAAAGACTCTTCACATCGATAAGAACCTTTTCTTCATCAGAAATATCATCTTTGAATAATTCTTTCAGTTGCATCATAGACTTTGAACGATACTCAGTATGCCCAACCGCAACAATGATACAGTCAGCTTTCGGAATATTCTCAAACGGAATTACATCTACACCATACTCATGTTTCGCAACGGCAACATCAGCCCAGCCATCAGTAACCACGGGATTGATCTCATACTCCTTCAGGCGGTTAATAATATCAACGACCTTGCTATTACGAGTGTCCGGACAGTTCTCCTTGAAGGTGATGCCCAGTATAACAACAGTAGCCTTCTTCGGAGCCATACCTGCTTCGATCATCTCCTTGATAGCCGCATCAGCAACAAAAGCTCCCATACTGTCATTAACCTTCCGGCCATTTAGAATAATCTGGCTATGGTAACCAAGTTTTTCTGCTGCATTAGTCAGATAATATGGATCAACGCCGATGCAATGGCCACCGACCAAGCCGGGTCTGAAGCCAAGTGCATTCCATTTGGTGTTCATCCCTGCTAATACTTCATCAGTGTCAATATGAAGTCGATCACAGATCATGGCAATCTCGTTCATAAAGGCGATGTTGATATCGCGCTGGCTGTTCTCAACGACCTTGACAGCCTCCGCTGTCTTGATGTCTGATGCACTAAATGTTCCAGCTTCAATAACAATGTCATATACCTTTTTAATCTCTCGTGCTGATTCTTCATCCATACCTGAAACAACCTTACGAATGGTTGTCAATGTATGTACACGATCACCAGGATTGATACGCTCTGGACTGTAGCCGATTTTCCAATCTACACCACACTTGAGTCCAGATTCCTTCTCGATTATTGGAACACAAATATCCTCTGTTACTCCTGGATATACCGTAGATTCAAACACAACAATAGTACCGGGGGTTAAATTCTGCCCAACAGTTCGAGAAGCGCCTTCAACAGGCCTTAAATCGGGCGTTGTATCATTGTTTACTGGTGTAGGCACCGCAACGATGATAAACTTGGCTTCCTTAAGTCGCGTAGGATCTGCAGTAAAGTCTACTGTTGTGTTCTTAATCGCTTCTCCAACTTCGTTTGTTGCATCAATACCATTTCGATATTCGTTCACACGCTTCTCATTGATATCGAAGCCGATTACTTGAACATGCTTTGCGAATTCGACTGCAATTGGCATACCCACATAGCCAAGGCCTACTAATGCCAGTTTTTCTTTACCAGAAATGAGGCCTTGATAGATGTTATTGAATTCCATTTTTCTTCTAGCTCCTTCATTCTTTGCTATTCAGTCGACTGTGATATCGGCCTACAATGCTTGGGTACATCGGGAGACACAGTACCCTGACGTCATGTGTACATCCGTTACATTCTTTACGTCTTCTTCGATTTTGAAGAATGGCTTAAATAATCTTTTTCAATTCTTCCACTACAAGATCCACCTCTTCCTTCGTTTTGTAAGGATCAAGCGGTAGGCTAAGAACCGTGGAGCACAGTTTCTCCGTCACTGGACAATCTGCAATGGCGCTATCCGTTCCTGCAAATGCTCCCTGCAGATGCATTGGTTTCGCATAATAAACCATTGAAGGAATGCCCTTTCCTTTTAGCTTTGCCTGTACTGCTTTCCGATCTGCATTCTCCGGCAACTGTACCGTGTACTGTGCCCAGGAGCTGTAGAAGCCATCTGCAATGATTGGAAGAACTAAATCCGTATCCTTCAGCCCTTCTGTATACCATCCAGCTACCTTGTTCACATCTGCCAATTCGTAATCAACAAATGCTCTGAACTTTGGTAGAAGAATCGCTGCTTGGAGCGTATCTAATCGGCTATTTTTCCCCAACCGAATGTTGTTATACTTTGCATTCGGATCATTAGGATTGCTGGTATCTTTGCCGTGAACACAAATAGAGCGTATCAGATCAGCCCATTCATCATTGTCGGTGAAGATCGCGCCGCCATCTCCGTAGCAACCAAGGGGCTTAGCGGGGAAGAAAGATGTAGTAGAGATATCACCGAAAGAGCACGCGACCTTACCGTTGATTGAACCTCCGAAGCCCTGTGCGCCGTCTTCAAGAAGAAGGAGACCATACTTCTCACAGATAGGCTTAATCGCGTTGTAATCCGCAGGAAGACCGAATAGGTCAACAGCGACGACGGCCTTAGCCTTGTACTTGCCTTCGGCAATGACCTTTTTTACAGCTTCCTCCAGCTTGCACGGATCAATGTTAAAGGTTCTCTGATCTACATCCACGTAGATGGGTGTTGCTCCTTCATCAGCCGGGCACTCGCCTGAAGAGAAGAAGGTGAAGTCAGGAACAAAGACCGCGTCTCCCTTTCCAACACCCCACGCCCTCATAGCGATGCTTATCGCATCAGTGCCATTCGCACAGGTTATACAATGCTTTACTCCAACATACTCAGCCAGAGCCTTTTCCAGTTCCTTTACTTCTAGACCAGATATAAAGTGCGCTGAGGCAGCCACACCCATCATTGCTGCATCAATCTGAGGCTTTAGCACTTCATACTGCTTAGGTAAATCTCTGAATTGCATCTCTATTCTCCTTTATTCTGTGGTAGCATATCAATCATATGTTCTGCTTCTTGTCGAATAATGTCAGGATTAAAAACCTTACGGATTCTGAAGTATGGCTTCGGTGTAGCACCGTAGTCTCTGAATGATTTTGAAATCCTTTTAATTACTGAGCCTTCAAAGTCGTACATTAATCCCAGCTCGCTTGCCAGTTCTATCTCATCCCACGTTAATGCACTATAGGCATCCAGAGATGAATAGTCAGGAATTGGGCCACCCATAAGCTTATATACCGACCGTTCATCCCATGCGACAAAAGAAACTGCTGCAACATTTCCATCTTCAGCCAATCTACAAGATATCTGGCCTGCATCATGAGCTAAGCAAGCAGTAGCCACACGTTCCCAAAGATCATATGAAAAAGGACAACTAAGCCCCTGTTTAGAGTAAATTTTGTTATGCTCTTCATAGAATCTTTCAATGCTAAGGTCTTTAGAAAATGTTGAATTTCTTTGGCCTTTTTTTATCTCACTACGTTTTTTTGTTCTGATTTCATTCCATACAGCATTTAGGTCTTTGGTGTCCTCAAACATGTATGTATATCGTGTAATAGCAGTATAGTAGTTCCAAAAGAAAGGAAGCCAGTTCGTAAAAGATGGCTGATACTGCTGCTCATAAACATCCAACCCCATTGTTTGGATGAATTCGCAGGCAGAATCTATTACTTTTTCCTCGAAAATTGCCCTGGCGACAGGCTTGGAATTAGCCGGATAATTAAAGATGATGCCGTTATTTTGCGTAAGTGGAGCTTTGGTGATGTACTTTAGCCCATTTCTGCTTTCATAATAATACGGCATTGCAGCAAGTATGGAACCATTATCCTGACAAATCCAGACATCCCAGTTTTCGGGTAAGCATACCGCATCCAGCCACCACGGCTTTGAGTAAATTGGAATGGGGACCTTATCGCAAAAATCTAAATACTTTTCTTTATTTGACAACTCCATCACTACTTTTCCTTTCAATTGCTCGTATCGAACCTGCCAACAAAATCCAACGTGGAGCAACTGTCTAAGGGCAGCTTTACAGGACGATGTTCTGCTGCTGATTTATAAATTGCAAGAACAAGTTCAAGTGCTCGTTTTCCTGCTTCTCCATCAACATAAGGCTGACGACCAGTAATGATTGAATCAATCACATCCGCATAGAGAGGCGTGTGGCCATATCCGTATACATTAGGGGGATTCTCCGCATAGGTAGCCTTCACATGCTCCGGATCATCCAGTCCGTCAGCAAAACTCCACTCTTCAATGATGTTGTCACTCGTACCGGCTGCTTTCGCCGTGCCCTTCTGTCCGAAAATGTACAGAGTTTCCTCCAAATTTTTCGGATAGACGTTCGTCGTCCCTTCAATAAGGCCATAAGAACCATTGGAGAACTTCACAAGCGCCATGCCAAGATCTTCAGCTTCAAGATAAGGATGCTCAAGCTGATCAGTGTACGCCATTACTTCATCCACATCATCACCCATCATCCAGCGGAGAAGGTCGATATTATGAATGCACTGGTTCATCAGACAACCGCCGTCCTGCGCCCATGTGCCACGCCAAGGAGCCTGCTCGTAGTAACCTTTTCCACGGTTCCAACGGACATGTGCCGCGCCATGGGAAAGGCGTCCAAAGCGCCCAGCTTCCAGAGCCTTACGGATGTACTGTACCGACTTGTTGAAGCGATTCTGGTGATTGGCGCATACAACCACTCCAGCTTCCTTGCCAGCCTTAATAATCGCATCCGCATCAGCAATGGAGAGGGCAATAGGCTTCTCGATAATCACATTGCAACCTGCAGCGATGCAGTCCAGAGCAATAGCTGCATGCTTGCCAGATTCCGTGGCAATCGTTACCAACTCAGGCTTCTCTCTTTCAAGCAATTCCTTATAATCCGTGTACTTTCTAACATTTTCCAGCCCAAAGCGATTAGACTTTTCCTGCATTACTTCAGGCAAAATGTCGCACATGGCAATAAATTCAAGATTATTGTTTTTTGCGGCTTCAATGTGGTTAGGCGATATACGTCCGCATCCAATTAGTGCATACTTCATTTACTGGTCTCCTTGTACTTATTTTTTATGTAGTTGTATACTTCAAATAATCCTTTCGAGGTGTTCTCCCAATTATATTCAGTCCTAACTGCTTCATTGGCCCTTTTCCCCATCTCAGCAGCTTCGTCAGGATTATTAATCATCCAAGTTATCGCATCAGAAATAGCCTTAATATCATGTGGATTGACACAGATACCACATTTATGTTCTTCTACAACACCTTTCCATAGATCAAAATCTGTACAGATAACTGGCAAGCCATTTACCATGTACTCAAAAAGTTTGGTATTGGAAAGATTACCGATGTGGCCCATGCACTGCGGGATATAATCTAGCAAGCACATGCCTGCAATTGATTTTGAGTACATAAGCGTCGGTAATTCTGTATACTTAACTCTCCCGAGATAATCGACAGCTTTCCATTCGTCTAATTCTGTTAATGCCTTCCCATATTCATCTGAAAGACTTCCTGCCAATAAATAGCTCGCATCAGGAACAGCAGAAACTGCTTTTATTACATTTTCGTGCATCCATTGATCTGCAATACCGCCAGCATAACAGAAATACTTTTTATCTTCTGTTCTTGACTTCTCATAGTCGACCGGCTTCCATTCAGGATAATTAAATACCAGTTTAATATTCGGAACCCATTTTTTTACTCTTTCTTCTGTCCAGTGATAACATGCGATGTAGCCGTCTAAATACTTGCAGACATGATGCTCAAAAGCTGTATAAATTGCTGATACAATTCCACGAAGCGGTTTAGGAATCCATTCTTTTGCCAGCATCAAATACTTGTAATCCTCATGAGAGTCGAATACAACTTTTTTGCCTTTTTTTGCAATTTTGGGGATAAACTGCATAAGCTCCGGATCGTGAAGATGGTATAATTCACAATCTAATGAGAGTGCCTTTTCAACCACCTTTTTTGCAAAGGTAGTCATTCTTTCTTTCCTTGAATCTGGTTTAACACCAGCACCAATTACATGAACACCTTTTTCCTCTCGGCTTTCACCATGAGCTACCAAGTATACATCATCGCCTTGACTTGCCAAAGAACAGCATTCACTATAAAAAATTCTAAAATCATCGCTATCATGAGCACTGGTCACGTGACAAATCTTCATACTTTTTCCTCACTTATTCCTATTGGAGTTGCTGAGCCTTCAATAACTTTTAAAAGTTTTTCAGTAAGATTCGTAAAGTCGTATTCATGAGCTGCTTTTTCTGCGTTCTCACAATATTTTTTGTATTCCATCTGATCTATCTGGGCAAATTGCTCTATGGCTTTCGCTATGACCTCGGGATCAGTACTTGCGACATCAATACCCGCTTGGGACATAATTACCGGATTAAAAGGGCAGTTAAAATCGCAGATAATTGGCTTTCCGGCTGCCATATAGTCAAAGATCTTATTAAAGCTTATTCCAAACCTAAAGAGATCCATTGGGCTATTATGAACAATATTCATATCTGCATGTGATGTAATGTATGGAACGTATTTCTTCTCTACAACTCCCTTGAATCTAACATTTCTAATGTTTTCTTTTTCAACTCGCTCTCTAAGGCTATCAAGTTCATCTCCATTTCCCCAGATCAGAAACAGAATCTTTGGGTTTCGTATTTTCTTTGCTGTATCTAACAACAACCCAAGGTTGTTTACTTTTCTGATTGAACCCGTGTACACGACTTTAAAAATACTTGTGTCATGCAGATCCTCATCGTCTACTGTGAAATGGGTTTTGTTATGATTAAAGTCTTCAAGGTTAACGCCATTACTGATACAGAATACTTTATCCCTTGGTATATCCCTTTCCCATCCCTGTTCTTTAATGTACTCATAATCACCGTCTTCAAAGAACACGATTCTGTCTGCATGTTTGTAAATCCATTTTTCAAGTTTTCTCAGCATCAGCGTAATTGGATTTTTTACTCCCACCATTCCATATGCCACAAGTGTTTCTGGCCAAAGATCTGCAATTTCCGCAACACCTATACACTTATATTTGTTTGCCAATCGAATTCCTACTGCACATGATGTAGGCGGAACAGATGTTGAAACGATGGCATCTGGTTTAGGGTATTTTTTACATATTTTGGGCAATTTAATAGCGAATTCACACATGTTATATACACGGCTGAGACCATTACCTTGATAATCTCTACACCTGATTAAAGTATATTGGATGCCATCATCGATTATTTCTTTATAATCTTCTCCTTTGGAAAGCAAGTTTTCATCGGAGTTATGGACCGTACTAGCAGCAAATATTCTCACCTCATGTCCCATTTTCATGAGGTTCTTTGCAAAATTAGCTTGTCGCGCAAGTGGATAGTATCTTGGAGGAACAGCGTAATGATTAACTAACCATATTCTCATCAGTTCTTCTCATGCTCCTTTATCAATTTCTTTGCGTGTGCCTGTAAAGCATCATACTGTGGCTTTGACACCTTCCCCGCCTTCAACAGTGCATCCCCATAATCCAAAGCCGTTGCATTTTCACCGTCCGTAATTCCAGACCTCTTAAAAACCACAGCAACAGTCTCAAAAAGTATCTTTACATCGCCAAGGAAACTGACTTTTTCTATGTACTTCAGATCCCAGTCCAGCTTTTCTTCCCATGTAACAGCGTTTCGCCCTCTAACTTGTGCCAGTCCAGTCAGACCAGGCTTCGCTGTATGGCGCATACGCTGTTCATCGGACATGAAGACCATGTCTCTCACAAGCTGCGGACGCGGCCCTATTACACTCATATCGCCCTTTAGAATACAGAAGACCTCCGGTAGCTCATCAAGTGACGTGCTTCTCAGCAAAGCACCGAACTTAGGCAGTCTCTGATCATCCGGCAGCAGGTTTCCATTCTCATCCCGCTTATCCGTCATCGACCGGAACTTGTACATATCAAAGATAGTTTCTTTCCCATTCTTAATGATCCCAGGTCTCGGCTGTTTAAACAGTACCGGGCTTCCCATCTTGATTCTCACAATCACCGCGATAATCGCGTACAGCCAGCAGAAAACAATTATGAAAAGAAGACTGCAAACCACATCTAAGAGCCTTTTTATGTACTTCTCATAAAAGCCGAGTTTTCTCTCAAACCGCATGCATCTTCCCCTTTATCAATTTCCATAATCCAAACCCAGCGGCAGCACCAAAAACATTGCAAATCGCATCATCGATTTCACACCAGCCGAGATTAATGCAGTACTGTACAGCTTCAATAGCTGTGGAAAACAATACACCTGTAATCAATAGCTGTTTCCATCGTTTTCCCGGAAAAAGAGCTCCGAACGGCATAAACACAAGAATGTTATTTATGTTCTGGATGCTCTCTGTCTTGCCATCAGGTGCTCCCGCCAACCATGCTCTGTATGACCACAACAGTTCCCACTTAAAGACTCGTTCTCCCACTCTCGGCTGTCTTGATAAAATGGTCAGCCAGAGAAGAAATCCACAATACGCTATAAACAGAATCCATCCAAGCCGCTTCTTCAACCTTGCAAAGCCTTTCTCACAAGCGCATCCACACTTTCAACCGAACCGTGATCAATCTGATCTATTGCTGTTTTTAGGATCGTGCCGAATTCCTCTGGATTCAGCTTCAGCACCATATTCTTTGTCCCTTCGCTCAGTGTGCTGGGAAGTAATAATCTCACCATCTCTGGAAGGTGAGCCAACTTACATGCCTAATCTAATAACTCATCAAAAGTCATCTCTAGCGCCTCCGCGCTTTATATGAACACCTCAGTCATATGGAGCGTATGCGTATCTACGCCCTCAGTCATATGGAGCAGATACATATCTAACCGCCTCATACATATCCAGCAGATGCGTATCTCCATCCCTGATTGATGTTCAGCAGATGTTTTATCGTCCTATCTACGCTCTCAGTCATGCCCGGTCGATGTTCCCATTTTTACAGGAAACACCGATGAATGATCTCAATAATCCGGTCTTGCTGCTCCGGTGTCATCTTGTTATCGCTCGGTAAGCAGAGCCCGCGACGGAAAATATCAGCTCCAACGTCGATTCCGGAGCCCTTTATGTAAGCATTTGTGCGACCTCTTCCGTTACCCTCGACCGTAACGAACGGGTTCGTCCTATATATCGGCTGCATATGCATGGGCTTCCATATTGGACGACCTTCTGCACCGAAAGCAGCTATTGCATCCAGGATTTCCTGCGGGCTACTCTTGCCGCTCTCACTCGCAAACAGATAATCCTGCTCACCACGTACCATCGGAGCCATAGCGTCTTCATTGATGATCATGCAGGATAGCCAGAAGTTAGGCACACTCTTCTCCCGATCCCAGGGGTTCATAGACACCGGCAAATCCGCCAGGCCTTTCTCATACCGCTCAAAAATCGCACGCTTCTGAGCGATATGTTCTTCCAAATACGGGAACTGTCCGCGAAGGATTCCGGCGATGATGTTGCTCATGCGGTAGTTGTACCCGAGTTCTTCATGCTGATACCAGGGAGCTGCTTCACGTGCCTGTGTGGACCACTTCCGAGCCTTGTTTGCATCTTCCTTTTCATCGGTAAGGAGGAACCCTCCCGAACTTCCGGTTACTATCTTATTACCGTTTCCAGAAAGGATGGATTCTGTACCAAAGCAGCCGGTTTGCACACCTTTGTATGTAGCGCCAAAAGACTCTGCAGCGTCCTCCACGATCAGCGCACCATGCGCATCTGCGATAGCCTTGATTTCATCAATCTTGCCGGGAGTACCATAGAGGTGAGCCACAACGATCAACTTAACTTCCGGATACAACTCAAACGCTTTCTCCAGCGCCACAGGATCCATGTTCCATGTGTCACGCTCGGTATCGATGAACACCGGAATACCACCCTCGTAGCAGATCGGATTCACCGTCGCGTCGAAGGTCATATCGCTGGCGAACACCTTATGGCCTTCCAGTGTTCCATGTCCGACTTTAGGCTGACCGTAGAGTTTCTCACCACAAAGTTTGATGGCGAGATGCAGCGCAGCTGTTCCGGCAGAAAGAGCCACAGCATATTTCCTGCCGACCTTCTCAGCTGTCAGTTTTTCCACGGCATCGATGTTCGCGCCAACAGTAGAGACCCAGTTCGTCTGGATCGCTTCATCCACCCACCGCTGCTCATCGCCATGCATAGTAGGACTACTCAGCCAGATTTTATTTTTGAACGGCTCGATACCTTTGAACCTCGGATCATTTAAAAAGTCGTACATTTGATTTCCTCGTTTCCTTCTTCCCTCAGTTTTATCATTTATGTGTTTATCTATTTTGATCCCAGAATGGGCTATCTGCTTCTCCCAAACATACCTTTATCGCAGTAGCTCTCCTCGTTTTTCTCAAGCCGCTGCGTGGTTAATAAAGAATTCTGAGCGTCTCTGCTCATTCCAACCAACGATCACTTCGTTGGCTCGAATCGGTAGAGACTATTTATTGGAACCTTCCAACCTCCCGCACTGTCTTAAACACCCTCGGTATCCGTTACGACCCATGAAATTTACATCTGCTAATTCACTATCACCATTCTTCACCCATACTCCCCTCTTTAAGACACTCCGTGACCCTGCACTCTCCAATAAATGTACATCTTCAATGCCGACCGTCTCTTTGAATGTAAACTACATTATTTACAACCCCGACCGTCTCTTTAAGACAGTTAGTGACGGGTTCCGTTGTAGCAAGATGCTCTGGCGGTATGTGGGGATCATATAGGGGTGCTCCGATTATGTTTTGTACATAATATCTTGAGGCAGCTGTTTTATTGTGCATTTTGTACATTTTTCAGGCCGCTAAACGGGTATTATTTAGCACCTTATTACAAAAACTAACATCCCCTTCTATCTTAAAGACGTTCGTTTTCCATTGAAACGCTTAGATTATCTGCACTTTATCTCCAACATAATAGATGAACGTCTTTCTTAAAGAGACCGTTGGCATTGAGAGCCAGCCATGCCTGCAACCATCTCCGAGGGATAATGTACATTTTTTCACGGTCCTTCCCGGTATTGCTCCGGGGGATAATGTTCACCAATCCCCACAAATGTCTTTCCTGATCTTTGTCGCTATTATGACTTGCTATTAACGCACACCGACGGTAATATCCACACTACCTAAAGGGAGGCAGCTTCAGCCTGGGCAGCACGATCCCGGGTTTTACCAAACTGTAAGACCGCATCCATTGAACATGTGTTCAGTTTGTGTTATAATGTCTTAAGCGGTTCAGATTGCCTCCGTGTACATAGGGACGCCCGCGAGGGATGCTCCTGAAAACTAAGAAGGAGGTTTTTCTTATGAAAAACACCAAACTCTTGGAGGCCTGGACCAACGCATCGTTGGTTCCGATCTGGGTCGCAATCCCCTCTTCTAAATTGGGAGGGAAAGACATCCGTGCGCTGCTTGCGCTGAGCGTAGATGAAGGCGATACCAAAACGTTTGTGCTCCCCAATGACACCATTCGTGATTTGAGGGACTGCCACAGCTTCAACATTCTTGAAGCCTGTGAGGTTCGCGATAACACTGGGTGTTACGAGTGCATCAAGGTGGTTGAGTTTAAGCCGTCGCGGAGTAAACACCCGATGCTTATCACCAAACGAATCGCCGCCTGACGATTTGGCCGCCTGCCACCTCCTTCGGGAGGTGGTTCTTTTTTATCTGGACATCTCTGCCCATTCCAACCGGCAGTTCCCTGTCAGCTCGAATCGTCAGAGATTTTTTATTGGGCCTCAATACATCACGGACTGTCTTAAACACTATCAGTATCCATTGAAGAAGATGAAAAATACATCTGCTAATTCAATTTCATCTTCTTTTACCAAGACCACTTCTTTAAGACAGTCAGTGAGGTTTAGCCCTCCAATAAAAATGTAGTTTTCATGCCGACCGTCTCTTGTAATGTAAATCACATATCCTCCAACCCCGACAGTCTCTTTAAGACAGAATGTGATATCAATAACTGTGGCTGTTTCTGCTGGCGATTCGTCTCAAATGTTCTTTTCACCGGCCGATAACTGGCGATTTTTAATGAACATTATCCCTACTGACAAACTTGGCTCGATTTTCGGTGCTTTACGTAAAGTGGCTGTTTACGGGGGACTTTCAAAGTGAACTGCTTATCATTTAAGCGTACCTCTTCAAGACACTCGTTAAGCTGCTTTCATGGAGACGTTGTTACCGTTATAGCTGATCGCATTGTACGAACCGAGTGTACCGGTCTCGACCCACTTTCCATGCAACTTGTACTTTGCACCTAAAGACTAAGCCAAAGCTTTTTCCACCGCGTCGATGTTTGCTTCATCATTGGATACCCAATCGGCGCGAATGGCTTCATCCATCCACCCTTGCTCGTCTCCATGCATGGTTGGGCTTGAAAGCTACACTTTTTGATCAAATGACTCGATGCTTTTGAATCTCGGATCATTTCTGAAGTCCATGAGTGCTTCCTTTCTTCCTGAAGAAGGCTTCAACGATTACACATTGAACACCGATCGTTGTTTCCATCTCACACAAGTTCTTATCTTTTAAACGGCAGATAGCCCATCGTCTTCACCCGAAAACAAATGAGCTATGCCTTCTCTTTATATTGCGATCAGTTTTTGCTGCATCGCAGCTCTCTGCTTTTCATAGGCGCTTCCTTTTTCTTCCGTTCCATGTTCGCCGGCAGGATGATAGGTATCTACAACTTCCGCTACCAGATCACGAATATCTTCCCGGTCCTCATAAGCCGCTTCCATCAGGCCCTTTAATTTAATGAGGAATTTATCTTCATCAAATGCGATTGGTGCCCCAATATTGATTAAGGAATTGGAGGTTTTCTTGAGACCCTCTTCCTCCATTAGACGCTCTTCATATAGCTTTTCTCCCGGTCTTAGTCCCGTATAAACGATCTTTATATCTTCGTCAGGTTTCAAGCCGGACAGCCGGATCATATTTCTTGCCAGATCGTCGATTCTCACGGGTGTTCCCATATCAAGTACAAAGATCCTTCCGGCACCGCCGATCTCTGCTGCTGTTAATACCAGCGCCGCCGCCTCCGGAATCGTCATGAAGTAACGAATAATATCTTTGTGTGTAACCGTAACCGGACCGCCGCTCGCGATCTGAGAACGAAATCTCGGAATAACGGAGCCGTTGCTGCCCAGAACATTTCCGAATCGTACAGCAACGAATTCTGTCACGGGATGGTCCGGAATCTTCAGATCGTCTTGTAACGTCCGATTCATGGAACCATGCGCATGCAGATCCGGCAGCTCGGAAGCCTTGCCCTCCTCAATTTTTCTGGCGAAGGTCTGCACGATCATCTCACAGATACGCTTGCTGGCGCCCATAATATTGACAGGATTAACGGCTTTGTCAGTAGAGATAAGGACAAATTTCTCACATCCGTAAGCCATAGCAGCAAACGCGGTGTAATAGGTCCCGATCGCATTATTCTTGATTGCTTCACACGGGCTATCTTCCATCAGCGGCACATGCTTGTGCGCAGCTGCATGGAAGACCACGTCCGGACGGTAATCATGAAATACTTGTTTGATTCTTCTGCTGTTCCGAACCGAGCCGATCAGGACAACCAGATCCATATCCGGATATTTATCCAGAAGTTCCAGTTTAATTGCGTGCGCATTGTTCTCATAGATGTCAAAGATGATGAGTCTTTTCAATCCGGGTACGGAAGCGACCTGCCTGCACAGTTCACTTCCAATGCTGCCGCCGCCGCCTGTTACAAGAACCGTTTTATTGTATAAGTATTCCCTGACCTCTTTCGAATTGATCTTGACCGGTTCTCTTCCGAGCAGATCTTCCACATCAATCTTTCTCAGCTTACTCACGGATACATCTCCCAGTACAAGCTGATACATACCCGGAAGATTCTTTATTTCACAATCTGTCTGTCTGCAGATCTCAATGATGTTTTTCCTCTCCTTCGCCGTAACGCTTGGTAATGCGATATAGATCCTGTCGACATGATATTTTTCCGCATTCTCTACAATCGAATTCCTCCCCCCTACCACCGGAACGCCTTCAATTTCTCGGTTCCATTTGTTTGGATTGTCATCGATAATGCACACGACTTTTTCATCTATTTCTGATGCACGCTGAATCTCCCTTAGAAGAATCTGTCCGGCCGCACCTGCGCCAACCAGCATAATATTGGGACTCTCTTTTGCCCCTCTGCCGGATCGAAGAAGCAGCACAAAACGATAGGAGAAACGAATCGAGACAGTCATCAGGAATTGCAGCAATGCTCCAATTACATAGTACGAGATAGGCATACGTTGATATGCAATCGTAATGACAATCGTATGAAATGCACAGGTCACAACAGAGGCTGACAGGATTCTCTTCAGTTCTACATAGCTGGCAAAACGCCAGATACTTTTGTAAAGACGGAATAGACAGAAGACAAAAACGCAGAAAGCAGCATAGACGGCAGCAAAGCTCGCCCACGGATCATAGTACATCTCCGGTATGGAAGAAAAACGAAAATCAAATCTGATCAGCAAAGCACAAAAATAAGCTGCTGTAACTGACAGAATGTCATAGATCACCAGATACAAAGACACCCTATGCCAGTGTTGGAATCTTCTTTCCTTCTTTCCTTTTTTTATTGTTGTGAAAGAAGCATTGTTTATACTCATGATACTTTTCTCTCTGTCTGTATGAACTTTTAATCCTCTTACCCAATCAAATAAAACACGTCTGAAGCAAACAACAATTTATCATTCTGTTCCTTGAAAGCCTATTAGCTTATCGCTAAAGGATATTGGAATTCTCTTCTGTAGGCTGGTTTCACAAGGAAGAGAATATTACTTAAAAGACATCCCACTATGCTCTATAGCAAACAGCTAATACTGTTTTTGCAGGTTTTGTGTTAAAAAAGAAAACACACGATGCTTCGGTTCGGAGGATATAGCTTCGATTCGGAATATAAAGAAGGAAAATATGCAGTCTGCATATTTGATACGGGAACTAATATGAGCAATAAAGAAACAAACATCCATTCCTCTCAGAGCAATGTGATAACAATCGACCTTTTAGAGTTGACAAGGCAATTGCTTTTTCACTGGAAGCTGATTGTCCTGATGATGCTTATCTGCGGCAGCGCGGCATATGCCTATTGCCGTTTTTATGCGACGCCGCTGTACGCTTCTACCTCCGGTCTGTATGTGTTCAGCAAGAGCACTTCCGTGACCAGTCTTGCGGACCTTCAGATCGGAAGCAGTCTGACGAAGGATTATGAGACGGTTATCACAGGACGTCCCGTCCTGGATCGGGTCATTACGCGTCTGAAGCTGAAGGAAACCTATGACACGCTTCGCGCGAAGATCTCCATCTCCAACCCTTCCGATTCTCGGATCCTGTACATCACCGTGACAGACCCGGATCCGGAGCAGGCGAAGGAGATTGCGGACCGGACCGCTTCCATCGCCGCGACATTCATCTCACAAAAGATGGATCAGGACCCTCCTTCCATTATTCAGACCGGATATACCGACGATCCTCCTGTGAGTCCGCGTACAATGCGGACAACTGCGGTGGCACTGATGGTCGGTTTTCTTTTGGCTGCAGCATATATCACCATTCAGTATGTGACGAACGATACCGTGATGACGCCGGAGGATGTGCAGGAAAAGCTAGGATTGAATGTGCTGGCTTCTCTCCCGCTTGAAACCAGTGAGTCCAGACGCGGGCGTTCCCGCCGCAGGAAGCACTCCTACCGTAATTCTTCCAAGAGAAAGGTATCCTGACGATGCAGTCTGTCGAATTTACAAAGCTGAATGATATGAGTTCCTCCATGGTGGAGTCGATGCGTGCGCTGCGTACGAATATCCAGTTCTGCGGAGATGATGTGCGGACGATCCTCTTCACGAGCACAGTTCCGGATGAAGGAAAAAGCACGGTTGTCCTGGATCTGGCGCGCTCCATGGGAGAATCCGGCAAGCATATTCTGGTCGTTGATACCGATATGAGAAAGTCTGTGATCATGCGGGAATACTCTGTTCAGAGTATTTCGCATAAGCAGGTCGTTGGATTGTCGCACTATCTTTCCGGACAGAACAAGTTGGATGAGGTGCTCTGCCAAACCAATATCCCGAATGTGGATATCGTATTCGCCGGAAGAAGTGTCCCGAATCCCACTGAGATCCTTGGAAAGAAGTATTTTACGGATCTTCTGGAGTACGGGCGTTCCCACTATGATTATGTGCTGTTGGACTGCGCTCCGATTACCGCTGCGATTGACGCAGTTTTGGAAGCGCATTACTGTGATGGCGCGGTTCTGGTGATCTCGCAGGGAGAAGTCAGCAGCAGGGCCATTCTGGACGCGAAGAATCAGCTAGTAAGCTCCGGTGTCCGGATCCTCGGAGCTGTCCTGAACAAGGTTCGCATGGAAGGCTCGCGTTACGGTCATTATTATGGCCGTTACTATGGAAGCTATTATGGAAAGTACTACGGACATTACGGGAAGTCGGTGAGTTCCGGTTCGGAGGAACGTGCCATCTCCTCTGCTGCTTCCGAAACCGCGGCGCAGATTACAAAAAAAGGGACTAACCGTAAAAAGGGTTCCGGAAAGAGCGAGGCCTCCCTATGAAACAGCATACAAAAATATGCGCTGTGATTCTGGCTGGAGTCCTTCTCTTCGCAGCAGCAGGCTTGATCCTCTTCCACCTTGGGTATCTGCCCTGGCTGACGAAGAACATCCCGGGCAATGCCCCTTCCTTCCTCGCGGTTTCTCCTTCCACAGAATCCGAGGAATGGTTCAGTGATACGGTTTCCGACGAAGATTTTGATTTTGGCCTGGATGGAAACTGGATCGATCTGAATGACATGGAGTACGCGACCTCGGATAATCTGAAGAGCTATCTGTTCATCGGCACCGATCACAGCGGGAATGAATCGGCGAAGGACGAGTCCTACCAGGGTTCGATGGCAGACTTCCTTCTGGTTGCGATTCTGAATAAAACACAGAAGACGTACGGCTTCATCCAGCTGAACCGTGACACCATCACGGAAGTAATGATACTGGATAATGACGGAGAGATTACCGGCAGCTCCCAGGAACAGCTTTGTACCGCTCATTGGTACGGAGGAAGCCGCCAACAGAGTTGCCGCAACACCGTAGATGCCGTATCCGAATTACTCGGCGGTCTTTCCATTGACGGCTATTATTCTGTCGGAATGGATGAGATTGCGCAGCTGAACCATATCATCGGCGGTGCGACTGTCACGATTGAGGATGATTTTTCCAAGGTAGATCCATCCCTGGTCAAAGGCAGGACCATCACGCTGACGGATGAGCAGGCTTACAACTATCTGCATGCGCGTATGGAGGTCGGCGACGGTGAGAATGAATCTCGTATGCGCCGGCAAAGGACCTATATGGAAGCAGTCTATGACAAGGTCATTGACCGGGTTCGCACGGAGAAGAGTTTCCTGGACGATATTACGGAAACGCTCGGGGACTGCGTCACGACAAATATGGATGGAGATGATTTCGGTCAGATCCGGAATGTCTTCCGGGATGGGAAGGATCTTGGGATCTTAGTTCCGGAAGGCGAAACGGCAGTTGGAGCAAGATTGGATGACGGTCTGGATCATACGGAGTTCTATATGGATGAGGATTCCCTGGCAAAGATCATGATCCCGCTGTGCAATCTTCAGATTGATGATTTCTCCGACTGGGACGAGCTTGAGACAGAAACGGAGGTCTGGTGATTGTCGTTCTGTTCTCGCATGATTTGGTAGGACCAGCATCTGGAGCCGATGTGCTTCGCGTGCTGTTTCTATACATAATACTAAGGAAAGGAGGTATGTACCCATGAACAAGTTAGGACGTAAGGTCTCTGCGCTTCTGCTTGCTGCTGCAGTCACTGTCAGTACTGTGATTCCGGCATTTGCTGCGGGCAGTCCTGTTTCCGGTAAGGTTGATTCCGATTCAACTGTCTCCGGAACAACAACCGGCAACACAACCATCGCGGTAACCGATGTCACATCGACCACCGATACCGCAACGATCCCTTCTTCCATCACTGCGAATGGAAAGACTTATGATGTGGATGTCATTCGGACAAACACGATTAAGGAAAAGTATGCGAGTGTGACGCTGGTTCTGAGGAACACGACAAAGGTTGAAGCTCAGGTAGCGAAGCTCAAGAAAGCGAAAAAGACCAAGAAGATCGTGATCACGGCCGCTGCAGGTCAGAAGATCAAGGCTTCTCAGTTCTCCAAGAAGGCTTTCAAGAAGTTTAAGGGCAAGATCATTGTCAAGAAGAGCGCGATGACCAAGAAGCAGTTCAGGAAGCTGAAGAAAAAGCTTCGCAAGGGCGGCTTCAAGGGTAAGATTCGTTACAAGAAGTAATGGATGTCTTCACACGATCGTATGAAGGTATTACCGGAAAACCGGCAGTCCGTGGACTGCCGGTTTTCTCTTCCAGATTTTCTATAATTGATATTCAATGAGTCACATCCTGCTCAGCACGTTGTCGAGCTTCATGGCCATCTCATCGATGTCCTTCTTTTCAATAACCAGCGGCGGTACAAAGCGAAGCACATTGCTGCCGGCGGACAGGATCACCAGACCTTCTGCCAGTGCTGCTTTCACGATCTCGCCGACCGGTTTTCCTTCCACAACAATGCCCTGCATGAATCCCATGCCGCGGCGCTTTGTCAGGAAGCTGTACTTTGAGACCAACTCATCAAGCTTTGCCTCCAGATAGGGAGCCGTCTGCGCGACATGCCCGACAATCCCGTTCTGATCAAACAGATCAAATACCGCGGACACAGCCGCGCAGGCCAGGGGATTGCCGCCGTAAGTGGTTCCGTGGTCACCAGGCGCCAGAGATTGTTCAGCGGCCTTCTCATTCAGCACAAACGCCCCCACGGGGATTCCGCATCCAAGTGCCTTGGCCAACGTCATGATATCCGGTTTTACATCGTATGCGTCACAGGCAAACCAGCTGCCGGTCCGTCCCATTCCGCACTGAATCTCATCCAGGATCAGGAGAATATCCTTCTCATCGCACAGTTTCCGTACGGAACGCAGAAACGCAGGATCAGCCGGGTAGATTCCGCCTTCACCCTGCACGGTCTCCAGAAGGATGGCGCAGGTCTTATCTGTCACTGCCCTCTTCACGCTCTCAAAGTCATTGAAGTCGGCGAATCGAACGCCTCCCATCAGAGGCCGGAACGGATCCTGATAATGGGCATTTCCCGTCACGGAAAGGGCGCCGATGGTTCTTCCGTGGAAGGAATGCTTCATGGCGATGATCTCATGGTCATTGGAGCCATCCTTTGAATAGGCATATTTTCTTGCGGCTTTGATCGCGCCTTCAATCGCTTCCGCGCCGGAATTCGTGAAGAACACCTTTGAAAGATGCGTGTGTTCGATCACTTTTCGGGAAGCCTCGGCAAGCGGTTTATGGTAGAACAGATTCGAGGTATGAATCACCTTGTCGATCTGATCCTTGAGTGCTTCGCTGTAGGCAGGATTCCCGTACCCCAGGGCAAAGACCGCGATTCCCGCGCCAAAGTCCAGGTACTCCTTCCCTTCCACATCATACAGGTGTACGCCCTCACCCCGTTCGAAGACGACGGGAAAACGGTTATAAGTATGGAGCACATACTGCTCCGTTTCATCCATGATCTTCTGTGATGCTGTCATCCTGATCCTCTCCTCTTCTTTGATTCCTTCCAGTCTGCCGCTGCCTTCCCTGCGCCCGGGCGCACGGCGAAGCAGGGGCTTACCTCATGATTGATCCCCGCCGGATACGGATATGGAGCTGTTCTTCTCATAGAACCTCTGCTCGGTATCTCCGATGATTGCGGTTCCGATTCCCTTGTTTGTAAAGAATTCCAGAAGCTGTGAGTGCGGGATACGTCCATCCAGAATATGAACCCGCTTCACGCCAGCCTCGATTGCGTCGATGCAGCTGTTCAGCTTCGGCAGCATACCGCCGCCCGCGTGTCCGGCCGCGATGAACTCCTTCGCTTCCGCAACCGTCATTTCCGAGATCAAAGAGTCCGGGTCCTGCGGATCCTCCAGAACTCCCTTAATGTCGGAGAGGAACACCAGCTTCTGCGCTTTCATGGCTTTTGCGATCGCGCATGCGGCATCATCCGCGTTGACATTGTAGGAATAATAGCCGCTGTCGGAGCCAACCGGGCAGATCACCGGGACAAAACCGGCATCAATCAGCGTATTGAGCAAAGTGGTATCCACCGCTTCCACTTCACCGACGAATCCGATATCCGCTCCATCCGGTTTCTTTCTGGAAACGCGCAGGATCGTGCCGTCTTTTCCGGAGACGCCGCAGGCTTTCACCCCGACCTTCTCCATCATGGAGACGAGTCCTTTGTTGATCCGGTTCAGAACCATCTCCGCCACATGCATCGTCTCGTCATCCGTGACACGGAATCCATTCACGAATTCGCTCTTCTTTCCGATCTTCCCAAGCCAGTTCGTGATCTCCTTGCCGCCGCCATGCACGATGATGGGGCGGAAACCGACCAGCTTCAGCAGCGCGACATCCTTGATCACACTCTTCTTCAGCTCGTGATCCACCATGGCGCTTCCGCCATATTTCACGATGATGGTCGCTCCCTGAAAATGCTGGATAAATGGGAGCGCTTCAATCAGAACGCCTGCCTTATCCAGATACAATTCCATCTCTTTTTTGCCTAGTTCCTGTTCCATACAGCTCCCTCTTTCAGCCTTCCTGCTCTTTTTTGGCGGAATGTTTACGACCGGTAATCCGCATTGATCGAGACGTACTCATGGGTCAGATCACAGCCCCAGGCGGTCGCCTCGGCCGATCCTTCCTGCAGATCAATGATTGCCGTGATCTCATCCTGTGAAAGAATCTCTGTCGCCTGCTCTTCGCTGTATCCCGTGGAGACGCTGTCTCTGGCGATCATGACACTGCCGGCAGAGCTTTCAAAGGTAAGATTCACCTTCTGCGGATCAAACTGAGCCCCGGAATACCCCATCGCGCAGATGATTCTGCCCCAGTTGGCATCATGCCCTGCAATCGCTGCCTTGACCAGATTCGAGCCGATGACACTCTTCGCTATCTTCACCGCCTGCTTCTTCTCAGACGCGCCTGTCACCTTTACTTCAAAGAGCGCATGAGCGCCTTCGCCGTCTGCCGCCATTCTTCTGGCAAGATTCTTTGTCACCATCTCCAGCGCCTGACGGAAGGTCTCGTAGTCCTCTCCCTCCTGCGTGATCTCCGGATTCTGAGCCAGTCCGTTTCCAAGCAGCAGACAGGTGTCATTCGTCGACTGATCTCCATCCACGGAGATCATATTGAAGGAGTCCTCCACGCAGGAGGAAAGTGCCTTCTGCGCCATCTCAGCGCTGATCGCCGCATCCGTCGTCAGAAAGCAGAGCATGGTACACATGTTGGGGTGAATCATGCCGGAGCCCTTTGACATGCCGCCGATCGTCACCTTCCTGCCGCCCAGCTCGAAGCTGGCAGCAATCTCCTTACGCTTCGTATCGGTTGTCATGATGGCTTCCATAGCATCGATTGCAGCCTGTCTCGTGTCCGACAGCGCACCTGCCAGGACCTTCGCTCCTGCGCTGATCTTATCAATGGGAAGCTGCGCCCCGATCACGCCGGTGGAGGCGAGCAGCACCTGCTTTCTGTCAAGACCGAGCGCCGCCGCGGCGGCATCGGCCGTCGTCACACAGTACTCATTTCCCTTCAGTCCGGTGCAGGCATTTGCGATCCCGCTGTTCATGACACAGGCCTGCGCGCTCCGGTACATCCTTACGATGTTCTGGTCCCATACCACCGGGGAGGCCTTGACCAGGTTCTGGGTAAATGTTCCGGCCAGAACACAGGGCTTGACGGAATAGATCATCGCCATGTCCTTCCGGTCCTTCTTCTTGATGCCTGCGCTGATTCCTGCCGCCTGAAACCCCTGCGGCTCTGTCACACCGCCGTCATACAGTGTAATCTTCTTCATCATTCTGTCTCCATTCTGCCGCCTTCTCCGGCAGCGCCTTTCCATCTCAGGGGAACAACGGCACCAGCTTCAGTCCCATTGTCTCCTCCAGTCCAAATGCAAGATTCATATTCTGTACCGCCTGCCCGGCAGCGCCCTTTACCAGGTTATCCAGCGCGCCCACGGCAATGACTCTCCGTGTGCGCTCGTCCACTGTGAAGCCGATATCAACGAAGTTGGATCCCTCCACCCATCTCGTTTCCGGAAAGCTGCCGCACCCGAGCAGACGGATAAAGAATTCCTCTTTGTAATGCTTCTCATAGGCTGCCTGTACATGCTCAGCGCTCACACCGTCCTTCAGCTGAGCATAGCAGGTTGCAAGGATGCCGCGGTTCATCGGGATCAGATGCGGTGTGAAATTAATGAGCACACTCTCTCCGTTCTGGTAATCCATCCCCGCAGCATAGCTGAGCTGTTCCTCAATCTCCGGTGTATGACGGTGCGTGGCAACCCCGTAGGGCTTAATGCTTTCGTTGACCTCGCAGAAGAGGTTCGGAAGCTTTG